>Ga0265297_10001891_pt1 | contig 45650 bp, 41 predicted proteins | sample Munlanlwell13791_FD_192502 | JGI IMG/M metagenome (GOLD analysis project Ga0265297, IMG submission 192502) | Leachate microbial communities from a municipal landfill in Southern Ontario, Canada - Leachate well 137-91 | ecosystem: Engineered > Solid waste > Landfill > Unclassified | place...
ACATTTTTTACTTTTGTAACCGTATCTATATGCCCGCTTACAAAATGCCCGCCAAAGCGACCATTGGCAGGCATAGCCCTTTCTAAATTTACTTTCTTCCCTCTTTCAAAAGAGTGAACAGAGATCGTTTTAACGGTTTGCCCACTTAGGTCAAAACTTAAGTTATTTCCAGAAAACAATTTTAATGTTAGGCAAGCACCATCAACAGCGATGCTTTCACCAATTACCAAGTTGTCAAAATCTGCTGTAATTGACAAGACATTGCCAGAAATAGAACTTACTTCCCCAATTTTTTCAACAATACCTGTAAACATTAACTTTAACCCTTGCTATAAAATATTTTATAAATATATATTATTTGACAATATAAACTTTTTAGAACTACAAATAACCAACCAAACAATCTAAAAATTTACCACATAAACATTTACTTTAACTTTCCTATCAAAAGATAATCTAATCCAATTTTTTTTATACTTAATTTTATATGAACAGCATTTTTAACTAGAGAAACACCACTCCCTTCAACTGAGGTTTTTGCATCCCTTCCACCAATTATTTTAGGAGCCACAAACTGGTAAAAAACATCAACTATTTTTGCCTCAATAGCATTTCCAACTGTTTCGCCACCACCTTCTATTAATACCTTATATATATGCATTTTGTTTAATTTATCAATTATATACTTAAACTTATTTTCACCAAATAAACCATCAATAAAAACAATGTAAACACCTTTCTTTTTTAGCATTGATGTTTTTGCCTTACTGACACTATTAGAGTCCGCAAAAAGTATAATAGCGCTTTTAAAATCGTTCAATATCTGGGCTGTAAGCGGTATTTTAAGTTCAGGATCAATAATAATCCTGACTGGGTTTTTGCCAAAACCATGTGAAGTAAGCGCTGGATTATCCTTTAAAACTGTAGCAATACCAACCAAAACTGCGTCAAATTTCAAACGCAGCTTATGTACAAACTCTCTTGACTTAGGAGATGTAATCCATTTGGAATCACCGGTTTTTGAAGCGATTTTACCGTCTAAAGACGATGCCATTTTAACTGCTACATATGATTTTGCTTTACCCACCTTTCTAACACTGTTAAAGAAAACTTTATTAAGTTTTTTAGCATCCGCAGCAAGAACACCAACCTTCACACTTACTCCTGCCTTCTTAAGTATTTCAATGCCTCGGCCGCAAACCAATGGGTTTGGATCTACATTGGCAATTACAACCCTTTTTATACCTGATTTAACTATTAAATTTGCACATGGCGGTGTTTTACCAAAGTGCGAGCACGGTTCAAGGTTTACATACATATCACCGCCATTTGCCAAAGCACCGGCATCCGAAATAGCAACAACCTCTGCATGATCTGAGCCAAAAACGCTGTGGTAGCCGCTACCAACGACAATCCCGTCTTTAACCACAACAGCGCCGACAAGCGGGTTTGGAAAAGTTCTGCCTTCCCCTTTTTTTGCAAGGTTAAGAACAAGCTTCATAAAGTAACTGTCATTTTTGTTAATCATATCAACCTTAAAATAAAAAACCCATGAATAAATAAATATTCACGGGGTAATGAAATCGTATTTTCTTCTTTCATCCGGACTTATACCGCAATTAAGCGATAATTACCGTCGGCACCGGAATTAAACCGGTTCTGCCATAGTTTTTTATGGCTTGTAGGCTCGCCCGAAACCGGGCTTACTACCGATAGGGTTTTTCACCCTTCCCCGAAGAATACGCTTTGAGTTTACAAATTTGATGTGTGAAATGTCAAATAAAGCAATTTATTACACAAATAAAACTGTTAGCTGTATATTTTGGTGCCCAATTGCGGTTTTGTTTTCCAGCGTTTGTGCATCCAAAACCAATTGTCTGGGGCTTTTCTTGTATTTTTCTCTAAAATTTTTGTGAAGTTTGCCATATACATACCAATTAACTCATCTTGATTTTGTGCCTGCGGCTTTTGTACAACCTCAAACTCAACATCAAATTTGCCGTCTCGCGCTCTGAATATGTGCCCGGCAATCATAGGGCAATTCTGCCTTAGTGCAAACATCGCCGGGCCCTTTGGAGTTGACGCAGGCCTGCCAAAAAACTCCACAAACACACCATCTTCGTGTGCATCTTGATCGGCAAGTATGGCAATAAGTTCATTTGCCTTAAGAGTTTTCATTACTCCGCGTAACGCGAATTTTAATGGAATTAATTTTATACCTTTTTCTGCGCGATATTCATTTAGCAACGAGTCAACTTTGGAATTTTCCTGTTGGCCTATAACAAATGTTAAAGGGTACCTTTGCGCAATTGCCGCACCCATAATTTCCCAATTGCAAAAATGCGCGCCAACCAATACAGCCCCTTTGCCATCATTTATTGCTTTTTCAACATGCTCAAAACCCTTAAACCTTGTTATATTTAACAACTCTTGTTTTTTTATTTTTGGAAAGCAAACCAATTCCATAAATGTAACGGCAAATTGACGGTAGTTTGCTTTGGCTATTGCGCGAATTTCTTTTTCTGATTTTTCTTTTAAAAAAGCATTGCGCAGATTAGTTAAAATTACTTTTTTTCTTATTGGCACACAGTAATAAGCAAAGCTCCCAATTGAACGGGCCATAAAGCGCACTACTGATAATGGCAGTAAGCGCAATAATGTGCCAAATATTTGCAACAGTATATATTCAACTTCTCGTTGTAACTTTTTCAATTCACCCTCGTATTAAAAACTTTGCTAAAAAACTTTTTTTAAATGCAATTGCTTTTGATGGGCACATTTCGTGGCAACAAAGGCAACTTATACAATTTTTGCTTATAACAAAAGGTTTCTTGCCATCCTTTTTTTCTATTGCTTTTACAGGGCAAGAATTAACACAAACAAGGCATGAGGTGCAAATATCTTCTATAACTTCTGCCTTTAGCCATACAAACCTGCCAAGTATGCTTATGAACCAGCGAGGTATTATATTAAAAAACCATGTTGAAGGAAATTTAAAACCCGCAAGCTTTGCCTGATCGGGTTTATCGCCTAAAATTTCATTTTTTGCAAATGGAAACATGTAACCTTTTTGTAATGCGATATATTTAATTGTGCCGACTCTTTTTGGTTTAAAACCAAGTAACTCAACCATTTTATAGTCAAGAAGATTGGCATCATTAGACCCTGCTATAAAATCAAGTTTTTTAATTTCTCCTGCTGATGGACCATTGCCTTCCATAGATAGTACAGCATCTATTACATTAAGCCGCACCTTGTTTTCTACTGCCAAAAATATCTCACCTATTAAAGCACCAAAATCATTTGCACCTGGCGGAACAAGTTTATGATACTCTGCTTTCCTCAATCCCGGTATTGTGCCATAAAAATTTTTTACGGCACCTGTGTAGGTTGTAAGCCCGTGAGTTTTTAATTTGGGTGCGTTTATTATACCGTCAACAGTTAAAACAACTTTTGAAATATACACAGTTTTTACTATTTTGTGGTTTATTTTTGTTTCAACGACGCCAGATGTTTCAAAGTTTACAAGTTCTGTATTTTCTTCATGGCAAACTTTTTTCATACCGGTTTCAACCCAAACCCGCTCAACACCTTTTATTGCGCCGCCAGAACTATCACCAACTATTGGAATTGCTCCCGCACTTCTTACAAGCCGTATTAACGCCCTTACAACTTCGGGATGAGTGGTTATTGCGCGCTCCGGAGCTTTAGCACTTAATAGATTTGGTTTTATTAAAATACGCTCACCCGGCTTTATAAAAGCATTTATACCGCCAAGTTGGTTTACAACCTTACAGACGGCCGTAAAAACTTCGTTAGTGTCGTATGAGTTGCAATTAGCTAACGCTACTTTTTTTTCCAAGCCGACCTCCTGCTCATATTATGATTATTCTAAAAACAAACTGAAATTGGTTGTTTTAGTGCAAAGGCAAAGCAAATTTTTTCAAATAATGAGGTTTTATCTATTAGGTTTGCGTTTATGGCTTTAGCTTTTAAAAGCGGCATTTTTAGGCCGTTTGAACTATATTTTCGCTTTTTTGAAGTTTTACAGAAATTACTTTTGAAACACCAAACTCTTCCATAGTTATGCCATAGAGTACATCGGCCGACTCCATAGTTTTTTTGCTATGAGTAATTACAAAAAATTGTGTTTTTTCGGAAAATGTTTTTAATAAATTTATAAACCTTCCAAGGTTTGCCTCGTCTAATGGAGCATCAACTTCGTCTAATATACAAAATGGAGATGGTTTTACCATAAAGAACGCAAACAGCAAAGCTATAGCGGTAAGCGCTTTTTCACCGCCCGACAAAGCACTGATATTTAACAACTTTTTACCCGGCGGCTGTGCAAAAACATCTATGCCGGATTCAAGGAGGTTACTTTCATCTGTAAGAGTCAGCTCAGCTTCGCCTCCGCTAAAAAGTGTTTTGTAAAGGCCCTTAAAGTTTTCTCGCACTTGCTCAAATGTTTTTTTAAAGTTTTCTATTGTGCTTTGGTTTATTTTGCTTATGGCCTGCCTAAGGTCATCTTTTGCTTTTAGCAAATCTTGCTGTTGGATTAGCAAAAAGTTGTAGCGTTCTTCAAGCGCGGCATACTCTTCGGGCGCGGCAAGGTTTACAGCGCCAATTGATTCAATTTTATTTTTTAAACGCGCTATGTCTTCTATAGCAACTTCTATTTTTTCAAACTCTGCGGCTATATCTGCATACTCCAAACCAAAGTCTTCACGGAGGCGTCGTTGTGCGCTGTTTAGCTGCAGCGAGTAACTTTTTTCATTCATACGCAGTTCATTTATTTCTAAGTTCAATTCATCTAATTTTTGCCTAAGCCCTTTTACATGAGTATTTTTTTCATCTATTGCATTGTTAATTTTTTGTTTATTGTCGTAAAATTGCCTTATCTGCGCTTGTTTTTCTTCTAACTTTATATTTAACTCTTTAAACTTTGCCGATTCTCTTTCACGGGTAAGTTTTTGTTCTTCAATTTTTTGCACAATAACTTTAATTTCTTTTTTATCTTGTTCAATTTGTACTTTCTGCGACAGCAAAACACCTTCCAATGTTTCACCTTCACGCTGACGAGATGTAAACTCTTTTTGGTGTGTTAGCCAAACTACTTTTGCCTCCATAAGCAATGGCGTGGCCTGAGCGTCTTTCTGCCTTGCGTTTTCTACTTCTTTTTCTAATGTACTTAGTATTTGCTTTAACGCAGCTTCTTCTTGTTCAAACTTTGAAATTTTTAGTTTTGTCTGCTCTAAAGAATTTTTAAGTTTTTGTTCTTCGTCAAGTGCTTTTTGGGCATCTTCGGTTGCAAGTAAAAGATCTTTCTGCAAATAACTTAACGATAAAGACATTGTTTTAACTGTGTTTTCTAAATATTCTTTTTGACCATGTATTTTTTGCGCTTGCATTATGGCGTTTTCCGACTCTATACGAACTTTTTTTAACTCTTCTTCTATTTTTACAATTGCCGCGCTTGAACGCTCGGAGTTTGCGTTTGCATCTTTAATGCCAGTTTGCATTTCCTTGTATTGTTCTTCTATAAGCATTGGTTTATCAAACTCTACTTTGCCACCACCGCTGATAATCGCGTTTGAATAAACATTTTTACCACTCATTGCCGCGCCAGCAAGTAAAAAACTAATGGCATTTTGCAATTCCGATGGGGCTTTTATGAAATCTGATAAGTACTTTGAACCACTTGGTAGTGAAAATTGTGCATTTTTATTTATTTGTTTGAGTGAATCTAAAACCAAAAATGAAGCCCAACCCAACGAGTTAGAACGTAAGAAATCTATTGCCGCTTCGGCAGATTGGGAAGTGTCACAAACAATATAGTCAAGTTTTTCTGCCAGAGTTGAAACAATTACATCTTTATGCGTTTCGTTTATACTTATCAACGCGCTCAACGCTCCACGAATTCCGGGTATATTTTGTGCAAGCACATCATTTAATGTTTTCCTTTTTATATCTTTGCGTTCCCACTCTTTTAGTGCGTTAAATTTTGCCTGAAACTTTACAAGCACTTCTCTGCTTTGGGCCATGTTGCGCATTTCTTGCGTAAGCTCACCCTCTAAATCAACTATGCGCTTGGCAAGCTGTTGCTTTTGTGAAGAAGCGCTTTCAAAATTAAAAGCGACCTCATTAACCATGCTTGTTTTTGATTCCAGTTCAACATTTAATGGTTTTATTTTTTCTTCTATTTTTGATTTTTCTTTTTGCGCATTTTCTAATTGCGCGCCACAACGAGCCTGCATTGAAATTGTTCGGTTAAGTTCATTGCTTTGTGTAGTTTTTGCCGCTATAAGCTCTAAGTGCGCACCTTTAGAGTTTTCAACTTTCAAAACAAGGGCGGAAAGTTCTGATTTTATTATTTCGCTTTTTGCATTTTTTTCCTTAAAATCAACTTCGTACTTTGAAACAGAAGAACCAATTTCTGCAATTATTTTATTTATATTAGCTATTTCATTTGCCGTATTATCAGTTCGTGCAGATAGGGCATTAATTTCACTTTCTAATTGCGCTTTCCGTTCAAGCATTTCCGTTTCGCGCACTCCGCTTTGGTTTACTCTTTCATCAGCTAAGTTCATAGCTGAATGTATTTTTGAGTATTCGTCTTGCAACAATTCATACACTCTTTCTTTTTCGAGTTGTTCAACTCTTATAGCGCTAAGTTCTACCTCTATAGAGTTATACTGAGCATTTAACTGCTCATATGAAAGTGTTTTTGGAGCTAATTTGACCTTTGCCTCTTGAACACCTTTTTGCGATTCGGTGACCTGTTTTACAATTACAGCGGTTTCAAAGCGTTTAAGGTTTTCTGCATACTTTTTGTATAGTTTTGCTTTGCGTGCCGCCGCATCAAGCGATGAACGCTGTTCCTTTAGCAAAGCAAGCATATCGTTTACACGGTTCATATCTATTTCTATTTTTTCAAGTTTACGCAAAGTTTCTTCTCTGCGAGCTTTAAACTTTGCAACACCCGCGGCTTCTTCAAATATCTCGCGCCTTTCTTCCGGCTTTGCTTCAAGTAAAAATTTTACGCGACCTTGCTCCATAACAGAGTAGCCCTCTGTGCCTACACCAGTGTCAAGGAACATATCTTTTATATCTTTCAGGCGGCACTGGGTTTTATTTATAAAGTACTCGCTTTCACCACTTCTAAAAAGACGCCTTGTGACCATTACTTCGGAGTAATCAATTTGTATGGCTTTATCAGAATTATCAAAGGTTAGAGAAACTTCAGACATTCCGGTAGGTTGACGCGAGTTTGAACCACTGAAGAGCACATCTAACATCTGGTGGCTTCTTAATGAACGAGCACTATGCTCACCAAGACACCAGCGGATAGCATCTGATGTATTTGACTTGCCGCAACCATTTGGACCAATAATTGCAGTTATGCCTTTATCAAATTCTAAGCGTAATTTATCAGCGAACGATTTAAACCCACAAACATCAAGCCGTTTTAAATACATTAATGCCCCTTAATGCAAGCTCCGTCTTATTTTATGATAGGAACTTTAACAAATTTCTAAATTATTGTCAATTTTCCATCTATTACCATTTATTAGCAGGTTTAACCCTGTTTTCACATTAACTTAATACTTTTTGTTCCATCGTTCAAGCTGATAACGACTTTCTTTTAACTTTGAGGCAACTTCAACTTCGGCACTAGTAAGCTGTGAGCCAACAAATTCAAACCCAAGCTCTTTTTGAAAACCCAAAACCAGGTTTTTTATTACCTCTTGCGCGTTATAATTTGCCGGCAGATGCAAAGAGCCCTGAACTATCAAACAATCTCCCCTTCTTCTCTGACAGGAGCCAAGAGCCTTTTTACCATTAAGCAACAGGTCATATTCAAAAAACTTTTCAACACACATATTGGTCTGATTTGTTTTGCAGGATGGTTTTGCAAACTCAGTTTTATACCCGGAAAGTTCCAACCCTGTTTTAATTGCCAAATGCAACTTTTGATAATTTGCCTCTTGGTCATAAACATATGGCCAAGCAGTTTTAGCGGCGCAAAAGCAGTAGGAAATGTCGGTTTTATGATCAACGGTAAGACCGCCGGTTATTCTGCGGACCGTTTGAAAATTAGGCAATTGAAAATATGGCTGAAAATAACCTATTGTTGCACAGCGAGTGCTCCATGTATAAAAACGCAGAGTAGCACCCAAGGAAGTGCCAAGGAGTGTACTTTCAAATATGCTTTCATCTATTGACATATTTTCTGCTCCGTCGGCAGGCCCTGAAATAATTATTCGGGATTGTGTCATCTAGCCTCCATTTTGAGCAGTGCTTTCTTTCTTTTTATACCACCTTTAGCTGAGTAGCCGCCAATGGAACCATCTTTTCTTATAACCCTATGACATGGTACTTGCGGAGCAAACGGGTTTTTGGCAAGTGCATTTGCAACTGCCCTGGCACCGCCGGGCAAACCAATTTGTAATGCAAGCGCGCTATATGAACAAGTAGTACCTTCAGGTATTTTTGCGCAGGCAAGCCACACACGCCTGTAAAATTGCGGGTAGTTTTTCATTTCGTCAATAATTTTCTTGCTTAATTTTTTATTCATTGTTTTACGTCTAATACACAAAGCGATTCAAAGTGCGGAGTACGCGGGAAGAAATTGTAAAGTTTAATGAATTTTAAATCATAGAATTCTTTTAATAAGCTAATGTCGCGTGCTTGTGTTGATAGGTTGCAAGAGAGGTATATTATCATTTGCGGTTTTTGCTCAATTGTTTTTTCAACAACTTTTGGGTGTAGGCCAGACCTGGGCGGGTCAAATATTATAGTTTTATCGGGGGTTATAAGTTCAATTATTTTTTCTGAAGGCAAGGCAAATGCCTCGCAATTTTTAATGTTGTTAAGCTTAATATTCTCTTTGGCGTTTTCAATTGCACTTTGGCATGAGTCAACAAGTTTTATATTTTGGAAATATTGGCTAAGTAATAAACCAATGGCACCGACTCCGCTGTAATAATCTACCGCGTCTTTTGTTTTGCCGGCAAATTTTTCAATATCTTTTAAGGCAACTTCAAAAAGTGAAGGGTTTATCTGAAAAAAACTATCTGATGAAAAGTTTAATTGCCTGCCGCAAATGTTTTCTTTAAGCAAGTCATTGCCGCTGGAGTAAAGTACTGCATCTGAAACAGAAGCAGGGCTGAGCGGGTTTGACAAATGTATAGAAAAAGCACACAACTCATTTGAAAGTTGAGGATAGTTTGAAAACTCAAATTCATGTTTTACGAAAAGAGCGGCGCAAACCTGTCCATTTCTGCTTGAACGAAGAATAAGCGTTTTTAATATAGCCAATGGCGCCTTTTGCTGATTTAACCAATCAAGCAAAATTGAGGCCGATTTATTTATGCTTTCCGTGGCAAGAAGACAATTTTTTATTGGCCTTTTCCTGTGTGATGCTCTGCCGAAAAAAGCGAACGAAACCCCACCGCTTTCGTTGACAGTAAAACTATACTCAATTTTATTTCTGTAACCATACTGCTCATTTGGGTTTGACTCTATTTGTGGCAGTTCGTTTAGTTTAATTGCAGAAAGTTTCTCAAATGTTTCGCGCGCTATGGCTTGTTTCCAGTAATTTTCCTGTGAAAATTCAAGCACCTGCCAAGGGCTGCAAGATGTAAAGTGTTCTTCTACCTGCTCAATTCTATGAGGCGACGGCACTATTACGGTTTCTGTCACACCCTCAATAAAATCGCGTTTAACTCTTGTTGCGCAAAACTCCACTTCTTCCCCTGGTAGAGCATTCCAAATAAACGCCGCTTTACCGTCAATATGAGCAAAACCCTGACCACCAAAAATCAGCTTTTCCACTTTTGCTTTAAATTTCTTTATCAATTAAAACCCCACAAATGAACCCTGAATTTACAATAGAAAACAAAATCTAAGTTGCTATCTTTTCTCTTCGCGCACGGTGAAACGCTACTGCAAACCTGTGAGCTTCATCGCGTACTCGTTGTAACAATTGCAAAGCCAAAGAAGATCTTTTTAGTTTTATTGAATTTTGCGATTCAGGCAAAAAAACTTCTTCGTTTCTTTTTGCAAGGGATATTATTGGACATTTTGCACCGGTATCTTTTAAAGCATTATACGCAAAAGAAAGTTGCGCAGGACCACCATCAATTAAAATTAAATCAGGCAAGGAATTCTTCTCTTTTATAAGTTTTAAATATCTTCTGCGCACAACTTCAGCAATCATTGCAACATCATTTTGCCCAAGCACACTTTTTATGCCATAGCGCCTGTAGCCACTTTTATCTGCTTTACCGGCAACAAAACGCACAAGCGATCCAACAGGGTGGGTTCCCTGAAGGTTTGATATATCTATTCCCTCTATTATATATGGCAGTTTATTTAATTTAAGCACGGTTTTTAACTCTAAAAGAGCATCCTTCTCGCCGGTGGCATAAAGCAAATCGTCTGCCTTTAGCTCCCTAACACTAAAACGCTCAGAAATTGCACCTATTGTTTTTAGTTTATCTCGTAATGAGGCGGCCTTTTCAAACTCAAGCTTAGCGCTTGCATCTTTCATTTGTTTTTGCCAAAGCACTAAAAGCGATTTGCTCTTCCTGTTAAGCAAAAGTTTTAGCGGCCTTAATGATTTTTTATATTCACTAACAGAAACTTTACCAACACAAGGGGCCGGACATTTATTGGTATGAAGGTAAAAACATGTTTTAATTTTATCTTCTTTTGGCAACAACTGCCCGGTAAAGTTTAAGTTACACTGTCTTATGCCAAAAAAACCCCTTAACCAGCGCACGAAACGACCCATGTCGCCGGAGTTTGGATATGGCCCGTAGTAACTTGAGCCGTCTTTAATGCGTTTTCTTGTTGAACTAACTCTTGGAAAATCTTCTTTGTCTGATATTTTAATTAACGGGTATGATTTATCGTCTTTCCACATTCTGTTATAGAATGGCTGAAACTTATGAATCAACTCTCTTTCTATAACAAGGGCTTCTCTTTCTGATACGGCTAAAATATAGTCAATATGTTTTAAGGTTTTTAATAAATAAAATGTTTTATAGTCATTGTTTTTGTTTTTAAAATATGAACCTAACCTATTCCTTAAGTTTTTTGCTTTCCCAATATAAATAATTTTGCCACTGCCATCCCTCATTAAATATACGCCAGGCGAAGAAGGAAACGCAGAGTTTTGGAAGTTAAAGGTCATCGTTTTTAAACAAAAATAAAAATTTATTCTTGAGGTGAGTTATCCCGGCAAAAATAACTTTTGCCTCTTCAAAAGCAAAAACCTTGCTTAAGAACAGGTATAAAACCGCCGAGAGAATTATTACAACAAAAAGTCCAGCCGCAGATTTTTGACCGAAAACATTATTCATGGCAAAAAAAGCAAACAATCCCATAAACGCTGAAATTGCTAAAGTTGAAAGCATTGAAAAGAGTACTTTTTTACCGCCAAATGCCCCAATGCGTTTTCTTAAAAAATATGCAAGAACAAAAGCATTGAACCACGAAGAAATTGATGCCGCAAGCGCAAGCCCGCCAACGCCCATATCAGTTAAGCGAATTGAAAGAACAACCATAACAACATTTAACAACATAGAAACAACAGCAATTTTTACAGGTTTGCTTGTTTCATGCAGAGCATAAAATCCGCTTGCAAGCACTTTTACAAAAGCATAAGCCGGCAGGCCAAGAGCGTAGAAAACAAGCGCAACATTAGTAATTACCGAAGCGTCGTATGAGAAGTGCCCTCTCTCAAAGAGCACACGAATAATACTTATACCAATTGCTACAAAACCGGCAACCGCGGGCACAAGCGTAAATATATTTAACCTTAGTGAAAAATTTAAAGTATCTTTCATTAAACTAAAATCTTTTTGCGCGGCCGATTTTGACATATTTGGCAAAGCCGCACTTGCGAGAGCTATTCCAAATAAAGCTAACGGCAATTGCATAACGCGGTTTGAGTAATAAAGCGCTGTTATAGAACCCTCATGCAAAAACGATGCACAAATTGTATCTACAAAAGCATTTACCTGGTCAACCGAAAGACCAATTGTTGCCGGCACCATTAAAAGCATTATTCTTTTCATACCCGGGTTTGAAAAATTCAGTTTAAATTTTAATGTCCAGCCAAGCCGTTTCATTGCAAGATACTGCCAAAAAAACTGCATAGCACCGCCGGCTATAACACTTATGGCAAGCCCTCTTATCTGATTTTGGGGAGACATAAAAACACCAAAAACTAAAAGGAATGCAATTTCGGCAACGCTCAAAGAAGCTGGCGCCACAGCAGGTATAAAAAATGATCCAAGCGCGCTAAGTACCCCAAGGCACAAAGCAGCCAAACACACAAAAAGCAAAAATGGAAACATTAGCTTCGTAAGCTCTGTTGTAAGGCCAAGCTTATCGGGATCATTTGTAAAACCGTATGCAATTAAATGTACTAACTGCGGGGCAAAAATCATTCCAAGAGCGGTTATCACGGCAAGCGCAACAAGCAGGCTTGAGAAAATGGAGTTAAGAAGGTCTTGCGTTTCTTCTTTTGTTTTTGTGTGCAAATACTCACTAAACACAGGAATAAACGAAGCAGAAAGCGCCCCCTCACCAAAAAGACGACGAAATAAATTTGGTATTCTATACGCCGCATAGAAAGCATCGGCAAATAATCCGGCGCCAAAAAAATTTGCAACCATCATATCGCGTAAAAAACCCAAAACCCTAGATATGGCAGTTCCAAAAGAAAAAAGCCCTGCATGTTTGGATAATTTAGTGTTTTCTGTTTTCATATTTGCTCTTAAACAACTTGGCATGTAGCATTTATTTGACTATATATCCTGAAATAAGTAAAATTTCAAAAATTCAAACAGACACAACCGGAGGAAAAATGGGTAAATTTAGAAGCGGCAGACATAAATCGGCACAAAAAGAAGCCAGAAAAACTGTTGTTCGCACCGAGCACAATGTATCAGTGAAAAGCAACATAAGAACACTGGCAAAAAAATTGCATGACGCTGTAATTAAGAAAGATATGGAGCTTGCAAAAACCCTTCTTAAAGAAGTTTCTTCTCAGTGGGACAAAGCAGCAAAGAGAAATGTAATACATAAAAATGCCGCAAACAATAAAAAAGCCCGTATGGCAAAACTTGTTAACTCACTTTCTGCAAATAAGAAGTAAAAGATCCTGGAAAACAATTTCCGACGGTTTTAAAGAGGTTTTAAGTTCAATGTCGGCTTTAGCTATGGCATAAACGGTTTCTTTAAGATCGTCGGACGAAAACTTCCGCAAGTTATCAAAAAAATCCCTGCCAAAATAGCTGTTAATACCTAACGCCCTGGAAATTTCGCTATTACCTAAACCATCTTCCTGCAGTGCCTTTGCGTTTAAAAGCCGCCTTACAATACGGTAGAAACAACTAAGCACTATTAAAGGATACTCGCCTTGAGCAAGAACAATCTGGAGCGCCTTAAGCGATTCTTTTAAATTTTTTTGTTCAATATAATTCGCTAAATCATTTAAATTTAAATCTTTTCCCCTGCCACATGCGGCTTCAATATCATCCGCGGTAATTGTTTTTTTATTGCCACAGTATAGAATTATTTTATCTATTTCACTTATTATTTCATTAAGCAAAGGGGCGCACATATCGGCAAGTTTCTGCGCCACAGAAATAGGAATACTTCTGCCTTTTTGCGCAAAATTATCTACTATAAACCTTGGAATTTCATTATCATATAATTGTCTAAAATCTACAATTTCTACATTGTCAACGAAATTCGCGAGTACACCTGATATTTTCTTTTTGCCTATTTTCTCATTGCAAAACATAACAAGGCAAGAGGCATCTGACGGAGATTGCGTGTAATTAACAAGCATAGAAACATCTGCCTGTTTTAACTTTTTAATTTCTTTTAACACAACAATTTTTTTACCGCCAAAAAATGTTGGTGTTTGCGCGCTCATTACAACGTCGCTTATCAAACAAGAACCAACATAATAAACTTCTTTATTTAAATCTGTTGTGCCTATTTTTTGTTCCAGCTTAGATAGGGCATCTTCTTGCAAAAATGTCTCTTCGCCGGCAAAAATATATACAGGCGGGGTGGTTTCTAATTTAAGTTTAGAAAGGAAATCCAAGACAGATAATTGAGGCATTTATATTTATTTTGGAACCTTTTTATCAGACACACCGCTGACAGAGCCAAAACCATCAATTGTTCTTTTAACAATATCTTTTGAGAGATTTTCCCATATTTCTTCTCTTGCTTCTTCTTCAGTTTTCCCGCCGGGCTGGCTTGCGTCAAAAAACACGCCAAGGCCTTCCATATTTGGTTCAGACCACAAAGTTACATTGTTATTTTTGTCAATAAAGTAAACATTTAGCAAAATCCAAAGCTTGTACTGTGTTGTTACAAGGTTTGAATCATAAGTAAGCGGCTGAAGTATGTATTTATTTATCTCTCCAACCAGAATACCATCGGCTCCATTTTCATCGCGAACAACTGCAAGACGGCCGTCACTTATAAACTCGTTTGACACGCTTAGTGTAAGTTTTTCTTCAAGACCATACTGTGAAGTGTTATTGGTAAATGGCCTAACAGATATTTTTTTAATATTCGCAGGCATTATTTGAGGCGCAGGAGAGTACGGACCAGCACATGAAAAAAGAAACAATGCCGACAAAAATAAAACAATAAGACGATTTTTCAACATATTGCCTCCATAATTTCGCGTCTCACCTATAGACGGACTTAGTCCGCCGAAGGCGAGACTTAGTATTCACTTCGTTCATACTTGGTTTGGCTAAGATGATTTCGCCAAACCGCTAACAACGGAAAACCTATGGTTTTCCCGTTTCGTCGTCGCTTGGCCTCCTTTTTCGGCCTGCGCTGAACCCTTTCCTAAGTTGTAAAAAGAACTTTTGACTAATTTTCACTTTAAAATTAAATTTACGATCTTACTTTTTACATATATAAACTTTACAACAGTTTTACCATTTAGATATTGTTTTAAATTTAAAGAAGAAAGCACTGTGCTTTTTACGACTTCTTCAGTTGCGCTTGATGCAACCTTAACTTTTCCTCGAAGCTTTCCATTTATTTGAACCGGTATCTCTAAAGTATCACAAACCAGGTACTCTTTATTTGCCACAGGCCAACTTGCGTTGCTAAGCGTACCTCCATAGCCAAGCATCTGCCAAAGTTCTTCGCACATATGTGGCGCAAACGGCGATAGCAAAAGCACAACAACCTCGTAAGCATTTTTAGATGTTTCATCACCAATAAACTTATACGCATATAATGCGTTAACAAGCTCCATTATAGAAGAAATGGCTGTGTTTAACTGTTGCTCTGCAGAAATGTCATCAGTTGTTTTTTTAATTGTGTAGTGAGTTATTCTAAGAAGTTCTTTGATGTCATTTTTGTCGGCTGTGCCTGCGGTATATGGTTGGTTAAATTTATCAAATAAGCGCCAAACTCTATTTAAAAACCTCCAAGCACCTTCAACCCCGTCAGAAGACCACTCAAGCTGGCTTTTTGGCGGTGCCGCAAACATAATAAATAAACGAGCGGTATCGGTGCCGTATTTAGCGATAATTTCATCTTGCGTTACAATATTCCCACGCGACTTTGACATAGCGCTACCGCCCAAAGTAACCATTCCTTGAGTTAACAACTTCGCAAATGGTTCATTGCAATTTACTAAGCCAAGATCACGCATTACTTTGTGCCAAAAACGAGAGTATATAAGGTGCATACAGGCGTGTTCTATGCCGCCGATATACTGGTCAACCGGCAACCATTGGTTTGCAAATTCCTTAGCAAAAGGCATTTTGGTATTTTTTGCGTCGCAATAACGGGCATAATACCAAGATGAATCAACAAATGTATCCATAGTATCGGTTTCGCGCTTTGCAAAACCACCGCATTTCGGGCATTTTGCGTTTACAAACTCACTGCAACTTGCAAGCGGCGACTGCCCTTCCCCTGTGAGTTTTATGTTATCGGGCAGTTTTACCGGAAGATCGCTTAATGGTACCGCAACTATACCGCATGATGGACAATTTAACATAGGTATTGGAGTACCCCAATATCTCTGCCTTGAAATAAGCCAATCTTTTATACGGTATTTAATTGTTTTTTTGCCAAAACCCTTTGCTTCCACCCACTTGGCAATTTTTTCTTTTGCATCTTCTGAAGGAATTGAGTTAAACTCGCCGGAGTTAACCATTACACCTTCACCCTCGCTGGCGCCGGCATTTAAGTTTGCGCCATCAACTTTAATAACTTCAATTATTGGCATTGAGTACTTTTTTGCAAACTCCCAGTCGCGCTGGTCATGCGCCGGCACAGCCATAATTGCTCCAGTGCCATAATCCATTAAAACATAATCTGTAACAAATAGCGGTATTTTACTGCCATTTACAGGGTTTATTGCATAAAGACCTTCTAACTTTACTCCCGTTTTTTCTTTACCGGAAATTGTTCGGTTTGTAACTGCCTGTTGTTTTGCTTTCGCAATATAAGCATTAACTTCCGAAATATTTTTAATTGGTGATTGAAAAGTTGTGAGAAGCTCGTGCTCCGGAGCTAATGCCATAAATGTAACACCGAACAAAGTATCAGGCCTTGTAGTAAAAACTGTTAATTTAGTTTTGTTTTCCCCATTATCCGCAACGATATTAAAGTTAAGTTCCGCACCAAATGATTTGCCTATCCAGTTTTTTTGCATTAACAAAACTTCTTCAGGCCAGCCATTTTTTAACTCATCATGTCCGCTTAGAAGTTCATCGGCATAGTCGGTAATTTTTAAAAACCATTGCTCAAGCTGACGGTCTAAAACAGTTGAAGAACAGCGCCAGCACTGCCCTTGTGTAACCTGCTCGTTTGCAAGCACTGTAGCGCAAGAAGGGCACCAGTTAACCTTTGCACTTTTTTTATATGCGAGGCCCCTCTCCCACATTTTTATAAAAAACCACTGATTCCACCCATAATACTCCGGTGTGCAAGTGGCAATTTCCCTATCCCAGTCATAGGCAATACCAAGTGCTTTTAGCTGAGTAGTCATTTGGGCTATATTTTGCTTTGTCCAAGCGCCTGGGTTAACATTGTTTTTTATTGCGGCATTTTCTGCCGGTAAGCCAAATGAATCCCATCCAATTGGCTGTATAACCTGATACCCTTTTAAGCTATAAAACCTGGCAAAAACATCGCCAAGCACATAGTTTCTAACATGTCCCATATGCAATTTGCCGGAAGGATATGGAAACATTACAAGGCAGTAGTACTTTGGCCTTTTGTCTCTATTTTTTACACAGAAAGTGCCTTTATCTTCCCAAAACTTTTGCCACTTATTTTCAATAACTGAAAAATCATAATTTGCCATAGAATCAACCTTTTTTTAACCAGAGAAAATATTCTAAGTTACCTTTCGGTCCTTTAATCGCCGAGTCAACACCACCAAGAACACTTAAACCAAGACCCTGCGCGCAGTTTTTTATTTTTTCAATTGCTTCTTGTCTAACGCTGTCTTTGCGCACAACACCCTTTTGCATTTGTGAAGGGAGGCTTTCAAACTGAGGCTTTACCATTGCAAGAATTTCACCATTTTTGTTTAAACATTTATCGGCAATAGGAAGCAACGCCGTTAGCGAAATAAAAGATGTGTCGATTGTAATAAATTCAACCGTATCTTTCAAGGTAATTGGATTAAAGTGCCTGAAGTTTGTATTTTCAATATTAACAACTTTTGGGTCGGAACATAGTTTGCAGTCCAAAAGTTTTTCTCCTACATCAAGAGCATAAACTTTTTTTGCTCCGCGAGTAAGCAGACAGTCCGTAAAACCACCAGTTGAGGCACCAACATCAAGGCAAACTTTACCATCAACTAATATGTTTAAGCCATCTAAGGCCGACTCTAACTTAAGCCCACCCCTTGAAACATATTTATTTTTAATAATGAGTGAAATGGAAACACTATCATCAAATAAAGCAAATGCCTGAGCGCAAACCTCCCCATCAACAGAGGTCTGTCCAGCAAGAATTAGTGCCTGTGCCTTATCTTTTGTAGCCGCCAGGCCTTTTTCAACTAACAATACATCTAAACGTTTTTTCTTTTTTACTTTCATTTGCGGTAGAAATTCTCGGCAGATCGCGCAATAGATTCCGGGTCTAACCCATGCTTTTTTCTTAGAGAAGCAATATCACCATGTTCAACAAAAGCATCGGGCAAGGCGATTGCTAATATATTTTCACCACTTGATCCGATTAACTCACTAACAGCACTATAAAGTCCGCCAACAATGGAGTTATCTTCAACCGTAATTATTTTTTTAAACTTTTTCGCGCATTTAAGCACCTGTTTTTCATCTATGGGTTTTAGCCAGCGCATATTTATAACTGTACTTTTAATATTTTTTTTCTCAAGAATTTCTGCGGCACGCATTGTTGGCTCTACCATATTACCGATTGCCAAAAAACAGATATCAGCTCCATCTTTTAAAACCTCTGATACTCCAACACTTAATATTTTTAGGTTTTCTTCAACAATCACACCCACACCCGAGCCGCGCGGATAACGAATTGCAACAGGTCCATTTATTTCAAATGCTGTTTTTAACATATACGCAAGTTCGTTTTCATTTGACGGAGCCATTATTGTAAGGTTTGGCACGCAACGCAGGTAGCTTAAATCAAACATTCCATGATGTGTTGGCCCATCTTCACCAACAAGCCCCGCCCTATCTATAGCTAAAACCACATTTAGGTTTTGTAGTGCTATATCGTGAATTATCTGATCGTAAGCGCGTTGCAAAAATGTTGAGTATATCGCGCAAACCGGCTTATATCCTGCAGCAGCAAGGCCTGCGGCAAATGTTAGAGCATGCCCTTCGGCGATACCTACATCAAAAAACCTTTTTGGAAACTCCTTTGCAAAACTTGAAAGGCCAGTTCCATCGGGCATTGCGGCTGTTATAGCAATAATTTTTTCGTTTTCCCTGGCAAGTTTGACAATTGTTCTACTAAAAACCTCGGTATAACTTAGACCACCTTTGCTTTTTTCTTCATTTTCTCCGGTAATTATGTTAAATTTTCCAATACCATGAAATTTCGTTGGAGCATCTTCAGCAGGTTTGTACCCTTTACCTTTTTTTGTAATTACATGCAAAAGCACAGGTCCTTTAAGTTGTTTTATATTTGAAAGAATATCTATTAAACCAAATAAATCGTGCCCGTCAACTGGGCCAAGATATGCAAAACCCATTTCTTCAAAAAGCATACCCGGGAACAACAAAACCTTAAAGCGTTTTGCCACTTTAATTATGTTTGCCCCCCAAAAATGCATTCGTTTAAAAAACTGCTCTATCTTTTTTTCTACATTTCTAATAGACCCTGCCGTAAGCAATTTTGCAAAGTATCCGGCAATTGCGCCAACCCTATGCGATATAAACATTTCATTGTCGTTTAATATAACTAACATATCACTGCCGATGTGTCCTGCATTTTGCAACCCTTCAAAAGCAAGCCCTCCTGTCATAGAACCATCACCAATTACAGCAACAATTTTTTCGTTTGAACCATTTAAATCGCGGGCAACCGCAAAACCCAGAGCGGCAGAAATTGAAGTTGACGAATGCCCTGCACCAAAAGCATCGTGTTTTGACTCAGCTATTTTAGGAAAGCCACTTATTCCGCCGTAAGTTCTTTGTGTATAAAAGCTATCTTTTCTGCCTGTTAAAAGCTTATGAGCGTAGGCTTGGTGACCAACATCCCATATAAATTTATCTTTGGGACTATCGTAAACGAAATGCATTGCTAAAGCAATCTCAACGGCACCAAGGCTTGAAGCAAGATGGCCGCCTGTTTTAGAAACAGTTTGAATAAGCTCTTCTCTTATTTCTTTTGCAAGTTCCGGTAAAAGAGTTTTATCTAACACTCTTAAGTCAGATGGCTCTTTAATTTTATCAAGCAAACTCATTTCTTCTCCTAATTTCGCGTCTCGCCAGTAGGCGAACTTAGTCCGCCGAAGGCGAGACTTAGTATTTCACTTCGTTTCATACTTGGTTTGGCTCAAAGTGGAATAGCCAAACCGCTAACAATGGAAAACCTATGGTTTTCCCGTTTCGTCGTCGCTCACTTCCGTTCGCTGAACCCTTTCCTAAGTTGAAAAGAACATCTAAGCAAGACACTAATATTTTCTATCAACAACATAATCAGCAAGAGCCATTAAAAAATCTGCCTTACTGCCAAGTTTGCTAAGCTCTATTTTCGCTTGCGCAACTAATTTTTTTGCCTCTAAAATTGATTTGTCAACGCCGTAAAGTGTCACAAAAGTGAGTTTATTGTTTTTAGCATCACTGCCAGATTTCCCAAGCAATTTCTTATTAGCAACAACATCAAGAACATCGTCGGTAATTTGAAAAGCAAACCCTATTTTATAACCATAATTATTTAATGATGCAATTTGTTTTTGATCAGCTCCGGCAAGTGTTGCGCCTACAACTAAACTTGCCGCTAACAAAGCTGCGGTTTTATTTTTATGAATTAGCTCAAGGTGGGTTTTTAATACTGTTTTACTTTTTTATTCCAAGCACCTGCTTCTAATGTATCTTTTAATTGACCAAAAACCATTCCATTACTACCAGCGGCATTTGAAAGAACCTCTATTGCTTTAGTAACACGCTCAACCGGTAAATTTTTTGCGCATGAGGCAAGCAGGCCAAAAGCATCTGTAAGCAGAGCATCGCCTGCAAGAATTGCGGTTGCCTCATTAAATTTTTTGTGAAGTGTTGGCTTACCGCGGCGTAAATCATCATTATCCATTGACGGCAAGTCATCGTGAATTAACGAATAAGTGTGTATAAACTCTATTGCGCAAGCGGCAGGAAGTGCTTTTTTTATTGACAAGGCAAAAATTTTTGCAGCCTCCAATACAAGGACAGGGCGCAACCGTTTGCCACCCGCACTTACCGCATACCTTATTGCGCAATCAAGAATATCATTCCCCTTAGGCAGGAACTGCGGCAAGCACCTTTCAAAGGCGAGCATTTTTAACTTTAATTGTTCATTAAAGTTCATCTGAGCTCTCCTGCTGAGAATATGCGGCTCTTTCTTTAGCGGAAAATTTAGTTTTTTTAACTTTATCACCGTTAACGCTAATCATTTCAATTTTGTTTTTTGCATCTTGTAAAGTTTTTGTACACAAGCGCGCAAGAGCAACACCTTTTTCAAACAGTTCAATTGACCGTTCAAGCTCGGTCGCGGGACTTTCTAATTCTTCCACTATTTTTTCTAACTCACTAAGAGCATCTTCAAACTTAATTTTACTTTTCATTTTATTGCACCTCAATTTCTTTAACTTCGGAAACAAAACTACCGTTTGATAAACGAACATTAACCCTATCGCCTAAACTTAACAACTTAATATCCTTTAGCGGGTTTTGTGATTTTTCATTTGTACAAAACGCATACCCTCTGCCTAAAACTGACAATGGCGAAAGTAAATTTAATTTTTCACTTAAGCTGCCAAAACCAACAACTTTGCTATCAAAAATTCTCTTTGACGAGTTTTCAATCCTGCCAAAAAACTCGTCAGTGCGTTGCTGGTAATTAAACAAAAGTTCTTGAGGGTTTTTAAGGTACCTGCAATTTTTAGCGGTCGCAAGGCGATAATTGATATTTTCAACTTTATTTGACAAAGCAAATGTTATTCTATTCTTTAAGGATGCAAATTTTTCTATTACCTCAACATTGTTTTTAACCACTAATTCTGCCGCGGCAGAAGGCGTTGGAGCACGCATATCAGCAACAAAATCTGCAATTGTAAAATCTGTTTCATGGCCAACACAAGATACTATCGGAATTTTTGAAGCACAAATTGCACGGGCAACAATTTCTTCATTAAATGCCCACAAATCTTCCTGCGCTCCGCCACCTCGCCCAAGCAAAATAACATCTGTTTCCTGAAAATGTTTGTTCAGTTGTTCTAAAGCATAAACAATTTCATGCTTTGCATTTTTGCCTTGCACTTTTACTGGATAAAACAAAATATTCACACCCATAAACCTGCGGTTAATTACAGAAAGCATATCGTGCAAAGCGGCACCTGCGCTAGATGTAACAATGGCTATTGTTTTAGGAAACTGCGGAAGTTTTCTTTTTCTTGATTGGTCAAACAGCCCCTCTTTTTGCAAGCGATTTTTTAGCTGTTCAAATGCAACAGCTTGTGCCCCTGCTCCAGATGGCTCAATATAAAATGCCAAAAACTGGTATCTGCCACTCTTTGGGTAAAGTGATATTTTACCATTGGCAATAATTTTTAACCCATCTTCTAAAGCGAACCTTAGTGCTTTTAACGACGCACTAAAGCACACAGCTGAAATAGTGGATTGGTCATCTTTTAATGAAAAATAGGCATGGCCTGATGGGTAAATTTTCAAATTAGAAATTTCGCCCTCAAGCCATATTTGTGGATATGTGTCTTCAAGAACACAACGCAGTTCAGTGTTGATTTCCGTTACGGAATAAACCTTTCTGCCGTCACTAATCATAGTTTCAACTTTGCAATGTAATGCTCTTTATAGAAATTGCATGGCCGCTTTTATTATCTATTTCAATAAGGCAGCCCTGCATAAATGCCGGTGTTTCTGATATAATAAAATGTTGCGGCAGTCCTGTAAGAAACTTTTTAAAAACAGCATTTTTGTCCATTCCAATAACGCCTCCAGCAGGGCCCGTCATACCAGCATCTGTAATATAAGCCGTACCGTTTGTAAGTATTTTGGCATCTGCGGTTTGTATATGGGTGTGCGTACCAAGTACAGCAGAAACCCTTCCGTCAAGATATAAACCCATAGCAACTTTTTCAGATGTGACCTCCGCGTGAAAATCAACAAGTATGTTTTTTGTTTGTCCTAAAAACTCATTTAACAAGGCGTCTGCCTTTGTAAAAGGATCATCGGTAAGAGGCATATATATGCGGCCCATTAAGTTTATAACGGCAAGTTTTTGCCCGTTTACTTCATAAACACCATGGCCCTTGCCCAAAACACCTAAAGGGTAATTGGCAGGCCTTAAAACGCGTTCATCACCAAAAGCATCAGCAGATTCTTTGCGGTCAAAAGCATGGTTACCTGAAGTTATAACATCTACACCACAAGTAAAGAGCTCTCTTGTTATCTCCCTTGTAATACCCTTGCCCCCGGCCGCATTTTCAGCGTTGACTATGGTAAAATCAGGGTGATAATCATTTTTTAGCCTGCCAATATTTTCTGCAAACATCTGCCTGCCTGAACTGCCAACTATATCCGCTATAAAAAGGATTTTCATTTATTTTGCCACATCCTGGGCGCGCACTTCACGAATTACAGTTACTTTTATTTGACCGGGGTATTCAAGCTCTTGTTCTACTTTTCTTGCAATGTCCCTTGCAAGAATTTGGGCTTCCTGGTCATTAACATCTTCCGGTTCTACAAGTATTCTAACTTCTCTTCCTGCCTGAATTGCATAAGCACTTTCTACGCCACGAAATGATTTTGCGAGTTTCTCAAGATTCTCTAAGCGCTTAAGATAATGCCCCATCGACTCTTTTCTTGCGCCAGGCCTTGCCGCAGAAATTGCATCTGCCGCGGCAATTATAAATGCCTCCACGCTTTCAGGAACAGCAAAACCTTCGTGATGAGAAAGAATTGCGTTAATCATTTTAGGTGACTCACCATATTTTTTTGCAAAATCGGCCGATATTTGGTGATGTGTGCCTTCCATTTCATGGTCTATTGCTTTACCAATGTCATGCATTAATGCCGCTTTTTTAGAAAATGCAATATCGGCACCTAACTCTCCGGCTATTGCACCTGCAAGCCATGTTACTTCTAATGTATGCTGTAACTGATTTTGACCGTAAGAAGTTCTGTATTTAAGTTTTCCCAAAAGTTTAAGAATTTCAGGGTTAAGGCCCGTCACCCCGGCTTCAAGTGCTGCCTGCTCTCCCACTTCACGCAGGTTTGTTTCCATATCACTTTTAACTTTATTTACAACCTCTTCAATTCTTGCTGGGTGAATTCTACCATCAGCAATAAGGCGTTGAAGAGAAATTTTCGCAATCTCCCTGCGTACACCGTCAAAAGCCGAAATTGTTATTGCTTCAGGGGTATCATCAATAATCAAATCAACACCCGTTGCCTGCTCAAATGCCCTTATGTTTCTACCCTCTCTGCCAATAATTCTGCCTTTTATTTCATCATTTGTAATTGGTACAGATGATACGGTTATTTCTGCCGTATGCTCCGCGGCTACCCTTTGTATTGCTATAGAAAGCACTTCTTTTGCGCGTTTATCAGCTGTTTCTTTTGCTTCCTGCTCTATTTTTTTAACAAGTATTATTGCGTCTTTTTTCTGTTCATCTTCATACGACTGCATAAGTATCTTTTTGGCCTCTTCCGCACTCATGCCAGATATGCGCTCAAGTACTTTACGCTGTTCTTCACGCGCAAGAACCAGTTGTTTTTTCTCCTCTTCAAGGGATTTTTCTAAGGCAACTAATGTGCGTTCAAATATAGTTAGATCGCGCTCTTTTTTATCTAGTATTTCAAGCTTTCTGTCTAAAGTTTCATCTCTTTGATTTAAGCGCCTTTCTGTTGCCTGCAGTTCTTGGCGGCGTTCGCGCGTTTCATTTTCAAATTGTTTGCGCTCCCGTTCCATTGTTTCGCGAACTTCCAGCATACCCTCTTTCTTTTTGCTATCGACAGCAGCTACAGCATCTTTTAATAACTGTTGAGCCTTTACTTCCGTTGACTTCATGTGCATCTTGCCATAAATAAAGCGCGCTAAATAACCAACAACAATACCAACTACTAAACCAATCAACATCATAGAATAAACATTCATTTAGACTTCCTCTTTTAATTTATTAAACCCTATTGCAAACTCCGGGTTACAGAAACTACTTTCTCTTCCGTTAATAAAACATTAACGGACACATCAAAATATTCTCTTGGCACAAACTCAACAACCGCAAAACTGTAAGCAAGACCAACACTAACCGTAAAGTCGTTTGTGGCAAGAAAACGATCGTAATAGCCATGCCCAAAACCAACCCTGTAACCGCATTCATCAAAAGCTATTGCCGGAACAAAAACAATATCAAAATGTTTAACCGCACTTCTTTTTTTAGCATCACTTTTCGGCTGATAAATGCCATAAGGGCCTTTTTCTAACACATCACACTTTGCATTAAATTCAAGTGCTTTAAGTGTTTTTGATTTTTCATTTATGCAAGGCAAAAACACTCTCTTACCTAAATTTAACGCTTTTCTAATCATACTTTTTGTATCAACTTCACATGGCATGGAACAATAAAACATTACTGTTTTTGCTTCTTTAAAGAAATCCAAATTAAAAAGTTTTGACGCAATGGCGGCACTTTTTTGCTCTACTTCAGTCGCAGTCAACTCATTTCTGCGTTTAAGAATTATTTTTCTTAACTGCGCTTTTTGCTCGCCAATACTCAAGACGCTTTTTGATTTCTTTTTCATAACCATTTTCCGTAGGTTCAAATAATACTTTAGGATCCGGCCAATACTCTTGGGCAACAAAAGCGCCTTCGTAATCGTGCGGGTAAAGATAATTAGCGCCATGCCCAAGTTTTTTGCCGTCAAGGTTAGCATCTTTTAAATGTATGGGAACTGCTCTTGACGGATTTTTTTCCACTTCTTCAAATGCCTTTTCACCTGCAAGGTAAGCCGCATTAGATTTTGGCGCCGTGGCTACATAAACTACTGCTTGCGCTAATGGGATTCGCGCCTCTGGCATACCTAAAAATTCAGCTGCTTTAAATGCACTTATAGCAACAACAAGCGCGTTTGGGTCTGCATTGCCCACATCTTCACTTGAACAAATAACAACCCTGCGAGCGATAAAACGCGGATCTTCGCCGGCAGATAACATTTTAGCCATCCAATAAAGAGCCGCATCGGGGTTAGAACCGCGCATTGATTTGATAAATGCCGATATATGGTCGTAGTGACCATCACCAGATTTATCATAAAGCAACGGTTTTTTTTGTATCGACTCTTTTGCCACAGACAAATCAAAAACTGCCGCTTGAGCATTGGCGTTAAGGGTTGAAAGCACACCAATTTCTAAAGCATTTAAAAGCCGCCTGGCATCATTTGCACAACCAGAAAGCAAATGCTCTTTTGCCTCATCAGTAATATTTATGTTAAGTGCTCCAAAACCATTTTGCTTGTCGCTCAAAGCATGCATTAATATGCCTTCTAAATCATGCTTTTGCAAAAGTTTAAACTCAAAGACAGTTGAGCGCGAAATAAGCGCCTGATTTACATAAAAATAAGGGTTTTCTGTAGTTATGCCTATAAGTGTTATAGTTCCTTTTTCCACATCGGGCAAAAGCGCATCTTGCTGACTGCGGTTAAAGTGATGAATTTCATCAACAAGTAAAATTGTTTTTTTGCCATCAGCCTGGCGTAAGCGCGCGCGGGCTATGGCTTTTCTTATATCATCTACCCCTGCTGTAACCGCATTCATCTGCTCAAAAGCAGATTTTGTTTTATTGGCAATTATTCTAACCAGCGCACTCTTGCCGGAACCCGGAGGGCCAAAGAAAATTACTGAATTTAACCTATCGGCCTCAATCATTCGCCAAAGCAGGGAACCCTTTGCCAATATTTGAGTTTGACCAAAATACTCCTCAAGTGTTTTTGGCGACATTCGTAAAGCAAGCGGCGCAAAAATCTTGTCTGAATTTTTTTTAGAAGTAGAAAAAAAATCAATTTGGTCCATAAAAATAAAAAACCCCACGTTGCCGTAATATTTAATAGTTTGAAGTCCCGTTATTTAGTGGGTGCTTGGAGCAGCGGCAATAAAGCCGTAGCTACCATTTTGCTCCCCTTTAAGGAACCTGTGGCCTCAAACTAATTAAACATACACCAACAACGCAGGGATAAATACACACAAAGCAATGCTTTTATGTTGAAATTGCCCTATCAAGCATTGTAATTAACTCTTCGGTTTTTTTATCCATTATTCCAGAGGTTACTTCTTTTGTGTTCTTTAAGCGGAACAGCTCTTCTGCAATACTTAACGCCGCCATAACCGCAAGTTTCTGGGTGTCTACGATGTTGGTGTCTCTTTTTAGCTCATTAATCTTATCTTCAACATACCGTGCTATTGGGGCAATAAAAAGCTCATCACCCGGAAGGGTGTCAACCTCATACTCAAAACCTAAAATTTTAACAATAACTTTTTCCATAGTTTAAAGCTTAAGTACATCAATCTTTTTTAAAACCTTTTCTACTTTTAAAATTAAATTTCTTTTTTCTTCTTTCCAAGAAGCACTTTGAGCAAAAACCAACCTGTTCCTTTCGTTATCCTCCTGTTGGAAACGAAGTTCAGCGTATAATTTCTCTTTTTCTGCATTTAACTGGTTAATCTTTCCTACAGCTAGTTTTACTTTTGTTTCTAACATATCTATTTTATTCATTTGTAGTTTAATTTTATAACAAATGCCAATAGGTGTCAAATTTAATAAGACATGAAAAAACAGAATGGGAAAAGGATAGAGTTAAAGAAGTTCTTTAGGAAATATATTATCCAGGCAAAGAATAGAGGCAGGGTCAAGTTGTTTTTTAAAAATTGATAGTTCTTTCATGCCATTTTCGCCAATCATTTCTGATAAAAATAAGTGTTTTAATTTACCAACACCATGCTCCGCGGAAACAGTGCCGCCAAGAGATATGGCTTTTTTTACCAGGCGTAAATAAAGCTCTTTACTTTTTAAATACTCACCTTGTGTTTTTGGCAAAATGTTTGCATGCAGGTGGCTTTCACCTATGTGCCCAAATACTAACCATTGCATAGCACAAGAACCAAATTGAGCATAATAAAACTCTAACATTTCAGCAAATGACTTATCTGGAACCGCTATATCTGTGCCGACTTTTGGAAGTTTATTTTTTGCAACTATCTCATTTACTTTTTCAGGCAAGCTATGGCGCATTTGCCTGAATGTTTCCTGTACAGACGATGTTGATGAAGAAAACCATACATCATCTATAGATGCGCCCGATTCTTCAATTAATTTTGCCCACTGCACACTTATAAGCGCTTCGTCTTGTATTTGTGTATCTATTTCCTGTTCAAAAAAGATTGCGGCATCGGCATAGGTAGGTATTAAGGGATATGAACTTATTAGCAAACCAAGGGCATTTTTATCGTAATACTCTAAAGACATAGGCTCAATTTGGTTTTTATCCGAACTCTTTGAAGTGTTTTTAGCATTCTCAACAAACTTCCATGATTGGCGCATATCTTTAAAAAAAACAACACCGCCAATGAGTTTGTTTTTTTGTGGCAAAAGCTTTAGCTCTACCTCTGTTATAACACCAAGAGTCCCCTCTTGACCTATAAAAATATCTACAGCGTCTACAGGATTGTTATTGTAATAACCAGCGGCGTTTTTAATTTGAGGCAAGGTGTACTTTGGAAGCGTAACACTTATTGTTTTACCTGAAAGTGTTGACAATTTAAGCTGACCATTCTTATCGGATATATACTGACCCCTGGTTAAATTAAGAACTTCCCCATTTGATAAAACAACTCTAACTCTAAGCACATGATTTCGCGTAGGACCATACTTTAAACCCCTGCTACCAGAAGCATTTGTGGCTAAATTACCACCGATGCTTGAGTTTTGTTCGGTTGGGTCTGGCGCAAAAATACAACCAATAGCTGCGGCTGTTTCTTTTATTGTTTTAACACTTACTCCTGACTGAACAGTTATTGTATGGCGAATTATATCAATGTTTAATATTTTATTAAGCAACTCCATTGAAAGCACAAAACCACCAAAAGGAACTCTCCCACCTGTCACTCCTGTACCGGCACCTGAAATGGTAACAGGTGTTTTAGATTTGCTTGCTTCAATTAAAAAATAAATTACATCTTTTTCCGACTCAACTAAAACAACTGCATCGGCGAAACCATTTGTTATGCCGGAATAATCTGAAAAATAAGATTTTATTATGTCTTTGTCTTTTTTATAAATCATTTATATTTCCCTTATTAAATTGCATTATTGCGGTCAAAATTAGTTGTCATGCCCGTGAAAACGGGTATCAAAAGTTTCTTGAATCATTGTGAATGGATTCCCGCTTAAGCTTGCCCTCGAGTGTTTTAATCGGGGGACATTCGGGAATGACGGACCTTTTATTTTGCTAACTATACTCTCCCACTTTGGCTGATAATGAATGAGCATTTTGTGGAGGTTTCGGCGAGGACTGTCTTAGCCCGCCAACAAAGTGGCGAGTTCCACAGCCGCCAAAAAAATGCGAATGAATAGCCATCGTGGGTGCATTTCTTTTGGTTACTTTTCTATTGGCAATAAAAGAAAAGTATCACAGGGATGCAGGGGCAGGATAGCCCCGCGGTTTTAATCAATTTTGTAATTGTATGACTTGCCTAAAAAATTACATATATAAATTTTATCTTAAAGAAGCGCCAAACTTTTTGGAAAGCATATCTATGAGGGATGAAACCTGTGTGTTGATTTCCTGGTCTGTAAGAGTTTTTTCAGCACTTCTAAAAGAAATTCTAAATGAATAACTTATTTTATCTTGCCCAAGCTTTTCATCTGTATAAACAGAAAAAAGGTCAAGGGAATCAAAATTACTTTGACCTTGAAACTTCTGCACGATAGCCGAATTTATTTCTGAAAACGCTACATTCTTATTTACAACAATTGAAATGTCGCGTTTTACGCAAGGGAAACGTTTGATACCTACATACTTTATCGCTGAATCTTTTACAAAATTTTTTAATATGTCCAAATCTATTTGAGCATAAAGAACTTCATTTTTTGTTTGAGTAATTAAATCCGGCCTTAAAACACCAAAACTTCCAATTAAAGTATTATCAACAAATATAGAGGCGGCTTTTCCAGGGTGGAAATTAGATGGTAAATTTGAGTTGGTGAATGTAATCGCAGAGTTACTAACATTGCCCAATAGTTCTGAAATCAAACCAGATAAATAATAAAAATCCATATTTAATGTGACTCTATTTTTTTCAAAACCCCACCACTCATCAAATACTTTTCCACTTAAAAGTATTCCAAGATGATTTCTCTCACTATCTTTTAAGAAAACTTTTCCAAACTCAAAATATCTAAATGACGAGAGACCTTCAGAAATATTCAGCGAAAAGTTTCTTAAAAGACCCTCTAAAAGAGTTGACCTTAGAACTTCATTTTCTTTTGATAAAGGGTTTGGTACAAACTCAAATGCATCAGCTCCGATGTCGTTTAGTCTTTTTTGAGTAGTAAAGCTGTAGTTCATTGCCTCAGAAAAACCAAAAGAGAGAAGTTTATTTCTAAGCAAAACTTCTGTTGTAACAATAGGCAAACCGCTAAAGCTTATCAGTGCATTGTTAGTTGGTATTTTATCGTAACCATAAATTCTGGCTATTTCTTCAATTAGGTCTGCTTCTTGCGATATATCATTTCTCCACGATGGGACAACAACACTAATTACACCACCATCTATTTTGGCCTTAATACCAAAGGCATTAAGAATTTCTACACTATCTTTTATAGGTATGTCAACTCCAAGGAGTTTTGTAATTCTTTGTGGCCTAAGTGTTAAAGTTACTGGAGTAAATTTATTTTTTATGCAGTCAACACTGTCAGTTATTACGCCACCTGCTATATCCACTATCAATTTTGCCGCACGCCTTAAAGCAAGCTCGCAAACTTCAAAAGAAACACCTCTTTCAAACCTGTAAGAAGCATCAGTTGAAAGTGCATTTTTTTTAGATGTTTTACGCACCATACCAGAATTAAAGACCGCACTTTCAAGAATTATTTTTTTTGTTGAATTTGTGACTCCGGAACTTTCCCCGCCCATAACACCAGCTATCGCAAGTGGTTTTAAACTATCTGCTATTATAATATCTTCCTTAGTTAATAAGTACTTTTTACCATCCAATGCAGATATGCTTTCACCATCAAGCGCATTTCTAACAATTATATTTTCGTTACTTACAACCGAAGCATCAAAGGCATGGAGTGGTGGCCAAGCTCAAACATAACATAGTTTGTTATATCCACAATGTTGTTTATGCTTCTAACTCCACATTTTTCAACTCTATCAGAAAGCCATTTAGGTGATTTTGCAACGCAAACATTGTCTATGCTAACACCCATGTACCTTGAACAGATGGCAGAATCATTTATTTTAACGGAGAGTTTTTTAGACGAGAATTTAAATTCTTTAACATCTGGTTTGTCTATTTTTTTCTTTAACTTTGCAGCAATTTCTCTTGCTATACCGCTATGGCTTAAACAATCCGGCCTGTTTGTTGCTATTTCAACTTCTAGTATCGCATCTTTTTCAATAACATTGTTTATATCAACCCCAAGAGGTTGATTTGGGTCTAAAACCATTATGCCTTCAGATTCCGACTTTAATGCAAGTTCCTTTTCGGAACAAATCATACCCTGAGATTCTATTGAACGAATTTTTACTTTTTCAATTTTAAAATCACCAGGCAAAACAGCACCAATTAAAGCTACGGCAACAACTTGGCCTTGTGCCACATTTTTTGCGCCGCAAACAACCGAATATTCACTTGTTCCATCTGTTAAACGACACAAAGTTAATTTATCGGCATTTGGATGAGCAATAACCTCTAAAACCTTAGCAGTTACAACACCAACCCATTTTGGGCTATCCATTAAAACCTTTGACTCTATACCTTGCAACATTAGCATTTCGGCAAGCGCTTTTGGCTGGTAATCAAAATTAACATGGCCTTTTAGCCAGTTGTAGGATATTTTCATAGTTTGTTAAATTGTTTTAAGAACTGATAGTTATTTTCATAAAGCAGGCGCATATCGTCTATTGAATACTTTAACATACAAAACCTTTCAACACCTATACCAAACGCAAAACCAGAATATTTTTCGGGGTCTATATTAACTGCCTTAAGCACATTTGGGTGTACCATTCCACAACCAAGCACTTCAAGCCAACCTTCATTTTTACAAATTCTGCAACCTTTGCCACCGCACATAATACACTGTACATCAAGTTCCGCAGATGGTTCCGTAAATTGAAAATGAGATGGCCTAAAGCGAACATTATACCCAGAAACAGAAAAAAACTGCCTTACAAAAGAGGTAAGTACACCTTTTAAGTCGGCAAAGGTTACATTTTCATCAACCAATAGACCTTCCACCTGATGAAAAATAGCGCTATGGGTTGCATCGGTTGCTTCGTTTCTGTAAACCCTGCCTGGCGCAATAATTTTAATTGGCGGAGTCTTTTTTTCTTTCATTACACGAATTTGAACTGGTGATGTGTGTGTTCTTAGAAGGCGTTTTTGACCTTCAAGCTCACCAGAAAGGTAAAATGTATCTTGAGTGTCCCGCGCCGGATGGTTTTTAGGAATGTTTAGCGCCTCAAAATTATACCATTCATTTTCAATTTCCGGGCCAAGCGCGACCTCAAAACCCATAGCTTCAAAAATTGATGATATATCCTGAAGTGTTTTTCTTAACGGATGAGTTATTCCCTTTAAAAAAGGAAAACCTGGCAAGCCGACATCAATTTTTTCGGCCGCAAGCTTTTCTTTAAGTTTAACAACTTCAATTTCATTTATTTTTGACTGAATTAGTAACGCAATCTCTTCTTTTAGTTGATTTGCACTCTCACCAAAAACCTTTCTTTCTTGCACGGGTATTGTTGAAAGCGTACGAAGAAGTTCCGTTATAAAACCACTTCTACCCAAGTAAGAAATCTTGATTCTTTCAAGCTCTGCGTGGGTGGATGCGGTTTTTAACGCTTCTAAGACATTGTTTCTAATAGTTTTTATTACTGTCATTGTAATTTTTAGGCAACTACTTTTACATTTGCATCTTTTGCTATTTGTGCAATGTTTGTAAATGCCGCTGGGTCATTTACTGCAAGTTCTGCAAGCATTTTTCTATCTACTAATACATTAGCTTTTTTAAGGCCTGATATTAAGCGGCTGTATGACAAACCATTTTCACGGGCAGCCGCGTTTAAGCGCACTATCCATAAAGACCTAAAATCGCCTTTTCTGTCTTTTCTATGTTCATAGGCAAAAACCAAAGATTTTTCTATCTGCTGAATTACCATTCTCCAGCGATTTTTCTTTGTGGCGTAATAGCCCTTTGCCATTCTAAAGTACTTTTTTTTGCTTTGCCTGGTTGCAACTACACTTTTTGCTCTCATCTTTTTTCTCCTAATTTCGCGTCCCGCCCATCGGCGGGACTTAGTATTCACTTCGTTCATACTTGGTTTGGCTAATATGATTTCGCCAAACCGCTCTACAAGGGAAAACCTATGGTTTTCCCGTTTCGTCGTCGCTTGTCCCGCCAACGGCGGGACTGCGCTGAACCCTTTCTTAAGTTGTAAAAAGATCATTTTATTGCGTCTCGCCTGTCTGCGGACTTAGTCCGCCTGCGGCGAGACATTGTATTTCACTTCGGTTTGAAACAACATTTTTAATTGGATAAGTTTAAGCGTATGGAATAAGTGCTTTTATTAGTTTTTCATTCATTTTGTTTACTATTGTTTGACGACGAAGTTTTCTGCCATTGCTTGACTTCATACCTGTCATTAAATGTCTCAAACCTTGTTTTTTGTGTGCAACTTTACCACTTTTTGTTACTTTAAAACGTTTTTTTGCTCCACTGTGTGATTTTATTTTAGGCATTTAAAGCCCTCCATTTAACCCGGATTTTGCATTGGTTCTCAAACCTATTGCAAAGTTCGGGTTTGATTATTTTTTAGGTGCAAGGTGCATTATTAATCTTGTACCAAACATTAACGGCGACCGTTCTACAACCGCTATATCTAAAAGTGATGCTTTTATCTTTTCTATTAAGGCAGTACCTAACTCCCTGTGTTGCATTTCTCTGCCCATAAATATTACGCTGATTTGCACTTTGTCTTTCTTTTCAAGAAACTCTCTGGCATGTTTAATTTTTATTGCCAAATCATGTTCACCAATTTTTAAGCGAACTCTTATTTCCTTTAGATGTACAATTTTTTGTTTCTTTTTTGCTTCTTTGGCTTTCTTATCCATTTCATATCGAAACTTCGTAAAGTCATCTACTTTGCAAACTGGAGGTGTTGCCGCTGGGGCAATTTCAATTAAATCAAGCCCTCTTTCTTGTGCTAATGCCAAAGCCTCGTTAATAGTTTTAACACCAATTAAACTTCCATCAAAATCCACTAAGCGCACTTGCGGCACTCTAATTTGATGATTGATTCTAAGTTTTCTATCTACGGTAATCCCCCTATTGTCCAAACGGACAGTTTAATAAAAAAAGGATGGCATAATAACGCCATCCTTGATATACGCTTTTACCTTTTTCCACAATTATCGGGTGAAGGTGAGCCAAGTTGGCCACTTCTTTTATTGGTAATGAATTTAGACAGGTGCAGTGTAGCAAAAGCCGCCAGTATTGTCAAAACTATGTACAATATGTGGCAATAACTTTCAAAAGAATTATAAGGCAATTAACCAGATATTCCTCTAAACATTATCATTGTTTATGTGGCGGAACCCGCACCTTCATATTCTTCATCCACTCAGAAAAATTGACGAGCCCATATGCACTTATAAGAACATAGAACGGAATTATTGGTATTTTGTAACGGGAAACTCCTATCACGCCTGTGCAAAGACTAAAATATACAATTATTGCCATTAAAACAGCCCATGAAAAAAAATCCTTTCTGATCATTTTCAATGACCCTACAACCGCAAATAAATATACGAAAAAAAGATACAACGCTATAACCAGTCCTATTCCAATTTCATAGATATTTTTATTCGCGAAAAACCATCTAATCATTTCGAAATAATTATTAAATGAACAAAAATCATATTTCTTTTCTGTTTTCTTTATTCCTAACATATCACAGGTCTGAGATGCCGTCAGATTGGCAAACATATTAACGATACCCACACAATGGCGTTTAAAATATGTCCATGGATATTTGTGAATATACTCTACGGCAAGCTCTTTATATATCTGCGATTGCATCATAGGGTTTTCTATTTTTTCTATCCCTCTATCCTGTGCTCGCTTATAGAATTCATCGGAGACTTCCTCATATGTTTTGCCCGTCCTTGCAACCTCAGTATATATCGTGTTGAAATGGAGATTGTATCCGGTTATATGCGAAACGGCAAAAACCCCATAATCGTGATAATTTCTAACCATCCAAAAAGATATTATGAAAAAAAATGCCACAGTTATACATATTATCGCCTTTGATTTAATTCGAAACATGATTTTTCTATCCAGAAGCATGATAATAATGTATACAAAAATAAAATACTGGGCAATTGGTCTGACCAAAACAGCTATCCCAAGAAATAAACCAGCAAAAAGCACATACCACAGCTTCCGTTCTTTAAGCCAATAGACAAAACTGGTAATTGAGGCCAGAAACACAACAGTAAACAAAATATCTGCAAGCAAATAAGAACAATACATAATCATATGGGGGTCAATCGCGCACATAAAAGTTGCAATGAGGGATATTTTGGAACTTTTAAAAATAATGTTCCCCAGCATAAAAACCAATAGCAGACCTAATATATTAAGCACTATCTGAAATAAAAGGACTACCCACGGTTTTACGCCGAAAACACTATATACACTAGCAATAAAAAGAGGGTATCCTGGAGTTCTGAACGCATCATAAAATTCGTCAGGAGACGCGATTATTTTGTTTTGCACAATATTAACCGCATATTCATGATATGTAATAGCGTCACTAACAATAATTTTTTCTTTTTCAATGATTGGGTCCCAAGGTTTCGCAGCCATAAAAAATGAAAGCCGCAATAAAAACCCAACTAGGATAATTGCCACAAGAATAATGTGTGTTTTTTTAAAGTATTGTATCAGAGTGCTTTTCATGATTTGTTATGGTGTACTTTAAGAATGCCAAAAAACCCCTTTATTTCTTCCATAAACTGATGATAGGTGCGAATCTGCAACAACCTCCGCAATATGATACGGGGCCGCATATAAAAATTTTTATGTACGATATTATAATAATACTGCAATCGTTCTTGGCTAATAGTCGGCAAATTAAGATTCAATTCGGACATATTATATTTTGACCAATCAAGATCTGAGAGATATCCATTATCTTTTGCCCAACAAAAAAGTTCTGTCCCTGGATATGCGGTCGTAATATTAAAATGGACCTGGTCAGGGTCAAGTTTGAAAGCAAAATCAATTGTCTTTCTGATCGTTTCTTCATTCTCTCCGGGATTTCCTAACATAAACGATGCTCTGGTATTTATGCCGACTCTCCTCGCTTTTTTTACCATTTCAATTACTTTTGCCAAGTCAATATTTTTCCGTATGTTTTTTAAAATTGTCGGGTCCGCACTTTCCACGCCGAATAGAATCAAATGACATCCAGCTTTTTTCATAATTCTCATCATATCTTCATTAATCAAATCAACACGAGTAAAACAGGACCAACTGATATTTAGTTTACTTTTGATCAATTGATCGCACAAACCGGTAACTGTATCATGAAATGCCGTAAAAGCATCGTCATAGAAAGCAATTTCCATAATACCATATTCCCGATGCAGCAGTTTTATCTCATTAAAAATATTTTCAGGAGAACGCTTCCGTACCTTACCTTGGAATGTTCGATAACAGAATGTACATCTCCCGGGACATCCGCGCGTTGCAAAAATACTCATGGCTGGAAGCTGCCTATAAGATCCAACCGCGGGAAAATACTTTTTCATTGGAAGCAAATGATACGCAGGCGGAGGGATTTCGTTAATATCTGCTATCAATGGCCGTTCGGCATTATGAACAATGCGACCATCTTTCTTGTAAGATACCCCGAGAATTGTTTCTATCGCTTTACCCGATACCAGCTCCAACATCGTCATTTCACCTTCTCCACGCACAACTATATCAACACACGCATTAGACAACACATCATCGGGCAAAACAGTTGGATGCACACCCCCGAAAATAATTGTTGTTTTAGGAGATATTTTTTTACATATCTCTGCAACCTTAAGCGCATGTGTGATGAGTGGGGTTGTAGATGTTATGCCAATAAATGCGGGAAATGACTGAATGTCAAATAGTCTTTTTTCAATAGCGAACAGTCCAAGCTTTTCAGCCGTACAATCAAGAATAGAAACCGCATACCCATGTTTTTCAAGACAACTTGCAATATAGGCAATTCCTAAACTCGGAAGACAACTGCCGATGTTTTTCCAGAAATTACTTTTTGATTCAATTATCCATGGAGGATTAATAAGCAACACATCATTTTTCATAGAAAAATTCTATACTTAAGCAATATCCAAACCGCCATAAGCCCATCTCTGAGCCTGATTTTCTTTCCTTCCTCAAATTTCCTCGGATTGTATGAAATAGGCACTTCAACTATATGTATTTTTTTTCGCAATAATTTTGCGGTTATCTCCGGGCAAAATTCAAATCGTTTGCTTTGCAGATCAATACCACGAAGCACAGCCGTTCTGAAAACCTTGTAGCCCGTTGCTTCATCTGTTAATTTTGAAAAATACAACATATTCGTAAGAAAGGTAAGGAAAATACCGCCAATAGCATACGATAAATACGAAATTTTATGTTGCTTTTTCAACATTCTTGAACCATAAACTACCTGTATGCCATTATCATTAAACGGCTGTAATAACCCCTCGTAATCATTCGGATCATATTCTAAATCCGCATCTTGTATGATAACGATATCTCCCGTTACAAACTTTAACCCCTCTCTGATTGCCACTCCTTTTCCTCTATTTGACGGCAACCGCTTGAGTAATATTTTTTGATGATCCCTTAGAATGCCTTCAGCTTTTTCATAGGTTTCATCACTGGAACCATCATCAACGACTATGATCTCAGATATTTCCGGACGATCACAGACCTTAAGCAATATCATTTCAATGAATTTTTCTTCGTTATATACGGGTATGATAACCGATACTTTTGACTTTACAACACTCATTTGATTCTTCCTATATATTTCTTAACTGTTGAGAAAACCCATTGATAATAGTTCCATGATTCCTTCTGTGAATCTATTATCATTGATAAACCGCTTGGTTTAGCTTTTACCATGCTTATTTTTTGAATTATCCTTCTTTCTTGTCCATCTTATCCAATATGTCTGTGATATTTGTCAAAATTACTTATCAAAACTACTTTCTTTCTTCTATAATTTTATTCGCAAATTCTATAAATTCTTCTATTGATTTAACACCAAGGTCTTCGCCATTGCGGGCACGAATGGCTACTGTATTTGCTTCCATTTCTTTATATCCTACAACTAAAAGATATGGGGTTTTACTAAGTGTTGCTTCTCTAATTTTAAAACCGATTTTCTCATTTCTATCGTCAACTTCAGCTCTAAAACCTGACTTATTAAGTTTGTCTAATATAGATGTTGCATAGGCACTTTGATCGGTAGTTATTGTTAAAATTGAAACCTGAACCGGAGCAAGCCACAATGGAAAAGCACCTGCATAGTGTTCAATAAGGATACCGAAGAAGCGCTCCAGCGAGCCCAGAAGCGCGCGGTGAATCATATACGGGCGTACTTTTTTACTGGTCTGGTCTACATATGTCATATCAAAACGGTCAGGCTCGTTAAAATCAAATTGGATAGTGGAGCATTGCCATTCGCGATTAAGAGCATCTTTTATCTTAATATCTATTTTAGGGCCGTAGAAAGCGCCGCCGCCTTCGTCAAGCGTACAGGTAAGGCCTTCAGCTTTAACAGCTTCTTCAAGCGCTTTGGTAGCATCGTTCCAAAGTGCTACATCGCCGACTGATTTTTCTTTAGGTTTTGTGGCAAGATAAACGGCAAATTCTTTGAACCCGAACGCGTTGAGCATGCTCAAACAAAATCTCAGTACCCGGCGAATTTCATCTGGCATCTGGTCCGGGCGACATATAATGTGTGCATCATCCTGCGTAAATCCGCGGACACGCATAAGACCGTGCAGCACTCCGCTTTTCTCATAGCGATAAACAGTGCCGAGCTCAGCCCAACGCAGAGGCAGGTCGCGATAGGAGTGGAGCGAACTTTTATAAATCATTATGTGGAATGGGCAGTTCATGGGCCTGGCGAAATAATCATCTCCATCAACTTCCATAGGGGCATACATGCTCTCTTTATAGAAATCAAGGTGGCCGCTGGTCTGCCAAAGGTTTGCTCGGCCAATGTGTGGCGTATAAACTATATCATAACCATTTTCTATATGTTGGGCACGCCAGAAATCTTCAATTATCATACGGATTTTGGCACCCTTTGGATGCCAGAGAATAAGGCCAGGACCAACTTCTTCAGCTGTGGAGTAGAGGTTAAGTTCCCTGCCAATTTTACGGTGATCGCGTTTTTTTGCTTCTTCAAGCGTAAATACATATGCTTCAAGTTCTTCTTTTGTGCTAAAAGCAGTACCGTATATGCGTTGAAGCTGTTCGCGTTTTTCGTCGCCGCGCCAATAAGCGCCCGCAAGTGAGAGTAGTTTAAAGTGCTTAATGCCTGATGTATAAGGTACATGAGGGCCGCGACACAGGTCTACAAAATTGCCAGATTTATAAAAAGTTATTTCGCCGTCCGCTATATCATTTAATATCTCAAGTTTATATTTTTCCCCACGAGAAGAAAAATACTCCTCTGCCTCTTTTTTGCTTATAGGAGTACAGACAAACTTGTCATTATTTTTTGCCAGCTTACGCATTTGAACTTCAATTTTTTCTAAGTCATCAGGAGTAAATTTGGTTGGACGGTCAAAATCGTAGTAAAAACCATCGTCAATTGACGGGCCAATTGCGACTTTTGTTTCAGGAAATAACTCTACAACCGCGGCTGCCATTAAATGTGCAGTGGAGTGTCTGAGTGTGGAGAGTTCTATAGGTTTTTTTTCTGACATAATTTTAGTTTGGTGCCCGGTAGAGGACTCGAACCTCTGACCCCTTCCATGTCAAGGAAGTACTCTAACCAACTGAGCTAACCGGGCATTATTAATAAATATTTAAGGCGTGGGTCGGAGTTGAACCGACGAATAAAGGTTTTGCAGACCTCTCCCTTAACCACTTGGGTACCACGCCGATATAAAAAAAGATGATATTAAAATACCCCGTCAATTGTCAATTTTTAAGTCGCAAGAACTTTTTAACTGCGGTGCTTAAAACCGACTCATTTGCCAACTCTTTTATCAATTTTATTTTCTCTTTTGCGGATGCTTCACCCTTAGAAATTAACAAATCAATTTTATCAAAAGAAGTCCATTTATAGTTTTTCACATCAGCAGAGATTACTACATTTGCCTCTTTAAGCAATAAGTTGTTAAGTAAGATAGCAGATATGTATTTTGAACGAGCTAATGTTTCCCCTGCCTTTTCCAAATTTGCGTTTTTGGTTACCTTGCCTTTTACATCAATACCAACTATCAATTGCGCACCCATTCTTTTTATAGCAGGCACAGGAGTTGAACCAACATAGCCGCCATCGTTGCAAAGAAATCCGTTTATACGCACTGGAGGAAATATACCGGCTATGGAGGAGGATGCCAAAACTGCATCGCGCAAACGGCCGCAAGTTAGATACACCGGCAAAGCATTTTCCAAATCTGTTACAACTATGCACAAAGGTATTTGAGTTTGTAATATATCTATATCGGGTATTAACTCATATACTGGTTCTTTTAGTTTTTCTAAAGAAAATAACGAGTATTGAGTTTCTTCAACATAGTGCAGATAACCCTGCTTAATAAACTCTTTCGCGTTTGATACAAACGACTTTTGATTGTTTTGCTTATCGGAAAATATACGCATTTTTGCCTGAGGTATGTATTTTGATAGCACCGTTTTAATTTTTTGCTCAACATTTGCGATGTTTGGATCTGTTGCATAACACGCGCTAACTATCGCACCCATAGACGCGCCTGCTAAATAAGATATTGGAACCTTTTCTTGTTCAAATACCTTTAGTACGCCAATGTGAGAAAGCCCCCTTGCACCACCACTACCAAGAGCAAGACCAATTTTTTTCATATAAATTAATCCTCAAAAGATTTAATAACCCAATTGTCCGCAAGCGGCACCAATATCTGCCCCTTTTGGTAAGCGCACAGCGGTAAATATATTTCGTTCCGTTAAATAATTATAAAAGTTTTCCACTGTGCTTAGGTCCGGTGCTTCATAAGTTCTACCAAGTGTTTTGTTATACGGTATTAAGTTCACCTTAACTTCAACTTTTTCTGTTTGATATTTTCTTAAAAGATCGGCAAGTTTTACTGCATCTTGTTTTGCATCATTAATATTTTTTATAAGAATATACTCAATAGTCAATGGAACTTTATTTTCTTCACAGTACGAAATACTAGACGACATAATATCTTCTATATCATTGTTTATTGCGGAAGGAATAATGCAATGCCTTTTGCGGTCATCGGCACTGTGAAGTGATATGGCCAAGCGCACGCCAGGCAATGCATTTTCAAACGACTTTATTTTTTCAACTATTCCAACTGTGGAAACTGTAATATGCTTTCTGCCTAAATTAAAACCTTTTGGGTCAGTTAAAGTTTTTATAGCAATCAGCAAGTTTGTATAGTTCATTAACGGCTCGCCGCTGCCCATAAACAAAACTCCAGATATGTGATGCCCTGTGTATTCTTCTATCTGCAAAACTTGTTCCAAAATTTCACCGCTTGAAAGATTTCTTACAAAACCATCTTTACCGGATGCGCAGAAAGCACAACCCATAGCACAACCAACCTGCGTAGAAATACAAACTGAAAACTTATCCTTTGCTGGCAAAAAAACTGCAGAAACGCAATTACCATCTGAAAGAAGGAAATCAAAGCGTTTAGTCGCATCTATTTTTGAATTGGATACTTTAGCGATGCCCATTGAACGCAGCAAAAAATTACCTTCTAATGCGTGCCTTAACTCCAAAGGTATATTTTTAAAATCTGCAAATGAATTCGCTTTTTTATCATATATCCATTGTAATAATTGTCTTACACGGTAAGTTTCAAAATTACCATGCAAAAGAAATTCTTCTAATGCAAATTTGTCGTAATCTAATATCAACTTCCTCATTTACAATACTCTCCTAAGCGATGCTGCAAAAAAACCATCCATATTGTGTATGTGTGGGTATGACCTAAAATAACCTTCTTTGGTAACAAACTGAGCAAACATTTTATTTTCACCTATGTTTTGGACAACAAAGTTTTTATTTTTATTCAAAAAGTGCGAAACCACGGCTTCATTTTCTTCCGGTTCCGTTGAACAGGTTACATAAAGTAACTGCCCGCCAACTTTAAGCATCTTTGCCGCACTTTCAATAAGTTCTTTTTGCAATTTCGGAAATTTTACAATAATGTCATCTTGTGTTTTATTCCACTTAATGTCGGGTTTCCTTCTCAAGGTTCCAAGACCGCTACAGGGAGCATCTAACAAAACCTTATCAGCATTTTGAATTTCAACACTTAGAGCATCAGCAATTTTAAACTCAATATTATTTGCCAAAACTATTTTTGCCGTTTCTCTTGCCTTAGCAATTTTTTGCGCAGATGAATCTATAGCGATTATTTTTGCCTTTGAAAGTTGTGATAAAAATATACTTTTAGTGCCACTCCCGCAACAAACATCAACTATAAAATCACTATCGTTAGCTTGAAGTAAAAGACAAACTAACTGAGAAGCTTCGTCTTGAACAAAAATATTTTTTTGGTCAATGCCAGTTATTGATGCAAGCTCTGGCGGCTTTTCAACATTTAAACCATACGGACTGTATTTGCATAGCGTAGCATTGTAGCCTTGACTATTTAGTTCTTGTAATACAAACTCAGGTGTTGACTTATGCTGATTTATCCTTAAAGTTAGATCTGGCGATATATTGCAAGCGTTTATAAGTTTAATTGCTTCTTCTTTTGAAAACCTTTCAAACCAGCGCTCAATTAACCATTCTGGAAATGAATACTCAATAGAAGCTTTAAGAAGCGCATCATCGGGCAATTTAATCGTATCTTTTTCTCTTAGATATTTGCGAAGTAACGCATTTACTAACTTGCCCGATGTTTCTGACACGCCTATTTTTGCGGCCTCAACACTCTCAAATATGGCGGCGTAAGGTGCAACTCGTTGCGATGCATAAATCAATTGAGACAAACCAACAAGAATAATGTTTTTAAGTAACTTAGGCGTTTTTTGCGGATTATTAAGCAGTTTGTTTGCAAACCAGTCAAGTGTATTTAAATGCCGAACCACACCCCAAACAAGAAAACGGACAAAACCTTTATCGGAAATATTTCTATCTGAGTTTAACTCTTTTGATAGCAATGCAGAAAGATTTGCTTTTGCAGGTTTAAACTTTGTAAGAATTTGCGCCGCTTGAAGTCGTGAATTTTGTTTTAATTTAATTGCGTGCATTAAATTTCATCTAATTTAATTGTTTCTAAGTGCTCTATTCTTTTTTCTACTGGTGGATGCGTAGAAAATAACGACATTAATGTGCGTGAATTAAAAGGACTTACAATAAACATATGCGCTGTTGTCGGGTTTATATTCTCCCCATAGCGAGCGGCAGGAGCAGAAATTTTTCTTAACGCACTGGCAAGTGCCAAAGGTTTATGTGAAATTCTGGCACCTGTTGCATCGGCCTCAAACTCTCTTGAACGAGATACAGCCGCCTGAATAAGCATTGCAGCAATTGGAGCGATAATTCCAACAAAAAGCAACATAATCAAACGGAAATTACCACTTTGACGGTTATTGCCTCCAAACATTGCTCCCCACTGTGCAAAGCGAGCAAGCATAAAAATCGCGCCTGCCAATGTTGCAGCTATAGAGCCAATTAGTATGTCGCGATTTTTAACATGGGAAAGCTCATGCGCAAGCACACCAAGAAGCTCGTCTTTTGTTAGCATTTCTACAATTGAGTTTGTAACTGCAACCGACGCATTTTGTGGGTTTCTGCCTGTTGCAAAAGCGTTTGGCATAGGGTTTTCTACTATATAGAGCTTCGGCATTGGTATACCTGCATTTTGAGTGAGTTTTCTTACACCTTCAAAAAGCCATGGCATCTGGCTTTCCTCCAGCGGTTTTGCCCTGTACATTGCAAGCACAATTTTATCTGAAAACCAATAAGACACAAAGTTCATAACAGCGGCAAAAAGGAATGCTATAACCATGCCACTTCTTCCGCCGACAAGCATACCAATTGCAACTAGCAATATGGTCATTAACATCATCAAAAAAACTGTTCTAAAAATATTCATTTCATACCTCCGAAAATCTTTTCTACGCTTTCATATTGTTCAAAAATAAAACCCAATGGAATTTTGTTGTTAATTGCAAAAATGTCCGCGCCGACAACAACTTTGTTTGCAGGGTGCACTGTTTCTATAAGCAATGCGCCAAGACCACAAGCAATAACAATCCCCTTTTTAGGCAAAATACTGATAAGCTGGCCGCAAACAAAATTTTCGCCAATTGGCCCGGTAAATATTTTTGCGCCAATAACTTTAAATGTAGTTGTTTGAGCGTTTAGCACCATTGCAGTGTGAGCACTAGGCCAAGGGTTCGTGCCACGGATTAGGTTTAAAATATCTTGAGCATTTTTTTGCCACTTTATAAAACCATCAGATTTTTTTAGCGAGTGGGCAACCGTTACAGTGCCCTCTTGCTTTATGCCCGCACAGTCGCCTTTCTTTATTTTATCTAATGTTTCATGCATAACTTCTATGCCAAGTGTTGTTAATTTTTCAAAAAGTTCTTTTGCACTATCTTGAGGTAAAACTGACATTTCCTTTTGCACTAAAACTGGCCCGCTGTCTAATGTTTTTTCAAGCCAGAAAGAAGAAACTCCTGTTTTACTTTCCCCATTTATTAATGCCCACTGAACCGGAGCCGCTCCGCGGTATTTTGGCAACAGCGAAAAATGTATGTTAAAGCAACCATATAACGGAATGCTAAAAACACTCTGAGGTATTAACTTACCATAAGCCACAACCACACCGACATCAGGCTTGAAATTTTTAATTATTTTTACATCTTCATTCGACAATTTTTCCGGCTGATAAACAGGCAAAGAAAGCTTTAAAGCGGCGGTTTTAACGGCCGAAGCGGTAAGCATAAGCTTTCTTCCTTTGGGTTTATCGCTCTGTGTGAAAACACAAAGAACGGCTTCAGTTTTTGTAGCATCTTTTAAAAAGTTTGCGGCTACTTCAGGTGTTCCAAAAAAAATAATTCTAAGTTTTTTATTTACCATTTATTCTCTTGCTTTCTTATTTCTATTTCTTTTTTAACTTCCTGCCTTTGAAGCGGTGGCAAATTGTCTAAAAGCACTTTGCCATTTAAATGATCTATTTCGTGTTGCAATGCCCTGCTGAGCAACATATCTTGGGCATCTACTACAAAAACTTTGCCGTTTTCGTCTAAAGCGCGAACACGCACAAATTTAGCACGTTTTATTTTTCTGTAAATTCCGGGAAAAGAAAGACAACCCTCTTCTGCGTGCGATACCCCTTCGCGTTTTTCTATTTTAGGATTTATAAAAACCATAGGG
>Ga0265297_10001892_pt1 | contig 45642 bp, 42 predicted proteins | sample Munlanlwell13791_FD_192502 | JGI IMG/M metagenome (GOLD analysis project Ga0265297, IMG submission 192502) | Leachate microbial communities from a municipal landfill in Southern Ontario, Canada - Leachate well 137-91 | ecosystem: Engineered > Solid waste > Landfill > Unclassified | place...
CTCTCTTTGGCTCATAAGTATCTTATCCTGTTCTGCCATGTGCCCTCCGTTTTCAGAAGAGCATTCTAGCTAAAATAGGACATTTTAACTTTGGCCAATTAGGACATTATCGCTTTGGGAGGACAGGGATATTTAAATCTGGGTTTATAAAAAAAATCCTGCAAAGAGTCTTGCAGGATACTGAATACGGAAGGCTTAATCGCTTGTCAGGCAGCCTTTTTTGCTCTGCCTTCGATCTGCTCTTTCTCTTCCTTGGACGTCTCAATCTCAATTTTCCGGGCTTTGGAAACAGCAGGCGCAGGAATGGTAATTTCCAGGATTCCATTGCTGTATGTTGCCTTCAAATCCTCCGTATGCGCACCTTCAGGAAGCGAAAAGCGGCGCTCAAATGAACCATACATGATCTCCTGATATCCATACTCCCCTTCCTGGGTACTTTTTTCTTGTTTTCGCTCGCCCTTGACGATCAGTTCCCGGTCAGTAACACTCACATCGAGATGCTTTGGATCAACACCGGGAAGTTCTGCGCGAAATACAAGATTCCCTTCCCGGATAAAGCTTTCAGCAGCCGGCATCCAGATGCCTGATTCATGGCTCGGCTCTACTCCCAGAGCGCGATTGAATATTCTGTCCATTTCCTGCTGCATGGAACGAAGTTCCTGAAACGGATCAAATCTTCGCAGCGGTTGGAACGGTTCCCAGCGTATCATGTTTTTCATAGCTGTCCTCCTTTGATGTCATGATAGTTTTAAGACAGTTGCATGTTCGGTTTCACGGAAATTGAAGATTTCTTCATTCGGACAATACACAGCAACCTTGATGCGATATACTAATACTGCTAGTATAACACCGAAGACTTTGTTGTCAAGAAACGGCCTGAAAGCAAACTCGTTGAAAGGGGTTCACCAGCATATGGACGTCGTTTTTTTGAGCAGGTTACAGTTTGCAATGACAAGTATGTTTCATTGGACATTTGTGCCGCTCACGCTCGGTCTTTCCGTGCTTCTTGCGTCTATGGAAATTCGCTATGCGTTCACGGGAAATGAACTCTATCTGAAAATGACCAAATTCTGGGGCAAGCTTTTTGTGATCAATTTTGTGTTGGGCGTTGTTACTGGCATTACGCTCGAGTTTCAATTCGGAATGAACTGGGCGGAATATTCAAAATACGCAGGTGATATTTTCGGCGGCCCCCTAGCCCTGGAAACCCTGTTAACCTTTTTTCTTGAATCCGTTTTTATCGGCGTTTGGATTTTTGGCTGGGAAAAACTTTCCAAGAAGGCGCATGCGGTCGTTATTGCATTGGTTGCATTAGGAGCCACGCTCTCGGCATTCTGGATTTTGGTGGCAAATGCCTGGATGCAGCATCCGGTAGGATATGCGATACGCAACAATAGAATTGAACTGGTTGACTTTGGGGCATTAATTACAAATCCCGTTGCCTGGCTAAAGTTCGGTCATGCCACAACATCCGGGTATGCACTTGCTGCATTTTTTGTCATGGGCGTATCAGCGTACCATCTATTGAAAAAAAATCAGGCAGAGTTTTTTCTTAAATCATTCAAAACAGGTGCGGTATTTGCGCTTCTTTCTTCGGCGCTCATGATAGGAATTGGAGATTTTCATGCAGCAGAAGTTGCGAGAACGCAACCCTCAAAGTTTGCGGCCATGGAGTCAGTATGGGACACCGGGACGCATGTTGCGTATTATACGTTTCTGGTGCCTGATCCTGAAAACGAACGGAACCGATTTGAAGGACCGAAAATTCCGAGCCTGGTTAGCTTCCTGGCTTTTAACACTGCTGATGCGGAAATCAAGGGATTAAAGGATTTTCCAAGAAATGAGCGCCCGCCCGTGCATATGACATTCTGGAGTTTTCGATTGATGGTCGGAATAGGGTTTGCCATGCTCTTACTTTCCTTCCTGGCTGTACTGTATACATATCGAAAAACGCTGGAACGGCATCCACGTTTTTTAATGCTCTTAATCCTGAGCATTCTCTTGCCGTATCTCGGGGGCCAGCTCGGATGGATTGTTGCTGAAGTCGGACGCCAGCCGTGGATTGTGTATGGGATCATGAAAACATCTCAGGGAATTTCCACAAATGTATCAACCGCCCAGGTATACACCTCATTCATCGGACTGGGATTGTTGTATACCAGTCTTGCCGTGATTGATATATACCTGCTTACGAAATTTGCAAAAAAAGGGCCGGATAAAGATGTATCGGTTTTTTTAAAAACGACCAGTGAACACACCCGGTAACCGGAGGAATTTTGGAATTACAAAATATATGGTTTATTATCTGGGCTTCTTTGTGGGTCGTCTATTTTCTGCTTGATGGATTTGTGCTTGGCGCGGGAATGCTGTATCCTTTTCTGGCAAAGGACAGCCATGACAAAAAAATTCTTCTCAAAACCATTGGCCCGGTGTGGGATGGAAACGAAGTCTGGCTCATCATGGTTGGCGCAGGCACGTTTGCAGTTTTTCCAGCGGCCTATGCACTCTTGTTCAGCTACCTGTATCCTGTCTTTCTGCTTCTCCTTTTTGCTCTGATCGTCAGAGGAGTATCTATTGAGTTTCGCGAAGAGCTTTTCGTGCGTGGGTGGAGAAAAACATGGGATGGTGTTTTTGTACTCAGTAGCTTCTTGCCTGCGTTCTTGTTCGGTGTTTTGTTCGGAAATCTTTTCCTCGGCCTTCCTTTCGATGCAATCGGCTATCATGGATCATTCTTGCGCTTGTTGAATGGGTATAGTCTCCTGATGGGAGCACTGTTTGTGCTGTTATTCCTCGTTCATGGAAGCTTATATGCTTCTTTAAAAATAACAGGTCCGCTCACCCACACTGCGCTTCATACGGCCAGGAGAATTTGGATCCCTTTGGTTGCTGTCATGGCGATTGTCCTTGTGCTCACGTCATTTACCACAAGGCTGGGAGACAGCTACCGCACCTCATACGCGCTTATAACAGTTCCCCTCCTCGCGGTACTTGCTCTTATTGCCATCAGAATGTTTCTTGCAGCAAAAAAACCTTTTATGGCATTTGTATCCTCATCCGCCGTTATTCTTTTTTTCATGACGAGCGGATTTATCGGATTATTTCCGAACTTGATTCCCTCAAGCATTGATGCTTCCCATAACCTGACAGCGTACAATGCTTCAGCAAGTCCCTATGCACTCAAAATCATGCTGATTACGTCCTTTATTTTTTTTCCTCTTGTGATCGGGTATACCATCTGGGCGTATTATGTGTTCAGAGAAAGGATAAAAGCCGAAGAGGTATCCGACGAAACATCTTCAGGATATTAAATGAGGTGACTATTAAAATCGTTAGGAATAAGTGCTTTCTGATTGATTAAAATACCTGTTTTGCATACAATCACTCTGTCCCCTGCAGAGTGAAAAATTGATCTGCGTTGCAAAAAAGATTACAGAACAAATGGGAGGTATATGCATGCAATATGTAAGGACGCCTTTTTCTCTTCAATCCAAAGGGCACTATTCTTCTGCCGTGATCCATGGTGATCTGGTATATATCTCAGGCCAGCTACCTATTAACTACGCTGCGGGAGAGACAGTGCCGACAGGTGGGGTAGCAGAACAGGCGCGTCAAGCGTTACAGAATCTTGATTCTCTTCTGGAACAGTGCGGCAGCTCAAAACAACAGGTGATTAAGACGACAGTCTATATTCCGGATATCACCTCGTGGCCAATTGTGAATGAGGTCTATGCGGAGTTTTTTGGAGATCACAAGCCGGCACGAACAATAGTCCCCACCAATACCCTTCATTTTAACGCATTGATTGAAATTGAAGCCATAGCAACAAAGACATCACCGATTTAAGCGGTTCAATTTATGTTATTCATGAGTGCCTCAATGTATGCGCCCTCTTCCCGGCATACAAAAAAGGGCCGCCCATGATCTGAGCGACCCTCATTCATTTCACTTTATTTCAAAAATGTTACGACACAATCTGTTTGTAGAGATCATTCCCTTTATCATCAACCAGAATGAACGCGGGGAAGTTCTCAACTTCAATCTTCCAGACCGCTTCCATGCCGAGCTCAGGATAGTCAATGCACTCGACCTTTTTGATATTCTCCGCAGCAAGAAGCGCTGCAGGACCGCCGATAGAACCCAGGTAGAACCCGCCGTACTTTTTGCATGCATCCGTCACCTGCTGACTGCGGTTGCCTTTCGCGATCATGACCATCGCGCCGCCGAGTGACTGAAGAAGATCAACGTAGGAATCCATTCTGCCTGCGGTTGTCGGACCGAATGATCCTGATGGTTTTCCCGGAGGGGTCTTTGCAGGACCGGCATAATAGATCGGATGTTTGGTAAGGTATTCGGGAATGCCTTGTCCCTTGTCAATCCGTTCCTTGAATTTCGCATGCGCGATGTCACGGCCGACAACGATAGTACCGTTGAGCAGCAATTGAGTACCAACCTTATGTTTAGTCAACTCCGCCAGGACTTCCTTCATCGGACGGTTCAGATCGATTTTCACGCCGTGCTCATGTTTGCCTCGGTATTTGTCCGGGATAAATCTGCCGGGATTGCGCTCAAGCTCTTCGATCCAGATGCCGTCCTTATTTATTTTGGCCTTAATATTCCGGTCAGCTGAGCAGGAAACTCCCATGCCGATTGGGCAGGAAGCGCCGTGCCGTGGCAAACGAATAATCCGCACATCCAGTGCAAAGTACTTGCCGCCAAACTGTGCCCCAAAGCCAATCTTGTATGCTGCCTGAAGCAGTTTTTTCTCGAGCTCGATATCACGGAATGCCTGTCCTTGTTTATTGCCTTGCTGTGGCAGATTATCCAGATATTTTGTGCTTGCGAGTTTCACCGTCTTGAGATTTGCTTCTGCTGAGGTGCCGCCGATCACAAATGCAATATGGTAGGGCGGACATGCTGCGGTACCAAGGCTCTTCATTTTATCGATCAGGAATTTTTCGAGCGTTGCCTGATTTAAAACCGCCTTGGTCTCCTGATACAACATGGTCTTGTTTGCGGAGCCGCCACCCTTTGCCACAAACAGGAATTTATACTCCATGCCCGGAGTAGCGTACAAGTCAATCTGTGGAGGCATGTTGTTTCCAGAATTTATTTCTTCATACATGGTGAGCGGAATGGTCTGGGAATAGCGGAGGTTTTCGCCGGTATACGTCTTGAAAACTCCCTTGCTGATATATTCTTCGTCATTCACATCAGTCCAGACACGCTGACCTTTTTTCCCGATGACAGTTGCCGTGCCCGTATCCTGGCAGAACGGAAGTTCAAACTTTGAAGCAACTTCGGCATTTCGCAGCATGGCGATAGCAACTCCGCGATCATTTGGAGAAGCTTCTGGATCCGAAAGGATTGCAGCAACTTGTTCCAAATGCTCTGCACGAAGCAAAAAGGAAACATCGCGCGTCGCTTCATTCGCAATGAGCGTAAGTGCTTCGGGAGCGATCTTTAAGATATCCTTTCCATCCATCTGGATAACGGAAACATGGTCTTTCGTGAGCAGCCGGTACTTGGTTGTGTCCTGCCCGAGAGGAAACAACTCCTGATAGATAAACTCCTGATCATTCTTTGCCATTCTTTCTCCCTCCTGTAACGGTATAGTAGTGAGTATACGAGCGACAGATGACGGATCAATCCTCTCTTTAATATCACAATGGCAGAATAAATTCAAGTACGAGTCTCTTCTCTGGTCAGGGAAGAATATTACTCACGGTTATGTACGCTTCAAAAGCCGCTCGTCATAGGTAAAATCCTGAATATCGGCAATCCGGAGAAATTTTACATCTGGATGCAGGGGATTGATAAGGATGTTACATTCATCAGGAACAACAGCGGACGGCACACGGAACAGGAGGCTTTCCTTTGCATTCGCCCATGCAGTCCCCATTTTTGCGAGGGCATAGGGCGCGGGACTCATTCGCCAGTCTTTCGGCAGCCGCTGCGCGTCAAGCTGGCGAGGAACAATCGAATCGGGAACGTGCAGGGATATGATCGCGATTTTGGGAGGCATATTCGACAGGGATACGTGGATGAGATATTCCAGGGCGGCAAGCGACCTGTTCTCGGATGCGTAAATAAGCGGAGTGTTTTTTGCGTTCCATCGGCCTCCTGAAAGACGCGCTCCTTCTCCGGAAAGATCGCGGGCATAGCGGGCCGGGCAAATCCGGAAGCAGGTGCTCATGCATAGACACCGTGTTCGATTCGGATCAGTTCATCCATAACCAGCTGCGCGCCTGTTTTCAAGTTGACCAATTCAGACGGCATGCAGCCCCCCAGTGCTTTGCTCGGGGAATCGAACCAACGGAAAAATGCGTCACGCGAACCGAATACCTGGATTCCTTTTACCATCAGAAACACGAGCTGGATAATATGTTCCGACACCACCGGGCTGAATTTTTGGTTGCTGGAATACCGTTGGATCGTTCGGAGCGTAATAGGCAGCATGTGCGCAACCTTTTCCGGTGAGAAGTGAAAATACTGTATAAAATCCATGAGCGACCGCTTGGTCACTCCTGCTTTGCTCATCTCGATTACGTCCATGCTCGATCGGGGCTGCTTATGGAACATTTTTTTAAAAATCGCAGCTTCCGGCATCTGCTCAAGTTTTGGAAAAAGCTTTACGGACAGTGTTTTTGTTTTCATGGAAGAACCTCGTTTAAATATGTCATTTGTCTTTAATATAACGAAAAATGTCATATTCGTCAAGATTTTTACTGCGACGAACCAACAAGAACTATCCGTCCGGGAAATACTTCATTGCAAAAATATCTTTCATTAATTTTAGCAAGAAGCGTACCATGGCTTATTTGACAGGAAGAATAGAAAAAACCAACTGATGCTGGGTTGTTACATGAAAGGCAATGAAAATTTCACAGAGATGACCGGCCTATTTTAATGCAGTAGTCCAATTTATATTGAATCGATTTACAAGCATGTTCATTGCATTTGTTAACTTTAGTCAGAGAAGAATTCATTCTTGATGAGGTTGAGTCAACTCTTCAACCGTTGTCTCAACAGGCAATTCAGAGGAACGATTCCTATTTAGAAACATGCGTACGGCAAGGTAAAACACGGGAAGAACTCCCGTGAAAATAAAGAGCAGATCTCCCGGCAAACGAATCCATTCAAAAAACAGAACAGCCCCTTGGGTGTAAAATTCCGGGCTTCGTGCATGCCAGTAAGAATGATTTACACTATCTGCAAGCTGCAGATACCCGATGGGAAAAAGATTGAACAAAAGCATCCATCCCAAGCCAATATTCAATCCCCAAAATGAAATTTTCATTGCCGCATCACTGGCAGTATCCCGAGGGATAAAGTATCTCGCCACAAACATAAAGAACGCCATTGCAAGCATTCCATAAACGCCCATCAAAGCGCCATGGGCATGACTTGCAGTAAACTGTGTCCCGATTTCATAATAGCTTACCACCGGAAGATTGATTAAAAAACCGAATACTCCTGCGCCGAGAAAGTTCCAGAATCCCACCGCGATCAAGAACATGACTGCCCATTTATGCGGAAATTCAGTACTCGTTGTTCCGATCATCGTGCGCCTGCTTACAGGCGCCCCCAATTGCATAAAGCGCCAAGCCTCATACGAAAGAAACAATAAAGGAATCACTTCCATAGCAGAAAAGAATGCGCCGAGCGCCATATGCAATGCCGGAGCACCGCTAAAATACAAATGATGCATGGTCCCGATAACACCACCTACAGAATACAGGATGACATCAAGATAGATTACAATCATTGCCGTTTTTACTCGAACGATGTTTAACAAGACAAAGATGTAGGCAACCATGATGGTCGTAAAAAGCTCGAGAAAATCCTCAACCCAGAGATGAACGACCCAGAACCTCCAAAAATCAGCGGTCACAAATTCCGTATTTTTTCCAAAAAACATGCCTGCTGAATAGAATAGAGGAATAGAAACCGCGCTGAATAGAAACAGCCAGGGCATATTCCCCAAGTGTTCCATTTGTATGCGTTTCCATAAACCACGAATCAGAATAATCACCCAGAGGACCATGCCCCCGGTCAGGAGTATCTGCCATAATCGGCCAAGATCCAGGTATTCCCATCCCTGATTGCCGATCCAGAACCAGACATCCCGCATGTAAGCACTATTCAGAATACTCGCTGCTTCTCCCAGCAGACTGCCGAAAACAACAACGACTAATGCACCGAATAAAACCAGTGCGAGTTTTTTCTGATGGCGCGGTTCAGATCCCGCAATCAGAGGAGCAAGAAAAATACCCATAGCAAGAAAACTGGAGGTGATAAAAAAAAGCGCAAGCTGCACATGCCAAGTGCGGGAAAGATTATAGGGCATGATTGAATCAAGCGAGATCCCATAAAAGGACTCCGGCTCAACATGATAGTGTGCATTCAATCCGCCCAGCAACCCTTGGGAAAGAAATAAAAACGCTACGACAAGAAAATACCAGGGTGCAGCAGTCTGTCCAGCAGTCAGACGCACTTGCTGGGGATTGCGGAAAACTCGTTTTTCAGCAGAGGCATCCTTCCATGATTCCCACCCGAGCCATTCATATCTGCCGGCTGCAAATAACAAAAGACCTGCTCCTCCCAAAAGAGCAATAAGGCTTAATACGCTCCAGATCAATGCTTCACCTGATAGGAAATTCCCTGCTAACGGTTCTGGTGGCCAGTTATTGGTATAGGTATGATTTTTATCAGGGCGGAGCGTTGCGCTTGTCCAGGCAGCCCATGCAAAATAACAGGTAAGAAAGCGGACTTCTTGCGGATCACTCAAATACGGCCTTTTTAAGCCCCGCTGCTGTTCATGCTGGCCGAACCAGGTCTGATAAAATTGCAGCATATGAGAAAAAGCGTGTTCCTGTCCCGCGGTAAAAACAAGCATGCCCGTTTTTTGATTGTATGCGTTGGTCTTAAGTTCATGGATTACTCTGGCTGCTGCCTCAGCATCTGAAAAACCCTGCGCTTTATAAAAACGCAGCATTGCTTCAGCACCCCGATGAAGATATTGAGCGGTAAAATCAGGCCCGAGATATGCGCCATGACCAAACAACGTCCCATGCTGCATTAATCCATATCGCTGAAAAACGTGCTGGCCTTGCATTATATCGGCACGGGTGAAAATCGGTTGTCCTTTTTCCGTTATGACCTGCTCAGGAAGGGGCGGCTGATCAATATAAATCCGGACTGCGAGATACCCAAGCACGCTGAAACCGATGATAAAGGTGAGAAGTGCGGCTTTGGCCCAGAAACGTGGGATGAACATTTCTTTCCTGGTTTTTTTCATAGAGTACTCGTTTGTAGGAGAAAGAGTCTAACAAAAGTATACCATCGTATTTCCCCTTTGCAGGCCGTTTTGATTATGTTTCTTGACAAATTGGCTCCTTTATTTTACTGTATTCATACTTTCGACAGAATCAAGCTTAAGGAAATTATGAATCCTATCTGCATCATAGATGACGAACCTTCTATCTGTTCCACCGTTGAAAGTATTTTGCAGGACGAGGGCTATCAGGTCGCATCTTTCCCGGATGCAGAGACTTTCTTACAGAATCTCGACACCGGGGAACCTTCTCTCGTGCTCCTCGATATCTGGCTTCCGGGCATGGATGGCATGCAGCTTTTGAAGCGCCTGCAGGAACGATTCCCTGCGCTTCCCGTTATTATGATGAGCGGACATGCCGGGATCAATGCAGCGGTTGTGGCCATCAAGGCCGGCGCGTATGATTTTCTTGAAAAGCCGCTGCATCAGGAAATCCTGCTCGACAAGGTTGCGTCCGCTCTGAAACACCGGCCTTTGAAAACCAATGCGACAATGTCATTGGATACGAAACCTGGGATAGTGGGCGTTGACTTTAAGTCTCCCGGGCTGGTTGATGTAGCAGAGTCTTCACAATTACAACGCACACTCAAAAGGAATATGGTCTTCAACGGCATCGGGCTTTTGAGCGGCAGAAACACAGGAGTTATCTTAAGCCCCCTCGGTATCAATGAAGGAATCGTCTTCCAAACGCTCGACGGCCAAACCATCCGCGGACATATCACTTCGGTTGAAAATTTCTCGCAAACTGTTTCGTCCAAAACGTTCTCCGCCAACTCAACGGTCCTGGACAATGGCAGACACCGGGTTCGTACCATTGAGCATTTAATGGCAGTCCTTTCCATGTACGGCATAACCAACGTGCTTATAAAAGTGGATGAAGAAATACCAAACATAGACGGTTCGGCAAAAGACTTCTGCAAGCGCATAGAAGAGGCCGGAACAGAGGAACAGTCAGCGCCCACCCGGGTTGCTGTTATTCGTCAGAAGATTGGCGTAGGAAACGAAGAAACGTATGAAAAGCATCTCTATGCAGAACCTTTTGACGGATTTGAGATAACCATGCGGGTTGACTACGATCCGCCCATAGGAGAACAGATTTTCACGTTCAATCCATCGAAACAATCTTTTGCAAAGGAAATAGCTCCGGCCCGTTCATTCAATACGTTTGAGAATATCGAAATTGCCCAGAAGCTCGGAAAGGTCGGGGGCGGGTACCTGCATTCGCACATCATCATGTACGACGGCAAGGTTATTAACACGAAACTGCGCTATCCTGATGAATTTGTCCGTCACAAGATATTGGATCTGATTGGAGACCTCTACCTGCTCGGACTTCCCATCAAAGGACGCATTGTTGCCAACATGACTTCCCATGGTTATAACCAGGCATTGGTGCAACGGTTATATGAGGCTGTACAAGGCAGCGTATGATACGCGCCCTAGAAAATATTTTGGCATTCATGAGACTTTTTTAGATGAAGCTTTGTCAATCGATGCCTTACTTGGAATCAAGCATCTGCTGAAATCTGGAAAAACAAACGTGACTGTTTGAATTTCTTCGTTAGCTCCAAACAAACTCTACCGCCTCGACCCGCCTAATATTCCTCCCAACACACCGCGCAATATCTTCCGGCCAATTTCGCTTCCCACGGTGCGCGCAGCCTGCTTCGCCATGGTCTCAACCATTCCCTGCCGTCGTTTGGTACCAAAGAGCAAATCGCTTAACGGACCTCCCCGTTCAGATGATTTCTCTGCGTCAGCTTTGGTCTCAACTGATTCCGCAGCTTCCTTCTCCGACGTTCGCTTGTTCAGGATTTCATAGGCAGATTCACGGTTTATTGTTGTATCATACTTGCCACCGAGCGGACTGCGCGATTGCACTGTTGCATGTTCTTCGAGGGTGATTGCTCCCATGCGGCATCGCGGCGGACAGATAAGTGTTCGTTCAACCGGCATGGGTACGCCTTTCGCCTGGAGCGTGGAAACAAGCGCTTCCCCCACACCAAGTTGCGATATAACTTCAGCAACATCAAGCTTCGGATTCGCAACAAATGTTTCTGCAGCTGTTTTCACAGCTTTCTTATCCCGGGGCGTATATGCCCGTAACGCATGCTGTACGCGATTTCCGAGTTGCCCGAGAATTTCATTCGGCACGTCATCAGGGAATTGGGAACAGAAATAGACACCAACGCCCTTGGAGCGGATAATCCGCACAACCTGCTCTACGCGCTGGCGCAAAAGCGGCGGTGCATCGTCAAAGAGCAGATGAGCCTCATCAAAGAAAAACACCAGCTTCGGCTTCTCAAGGTCACCAACTTCCGGCAGGTTTTCAAATAGCTCAGACAAAAGCCAGAGAAGCAGGCTTGAGTACAATCGAGGCTTCAAGATAAGTTCATTTGCAACAAGAATGTTAATGATCCCGCGGCCGCTTAAATCCGTTCTCAGCAAATCATGTAATTCCAGCGCCGGCTCGCCGAAAAAAGATTTGCCGCCTTCTCGTTCCAGAGACAACAAAGCCCGTTGAATCGCGGCAATTGATTGCGTGCTGACTAAACCATATTGTGCTGAAACTTCCTTGCGGTTATCCGCAACGAATCCGAGCAATGCTCGCAAATCGTCAAGATCAAGGAGAAGCAGTCCCCGGTCGTCTGCAAGTTTGAAGGCAATTTCAAGCATCCCGACTTGCGTATCGTTGATTTCCAGCATGCGGCCGAGCAAGGTAGGCCCAATCTCACTCAGGGTTGTACGTACCGGATGCCCTCGTTTTCCGAATACGTCCCAGAATAAAACCGGATTTCCTTCCTGTGCGTAGCCTTCGATGCCAATCTGTGCAGCGCGTTTTTTGATAGCATCATTTGCGTTTCCGGGAAGTGCAAGTCCCGCGATATCACCTTTCACATCAGCCATGAACACCGGCACTCCCATTCGGGAAAAACCTTCTGCCAAGACCATGAGAGAAACAGATTTACCGGTACCCGTAGCACCAGCTATCAAACCATGACGATTTCCATATTGTGCGAGTAAATGGACAGGATTTTCTCCCTTGCCGATAAGTATGCGATCCACACAGCCTCCTTAAACACGTCACGTGAACGTTTGTTAAACCATGATAAACCAAGCATAAATACAATAGTAAAGTTTAATAGAAAAGGCAAGACCAAAAGCAGTGCGAGATGGCGTTATCGTTAAACGAATATAGAAGTTCATGATGGTCTATGGGGATTCTCTCGTCCATATCGTCGTGCCACCGAAAAGTGGTATGCCAACAAAACCCCGTATTTTTAACTCCTGGCGAGAGAGCAATTGTAACCGACCGCTGTATATTCTTCCATCATCAGAATTATAAATCTTCCCGGATTCCCAAACATCGCCTCCTGCAAACTGAAAATCATACAGTATTTGCGATCCAAGAAGCGGCTTTGTTCTCAAATTCTCCTTTGGATTGTTCACATCAAGGATAGGGGTCCCGGGCGTACCTTCTGTTGAATCGGCAGAATACGTGGACTCTAGAAGCCAGACGATTCTACCGCAATAGTTTGAACCGCACGCATGGATTTCGATCATTGCGTCTTTGTTTTCATCCAGCCATACTCCAAGGATATCGTCGGAACTCGCAGCATTCGCAGATACACCGGTCATCATAATGAACACAATAATAAATAGATATCTTTTCATATTTCGTTTCATTCTTGTTTTCATATTCATGGGGTATGCGCATATTGTTATCGTTGGTGGTGTCATTATACGAATGCGAGGTATGATGTCAAGAAGTTAAACAGGATGGAGGATGCCAGATCCGTGATACCGGATACCTGATGGCATGCAAATTCATTTAACCGGCATCAGGTATTTCGTGAGGCATGTTCAGTCCCAAGGAACAAGTACATAGCAGGTACAACAAACAGCGTGAACAGGGTCCCGATCGAAACACCGCTCACGATAACGAGTCCCATATTAAAACGTCCCTCAGCTCCTGCGCCGCTTGCGGTCACCAAGGGCAAAACGCCAAGAACCATCGCGCCCGTGGTCATAAGAATGGGCCGCAGCCGGATCGTTGCTGCCTGCTCAATTGCCTTGCGCTTGTTTATTCCCTCTTGACGCTGCAGATCGTTCGCAAACTGGACGATCAGAATGCCGTGCTTGCTGATGAGACCAATGAGTGTTACCAGACCTACCTGGGTATAGATATTCAGACTGGCGCTGCCCACGCCAAGGCTAATGAAGATCATGGCTCCGCAAATTGACATAGGCACGCTCACCAGAACAATAAGCGGATCACGGAAGCTCTCGAACAATCCCGAAAGCGCAAGAAAAATAATGATCAATGCAAAAAAGAATGTAACCATTAAGGCACTTGATTCCTTCATGTATTGTCTTGAGAGTCCGGAAAAATCAATGCTGTATCCTTGCGGAAGTATTTCCTTGCTCAAGTGCATCAGTGTTTCCAATGCCTGGCTCATGGGAACGCCGGAAGCAGGGACCCCGAAAATCGTAGCGGAATTCAGTTGTTGAAAATGGTTCAACGATTCAGGCACCACGTTTGTCTTAAGCTGGGTTACGGTTGAAAGCGGAATCGGCGTACCCTTTCCGGAAGTAATATAATAGTCTTGCACCTGCTCGGCATTTAAGCGTTCGCTTCTCGTCACCTGGGGAATGACCCGATACGAACGGCCGGAAAGATTGAAATAATTGACATGCCCTCCTCCGAGCATCCAGCCTAATGCGCTTCCCACATCCCGCATCGAAAGACCAAGCTGTGCCACCTTGTCGCGATCGATCACGAAGGTAGTCTGCGGTTTGTCGAGCTTCAGGTCTGTGTCCACGTAGGCGAACATGCCGCTTGCTCGTGCCTTATCCAAAAGCTCCTGCGACACTTCGTTCAATCGTTCAAATGATTCGGTCGTCCCGATCACAAATTCCACCGGTAGCCCGCCTCCGCTGCCAGGAAGCGGTGAAGGTTGAAACGCTACAACGCGTGCGCCGGGAATTTGAGCAAGCTTGGCTTGAAGAAGCGGCTGCAGTTCCGAAGTAGTCCGTTTGCGATCGTCCCATGGCTTGAGCACCATCCCTGCAATACCTGAATTAAGTCCAGAAATACCTTCAACCTGGAACGCGTGGCCAGTCTCCGGGAAGCTCTTAAATACAGAATACACTTGCCGGGTGCTTAGCTGCGTCTGTTCAATGGTGGCGCTCGGCGCGGCTGTCGATTGAGCGAATATGATTCCCTGATCTTCTTCGGGTGCAAGTTCGCTGGTCGAAGTTGCATACAAAAAATAGATGCTGATGAAAATAAGCATCGCGAAAACCGCAACTACCGGAAGGGCGTTCAGAGAGCTGTGAAGCGTCTGCTCGTATGTTTGTTGCAGTGCCTCAAACTTTTTGTCTACAAAAGCGGCGAAACGACTTTTCCCTCCATTCTCTGGAGGCTTGAGAAAGCGCGAACTCATCATGGGAGACAGGGTAAGCGCAATAATGGACGAAACAGCCACTGCGCCCGCGAGCGTGAAGGCAAATTCTGTAAACAAAGCTCCGGTCAGGCCGCCCATAAAACCGATCGGCACATAGACTGCGACGAGTACAACCGAGATTGCAATGATCGGCCCGCCTAATTCCCGCGCACCCTGAATTGCTGCGGGAAAAGGTGCCATCCCGTTTTCCATGTGGCGATGCACATTTTCCACCACGATAATTGCATCATCCACCACGAGACCGATGGCAAGCACCAGGGAAAGAAGCGTCAACAGGTTGATGCTGAAGCCAAGAGCCAGCATGACGAAAAACGTTCCAATCAAAGAAAGGAGCATGGCGATCGTCGGAATGATCACCGACCGTATAGAGCCGAGGAAAATAAAAATCACAGCGGTGACAATCAGCAAGGCCTCGATCAAGGTCGTGATTACTTCATCAATAGAGCTGTGAATGTACTCGGTAGCGTCATACACGATGCGGCTGTCTAGTCCCTGGGGAAACTGGGCGACAATTGAGGGAAACGCAGCCTCGACATCGTTGACCACCGTAAGCACATTGGCTGTTGGCGCAACTTTGATTCCGATAAAGACCGCGTTTTCGCCGTCAAATGCCACGGAACTGTCATAATCTTCCGCACCCAGCGTGACTTCGGCAACATCTCCCAGCCGGACAATGGCGTTATCCCGTGACTTCAGAACAAGATCACGGAAATCTTCAACACTATGCAGACACGTGTCTGCGGTAAGGTCAACCGTCACCATCTGGCCATTCGTTCGTCCGATCGCCGAGATAAAATCATTGTTCGCGAGCGCAGTACTGATGTCCGTGGCAGTAACACCAAGGGCGGCCATCTTTCGAGGGTCAAGCCATGCCCGGATCGCAAACTGCCGCTTGCCAAGGATTTCGGCAGTCTGGACCCCGGTTATTGCCTGCAATTTCGGCTGCACGACCCGGATCAGATAATCGGTAATGTTATTCGTCGGCAGAACCTTGCTATAAAAGCCAAGGTACATCGAATCAACGGTATCACCGACTTCAATCGATATCACCGGCTGCTGGGTATCTTTGGGAAGCTGATTCAGGACGGCATTGACCCGCGTGTTGATCTCGGTCAATGCCTTGTTCGGATCATAGTTCAATCGCAGATTTGCCTGGATCGTGCTGATGCTCTGCCTGCTGGATGACGTGAGATAATCAATGCCATTCGCCTGGGCAATAGAATTCTCGAGCGGCGTAGTGATAAAACCCGCAACAAGCGACGGATCAGCGCCAGTATAAATCGTGGTAACGGTCACCACCGCGTTTTGGGTCTCGGGATATTGCCGTACCGAGAGAACACTGGCCGAGCGGATGCCCAGCACAAGGATCAGCAGGCTGACCACCGTCGCGAGCACCGGACGTTTTATGAAAAGGTCGGTAAAATGCATACGTTTTTAAAAGCTCAAATAACAAATTTCAAATTACAAATAATATTCAACAACCAAATTCCAATTCTTTGACCCTTGGCGTTTGGTTATTGGTTACTGGTGCTTATTTGTTATTTGGTGCTTGTTCATTGGCGTTTATTTATCATTTGTTATTTGGAATCTTTTTTCATTTATTCGTTATTCACCTTTGGCGCTTCTTCATTGGTCGGCTGGATCTGATTGTTAATGATGACGACGCTGCCGTTTTTCAGCTTCAGTTGCCCGCTGGTCACAACCCTGTCTCCTCCCTTAACTCCTTTGAGTATCGCCACCTGATCACCGCGTGTCATACCCACGGTGATAAATACTTGCTTTGCTGTCAGAACCGGCTTGTTATCATTATTTTTGCCTTCCTCAACAATAAACACCGTATCGCCGTACGGATTGTAGGTTACGGCTGTCTGAGGAAGCGTCAGATAACGTTGCGGTGATCCGGCACTGACCTCAACCGTCGCATACATTCCAGGAAACAATTTGTGTTTCGGATTATCCACTGTAGCTTGAATCTGTACATTACGCGTATCCGAATCGATCCGCGGGTTGATTGCCGTTATCCTTCCGTTGAACGTCCGTCCGATTTGTGCATCCGTAAAAACCGTTACTTTCTGACCGAGCGAAATACGTGAGAGCTCCTGCTGCGGCAGAGAAAAATCGATATAGATCGAGCCGAGCGACTGGAGCGTCACCAGTTTATCACCGGGGTTAAGGTACTGGCCCGGATTCACCGTGCTGATGCCGAGCTTCCCGGCAAACGGTGCTCTGATTGTTTTTTTAGCCACGAGCGCGGCCTGCTGGGCGACCTGGGCCTGTTTGCTCTTAAGATCAGCAGCATCCGCATCAAGCGTTGCCTTGCTTATGGCCCGGAATGCAAACTGTTTCTTGTCGCGTTCGTAGACCGTGCTTGCAAGTTCGGCAGCGGCTTCAAGCGATCTGAGCAGTGCTATGTCCGCATCCGCATTCAGCTGCACCAGCACCTGGTCTGCATTCACCTGATCGCCGGATTTGAAATGAATCGATCGAACAATGCCGGAAATTTCACTGCTCACGTCAACACCCCGGACAGCGCGGAGACTTCCCACGGCTTTGACCTGCGGTTTCCAGGTTTGAAGTTCAGCCTTTATCGCGGTCACGACAACAGGCGGCGTCTTGCCTGAGGCCATCTGCTTTTTCATCATGCTTGCTACAAACATCTTGTAGCCGAATATACCGCCAAAAAGCAGACCGAAACTGATCAGCATGATCACCATGCGTTTGCTCGTCAGATGACTTTTCAAATCAGGGTTTTGAAGTTTCGAGAACATGAGCCTGGTTTTCCTTTGCTGAGAGAGATTGAGTATCTGTCTTCGCGTCCCGGTTCCACCACCCGCCGCCCAGCGCTTGGAACAGAGCTGCCGTGTCTGCAAACCGCGCAGTCTGGGCCACGACAAGGCCGATCTTTGCCTGCTGATATTGTCTTTCAGCATTCAAGAGTAAAAGATAACTGACCGCACCGAGCTCAAATTGTTTTCGGGTAAGATCAAGTGCGTTCTTTGCTGCGGTCTCGGCATCTGCCTGGGCTTTCAGCGCGAGCGCGTCCAGCTCCAGCGCACGAAGCACATCCGCCACGTTCTGAAATGCCTGCAACACAACTAAACGATACTGGGCTTCGGCCTGATCGTATGCTGCAACTGATGCGCGTCGTTTTGCAGCAAGCTCTCCTCCGCGGAACAGCGGCTGGAGCAGTCCGGCGCCAAGGTTCCATGCGGACGCACCGGGATGGAACAATTGAGAAGGCTGCAAAGCAGAATATCCTCCACCGCCAGATAGGGTGACCTGGGGATACAAATTTGCAGTGGCAACTCCGATCTTCGCGCATGCTGCATGCAGTAATTCCTCTGAAGCGCGAATATCCGGACGCTGGCGAACGAGAGATGAGGGTAGGCTGACCGGCAAATCTCCCGGCAGCGTAAGATTTGCCAGAGTGAATTCTGGCAGTGCTCCTGCCTCATTCGGGAGTATACCGGCTAACACAGCAAGGAGATGCCGGGTTTGTGCAAGCTCTTTTTCAAGTGGCGGAAGATTTGTTTTTGTCTGGGCAAGCTGCGTTCGCTGCGCGAGAACCTCTGCAAAGGCGAGTGCGCCGAACTCGTATTGCCGTTCGATCATAGTAAGCTGCCGTTCCTGAAAAGCAACGATTTCCCGCATGGCCTGCAACTGGCCTCGTAATGACGCTTCCCGTATTGCTGTCGTAACAATATTCGACGTGAGAGTAAGATACACAGCCTCGCGTTGGAATCGCTGATAATCAACCTGCGCACGCAGCGATTCCAATTCCCGCCGCGCACCTCCTGCAATGTCGAGCGTATACGTGACGTTTACCGTGGCATTATAGAGAGTAAAAGGAGCAGGATGTGTATTCGATTGCCCGAGTTCGGTACCCGAGCTTTTTGATCTCGTAACCGATGCGTTGGCATCAACACGGGGAAGCAGCGAGGAACCAACCGTGGCATAAAAAAGTTCTTGTGCTTGTCTGATCGCTGCTTCGGCTGAAGCAAGTGTGGGATTGTTTGCGAGTGCCCGTTGCATAACCTGATTGATTTCCTGAGAATGAAAAAGCGTCCACCATTGGAAGGGAATGTCCTGGCCAAAAACAATGCGCTGTCCAGGAGTCCTGGTTTCAGGCACTGCCGGGATTTTCTGACGCAAAGGTGCCGAAGTATAGGTGTTTGTATCCGGTGCCTTGGGCTCTTTAAAATTCGGGCCAACAGCACACCCGTTCACGGTAATGCCAATGGCCAGAAACATAACAGGCATTTTCACATACAAGCGTTGAAGCACGTTTTTTACCCCGACAGAGAATGAAAATGCAAATGGTGTATGTTGCATACTATCGGTCAAAGGCATGAAAAACTTTATGGAAAAATAGAAGACGCATTTTTGATAGTATCGTGAAGCAGGGAGGGACGCGACACTTCATGCCGGATGCCTGATACCAGATTCCAACCTTTGAAGAAAAACTCAAATCTGTTTTGAAACATGCTGGCGTGGTTAAATGAAGCGATGTTTTTGAAATGTTGAAAAGAGATATCTATAAAATTAAGAATTTTGGAGAAATAGCAATGCAGGAACTGGAATCAACTCTGGCAGCTCTCGAATATACAGCAAAAAATCAGAGAGAAAAGAAAATATCAACCGGCTACAAAAATAACACAGAGTACTATTCAAATAACTTCATCGATGCCGCGACAACAAGGGAAACGTTTCTGTTAAACAATCTTTTCCCGAATAGTAACGAGAGATTTATTGACGCAATAAATTTGCCACAAATATCTTTTTTTTTGATATATTTTATGCGAGGAGGTTGCATGAAACGGATTACTGAGATAGCAATGTTTGCCGCAGAATTGATGGGAGCAAGGAATGCGAGTATATGGCTCGACACGCCGAATGAAGGTCTTGACGGCAAAAAACCTTCCGAAATATGGAATGATCCTACCGGGGCTGCAAAAGTGGAAACCCTTCTTTTTAAAATAAAGAGGAGACGCGAATTGTAAACAGATATTGATCCCCGTTCAGTTAATTTCGCTATCACGCCAACCAATGGTATACTGCCGCAGTAAATTATCATAAACATTATGAAATACTACACCTATAAAGGTAGAAGAAAAAATCAATATTTTACTATTCCGTGGCTCACCGAGCTCACCGATTTGAATCTTCCAAATGAGATCAGCCAAAGCCATTTTAGACTGTTTGAAATAGTTGACATTGAATCTGATGCTCAACTTCTGCAAGAGGGCAAGCAAATTATTGAAGCTATCGGTAAAAACGGTTTCGCCATCCATAGGACTGCATTTTGGTTTGAGAAAATTAAACAAAGGGAAGAAGAACACGTTTCAGTTCAACCAGCAAACAACACTGACAGCGTTCAGCATGAGAACCTCTTAGAAAGCAATACAGCGGACACAGACAAATTGAAAACTGACGACTCCATTGAAGCAGAGGACAGCGCAGAACATGAAAGCTTCATTGAAATAAAAAACACGATTCCCACTCCAGAGCGAAACTACAGAATCCTGAACCAGATATTGGGTGAAGTGAAAACCTTGCCGAACTCGCTTACAATAGAAGCAAAAGGTTTCAAACCTCTCCATATCAAGAAACAAGGCAACCGGATTTCGCTGCTCCAATCCCGGGGTAAGGTTCCCGATCCCCTGGCAGAAATAACCATTTCGCCGGACCTGAAAAAAGCGATTGCATTATCATATCAAGATGCAAGCGGAATAATTATTTCGAGTCGTTCAGAAATGAATCAGATGCTCGCTGACTGGCTGGAAGACCTCAGGACTCAAGGGTTTGCCAGAAAATAGGATGCCGATTGTTCCTATAAAAATGGAATCTTATATCCGAGATTGGGAAGAGGGATAGAGACTGACATTCAGGAATGCACGTGTTGCGCTGCGCTGTAATTCCAATAGTTATCTGGTGGAGGCGGCGGGAATTGAACCCGCGTCCGAAAACCGTCAGCCAGAAGCTCATACATGCTTATCCCCTCGTTTAAATCTCGCTTCACCGGCGCCTCAGGGAAAGCTCCGGTTCAGCCAGTCCGGTTTATCTCGTCATTCCGTCCCGGACAATCGGAAAGACCAGCCTGGTCTCTGACGTCTCTGCGGCCGTTCAGGCCCCAGCCGCGAAACGCGCTAACCTAAATTAGGCAGCGAGTGCCAGTTCTTGATTATTGGCAGTTATTATTGACCATGTGTTTAACGAGCCCCATGGCACCTCGGCATGCAACTCCTGACCTCTGTGTCCCCGTCGAAGCCTGTCGCCCCCTTTCTAATACAAATTCGAAATACGAAACAAAAGGCGTCTCACGCAAAGGCGCAGAGGACGCAAAGTTTCATCCAGAATTTTATCTTTCTTTGCCGAGCTTAGCGGCTTTGCGCGAAATGCTCTATTCTTTTCGTATTTCAACTTGCGATATACTACTTCATTTACGAATGTTATTCAAGATGCTTTTGAATTGCTCTCCGGTTATTCCATGAAGTCTGATGATTTTTTCGCGGGAAGCCTGGCCGGATACGATCTCTATCTTGGACTTGGCAAGAGAAAGGATATCTGAAAGAAATTTGATGAGTGCTTCATTCGCCGCGCCGTCAACCGGCGCTGAGGTTAGTTTGATTTTAAGTTTTTCCTGATCTGTGATAATTTCGTTTCTGGATGATCGTGGTTGAACACGGACGGAAACCGTGATAAAAGATTCTCCATTATTTTTCGGTTGCTTCGTTTCTCGTGTCACTGGCCCCTTCCTCATATCGAACCATCTCAAGATGCATTTGAACAACCTTTTTTATATCTTCCAGGAAATGATGTCTCCGCCGGCTCAGCTCCTGAATCTCCGCTTCCAGTCGAACTTTTTCCTGTTTGGCTTTCATGATGATTTCCTGGCCCTTCAATTCTGATTCCTGGATCATCAAGGCAGCTTCCTTGCGGGAATGTTCCTTGCTTTCCTCGCTCAGTTTCTGAGTCATGATCATGGTGTTCTTAACAGTTTCTTCTCGTTCGTTGAGTTCCCGTACACGATCATCGTAACCCATGCGAAAGTCGCGAAGCTCAGCAATCTCCCGGACAAGGGATTCCATCTCGTCTCGCACGAGGTCGAGAAACATGTCCACTTCGCTTTTGTCATATCCTCGAAATACTATCTGAAACTTTTTTTGTTGAATATCAAGCGGCGTTACCTTCACTTGATCAGTCATGTATAGTGCCTCCTTTGGAAGAGACGTATCTGTATTTTATCCCATTGATTGCCCGATTCTAAGCAGCGTGCTGACCACCGCGTATTTCAGAAAAATGATAATCAGTACCGCGATGAGCGGCGAGAGATCAAGCCCTATTTTCCATGGCGGCACAAGCTTGCGGATCCGCGCAAGCACCGGCTCGGTTATCCGGGTGAGCATCTGGACGATCGCGTTATAGGGATCGGGATTAACCCAGGAAATAAGCGCACGGACAACAATGATCCACATATAAACGGTCAGAAGAATGTTCAGGACTTCTGCAATACCAATGATAATATTTCCAAAAACGAACATACGTATCTCCTCATCGAGTCTAGAAAATCGCTTGCTATACCTGTTTTCCGAGTTCTTTGCTGCGAGCAGTAGCAGCCTCAACTGCATTCATCAAGGTAGCACGAATCTTTCCTTTTTCAAGAGTGTGGAGTCCTTCAATGGTAGTACCTCCTGGTGACGCTACCATGTCACGTAGTTTTCCCGGATGCTCTCCTGTCTCCAAAACCATTTTTGCTGCTCCGAATACGGTCTGAGCTGCAAGCTCAAGCGCGAGCGATCTGCCGAGCCCAGCCTTTACCCCGGCATCAGACAATGCTTCAATAATCGTAAACACATATGCAGGTCCGCTGCCGGACAATCCAACCACCGCATCCATAAGTTTCTCTTCAATAATAACGGCTTTCCCCACGGAATGAAATATGCGTTGCACGAGGGTCAGATCATTCGCAGTAGCGTGCGTGCCCTTGCAGATTCCCGCAGCGCCTGCAAGAACCAGCGCAGGGGTATTCGGCATGACCCGCACAACACGGGAGCCTTCGGGAAGAAGTGGTTCAATTTTTGAGAATGGAATTCCCGCGGCAATCGAAATCACGAGTTTCGTGTGCTCGACCGTACTTGCAATCTCTCCCAGAACGCTCAGAATAGTCTGTGGCTTCACGCTCAGCAAAATAATATCGGCTTTTTTAACTGCATCGATATTGTTTTTTTGCAGAACGATACCATAGGTCTTTTTAAGATATTCGAGCCGGTCATAAGAAATATCGGCAACCAGGATTTGGTCGGTCTGTACAGCATTGGCGGCCAGCAGTCCTTTGATAAGCGCTTCAGCCATGTTCCCGCCGCCGAGAAATGCTATTTTTTTATTGGCAAACATACACCCTCCATCCTGTGAATGGTTTGAAGCCTCATGAATTTACCTGCTTCTTTCTCCGAATATCGCAGTTCCTATCCGAACCATGGTTGCGCCTTCCTGAATCGCAACTTCAAAATCATTGCTCATTCCCATGGAGAGCTCTCGCATGGAAACGTTTGGAACAGCTTTCTTTTGTATATATTCAGATAGTTCACGAAGAATGCGAAAATAAGGCCGCACTTGCTCAGGGTCGTTCAAAAAAGGCGGTATGGTCATAAGACCCTTGATCGAAATATTGCTGAGCGGTGCCGCTTCTTCAACAAGAGAAGAAACCTTTTCAACCGTTGTGCCAGCCTTGCTGTCTTCCCGGGCAATATTCACTTCAACAAGCACATCTTGTATTTTTCCGATCTTTGCAGCCTGCCGATTCAATTCTTTTGCAAGATCAAGACTGTCCACCGAATGAATGAGATCAAAGAGCTGTACTGCATACTTTGCCTTATTTGTCTGCAAATGGCCGATCAAGTGCCAGTGCGCAATTTTCCCAAGCTGCTCAATCTTTTCTTTTGCCTCCTGTACGCGATTTTCACCAAGGATTCCAGCTCCGGCTTCAATGGCAGCCTTGATATTTTCCGCAGGAACGGTCTTGGTCACCACAACAAGCTTGATGGATGAAGATTCGCGGCCTGCTCGTTCCGCGGCTTTACAGATTTTATCCATGACCGTCTTGTAATTATCAGCAATCGACATGGCATCTCAATCTTAACCACGATAAAATGAAAATTAATGTATCCCGTGTTCATCCGTGGTTACGAAACGTTCAGCATTATCACTGACAGCATCCTGCCGGTCCTGCCTTCTGCACGGAACGAATAAAACAGGTCCCTTCTGCATGACGTGCACAATCCGATTGTATGAATATTCCATTCCTGAATCCCTGTTTGGGCAAGCTCTTTCATGGTGGTTTTTACGAGATCCAGGTGCCATCGGCCATTCCCGTGTTCAGTTGCAATCTGATCCCAAAAAGGGAATGCCTGCTTCACCTTGGTCATGACCGGTTCGTCGACTTCATAACACTCCGGTCCGATTGCAGGACCGATCCCGGCAATTATCGTTGAAGGGTCAGATCCGAATGTATCCTGCATTCGATACACTGTCTTCCCGACAATATTCAAGACGGTACTTTTCCAACCCGCATGAATTGCTGCAATTGCCCTCAGAGCAGGATCAACCAGCAAAACAGGAACGCAGTCAGCGGTTTCAACCCCGATGGCTATTCCCGGTATATTCGTGATCATCGCATCTGCCTGAACGGATTTCATTGTCTGATAATTCCGTTCATCCGCCGTCACGATGGTTTCTCCATGTATCTGCTCTACCGTGACCAGCCGGTCATTGGCAATACCAAAATCTTTAGCTATGACGTTCCAATCATCCGTAGCCTTGACGCCGTTTTTTCTTGCGCCAAGTCCGTTCCGACGTGTGGTAAATGCATGGTGTATGACTTCTGTCTGCTCAAGGGCAGAAATTATCAGATATTGAGAACCATCCGGGGTATTCATGTACGAGTCATTCTCTCGCTGTGTTCATCAGTGTTCATCCGTGGTTCGAGTTTCACACACTCCGCACGCAGTGCATGATCCGACACTGCATGGCGGCGTAAAAATGCCATTTCGCGCGCGATCGTATTCGTTCTTAAGATATTCTTTTCTCATACCGATGTCAATAAAATCCCAGGGAAGAACCTCGTCAAAACCACGCCTTCGATGCGCGAAAAAATCAATATCCACTGCAGCGATTCTGGCTGCCTTTCTCCAACTCCCTCCGTTTTTATGCGCGGCATACAGAACGCTTCCCGCTCTCCGGTCTCCGTTGGACAGGAAGGCCTGCAGATAATCCCTCTTCGGCAGATCATGAATAAGATCGGTATTGCCGATTTTTTTTACAGCGCGGGAAAGAAACCGAAGTTTGCGGTTCAGGCTGAGAATCGAATCCATAGGCTCCCACTGAAACGGGGTGAATGGTTTTGGCACAAATGCATTTACGGAAAGCGTTATTTTGCCGATCCTGCCGCGTTGTCGCGCATGCTGAAGCTGAATATCATGAACACAGGCAGCAAGAGCCGGGATTGCTTCAATATCCTCTTGGGTCTCCGTCGGGAGTCCGATGATGAAATAAAGTTTCAGATTCGGAATGCCGGCCTCGAAGACCTTATTGACGGCATCAAGAATGTCTTCTTCGGTAATTCCTTTATTGATTACCTTCCGCAGCCGCTCGGAGCCTGCCTCCGGGGCAAGCGCAATGGTCTTGTGTCCGCTCTTGGCAAGCCGTGCAAGGAGTTTCTTGTGCAGCGCATCAGCACGAAGCGATGAAACAGATACTGCTCCTCGTATCGAAGAGCAGAGTTCCTGCATAAAAGGGTAATCTGAAATCGCCGCACCCACGAGTCCTGTTTTGCCGCAGAGAGCATCCGCTTTTTGCGCATGTTTTTTTGCAGCTTCTATTCCAAGGGTCCGGGGAGGCAGGTAAATTGATCCGGCAAGACAAAACCGGCAGTGCCGGTTACAACCACGCATTATTTCCGTAAGATACATGTTGCTGAATTCGGTATTCGGAGTCAGAATCGCGGTTGCTGCCGACAGGGTGTCGAAATTCCTGACCGTGCGCTTGATGATCCGGTCGGGAGCTGACGGTTCACGTTTCACTCTCGCTTTGATCGTTCCGTCAGAATGATACTGAATATCGTAAAATTCCGGCACATACACGCCTGGTATTGTGCTTATTGATTGGAGCAGTTCAAGCCTCGTTTTCTTCCTCTCACGCTTAAACGCGTTAATACATTTTCCAATAACTTCTTCCCCTTCACCCACAATTACAGCATCGAAAAAATTTGCAAGCGGCTCAGGATTGAAAAAGGAACATGCGCCGCCGAAAATTATGAGCGGATCATGGTGGGTTCTTTCCCGTTTTAAAACAGGAATACCTGAAAGGTGAAGCATGGTAAGCACGTGCAAATAATCCAGCTCGAATGAAATGGAAAACGCAAGGATATCGAAGCCTTTCACCAGCCGTTTGCTTTCAAGCGAAAAAAGAAGCGTCTTGCTCGCAGCATATTCAGCCATATCTTCCTTATCCGGAAGAAAGACACGTTCACAGACCGTGTCAGGCCGTTTGTTCAAATGGGCATATATCTGATGTATCCCGAGATTCGACATGCCAACATGGTACGTATTCGGATAGGCAAGCGCAACCCGTACTTCGGGATCGTCGTTTTTGTACACGGTACCCTTTTCAGCTGCAAGCAAGGTATTCGCTTTTTCAATAAGTTTTCGGGACATGGAAGGATTATACTCTTTCAGGTGGATGGGACGCAATCAAATCGAAAGATAAGAACGATTAGTTCGTTTGCAAAAAATAGCGACTACCGGCAAATATCTCGAATGGCTGTCGCATAATCCCTGGCACCGAAGATCGCTGATCCGGCAACAAGAATATCCGCCCCGGCCTCGATAATTTCACGTGCATTTTCCGGCTTGACTCCGCCGTCAACCTCAATGAGGGTTTTGAGTCCTTGATCATCGATCCGCTTCCTGAGCCTCCTGATCTTGCCCAGCGCCGAAGGAATGAACGCCTGCCCTCCAAAACCAGGATTAACCGACATAATCAGGACCATGTCGACATCCTCGAGAATATAGTCGAGCATTTCAATCGGGGTTGCCGGATTCAGGGATACCCCTGCCTTGACGTTTTTATGTTCCTTAATTGATTGGACAAGCCGGTTTAAATGCGTTGCTGCTTCGACATGCACCGTAAGGTAATCGGCTCCTGCATTCACGAAATCAGTTATATACAATTCCGGATTTGTGATCATGAGATGCACATCGAACGGAAGTTTTGTGGTTTTTCGTGCGTTTTTTACGATCACCGGGCCGATGGTAATGTTCGGAACAAAGTGGCCATCCATCACGTCAACGTGAATAATATCGGCCCCTGCTGCTTCAACAGCTTTGATCTCTTCTCCCAGCCGGGAAAAATCCGCAGAAAGAATGGAGGGAGCAATCTTTGCTTGTCTTGTCATTGTAATATTCCTCAAAATTGAACTGACCGGATTGTAGCGTAAAATTTTTTAATTGTAAATCGAAAGGTTCTTCAATTATGGCGTATAAAAACAAAGGCCGCTTCCAGATAAAAATAGCACATCAGGATATGGAGATAGAGTTTATTTACTCACGATAATATCAACCGTTGCATCAACGGTTACCGGAGACCCGGCTGCTGGTTTCTGCTGCATGACAATTCTCGATGGCACGGCTGAAGTTTCGCTCCCCCCGCGGCTGGAAGTCCGGTATTGAAGCCCCATGCGTTGTACAACGGCAACGGCTTCTTCCACTTTTTTTCCAACCAGCTTCGGCATGACAAAAGGCGTGGTTTTTTTGCCGGTACTCACCAGCATATTTATAGCAGCGCCCTTATCCAGCGGGCTGCCTGCTTCCGGGGCTTGAGCAATTACAATATCTCGTTCAATCTGTTCGGACGATACCCGCGATATCAGGCCGGGCATAAATCCCGCCTGTCGTATTTTCATATCCGCCTTCCTGAAATGCTCGCCGACAATTTTCGGAGCCTGCATGTCAGATGACCCAAGACTTAAAACCACACGGACTTGTCGGCCTTTTTTTAACGTGCTGCCGGGTGCTGGAGATTGAGATATCACCACATCTTTGAGGATCGTCGGATGCGGCTCTCGTTTATCCACTTTTAAATGCAAGCCTTGTTGCGTCACGAGTTCAATTGCGGTCACAATGTCCTGACCGGTAAAATCAGGAACTTTAACTTCTTCCTGCCGGAGAAGCAGCGCTACGACCGCGAAAGCACTTAATATCCCAACAGCGATAAGTGTTATGAAAATTCCCACTACTTTAAAAAAGCGTTTCATAATTGCAGTAATATTATACAGAAAAAAAAGAAAGAGCAAGTCCTTGTTTGCAAGCTAAAAATCGGTGACAGCAAAGCATCCTGCTCACAGAGTATTGCGTTTTATAAGCCGTGCGCCGAAGAATCCGTCCAGGCTCGGCTCATGGGGAAACGTCCGATAATATCCCTGCGCATCAACGAGATGTTGAGCTGATGCGGGAAGCAATCCTCGTGAATCTTCCAGGCTGAATTCAGGATGCGCTCGGAGGAACGCCTGAATCCTATCTTCATTCTCCTCGGGTTCTGTAGTGCAGGTTGCATAAACCAGGACCCCGCCTGGTTTCAAGAGCGAAGAACAGTTTTCAAGAATCCGCTCCTGAATTTTTTCACATTCCCTGGTTATGCTTTCCCGCTTGTTCCAGCGGCCATCAGGATGTCTGCGAAGCAATCCAAGTCCTGAACAAGGGGCATCAATCAGAATGGAGTCATACCTGCCGTGCGCATATCGGGACGCATCCGCTTTGACCGGATTGATTATGGTTATTCCCAATCTTTTCGTATTCTCGGTTATCCGTTTCATTCGTTCAGAATCAGTATCGATTGCAATGATGCTTCCCTGATTTTGCATGCGTTCGGCAAGATGGGTTGCCTTTCCACCCGGTGCAGCGCAGGCATCAAGCACCATCTGCCCAGGGTGAGGAGCAGGCAGAAAACCGATCAGTTGAGCTGCTTCATCTTGGACCATAAACCAGCCTCGCTTGTATGCGGATAATGTGTGGAGTGGCGGAGATGCAATCAGTTCAAGTCCGAGAGGTGAATAGAGCGTTTCTTTTGATTGAACGCCTTCTGACGCCAGAGAAGTTTTGAGTTCTTCACGAGTTGTTTTGAGAAGATTTGTCCTGATTACGAGCGGTGCATGAAGATTGTTGTTGGCGAGAGTTTTTTCGGTAATCTCCTCACCGAACCGCTGCATCCAGCGCCGAATCAGCCATTCAGGATGTGAATAGAGAACAGAAAGCCGTTCGACTGGAGATGCAAATTCAGAAAAGCTGATCCTGTTTCTCCCCCGATCAAGATTTCTGAGCAAACCATTAACGTAATTGTTTTTCTGGCCATGCGTCTTCGCCAGTTCTACCGCAGTATCGATCGCCGCATGAACAGGAACCCGATCAAGAAACAGCAGTTGATATGCTGCTAGCCGAAAAATATTTCTTGTCCAAGCATCCGTTTCCTCGACGGGGCGGGCGGAAAATCTATCAAGCACCCAATCAAGCCGTTTTCGATTCCGAAGCGTTCCGTAGACCAATTCAAGAATGAATGCACTATCCCGCTGATCGAATACAGCGCGCGCCTTGTCAAGAAGCGAATCAGCAAAGCCTCCGTTTTCAACGTGACGCAGAATTTCAAGTGCTGTTTGTCGGGGTTTATCGATGAGTGCCACAGATGTCAGCGGCCGCCTGTCAGGAATTCAAGTGCGTGAGCCACCTTTGAAATATCGACGCTTGTGTTTACGCAAGGGCCGAATGGGCGGTCGTTCAGAATACCGATGACGGGAAGCGGAAAAGCATCCTGGATTCCGCTCGTAAGATCGCGCTCACATGCAACCGCAATAACAACCTTTGGTTTGGTTTCAGTAATCCGTCTTCTGGCAAGTGTTCCACCGGTTGCAATCGAAAGATCAACCTGATACCGGTCGGCAAGCTCCACCAACTCCTTGATCCGGCATTTGCCGCAGGCACGGCATTTCTGCGCATTGGTGGTGATTTTAATATCACAATCGCTAAATTGCAAACAGTGCGGCATGAGCAGGAGAACACGATCTGGCTTTTTATCACGACAGAGTGCGCGAACAAGTAGATTATTCACTTCCACAAAAGATTGCTGCACCCGTTCCCGGGAGATACCAAAGAGATTTCCCACAAGCATAGTAAGCGGAAAAAGTATCCGGATCAAAATACCTCGGAAGCCTTTCCCCCAAAAAATCTCTTTTCCTAATAGGATGGTAAGAACAAGCAAAAGTACTCCAATAATGCCTATTCCCAGCAGTACTCCCAGAGTCATGAATATAACGGCGGGTGCTTGCGGATGAATTATTGCAAGTCCCGGTTTAAGAAGCGCGTATAGCCCGGCTACAACCAAAACAAGCAACAGTGTGGTTAAAATAATCAGAGCAATAAAGGTTGTTTTTTTAGAAAGAGGCATGTGTGTGAATTTCAAATTACAAAATTCAAATTTCAAACAATAGTCAAGCTTCAAAAATGAGAATTTGGTAATTGGTATTTATTTGTTATTTGATGCTTGTTATTTTACCCGTTGTTTCAAATTTCTTTCCTTCTATTTTATACCCTCTGAGAAATTCTGCAGCGGTCATCGATTTTTTGCCTTCAGGCTGTAATACAAGAATTTGAAGAATTCCATTTCCCGTCCCTGCATGAAGGATATTATTTTCTTTGGCATATAAAATTCCTGGTTCACCCGTGCCTGGCTGCGCCTTTGCATCAATAATTTTCACTCGAACGCCGGACAAGAAACTGAATGCTCCGGGCCACGGCGAGAGCCCTCGAACCCGGTTTCTTATTTCAGCTGCTGAAAGGGTCCAGTCGATAATTCCCTCTTCTTTTTTGAGAAGGGGTGCAAGCGTTGCCTGTGCATGATCCTGTGGCTGAGGAATCACTCTGCCGGACGCAATCAAGGGGAGTGCCGTGGTAATAAGCCTGGCGCCTAACTCTGAAAGTTTCTGAGTCAGACTGCCTGCAGTATCCGTTGGCTCGATAGGGATCCGCTCCTGCATCAAAATGGCGCCGGTATCCATGCCCTCATCCATCTGCATGATGGTAATGCCGGTGTCCTGTTCTCCGCGGATAATCGCCCAATGAACCGGAGCAGCGCCTCGATACCGGGGAAGAAGCGATGCATGAATGTTAATACATCCTGGCAGCAGCAGGGGCAAATCAAGAATTTCACGCGGTAAAATCTGGCCGTATGCCGCAACAATGATGCCCTCGGGCTCAAGCTTGCGAAGGGTTTCAATGAATTCCTGGTCGCGTACGCGCCGTGGTTGAAAAACCGTCAACCCCATGTCCTGCGCTGCAAGCTTCACAGCCGGTGCGGCAAGGGATTTTCCCCTGCCTGCCGGTTTGTCGATCCTGGTCACGACTCCGACAATCGTGTGTCCGGCTGCCGCCAGGGCTCGAAGCGGCGGCACGGCAAATTGCGGGGTACCTATATAGACCAGTCTCATGTGTACATCCAGGACTCAAACAATTTCATACTCACAAGCTGGGATTTTAAATCTTATTTAAGTTTTCTATGAATTTGCTGTATGCATTATTCCGCTTTGACATGTTTTTTGTATCGTCTCCGGAAAAAATTTTTCTTTAAAGAGCTTAACCGGTCAATATACAGAATTCCGTTCAAATGATCGATTTCATGCTGAAGAGCCTTTGCCAAAAAACCCTCTGCCTCGATTTCAAAGGTTTTTCCATCCTGATCCTGTGCGCGGACTTTTACCCTGGCTGCCCGTTTGACCTTTTCCTCATAATCAGGAATACTGAGACACCCTTCCTCTTCGATAATTGACCCTTCCTGCGAAAGAAACGCAGGATTCACAAGAACAAGAAGGGGGTGATTCTGCTTTTTTTCCTTTTGCATACTGAGATCAATAACGGCAAGCTGAAGCGATTCGCCGATCTGGTTGGCTGCCAGTCCGACGCCAGGAGCAGCGTGCATGGTCTCAACCATATCATCGATCAGCCTTCTCAGGGAATCGTCAAACGAGATAACCGGAGATGTTTTCTGTCGGAGAATAGGGTCAGGATAGAACCGTAAATCTCTTTTTGCCATAATCATTTTTAACACGATTTATTTTTAAAATCAAGGGATAAGAATCGCAAACTGTTGACACTGAAACATGCTTTGTGGTATTTTTAGGTCATGGCTATCGATAAAAACAGCGTCGTAAAGGAGGCCCAGAAGTACATCGCAAAGGGTCAATTCGATAAAGCCATCGCAGAATGGAAGAAGCTGCTCCGCGAATCTCCTGCTGATTCGAATATTTACAACACAATCGGCGATCTGTGTTTGAAAAAGGATGCCAAAGCTGAAGCAGTGGATGCGTATAAAAAAGCTGCCGACATCCTTGCTGCCGATGGTTTCACGTCAAAAGCAATTGCCCTCTACAAAAAAATCCTGAATATCGATAAACAAAATGTTGAGATCCATCAGTCCCTTGGCGACTTAAACGCTGAAAAGGGGCTTACCGGCGCCGCTCTTGAAAGCTACAAGGTTATTGCCGACTATTACACGCACAAGCATGACAATATAAATGCGCTTCGGATTTTCCAGAAAATGGCCGATCTGAATCCGTCGAATCTGTCGTTTCGGATCAAGCTCGGCGACATGTACGCCAAAGAAGGCATGAAACCCGAGGCAGGCAAAGCCTACCTCGATGCAGCAGATGCCTTTCTTGTTAAAAACGAATTCCAGGAGGCCCGTCTCCTGTTCGAAAAAGTTCTTTCTCTGGATCCTCAGAATAAGGACGTGTATCATCGGGCCGGTCTTATTTATCTGAAAGAAGGAAAGTTCGTCGAGGCCTGCAAGGCATTAAAGCCCGTATTTGAGAACAATCCGTCAAATGAAGAAGTGGCTGAAGCCTATCTCGAAGCGCTTGCACAGGCCGGGAAACATGCAGAGTCTGCGGAAGCGCTTGCCAGGCTTGTCGAGCATCATCCGGAAAAAGCCGGTCTTCATGAAAAACTTTTTGCTTCATACTGCGCTCTGAACGAAAAAGAAAAAGCCGGGCACGAGCTTACCTTGCTGGTTCAACAAAATACCGCACACGGCAATCATGTGGCTGCAGAAAAACTGCTCGACACCTTCGTTTCTACCTGGCCTCAATCGGTCTGGGGCCGAAGAAAACGAGCCGAGTTTTATACCTCGCATTCGCGGGTCGGGGAAGCAGCACAGGAGTTTCTTGATGCGGGCGACCTTCTCCTGGGACAGGGTGATCGGGAAGAAGCAACGACTTTCTTTGAACTCGCGATAAAACTGTCTCCGGATATGATAGAAGCACAAAAGCGAATCAACCAGCTCCATCCCGCACTCAGCGCTCCGCCGCCTGTTGAACAACCGTCACAACCCGATGAAACCGTTGAGACCCCGGCATATGCTCCGCAGCCTGATTTTTCTGCAGACGGAGAAGATGCCGCCTTAAACGATGCCTTCACCGAAGCTGATGTTCTCATGAAGTATGGCCTTTCGGCCAAGGCAATAGAACAACTTGAAGCACTGCTCGAACGATATCCGGAAAGCATTAAAGTACATACCCGCCTGCGTGATCTGTATTGCGAGGCTGAAAATATCGATATGGCAATTAAACACGTCCTTGCTGTCGCTGATATCTATATGGATCAGGGAAAAACCGACTGTGCGGAAGCGGAACTGCAATTTGGGTTCGAGATAGCACCCCGTCATCCGGTCATTCTTGCACGGCTTGGCAAAAGTGCGGTGCTTGATGAAAGTGACGGCCTTATATCGTCTCCGCCAGAAACTCCTGCTTCTTTTTTTGAAGAAACGTCTCCCTTTGCGGAGAATACTCCTGAAACCGCTGATGTTCCCGACACCGAGATCAGCCCCCTGGATAACCAGGAGTCGTATGGATCCGGAGAAGGACAGGACATTATAGCATTTGATCAGCCGGTGTTTGATGAGCAACCCGAAATCAAGGAACCGTCGTTGCAACCGGAGATTGAAGAACAATCTACAGCTGATGCCGAGCTGAGTGAACTATGGGCTGAGGCGGAATTTTATTACCAGCAGGGACTGTTTGATGAAGCAAAAAAGCATTATACGAAAATCATCGAACGTGTTCCGGGTGATCAACGGGTCTTGAACCGGCTCGCGGAGTTGTCGCGGGAAGAAGAAGAGACCCGTGAATTTACGAAACTTGCCGAAGCAGTTGAAGGACTTGAAGACAATCAGGCTTACGGGACCGAAGAAAGCCGTCTTCCCGCAAGCGTGTCTGATGAGGAAGCCCTCCAGCGCCTTATGCGCGAAATCGGAGAACTGCATCAGGGACAGGCATCGGCAGCGCCTTCCCCGACGGTTCCCTCACCCTCACCACCGAAACAGCCGCTGCCAACCGCATCAAGCCCTGCCAGACCTCCTCAAAAGTCAACGGAGAAAGAAGACGAATTTTTCGATTTTGGGGCAGAACTCCAAAAAGAAGTTGCTTCGGCTTCGCCCCGGAAATCCGAAAAAACGTACGAGGACTTTTTTGATCTTGCAGCGGAGTTGCGGGATGAATTAAGCACAACCCAAAAGTCCTCGCGTGCTTCTGTGCCGCTCGAAAATCAGAGCCTCGACGACATTTTTGAAGAATTTAAAAAAGGCGTTGAAAAACATTCCCTGATTGAGAACACGGACACGCATTACAATCTGGGAGTAGCATACAAGGAAATGGGACTGCTTGACGACGCGATTGCCGAATTCATCATGTCGCCGGAAGGGGAACCCTGGTTTGTCCAGAGCAGATATATGCTCGGGCTCTGCTATATGGAAAAAGGCGACTTCCAGAACGCCATATCGGAAATTCAAAATGCCTTGAATTATTCCCGGACCAAAGAGATCGATGTCCAGGACCGGATATGCATGCAGTATGATCTTGGACTGGCCTATCAGAGCATCGGAAACATCAAGGCCGCGATCAATGAGCTCCAAAAGGTTGCTGAAGTAAATCCTGATTATCAGGGAACAGCCGCCAAACTGAAAGAACTGCGCAAGGGCGAATTTGTTTCTTTGGAGCAGCTCAAGGATGATATTGAAAAAGAGATTTCTTCCAAGTTCCTTGAAGAAGGGGAACGGATCGAACGCGAAGAAAGAAACAGAAGAAATGAAAAAATCAGAAATTAGTTTTTTTGTGCCTCATTCGTAGGCAGATGCCTTTTTTTTAATCATATCTTGCAACTGTTAGTCCTCTCAAATGCCTGAAATTACATTCATTCATTCTTAGCATGCTTATTGCTTTTCTCTTTACAGGAGGGTTGTTTTCCATGAAAAAAATAGAAGCCATTATCAAACCATTCAAGCTGGATGACGTGAAAGATGCATTGAATGCCATCGGCATTCAGGGAATTACGGTCACCGAGTTAAAAGGTTTCGGCAGACAGAAAGGCCATACCGAGCTGTATCGAGGTGCAGAATATGTGGTAGATTTTCTGCCCAAGGTAAAAATAGAAATTCTAGCTGTTGATTCGATGGTTGCAAAAATCATTGAGACGATTGAAACGGCCGCCAAAACAGGCCGAATCGGCGATGGAAAGATTTTTGTGACGCCGGTGGAGGAAGTAATCCGCATACGAACCGGAGAACGCGGAGAAGCGGCAATATAAGGCAATACCAAATCAAACAACAAGCATGAAAATTTGAAATTGGAATTTATTTTCCTGAGGAGGAACCATGACGTCCAAAGATGTGCAAAAAATGGCAAAAGAAAATAACGCAATGATGGTCGATATGAAGTTTATGGATTTTCCGGGGCTGTGGCAGCATTTCTCGATTCCGGTTGATGAATTAACCGATAACATTTTTGAAGAAGGTCTCGGTTTTGACGGCTCCAGTTTCCGAGGCTGGCAATCAATTCACACCAGCGACATGTTAGTCGTCCCTGATCCGGAAACTGCAGTTATGGATCCTTTTACCAAGTATCCGACCCTTTCGTTGATCTGCAACATCGTCGATCCTATCACCAAGGAACGATATACCCGGGATCCTCGCCATATCGCCCAAAAATCCGAAGCGTATCTGCAATCAACGGGAATGGGTGACACCTGTTTCATGGGACCGGAAGCTGAATTTTTCATTTTTGACGACATCCGGTTCGATCAGAATGCGCATTCCGGTTACTATTTTATCGACAGCGAGGAAGGTATCTGGAACAGCGGAAAAGATGAGAAACCAAACCTGGGTTATAAACCCCGTCACAAGGAAGGATACTTTCCGGTGCCGCCAACTGACAGCCAGGAAGATCTGCGCACCGAGATGGTTGAAGCGCTCCAAAAAGTCGGTATTTACGTAGAGCGCCAGCACCATGAAGTCGCAACCGCAGGACAGGCGGAAATCGATATCCGGTTTAACTCGTTGGTCAAGGTCGCCGATCAGCTCATGTACTTCAAATATGTCATCAAGAACGTTGCCAAACGGAACAACAAAACCGTAACGTTCATGCCAAAACCGATGTTCGGAGACAATGGATCAGGTTTGCATGTCCATCAATCAATCTGGAAAAACGGCAAGCCGCTGTTTCATGGGGATCGGTATGCAGGGCTGTCGCAAATGGCACTTCATTACACCGGCGGCATTTTGAAACACGCCAAAGTTCTTGCGGCTTTTACGAACCCGACGACCAATTCTTATAAACGGCTAACGCCAGGCTTTGAAGCGCCGGTGAACCTTGCGTATTCGAGCAGAAACCGTTCGGCATCCATCCGTATTCCCATGTACAGCGCGAATCCGAAAACAAAACGGGTTGAGATACGGTTCCCGGATCCTTCCTGCAATCCGTATCTTGCTTTTGCAGCAATGCTCATGGCAGGACTTGATGGTATTGAAAACAAGATCGACCCGGGGCAACCGCTTGATAAAGATATTTATGATATGGCACCGGAAGAACTCGTCAGTGTACCAACCATGCCGGGTTCACTTGACGAAGCACTCGATAATCTCGAAGCAGATCATTCGTGGCTGCTAAAGGGAGATGTATTTACCAAGGATGTGATTGAGACGTGGATCAGCTATAAACGATCCAAGGAAGTCGATGCGCTTCGCCTGCGACCTCATCCGTATGAATTTTTCCTCTATTATGATATCTAACCTTCAGGGCTGGGTAGGCTCGATATCCTGCCCAGCTTATTCCCCTTCTGCCAGCCTGCCGAGGAAAGGATTTCCGTGACTGGATTTGCACTTCTTCTTGTACTTGCTGCTGCTGTTGCTCATGCTACATGGAATTATTGGTCAAAAAAAGCAAACGGTGGGACACCATTCATCTGGTTGTTTGCAAGCATCTCCGCAGTAATCTATTTACCGCTCGCCATCGGAATTATCCTCATACAGAAACCAGTCATTGGCTGGCCTCAACTCGCTTTCATGTTGGGAAGCGGTGTACTGCATTCTCTGTATTTCATTCTTCTCAACAAAGGATACAAGGTCGGCGATCTTTCGGTAATCTATCCCCTTGCACGCGGAACCGGGCCACTGATCTCGGTCATCATAGCGATTTTAGTTTTGGGAGAACAGCCATCAGCTCTTGCACTTGCCGGAGCTATTTTAATCGGCTTGGGCATTGTTGTGATTACCGGCAATCCCTTCAAGATGAAGGGTCATGATTCCCGGAAACCCGTTGTGTTTGCCGTTCTGTGCGGAACAATGATTGCAGGATATACGGTATGGGACAAAGCAGCCGTGAGCACGTTACTCATTCCTCCCCTGCTGCTTGATTGGGCTGCAAACCTTTGTCGGGTTTTGCTTCTCACACCGTATGCATTCAAGAACTGGGATAAAGTGAGAGCACAATGGACCCATCATAAACCAGAGGTTATCGGCGTGGCCATCCTCTGCCCGCTTGCCTATATTTTGGTCTTGACCGCTATGGTGTTTACTCCTGTCAGTTACATCGCCCCCGCACGCGAGATCAGCATCCTGATCGGGGTCATGATGGGCGCACATTTTCTCTCCGAAGGAAATATTGCTGTTCGTTTGATCGGCGCAGGCGCCATGGCTCTGGGGCTTGTTGCAATTGCGCTCGGATAATTTTTTTTCTCCTCTTCGAATCATCCTGTTCCTTTGGTCGCAAGGTTGACAAGCATCCGTCGATTTGTTACAGTTCATCAATCACACCTGTTCAGGAGGACTGCATGAAGCAAAAATTAGCAATTGTTGTCGGCGGAGGACCGGCGCCCGGAATCAACGGAGTAATCAGTGCCGTAACTTTTGAAGCAATAAAGCAGGGGCTCGAAGTTATCGGTGTTTGTGATGGATTTAAATGGCTTTCGAAGGGGGATGCCTCGCATATTGTAAACCTGAATGAGGAAGAGATATCTCGCATTCATCTCCGGGGAGGCTCCATTATCCGGACATCCCGTGAAAATCCTACGAAGAATCCGGAAAAGATGGCAAATGTGGTTTCCACGTTGCTCAAACTCGGCGTTCGCTATCTGGTAACCATTGGCGGCGATGATACGGCGTATACCTCCACCTGTGTTGAGAAAGAGGCTGGTGGAAAGATTGCCGTATGCCATGTTCCCAAGACTATTGATAACGATCTTCCGCTGCCTCATGGCGTTCCTACGTTTGGATTTGAAACGGCACGGCAGCTGGGCGCTCAGCTCGTGGAAAACATCATGGAAGATGCACGAACCGCAAGCCGTTGGTTTTTTGTGATTGCTATGGGACGCTCTGCAGGCCATCTTGCCCTCGGGATGGGTATGGGTGCAGGCGCGACGCTGACGCTGATCCCCGAAGAATTAGGAAATAAAATTTCATTTAACAAGGTGATTGCGATTCTCACGGGAGCGGTCATCAAGCGGCTTGCGGAAAACCGAAATCATGGGGTTGCCGTGATTGCAGAAGGGGTGGCAATACGGTTTGATCCTGAGGAACTGACTTTTTTAAAAGATGTCCCCCGGGACGATCATGGAAACATCCGGATGGCAGAAATTCCGCTCGGTGATATGCTGAAGCAGCGCGTCATGCAGGAATTGGAGTCGTTGGGTATTAAAATGACCGTCATCGCAAAAGACATCGGGTATGAACTCCGCTGCCAGCCGCCAATTTCGTATGACCGTGAGTATACGCGGTATCTGGGATATAGTGCCGTGCGGTTCCTGGTTTCAGGCGGGTCAGGTGCCATGATCATGCTGAAAGATGGAAAGAACCATCCGATAAAGTTTTCGGAACTGCTTGATCCGAAAACCGGGAAAACAAAAATCCGGACTATCGATATAGATGCGGACGATTATCTCATGGCACGACGGTACATGATCCGGCTTGAGAAGAGTGATTTTGAAAGTCCGAAACTTGAAAAGCTTGCAGCAATCGCCAAAATAAGCCCTGAGGAATTCAAGAAACGTTTTTCCGTGGCAGTAGAATAAGGAGAATAAAAAAACCGGTGAATGAAAGTCCAACTTCACCGGTTTTTTTGAACGATGCTCGTATCATTATAACGGAATTCTTTTTTCACGTGCAAAGTTGCGCAGAACAATCAGCGTGTTGTGCAGCCGCTGAAGCTTCATATTCCTCGTTCGCAAAGCAGCAACATCGCTATAGGAAACCTTTTCAATTCGGATGACATTCATGGCCTTGTTGATGTGTTCATACAGGCTTTTGACCATCTCCTTGTTGAATTTTTTGATAAACAGCGGGTTAATTATGACATAGCCTTCAGCTACGTCAGAAGCAACCGCCTTCATGCTTTTTCCGCGAGCTCCGCCGTCTTCCGCCATGATTATCCCTGCAGGTTTGCAGATTTTACAGCAGCGTTGAGAAAGTCAATTTTTTTGCGTACTGCGTCGAAGTGTGCCTGGAGATCACTCGGTGATGCGCCCTGTCTGACCTGCTCCTGAATCGCCGTAATGTCTTTCAACAGATCCTTTGCAGATGTCTGGATTAGGGTATGGGAATTCCGGTGATGCTCACACAGCAGCATAATTTCACTCACAATGTCCTTGAGCAAAGGGTCGTCCGATTCTCTCAGCCGAACCGAAATATTTGAATCCCCTTCCGAAAGCTGCTGCAAGGCATTCCGTATTCTAAGCAATGGGCCAACGATCGTGTGGGAATAGGTTGCGCCGATGATGCCGATAAAGAACAAAAGAGTAATCAGCGCAATAGGAAGAAAGACCGGAAACTGCACAAACTCGGCAAGTTTCTGAAATACCTTCAGAAGAAGGGTGTATACCCCGAGAACAACCAGAAGAAAAACAATGAAGCGATATTGAGGGGCTGCTACGCTCAAATATCCCTTGCCTCTGCCTAATATGATCTTTTTCCCGGAATGCGGCATATGATTTAACCTCATGGAATGAAGTGAGTGAGCATGCGAATCGGGAGAGCCAGTTTATTATTTGAAATTATACCAGAAAGAACGGTACGGTCAAGGTGTTAATTGGGAACCCAAAGCGCTTTTGCACAAGCGAACGAAGCGGTTTTAAAGAAAACTCAATTTTGTCTTGAAATAGCGGCGAAACTCGCCTATCATAAACACTAAGGAGGCCGGTATGACTATTAAAAAAAAGATCTTGATTACAGCAGGCGTGCTTGTTCTTATCGTAATAGCAGCATTTGTCCTTATTCTCAACAATCTTGATCACATTGTAAAAATGGCAATTGAACGATATGGTTCGGATATTACAAAAACTGCGGTTCGGGTTGCTTCCGTAAAAATCCATCTTTCCTCAGGAGAAGGGGAAATCGCTGGACTTACCATTGCGAATCCTGACGGCTTTTCTCATGCGTATGCCTTTCAGGTAGGAAAAATCAGTACGCGAATCAATCCTCGAACCGTTACCGATCCCGTGATCGTTGTTGATGAAATTAAAATCGCTTCACCCCAGATAACATATGAGATGAACCCTGCGTTTGCCTCAAATATTCTTGTGTTGAAGAAAAACATAAAGGAATCGAGCGCCACGTCCGCAAAAAAACCCGAGCAATCACCCGCGAAAAAAAGTGAAAAAAAGATCATGATAAAAAAACTCATTATTGAGAACGGCAAGATTGACGCAAAAGTGGCTGCGCTAAGCGAACAACAGAGATCAATCGTCCTGAAAAGAATCGAGCTTATGAATATCGGTTCGAACGGTGGTGCAACAGCAGCACAAGTGGGAGAACAGGTGCTCACGGTTCTGCTGGATGAAGTCATCCAGGCTGTGGGCAAGGCGGGAATCCAGCAACAGCTGGACCGCCAGATAAATAAAGGCATTGATCGTGGAGTCCGGCAGTTGCTCGGACAATAACGCGGTTTTCGCAGTTGAGGATTCCATGCCACAGGGATTGCTCTGACTAGAAAAACGGAAGAATTGAGGCAGCAGCAGCGTCAAGCAGCGGGGCCGGATAGATTCCGCCCGCAAGCAAAACAAGCGCTGATATCCAAAGCGCCACGGTCAGGGAGGGAGCCGGCAAACGGACGCTCCCTTGACTTTCTCGTGTATAGATGCTCATCACAATACGCAGACAGCAATATGCTCCCAGGAGCCAGAAGAGAAGACCTGCTGCCGCAAGCCATCCAAGACCTGCATGAAGCGCTGACTGGAGAAGAGAAAATTTGCACATAAATCCGGCAAAAGGCGGAACACCGGCAAGTGACGTCAGATACACGCTTACAAGAAGCGCAACAACCGGGTTCGCATGTCCCAACCCTTCAAAATCACTAATGCTTTCTCCCATGCCTGACTGGTTCATCACGAAAACCGCTGTATACGCAGCAAGATGCATCACCCCAAAAAAACAGATCGAGAAGACCGAGCTCGCAATTCCGTCATCTCCTCCTGCCGCAAAACCGATGAACGCATAGCCACAGTGTGCAATCAACAAATACGTGAACATTCTTTTTACATTTGTTTGCGACAGCGCCATGATAGTCCCGACGGCCATGCTGAGCACCGCTATCAGGGAGGTCAGGATCGTGAGAAAACCGGCGAAAGGTTCAGCCATGACGAAAAAAATGCGGATCAAAATTGCAAATCCGGCTGCTGGAAAGGCAGCAGACAAAAACGCGGTAACCGGCAGAGGAGCGCCCTCAAACAGATCCGGCATCCACAGGTGAAATGGCACTGCGGCAATTTTAAATAAAAGACCTGCAATCATCATGATCAGTCCCAGGATCATTACGGGAGGGAAAACGTCCGCTGCTTCAAAAAATTCCTGAATTCCGGACAACGCTGTTGTCCCTGCAATCCCGTAGACAAGTGACATCCCGTAAATCAATACCCCGGTCATCACGCCATGCAATATGAGAAATTTGATTGCTCCTTCGTGAGATTTGTTCTCCCGGGTGAATCCCGCCAAAAGAGCGGAAGGAAGCGCCACCAGTTCGCCCGCGAGATAGAGAGTAATCAGGTCTCCGGCTGAAGCCAGAAACATCATCCCAACCGCGGCAAACAGCAGGAATGCGCAGTATTCAGACCTGCGGCTTTCCTCAATCCGTACATACGGCATGGATGCAAGCATCGATACACTGCATGCCAGGATAAAAAAGAATCTGAAAAAAAACGCGAGCGGATCGGACAGGACCGCTCCTTCAAAAATTATTCCACTGATTTCCCTGGAGAGAACGAGGGTAATGCCCGCTCCCATAATTCCTGCAAAACTTCCCCATGCGATCCAAGTGATATATTCCTTCCTGAACAGAAGGCCGGCCAGAAGCGCAAGGATTCCGGTTCCGACAAGAATGCATTCCGGAAGAATCGGCTTGAGAACCGAAAAAATATGCTGGTACAGTGCGGACATCTGGACTCCTTATCCGTCAGTTTCCTACTAACGCGGCAAGCATGGTGGCAATGCCGGGAAAAGCTTGAATCTTCATCTGCATCTGATGCATAAGCAATGACAAAGGAGCATGCATAAGATCCAAAAACATTTTTGGATACATCCCGAGTGCAATACAAACAAGAACACCTGGTACGGCAACGCTTATTTCACGGGCATCGAGGTCATGTATTTTTCGAGGATTACCGGGCCCGAGCATCACGTTCTGGAAAAACCGGATCCCGCACCAGCCTGCCAGCAGGAGCCCGATGCAGCAGATCGTACCGAGACACTGCGACCGCTCAAAAAGACCGAACACCGTGATAAAAATCCCGACAAAACCATTCGTTCCCGGAAGACCGATAAAGGAAAGAATTGCGATAAGAAAAAATGCGGCAGAGAATGGAACCTGTCCTGCCATCCCGCCATAATCCGCAATCACAGTCGAAGACAGGCGGTTCTGCATTATTCCAACGGCAAACAACAGAATGCCGATCACCATTCCTACACTTATTGTTTGAAAAACCGCCCCTTCAATCCCCGATCGAGTCAATGAAAAAAACCCCATCGTTATAAAACTGATATGAATCAAGGCGAGGAACGAAATCATTTTTTTCATGTCTGTTTGTGCAAAAGCGATCCAGCCGCAGTACAGCAGGCCCACAAGCGAAAGAAGCATGATTCCCGTCGAGAAGATTTTCGTTGCATCCGGGAAACACGGGAGCAAGAGCCGAAGAAAGACGTATGCTCCAAGCGGGGCAAGCACACCCACGCTCAGGATGCTGGCTGGATCAGGCATTTGATAAGTGGCATCCAGCTGCCATGCATGAAACGGAAACAGCGACATCCGCACGGCACACGGGATAAAAAATGCGGGAAAAACCCAGAGCTGGAATGAACGGGAAAATGAGTGCTGGATAAGAAGCGACATATCGAACGTCTCTCCCGCGGCGCCATATACTGCGATTATCCCGACAAGCAGCAGGGCACTGCTTCCCAGATTGAAGAGAAAAAATCTGATCCCTGCCTGGAACCGGTCTACACCGCCCCACCACACGATCAAAAGAAAAAATGGGATCAGCATGGCTTCCCAGAAAAAATAAAAAAGAAACAGATCAAGCGCTGAAAAAACGCCAATGAGGCCTCCTTCTGCAAACAGAAGCATGCTCAAGAACGCAGGAACGCGATCCCTGATCGCATGCCAGGAAGACGCAAGCGCTATCGTACTCAGGCCGGTTGTCAGAAGAATAAAGAGTATACTGATGCCGTCGACCCCGACCGCATAATTGATGTTCCAGAGCGGGATCCAGGGCGCTACCTCATGAAACTGCATGCCGGGAACCTGAGGATCAAAGCTCACCAGCAGATAGAGAGAAAACCCGAAAATCAGAAGGGAAAAAAAGAGCGCTATCGTGCGTGCCCGATCCGGATCACGCATGAACAGCAAGAAAAGGCCTCCAACGACCGGCAGGCCAATTAAAAAACTCAGACCATGAAGAGACATGAATGAAGTCATACATCCTCGCAACAATCACATGCCCGGATTAGCACTGAAACAATCAGGACAAAAGAAAGTACACTCCTCCAAAAATGAGCATCCCGATGATCATACAACATGCGTAATACTGGACTGATCCATTGTGAAGTTTCCGTCCATAAGCACTGATTCGGGAAATCGTGTTCATGATCCAGTCGGAAACACGGTTTACGATGGCACGCTCTCCTTTGGAAGAAAGCGCTTGACCATAGGTGCGGGCCAGCATGGCAAAACGTGCATGCAGAACCGTAAAAACAGAAAATAGTGCTTGTATACGAGCAGCCTTTTGAACAAACACCTCTGGCAGCGGGACATTCTTTCGATGAAGAGCATGAGCAAGTCTCCAGCCTGCGACAACAGCCCCTGCGGCAATGGCCATTAAACCGAACATGCTCCACCCGCTCCCCAAATCATCCTCCTGAATCGAGAAAAAACTGGAAAAATATTCCTGAAACAGATCGGGAATCACATACCCGGGAAATCCGAGCAGGCTTGTGCCAATGGTCAAAAACGTCAGAACCAGGAGGGGAATAATCATCGGTACGCTCAGCTCTTCCTGCTGGGAGTGGTCACCGTCAGACGTCGTGCCATACAGGATTCGGAAGGAACAATACGATGTCATGAAAATTCCGGCAATCCCGACCATGGAAAAAATTTTGCCGGCGAGAGATGTGGTAATCATATCCCAGAGTATCCCGTTCTGGCTCAGGAAAATTCCAAACGGAAGAAGACCCGCGAGAGCCATCATGCCGATAAAAAATGTTCCTTTTGCGATGGGCAGATAGGTTGAACGATTTCGTTGCTTGTCCTTCAAAGCAGTGAACACCATGCAGCTGATTCCCAAAAGCAGCAGGGTCTTTAAAAACGTATGAACCGTAAGATGAAAAATCGCGGACGAAAACGCGCTCATGCCCAGCGCGAGGAAGAGATATCCTGTCTGGCTTATCGTTGAAAAGGCTATCATCCTCCTTGGGCTGTTGTCGAGAAAACAAAGAAATCCTCCGTATACGATCCATCCAGCGCCGACAAGCGCAACAAGAACCAGTGGAAATCCGGAAACGAACAGAGACGAACACCGAACAAGAAAATAAGTGACAGCGATCGATACGGAAGCATGAATCAGCGCAACTGCAGGAGCAGGACAATCAAGCGGATCAGCCGACTTAAGAAAGCTTATCTGCGCATGAATGCCAGCGAAAAGAAGGATCGTTATAAGGGACAGAGCGCTGATCGGAATACCCAGAACAAGGTATTCATGCGTTCCTGCCTGAACTGCTGCAAAAAGCTCCGTATAGGTAAGTGTTCCAAACAGAAGTCCGAGCATGATGAGGCCGATGAATATCCCGGCATTACCAAGCCGGCTTTTGACAAATGCTTGAAGACCTGTCTGGATGGCGGATTTTTGTTCATGCCGAAACCCAATCAGCAGATACGAACACAGCCCGATGCCTTCCCATCCCAAAAACAGAAGCAGGAGATTGTCGGCCAGAATAAGGATA
>Ga0265297_10001893_pt1 | contig 45625 bp, 76 predicted proteins | sample Munlanlwell13791_FD_192502 | JGI IMG/M metagenome (GOLD analysis project Ga0265297, IMG submission 192502) | Leachate microbial communities from a municipal landfill in Southern Ontario, Canada - Leachate well 137-91 | ecosystem: Engineered > Solid waste > Landfill > Unclassified | place...
ATATAATAAGTAAAGCATATTTGAAAAGGTATGTTATTATCTGCTCCATATCCTGCCGCCGCCGCCAATGCCCCTGCCGTATCATCTTGAAATAATCCAGCGCATATTACTGTACCGCCGCCTTTAGAACAATTAAATACAATATCTATTTTTAATAGGTTAGTTGCGCTTACAGGAGTAAATGCTTTCTGCATATACTGGTCGCCCTCGGTTTTCTGAGGAATGCTGTCATCATAAGGCATTGCGGTAGTACCAGAAGCTGTCGCCCCCCAAGCAAGGTTTACACTTGGACCAAAAGTAGAGTCTGCTTGATTATTCACAACTTGAACAATCATACCTGCTGGAAATGGTGTTAGTAGAGCAGCACTAACAGCAGGTAATTGACTTGAAGCATTTAAGACTACTACTCCATTCGCTGCATTAGCGGCAGCAGTTGCCCCCGTACCACCATTGCCTACAGCAAGAGTACCTGTAACACCTGTAGTTAGAGGCAAACCTGTACAACTTGTAAGAGTGCCAGAAGAAGGAGTACCTAATACTGGTGTAGTCATTATAGGAGAAGTTAAGGTCTTATTCGTAAGTGTCTGCGTTCCATCGTTTGTAGTTATCTCACCCGCACCGTTAGTTCCGGCAACGTGTTTACCGTCTACTTGGTCGGCATTCAGATTGGTAGATACTGTAGTAGAAGCAATGGTAAAAGGTGCTGTTCCTGTAGCCACATCACTCTCAAAGGTCTGTGCCCTAATCTCGACTGCTCCAGCATCCCAATTTTGGGTTTGTGCTGGTAGATGTGTTAACAGGTAATCGTGTGACGTTACTACCACAGACGAGTCTATACCTACCTTGTCTTCAAGAGCCTCTATTGTGTCTGCGTTGTTATTATGATGTGCCGCTATGACTGTAGTTGTATTATCTACAACATCAGACATAGTTTGTTTGGTGGTAGGATAGGTAGTGCTCATTTATCTTTCTCCTTTAAGTATTTAGACTTTTCCTTAATAATGTTTGTCATATCAAGGTTAGGTCTTAGTTTCTTATCTGGTAATTGTAATAACATAGGGTTCTTTCCGTCAGTACTATCCGCAAGGTAAATTATATCTTCTTCGTTCTCAAAGATATAGACATTGGCAAGGATGTAATTCTTAGTAGTTGATATCTTCTTATTACAATAAGGACATATTCCCTTCTGCCATTCCCATTCAAAAGGTATTTTGGTATCCATTATTACTTCTTTACAGGTATATGGTTTCTTGCTTCTGCTTATATCAAATCTTTTTACCATTCCTATTTTATACATATTTCTCCCTATGTTATCCACGCTGGTACTAAACCATATGCACTCGTTGGTGGAGTAAAATCAGCCGTCCATCTTGCTATGCCTTTGGAGATACGGAGTTCGTCTATCCAGCCGTTGAAATAATTCGGCCCGGCAGGATTAGCTCCAATAGTTAATACTGCCGCTATATCTCCGACATCGTTAGTGCTTATTGGCGTAGCTGCCGATAGGGTATGAGCAACGCCATCTATAAACATTAAAATACTTGTAGTGCTTCTTACTATTGCGATATGATACCAAGTATCCGTAACGCCTGTCCATGCCGAAGAAGAAACATATTGTGCTTTGGTTGAGCCATCATCTACGAACACAATATTAAATTTTTTATCAGCCCCCAAACTAACATACCATCGGTTACTGCTATCTTCGTATTGAGCGATTATATGTTGGGAAGACGCTCCAAAAACGGCGAATCTCACCTGAAAATCAATTGTAAAATCACCCGTGCCAAAGTTCCAATCTGCACTATCGGGTAAGGTTACATAGTCCGAATCACCATCTAAAAGTAATGATGCTGTTCCAAATTTCTTTTGTGCTGTATCAAGTTGGGCTGTGCCTGCGAAAGTATACGCCCCCGCTATCGGGTCGGTATAGGCGGTTGCGGCATCTGCGCCATCGAAGGATGATTGTATTTTAGTATAAGAGTCATATCCCGGTTGCAATGTCTGACCTGCAGTTCCTATTGGTATTTTAACCCAACTATAACCATCATAATATGTTAAATCTCCCATAGTGGCGGAGGATGGTAACTCTGTTGGTAATGTTTCAAACGATGGAGCGACCCCAGCACCACCACTTGTCAATACTTGTCCATCCGTTCCTATGGCTATTTGAGAAAGTGATGTAGTAGTATCAGCATAAGGTATTAGATATTGCGTCCAAGATGATTTGCCAGTTCCACCATCTGCTATAGCAACGTCAGTTCCACCAGCCCTATAAACTATGGAGTATGTTCCGGGAGTTCCCAACGTAGTGCATAATTTCAGTTCTCCCCCATGACATATCAAATCACCTACTACTGACTCACCAGTAGGAACATCGGCTTTATTATATAATCTTATATCGGCATAAGCCGTTCTATCAGTCTCTACAGAAACAACTGGCTTAGAAGCATTGCCTATGTAAAAACTTACCCCAGAACCATATTTACTTCCATCTCCATATACAAAATCATTATATATACTACCCCCGCCAGTTTCATTGAAAGCAAGACCATCATCTGTCAATGATAAGTATGGTAACATATCGGATGTTCTAAAATTATTTGATATTATAGTAGTATCTATTATAGTTCCAGATAGTATATTACCACTAGAAAATATCGGAGCAGAACCATCTGTAGGTAATTTAAATACCTGACCTAATGTAGAGGAATACCCAGTTAACCCACCTATATCCATTTTAACTCTATTTACTGTAGGGTCAGCCGAAGTTTGAACTGTGCCTGCTGTTAGTGTTCCTGCGGTTACAGTCCCAAGATTAGCGGATATAGAAGATAGCTCAGCAACACTTATCTTAGTGGAAGTAACTGCACCAGCATATAGCTTTTCAGTTGTAATTGCCTCTGCTAAAATCTTATCTGATGTAACAGCATTACTTGCAATATCGTCGGCAGTTATAGAATTAGCAGATATATGACTGGAGTCTATAGCATCAGCGGCAATCTTTGAGGAAGTAACTGCTCCCGCTTCTATTTTATCAGCAGTAACACTTCCTGCCTGTAACTTAGTAGTCGTAATAGCATCCGTAGCGATATTATCCGCTATAATCGTATTAGCCGCAATCTTTATAGAGGAAACAGCACCCGCAATAATCTTATCTGCTGTAACACTATTCGTAGCAAGGTTAGTAGCAGTAATGGTTTCAGAAAGTATCTCACTACCTGTAATACTATCTAATACTATTGTAGATAGTAACCCATTAAGAAGTACGGGGTCCCACTTCTCTCCATAAGGATATGCACTAACTAACTGAAGACTACTCATTTCTTTTCCTCTACTACTTCTGGTATCTTAGGCTCTTGCTTCTTCTGTACTATCAACTGCTCAACAGCCTGCAATTTCTTCTGGGTATCATTAGCTCGAACTAATAACTGATAAGCAAATGACTCCAGCTCTGTTATGGTACAATCTTTTAATAACTTTCCCTGTTTTTCCAATACTCTCACCCCCTTACGTTCTCTTATATCCACACGGTCTGGCGAATATCGTATATTCACCTACTACTAATTGTTCTGTAGCTGTTCCTGTAGTTTGGTATCTAAGTTGTAAGTCATAAAACCTGCCAAGCCCTTTAAGTCCTATCTTTTCGCTCGCAGTAGAGGTTGAGAGTACCGTCGCTGTGCCACCGTTTATAAGACCTGATACTACTACATTTGTCGCAGTACCGCTTAATATCTTTAGGTCTACATAATCTCCTATCTTCTGGAACGGGTAGTCAAAGTCAAATCGTTTAGTATCTTCCCGATAGTCTATGGCGGTAGTAGCGTCAGTATAAGCAGGCCCGGTAAAACACTTATACACTTTCCCATTTACTACATCACCATACATAAGTATTTCTTCTTCATCAGCAGTAGCGGCGACTACCTTTTCTACATGGATAGCGAAACACCCTACATTCCAACCTGTATAGACCGACCAGCCTTTTACGGTTAGGTCATAGACTAATACCATGTTATTATACGCAGTAGCACCAGTAGGCACTGCTACGTACAGTTTATTATTATGCACTATCATCTGTGCTCTTGAGATATAATCAAAGTTTATAGTATCCCAGATACTCTTTATTTCCCAAGATAACGGAAGTTCAGGAGCGGGGGCGTTAGACTGTATTACTCTTACTCCATCTCTTGAAAGATAGAATATAGAAGCTCCCCAAGCCGCAGTACAGTTATATGCCACACACCCATGTTCTAAATCTACAGGTCTTAAGTTCCAGTAAGAAGCAGTATCACCCTGAACTAATAACTCGTGGATAGAATCTTCCTTAAATATCAAAAGAGATGATTCCATAAAAGGTCGCATAGCCATAACATCTGTACCATCTCCTGAGTAAACTTTAATTACTTGGTTAGTAGTATCCCAAGTTGTAGGGTCTATGACATTAGAGTAATAAACAAAGTCAGGGTTAGAAGTAGTATTACCTATCCAAAGTCTATTCTTAAAGTAGGACATTACTTTACCTTTAGGGGCAGTAGCATACTCGGTCATTGATGTTCCATTATATCTATAAACACTATCAGTACCATTAGAACAGTAAACCGACCCCTGTGCCTCGTGTATAGCTTGGGGATAAGTTGCTGCGGTAAATATATCCGACCCTGGAACATCTACCCAGCTACCAGAAGTTTCTAAAGGAAGTGTGGACTTATAAAACCTCTTATTCGTAACCATACACATCCGAGAAGCGACACCGCCTGCTTTAAGATAGCATAGCCCCATTACAGGAACGGCAGCAGGAGCAGTTAATACGGCGGTAGTTCCTAACCTCATAGCTTTCTTCCCAGGAGAAGCCAAGTCTACATTATACAGTAACGCACTCTTAGTATTATCCATTTTTATAGGATTACTTCTGGAGTCCATACCTTGAGTTTGAGAAACATTAACAAGTAAAGGTTTAGGTCTTAACATTAATCCCCCGTAACTCCTGAATAAGGTGTACTGGTTCTACCATAATCTAATTCCATACTTTCTGGTTGAAACTGCTCTATTCTTCCAGGTATCTGCTGGTCAGCATATAACTCTTGTACTTGAGCTACCCAGTTTTGTTCCTCTGTTTCCCAGTCTTGTCCGTCTTCTTTAAGTGCGTCTACATAAGCACCTTGAACTATTTCGTTACAACAGTCTAAGATAGGAATGTCATTATTGTTAATCATCGGCTGTAATCTTCTTGAATAGAATAATCTCCAAGTCGGTTGTGTGGCACTGTCTGTAGGTAAAGGATTTACTTCATACCACCTATACTGTGTAGCTATTTCAAATGGGGATATAACGGTTAATACAGTAGTAGAAGTCTTACCTGTTACTGTTACATACCCTACCACAGTTTTAATAGTCCCATCTGAAGTACCTATAGATATTGTAAGTCTTTCACCATCATCATAGGTATTAGTAGAGTCTACGGCAGTAGTACCATTAAGTGTTATATCCTCTTGAGCTATTACACCGCTTACTAAACCGCTTACTCTTACTATCTGATTAGTCTTTTCTGTAGATGCATTACTGGAAGATACCACGGTAATCTTCTCCCCAGTAGTACCACCCGTAAGAGCCTTAACATAGTAAGTACCTATAGGATAACACATCGTTGGGTCGCCAGTCTGAACATTATCCTCATGGTCCATGTCTTTTGCACGATTTCGTACATAAGATTGGACATCTTTAATATTAATAGGCATTGAGTTAGTCTGGTCAAATATAACCCATATCTTATCTATAGACGCATCCATAGCATACGCTCTTTGAGAAGCCACTATATCCATAGTCTGGTCACCTAAGTTTTCCTCAAAAGGAAATCCTCGAATAATCCTATGATATCTCTCGTTAATCCAATTCTTAGATTTAGTAAGAAGGTCATTAACACCAGTATTAGTACTGGTATTCTGTATCTTCTCTCCTATTCTCCGTTGCATTTCTCTATAAGTTATTAGCATAGTAAGTCCTTTACTCTATTATTTATTGCTTTTTCTTCCACTTCAATTTCATGAAGTGCCTGATAGTAGTCCCCGTCCTGTGTTCCTTTATTCCCATAATCCCATAGAGTTGATTGTGTCCGTCTTATATAAATCTGATATGCTCTCTCCTTTACTCTGTCCTCAAATGTTTTTTCCATCACTTTTCCTCAAGTTTCCATTCTATTCTTGACAGTCTTTTATCTATATTTGTAAGGCTGTGGTTGGCGACTTGTGCCAAGTTTTCTATCTTGGAGTCATTCCTGAAATAGCACCAAGTCGACCAAGTAAAAGACGCTACCGTAAATACTGTTAAAAGGAAAAAAGCTATCTGCCACTTACCGTTACTTTCCGTCATTTTTAACCTCAGGCAACGGCTCTGGTTCTATTTTTTTCCTTATTAAGTCGTTAACAACTTGTAGGTTTTTTTGTGTATTTTCTAACTGTGCTATTAGGTCATACCCTATAGCTTTTAGTTCTGTTACCGAACAATCCTTTAACAACTTGCCTTGCTGTTCCATTATTCCTCCACTATTCCAAGTTCATCCATTTTATCCAAAATACTTCTTAACTTCGTAATCTGAATATCCGCTTGTGCTTTATCCGCTTCGTATGACTCTATCTCGGCTTCTATGTCCTTTCTGTTATATTTTCTGGTTACTATTTTCGTATCAGTTTCCTGTATTTCATGGTCATTTAGTTTTGTGTATTCCATATATATCCTTTCTGAAAATTCCTGTTTTTGTATCCCGCATACAGGACAATATTAAAGCGGTTGTGAACAATATTATAGTTACTATAGGTATTATGTTATACACTTATAGTGCCTCGCCAAATTTATTACTTGTGTAATGCACTTCTATATGCACAACCAATGGCTCCGCAACTGGATTACTGCCGTCATCTAATGCTACCCTATCCAAAGTAACGCCTATCAAATCTCCTGCTGTTAAGGAAGCACTTGATATTACTCCCGCTGAAGATGATGTTAAATAGTATGCCGTAGCAGGTATATCTTGGTCACCATAGTCTATTGTTCCTGTATGGGTAGGGGCGTTAATCGCTTCTGTTTCACCAACAGGAGTTGCACTCCACCTTGCTCGCCATTGCACCTCACCGCTACCCGTTGCGTATGCTTCGTTTATTGCCCAATAAATAACTAATTCAATGTTAGTAGAGCTATCCCAGTCGTGTGGCACTTCAAAACTTATTATAACATCATCATTTATCCCAAAACTCCAGCCGTGATAATTTCCTACGTTTACTTCTGTCGCACCCGAAGCACCCGGTGAGAATGAAGTCGCTATAATTTGAAATTCTTTTTTTGTCCTTGCTGTGCCAAATTGAGTGAGTTCTCCGTCAGCGGCAAAGTTTGTATAATTAGTAGTGCCACCGTCGCCTATTGCGGTAGCTTGTCTTAGTCTTATTCCTGTTGTCGCTCCTATATCTACATATCCGTCATTAAGTGAGTCTATATATTCATTCCCGTCTGTTTGGGTAAGGTATATGGCGTTAGTGAGTTGTAATATTCCAGCACTATCAATCCTAACCCTCTCCACCCCGCCAGTCGTAAAGCCTAATATATTTGCGCCTGCTCGGAACATACCCGTATCATTATCGTCGTTGAACTGGTATGTTGCATAAGTTGCGTCTCCATTAAGTCGGGTTATCCTCGCCCCCCCTGTAACTTGTGAGGTTATAACAGAGGCATCGATACTCCATCTTAAAGCCCCTGCCGTAGCAATATTAAGCACATCGTCACTACTCTCAAAAAATCCAGTATCGGCATCGCCGAAACCTACTTCGGGGGTACCTGCGTCGTTTTCAGTGGGGACGATTATCCTCTTATTAACTACAACATCTTTGTTATTTTTAAGTCGTAGAATTTCATTAACTACTGCCCCAGAGTTATAATTACCAAAAACCATATCCATATTGTTGTTTCCGATGGCTATACTTTGGATGTAGGTCCCGTCATCGGAAGTTATGGCTGAACCCACCGTCCCTGCCCAATTTCGGAAACGGAGCATTGCGTAGGAGTTAGCTATCTGTCCCCAATTCTGAATGTCTAAGACTGCCGAATTACCTACCGTTCTGACATCAATCGCAGAATTGTCTTGGGTAACTTTGACCGTTGTAGGGACATAGAGTTCCGCCTTAGCGGAGTTAGCGGTGATAGTATCGTGTCCGTAGAGATAGAGATAGTTTTGGACTTCACCGCCTAATGCGGCGGCACGCACTCCTCTAATCATCATCCCCTGTAAATTATCGGTAGATGAACGAGACCATTGATATACAAGGTTATTATCTATCGCTGACAGGACGCTCTCGTTTCCCCCTGTCCCACCCATGCGGAATGTGCCGGAATCCGTATTTCCGAGTACCAATTCCCCCGCGCCATTACAAAGTATCCGTCCGTTATTAGGCAGATATACTGTAGCGGGAGAGCCTGTAGGGGTGATATATAACGCTCCTGTATGGGTAAGGTAGCCGGATGAGTCTATGGCGAATTGGTTAGATGAGCCACCTTGGATGGTTCCGAAATCTCCAAGACCAGAGGTAACTATATTAAAAGAGCCTGTCTTGTTGCCTGTAAGACCTGTTTGGGCAGTAGCGGTGAGCCAGTATCTTAAATCTTCAACTAAGGTATCATTTATACGTTCTATATCCATTAAATAATGTTTATCCGATAGGCACTATCTGACACATGAGTCAGTCTTATCTTTTTAATATCCATCCTGAGAAAGGATACTTTCTCGCCAGATTTAATAGTAAACTTATCTCCGTATGAAATCCCATCTCGTGTAACATCACATTGAAGTTCTCCTGAATCTACAATAATATATCCGTCCTGAACATAATGACCTAAGTCAGTATAAGCATCTATTACTACAGGACTATCTCCCACAACAAAGGAAGTATCTTCATAGGTCTGATTAAGACCTTGATAACTACCCTCTCTAGTTTGGAGATTACCAAACTGGTCTACTTGGGCTTGAAAACCCTCATTATTATCTCTTGTACTATCATGACCTATAATACGGATGGGTTCAGCGATTCTACACCTCTCTTTTCAATATTCTTTATAACAAATGCTCCAATAATAAAAGCAATAGTTATCCATAATCTTTGTATCTCAAATGGATATTCTATAAAACACAGAAGTAACAAAGCTACAATACTTTGAGATTCAATAGTTCTATCTAAGTTCTTAATAGTATAATGTAAAATATATCCGAGCCACAAAAGCCCTAAAATACCTATTCCTAATACAAACTCAATATAGTCATTACTTATAAAGAAATTATCCATAGGCTTAATGCTATTATGTCCTATACCTAATCCAAACATCGGATTAGAAAAGAATATACTTATAGCTTCTTTCCAAGTTACTAATCTATGACTAATTGAAGTTATTATCCCAGTTCCTCTAAATATAACTGCATATATTATTCCCATACTTACTAGAATTAGAGTAATAACTTTATTCCATAAAATAGTAAACATAGGAATTATAGCTAACGCCGATTTCTCTTTAGTAAATATTGAACATAAAAGTATAATTAGAATATAAGACCCAGTAAAACTTACTACTATAGGAAAGGTTATTACTAAATATGACATAAGCCTTGGAGCATTCCCCATAATTCCCCCAAGGTCTATATTATCTAATATAGGATTAAACCCCATTAACTGTGATATAAAAATAATTAAGTTTATAACAACAGCATAGGCAATAAACTTATAACATGATTTATAATCCTTACAAAATCTTACTATAGTTGATATAGCAAATATGAACAAGAAAGTGTTAATAAGTTTATTCATACAGATAACATCATAATTTCTCATCATGACATTAAGTATGCTTATTCCCAATAGTATTGCAGAAGCCTTATAAGGAAATTCTCTTACAGGTTTATCAAACATACTGGCAATAAATAAAAGCATTACGCCAATATGAAAAAATGATATATCCCATCTAACCAAACTTATATTTGGTAGATAACATATTGGCGATGCTAATAATAAAAACTTTAATACTTTATTGGTCATAAGTAACTATATAGTTTACATCCGTATCCGTAGCATCTACAGAAACTCCTGTTGCTACTCTTACTCCTCCTGGATAAGAAACAGATACTGTAGAAGTATTTGTACCAATATAAACTTCACAGAAAATGGTACTTATAGTATCTGCAGTAAGTTTATCATAAAATGTAGCATAATCACCTGCCGATGCTCCATTTACAGTAATATTAGTTATAGTAGCTGCTCCTGTAATAAGAGCATTTTGGTCACCACTATCAGCTATATGCGAAGCAGCTGTAGAAAGACTATTCTGTGTATAAATAGGACTTGCATCAGTACCTATTTCTACTCCATTACCATTTACTAATACTGCTCTCTCTGCTGCTTGAGCAATTCCACTTATAAGCAGAAACCCAAGTATTAAACATAATATCTTCTTCATCATTCCTCCTATGCCGCCGTTGTGTTAATACTTGACCAAGTCCACTGCCAGGGCTTGCCAGGATACTCAAAAGTGAGAGTAAGGTCAGTATTATTACCATCTACATCTGTAGCTTGCATACTGGTAACTTTTACTTCTTCTCTTAAGCCATTATTGACACTACAGAACCAAGACCAAGCATTTTTAACTGCAGTAGCATTGGTTAACGTCTTACTTCTACTAATAGCAGGGTCTGCAAATATCTGTACTATATTACCATCATCCATAGTTAATGAAAGTGCTGTAGTTCCAGGAAGCCATTGAACTGTATCACCCAAATCATTTACAGCAAATACTAATGTCTGACTTGTTCCATTTATAGTAGTATTCTGTCCATCAGAATAAACCCAAGGACTACTAGCAGTATCAATCGTTACTGTTTGTTGTGCAGTTGCCATTTTATTCTCCTTTAATTAAATCTTCCTGTGGTATAATCCCACATACCTTTTCTATTTCCTCTTCCACGCCTTCGTGGTCTACCTGCTCCTTTACCCCTACCTGAACCATCTCTACGACCACCACCTGGTCCTAATCCTCTACCCACCCCACCTACTGGTCCTCTTTCATCTCCACCTGGCATATAGCCTCCTATACATAAATCTTCTGTAAAATAAGATGCAAATCCCACCAAGACATAAATCGTTCCGAGAAGTTACTTCTACACATAATCACTTGGAAACCTGCTTTTTCGGCTTCCCTCTTTATTGCTTCTTTATTCCACAATATATAATGCTCTTTATGCTTCCAGTGAGCAAATCTAACTGGTGAAGTTTGGTGTATAAAATCTACATCTGGAGTAGAAATAAAAACTACACCATCTTCGGGTGTTAAAGCATACGCCTTAGCTAACGCATATTTAGGGTCTCTAAAATGTTCAAACACATGACCCATCCATATTACATCAAACTCCTTTTCCTTAAAGTCAAAGGTCTCAAAATTTCCCTTTAAGTGGTATTCATCTTCTATTGCGTGCCTGTTAGACTCTATCCCCCAGCAAATCCATCCCCTTTCCCTTAACCAGTTCATAGGTCTTTCATAGCAGTAACCTACGTCTAACCACTTACGACCGTATGTAAGTTCTTCTAATAAGTTGATATATGTCCTCTGTGTATGTATAGACCTATCTGGAAACTCTTTAGAACTTAGATACCCGTCTAAATAGTCTTTATTCGGTTGAAAACCTTCAGGAAAACTATCCTGAAATATTACCCCGCAGGCACACTTAAACCAAGTACCAGTACCAATATTCTGACCAATCGTTTCGGTTACATTATATGCATAAACCGTAGGTCTACCGCATATCGGACATGTCTTATGAGTTACTGTTACTTCTTTGCTCATATTCCTTACAATAGGTTATTGTTCCGTTAACTTCAATTAAGTGGGTGTTCCCACTCTATTATCCAGCCGAGGTACACGACACATCTTTCGGTCTTTCACACAACTTTGACACAGACCAACGGTCATATACTTCTTGAAACTTTTCATACCAATACTCCCTATTAAAGTTTACCCTTGAATTACATTGATTACATAAAGTTAAAAGATTTTTAGGGGCACTATTACTTTTATCATAGTCTATATGGTGAACCGCTAATTTTCTTCCTAAAACTACAATATGTTCTTCTTCTGTCATATAACAAAGTTGACATTCGTAATTATCTCTTTTTCTAATACTCTCCTTTAAATTTTCATCAAAATCTATATGATAAGGTAATCTTGAAATTCCACCTACCCAGTTAGGGTTTAATTCTCTCTTACGAGCACAACTACTACAACGTTTATAATGTGTATTAGATACTTGTATCCCACAATCTACACAAGGACGATTAACTTTTTTAGATATTCCAAAACATTTTTTAGAACAGAATTTTCCTTGACCTCGTTTTATTTCTGCCTTACATTTATGAAATAACTTACCACATTGAATACACTTACAATTATTCTCAGCAATCTTTATACCTTTTAATTTAGAAGGTATTCCTTTTCTTGTTTTATACTCACATCTAAAACAAAGTTTTGCACTTTTTCCTTTTAAATTATCACATTTAGGACATTTATTTTTCATTTTTCTTCTCTGTCCATTTGTTATATACTTTTAAGAACTGTTCATATATTAACTTAGGGTCTAACCCTTTAGCCATACAAAAACAGGCGTGGGAAACAGGGTCGATTGGACATTGGATATTGTGGTCATACACCAATCTAAAACAAGGGGCGCAGGGAACTTTTGCTTCTATAGAATAATCGTTCTCAAAATACTTAGTTATGTTTTCCTTTGTCGAATGTCCAAGTAATCCTATTTTTGGGACAGTGAAACATCCAGCTGCGTGTAGAGTTCCAGTATCGGGTGATATCACTAAGTCGGAGAACTTTGTGAGAGCCATCGTAATTCTCATTGGAACCTTCCCACTTAGATTTGTTATATCCTTGTCGTCTAAACTCTCTAGAAGTTGACATCGTAAATCTCCTACTGTTATAATATGTATGTCATCGTGGTTCTTTAGTATCTCTCCAATAACATAATCACTCCACGGGTAGGCTTTATTTTTCCCTGACCCTGACAGGCACCATACGAGATTAAACTTGCCTTCCCTGATATAACTCTTTGCCTTAGATTCTTCATCCTCTGTAAAGAACAATTCCCCTCGTTTGTGTAATGGACCGAGGTCTGCCCATTTTGCCGTATGGTCGTAATAGTTAACATTACAGCGACCCTCCCGTTCTTTTTTAGGGTATATATACATCGGACACTTAGGGTGTAGTGCTATAGACACCTCTAAGGATTCTGAAAAGTTTTTATAGTAATCCGGCTTATACTCCTCTTTCTGCTTATCCCATTCTTTATCTATCTCCCCTATAGGTACGGAATTAGTAACCCTATCAGTAATTTTATCTATATTTGGGTTATTAGCAAATACCTCTCTACCCCGTTCGGTGGTATCAACGACTACATAGTAACCAAGCTCTTTTAGTTTCTTAACTATTGGAGTAAGTAAAAGAGAATCTCCAAAAGCACCATACCTAACTATAAGAGCTGTTTTCATTTCTTATATATCTCCATTTTTAACCTACCCCATGTTCCTTCTTTATGGTCTAATGGTAAAGAGTCTAAAATCTGCTGCATATATACGCCACGTATCTTATCAAATAACTTTATTTGGTCATCTTGAGTACTTACTTTAGAATGTCTAGTAGTTACTTCATGTAAATGAAATACTTTAGATTTTGGAATAAGTGCTATTCGGTATCCAGCCATAATACATCTATAACAGAACTCATTATCAGAACAATGGTTTCTAAATCGCTTATCCCAAAGACCTACTTCTCGAATTACGCTGGAACGCATAATTGCTGAGGTTAAACCAAACCATACACAGTAAACTATCTCATGGTTAACATCCTCAGTTGTATACATATGCCATCCAAATAATAAGTCCGCAGCTACATTCTCTACTGTATATGGGTCTCTCTTAACAATCTTTGTAGAACCAGCTATCGCAATGGTTTTATCTTTATCTAAAGCATCTATAAGAGGTTTTAACCAGCCTTTTTCTGGCAAGGTATCATTATTTAAGGACATTACATACTCATATCGGTTATCACACCATATAATCCCAGTATTCATAGCCGCTGTAAAACCTTTATTCTCATCGTGTCTTACAACTGATACTCTTTTATCTACATATGGAACTGTCGAACCATCATCTACTACCACTATATCTATATCCATCTCAGCATTCTGAAGTACTGTATCAATACATTCGTGTGTCATCTCAGGAAAATTATACATGGGTATAACTATAGCTAATCTCTTCATAAAATTACCCACCAATCGCTATTCTCGCCACAATAATAACCATCCTGAGTTGAGGTACTATTGGATGTAAATAAACTTGGGTGATGATTAAACTTATCATCAAATATTTCTCTTACTGCCTTAAGCACAGCATATTTATTTCCAAACTCAGTATCTTTCCAATCTAGGTCATGACCACCTATAATGCCACCCTTTTTAACCTTGGGTAACCATGCAAGGATATCTTCCTTAACATAAGAATAAGAATGATTAGCATCTATATATACAAAGTCTAAACTCTTATCTTCAAATCTACAAGCTCCTACTGTAGAGGGTTCTAATAATAGATGAGCTTTAGGTTCTTTTATTATATTACCTATAGCACAGAATAATAAAGTTGTCTGAGCTAACTGTGTTCCAAAATCTGAGTATACTGGGTAAGAGTCTATACAGTATAACTTCTCTATCTCTTTCCACTCTTTCAAAATTTCTGAAGCATTTACACCAGCACTAGTACCTACCTCCACACCAATAACAGGTTTAGTCCCAAGAAGTTTTTTAGCCGCCTCAAACATTGGTCGCATAGTAATCCTGTAATCTCCCCCGTTGACCACGTTTCTGTAAGAAAGAGAGAAGGTCATCTTTCAGCTCTAGTATTCTATTATGAGAAAGTTTATCTGTTTCTACTACTACCCCACCCTCATTATGCCCTGCTATGTTGTAGTAATCTTGATAGTTTCTGCTTGTTATCCTGATACCATATTTCTCTGGGTTCTTCCATACGGCACAGCCTGGTAATGGCACAAACTGAAATAAAGTATATTGGTCTGGGTCTGCGGCTAACATAAACTTTTTAGTTTCTTCTATAGTTTGTTCTGACTCCCCAGGGTTGCCTATCATTAGAAACGCTTTTGTTATTATGCCCGCTAACTTTGCATTCTTGATAGCCTCTATATTCTTCTCAACCGTAGCTCCCTTGCCCATTAAGTCTAGTATCTCTTGCGAACCTGACTCTATACCAAAGGATATTTCCCTACAGCCAGCTTGATATAATTTCTTAAAGTCATGAATAGTATTATTTCTGGCATCTCCATTACAGCGAAAGGTTATGTCTAATTTAGCTAACTCATTACAAAGAGGATAGTATCGATTACGGTCTAACGCAAAGGTGTCATCATAAAAGATAAAGTTGCGTATATCATAGTCTTGAATAATACCTTTAATCTCGGCAATAACGTAGGGTATGCTAAAATACCTTATCTTATGCCCAAAAACGTCTTTACAGCAAAAAGCACAGCTATACGGACAGCCACGGCTGGTGGTGATTGAAGTGGCTTTCTTACCAGCAACCAATCGGGTATATGCGTGAATATCTACTAAATCTCTTGCAGGGTTTGGTAACAAATCGAGGTCATCTATTTGTGAGGTATTAATTATACCGCCTATATTATCAAAATCAGTATATTCACCTTCCCCCTTGACTACAGCATCAAAATAAGGAAGTGTTTCTAATGGTAACGAAGTAGGATGAGGACCACCTACCACTATTCTAGCCTTTGGGTTATTCTTCTTACAAATCTTTGAAACTTCTTTAGCAAGATAAAGAGAAGATGAGAAAACCGTAATTCCATATACGTCAGCATATCCTATAGCCTCACTCCAATCCTTTTTATCAACAAATGGTAAATCTACAATTCTTACTTCCTTACCTTTAGCTCTTTGCATTGCCGCTATATACATTAACCCCAACGGCGGGTCAAGTCTATCATCTAAAGAATTAGGCTGTGGTAGATTTATAAGTGTAATCATTTCTTAAGTATTATATGCATATCTTTGCATACCTTAATAGTTGTATTCCTATTCTTATAAACCACCTTAAAACCTACGGCTTCTGCTTCATCACAAAAGGAATCCATATCCCACATAATATGATGTTCACGCAGTAACCAATGCTCCCATGAATGTGGATTATCAAAGTTGATAAAGTATGGGTCTGGCATGGCTATGAAAAGAACTCCTCCTGGCTTAAGGTTATTATAGAAATCAGCTAACTCTTGTAGCGGATAATGCATATGTTCAAATATATGATAAGCCCAGATTATATCCCATTTACTATGCTCTTGGTCTACTACAAATCCAAGCCTGTTAAACTCTTTAATTGTTTCAGGAGCATTACCGCAAACTAATACCTTATTATTCCCCATACCCTTATTAAGTATAAATACTTCTTCTACTAGAAAATTATTATCTTTGTCTTTATGAACAAGCCCCATATCAGATAAATAGTACTGTAAGACTTCTTTAGACTCATTATTATGCCTATTCCTTAAATCAATATTACTCCATTCGGTAAACCAGATATTCTTACAATTACAGAAAGAGTACCCCCTATCTGGAAATATAAGAGTACCCTTGTCTTGTCTTACAATACCCTGTGTCACTACTATTTTATTCTCGTGACATAATGGGCATTCCTGAAGACACCAATCCGCTATCTTTGGAAATGCTTGTATGAACGACATATGCTTCTTCCACTTTAGCCATTATCTTATCTTCATCAAAAGACGTAACACATAATGGCAGATTGTTTTTTATAGTACATCCGTAATATCTTTGTGCGTTTTTATGACATGGTGAGCAGGGAACATCTGAATAAACCCAGTAAGCATTCTTAGCACCCTTAATATGATTATCCCAACTTGCTGCGGTAAGTAATTGAAGAGCTGGAATATCCCACATATGAGCGGTACATGTAAGACCCGTTTCTGGACCTATATAAAAATCAAAGTATTTAACCATAAGTGCTACTGTTCTTAAATTCCACTTGTTAATCTTGCTTAGCACTCTGGGGTGTTTAAACTCATCCACTAACTCATCCTTACCACCTGTAAGTACAATACAGGACTTAGGATACTTGTCTAATATCTTTTTACATATTGATTCCATACATACAAACTTTTTATGCATAGATGAGCCAGAAGGACAAACTAAAATAATCCAATCTGCGTCAAAGTCTTTCTTAATTTTAGCTATCCTATTTCTTGCTAAAGTATGCTCTTCTTCGGTGTAATAAAGTTCTCCTCTAGTACCATAATAAGACTCTGGTAGATTACAAGAAGCCGTCATTACATCATAGAAACTTTCTTTACCGCATCTAGACCTTCTATATGTATTATTCCTATAATATCTTTGGTCACTATCATTACAGCAATACTCTAGTTCTATAGTAGCTATTAGGTTAAAGAATAGGTCATACTCATCCTTTAGATACTGCCATTTAGTATTAAGTATCTCCGCATTATTTTCCTTAATATCCATTACATACAAGTTATCTATATAAGGATTACCCTGTAATACAGAATAACCTCTAGTGCTAGTCTCAAAGTCTAACTGGTCTACCTTATAGTATTCCTTAATTAAACGTGGTAGATGACTTGCGTGAAGTACGTCCCCAAATGCTCCTAGCCTATGTATATATGCTCTCTTCATAAAATGGTGCTGGGTTTTTATGGAACCCAGCGAAACCAACTAGTTAATTGTCGCTATCTACAAATCGCTCAATATACTCGACTGTAGCTTCGACAAACGCTAGTGTAGATGAAGCGTTAGCTCCACTCCACAGGTTAATAACATCACCCGTCTCACAGGTCGCACCAGTACCAGAACAAGTTGTTTCTGTCCCAGCAAGTGCAGCTGCCCCAGATGCAAATCCAAGGGTACATAACCCAAGACTTACATTTCTAACAGGATACCAGAAAGAAGTTCCCTCTCCAGTAGCTGAAAGCTGGATTCCAAAACCAGTGATAGTTATCGGATGTAGAACAGTTAACATTCCTGCATCTGTAACTACCGCTACGGAACCCCTAGTGCCAGCAGTAACACGGTTGAACTTAAACATATGCTTAACCCCATAAGAGGGGTCGGAATAGGTTCTACCTCTTCCACTTCCTAAAGCTGCCATAATTCCCCCTTATTTTATAGTGAGGTCAAGTGGATTATTCTACATTCTGAATCTGTAGAGTAATCCCATGTTTCACTAAAACCACCAAGGTAGTACCATGCAATACCCTGGTCTCTCCCAAAGTCCGTAGGTATACCTATCCTGATATCTTCAGGTATAGCAATACCTTCACGAACTGCGTCGGAACCGAAGAACACTGCTTCTCCGTAAATGTCACTAGAACCTAACACATTGGAAAGGAAACTAGTTTCTTCTACGAATCTGCAACCGTAATACGTTCCGACTTCCCCTGACGCAAGAATCTTACTATTTGTCTGCGTAATCTTAGGCTCAAAGAAGTCGTACAAACCTCTGATTGAGTTAGTTGACGCTATACACACATAGTTAGACCCATCATATCGGGGAATGTTTAGAGTCTTCATCCTGTCTATAATATCTCTGACGTTCTTATCAGACATATTACCAAGAGCTGTCGTAGTAGCCGTACCATCGGTATCAAACTCCGTTGATGCCGTGTTAACAACTACTGCCAAATAGTCGGTAGCTGTAAATACGCTTGCTGCCGCACTATCCAGTACCTTAGCCATATCATCTCTAAGTACTGTCTTGATATTATCGCTAACCGATATATCGCTCAACGACTGAACCTTTAGTGTGAAAGGTATTGAATTGCCGTACTCATTCATCACCAAGGTGCCCTGACGAATAACAAAATTCCTCTTCGGAATCGTACTCGTTTCGGACAAAGTACCACCAGCGGTAGAGATATTCGATATCTTATCAAAAAATACCCTATCACCACGGTTCTTTCCAGCAGCTGGTTCTGCGTCAACAAACTGACGGAACTTCCAATTATGTTATCGTAATGGCTCTTTATCCATTACATCTTACAGTCGCCTGTAAGTTCAGACTATCTCTTCCCTTTCGGGCGGGAGGCTCGTGGTAGCGATTACTGGCATGGTCATTAACCGAAGCCTCGGCTACTAGTCGTTGCACCTTTTCAAGAGTTTCCTCTCGAACTTGGCTCAGGGTTAGCTGCGAGAGCCGTTCCCTGAATTCATCCCGTTTGCGAACAAGTCTAAGTCCCCATGTGTCTGTAAAGGTATGGCATTTTACACAAAGAGTAATTATATTCTTCTCTTCATATATATACTCTGGAAATAAAGAAGCAGGCATAAGATGGTGCATAGTCAACCTTCCACCAACCTTACCACAAGAAAGACAAGTATAATTATCTCTAGCATAAACATATTTTCTAAGTTCATGCCATAGAGGATTATTCCAATATCTTTCTTTTCCTTTTCCTTTACTCCAAGGAATATTGCCTTTCTTAAAACAGCCTTTTAGTTCCGTATTATAATTCGGGTGTCCTTCTTTTGCATATTTTTGCACCCTAGGGTCTTCTTTTGTTAACCCCTTATTCCACGCAACTTGCAAACCTGTCTTACCTTTATTCCATGGAATCATATACTTGCTGTGACTTCTCCTTCCGCTGGAGTAATCATCGGCTGAGCGGCGTTTCTTATCTTCTTGCTCAACTGATTGTTCGTAAAGTATCCACCAAGAGAGCTGACAGACCACAATTGCTGTCCCATTCTAATCTCCTGTAATTAAACCCTTCTTACTAGCCAAGGCGGCTTTACGTTCTGCCATGTAATCATCAAGGTCATTCCCTGAAGACTTAGGTATAGTTCGCTCTGGTTTCATAGAACCTGTACCCGCCATAGAAGACTTACGCCTTTCCTTGACTTCTTTTGCCTTGACAATAGGTTTTTTCTCCTTCAAACCTTTGTCAGCTCTGTACTTCAATATCTCAGCATGAGCGTCTGCGACTGCCTGAAGCATACCACCACCACCAGGTAGAAGATAAGTCGGTCCAACCTCTGGGTCTTCATAGAGTTGCTTGGCAACCTTAAAAAGAGTAGAGTTGGTCTTTCTTATATCCAACGTAGGGTCTTCGTCATTAGAGTAATGCATAGTAACAGATTGCCATTCTCTCTGTTTAGCTAAAGCATCTTCTTTAATACGTTTCTGTTCATTAAGGTACTCATCCTTAAGGGCTTTAGTTTCCTGTCGAGACATATACTCCATTACCTCGAACATTCCTTCAGAATCACCTTCCTCCATGAACTTCTTGGTAGCTGCTCTAAGCTGTTCCTTAGTATAGACTACCTCTTTCTTAGCCTCTGGCTTATCCAGTTTAGCTTCGATACGGGCAAGTCTTTCCTCGGTAGCTTTCTTTTCGGCAGTTAGCTTATCTATCCGCTTCTGCATACTAGCTTTGACATGTGCTACAGCCTCATCGTCATTAGGAAGTTCCTTCTCCTCTTTGACTTCGGCTTCATCAGTCTTTTCATCGGTTGCTGATTCCGATTCGGCTTCTGAAGTTTCCTCTTCTTTTTCCTCTTTCGAGGTTTCAGCATCTACGGTCTTTTCATCAGGACCGAAAGCTGGTTCTTTCTCCATACGCTCAGAAATAGCGTCAGCTACCTTCTCGGCAGGGGTCATAGCCTTTTCGACTATCTCCTCTTTAGCTGTCGTTTCTTTTGCAGCTACTTCTATTTTTGTTTCTTCCATACTTACCTCCAAAGGCTTTGGGTGCCTTAGTACCCATCCATCGCTTTAACGGGATGCGAAGAACCGTATTTCCGTACACAAAATAATCAAACCCTGTTCCACTTACCGTTAGAGTATCGCCAGTGTCCATCGGGTAATTTTTCTCCATCACCAATTCCTGATTGTACATTACCAGCTCCACTAAAGGCAGAAGACCTTTTCTCAATTAGGGATAGTTCCCTTTCGATTTCCATCTTTGCTGTCTTGCCTTCGTGGAGTTGGACTTGGTTTAAGATTGAGTTTCTTATCGCTGGGTCTTTACCTAACTGACCCTTAAGTTTCTTACGCCCAGTTTCGTAGTACATCCCCAGCTTCGGGTGTTCACTCATTTCTCTATTATCCTCCGAGCTAACTTCTTTTTCTTATTTCTTATCTTACTACCATACTTCTTATCCCATTTCTTAGCAATCTTAGGATGTTTAGCGTACATAAACTTGCATTGCTTTTCCGATTTATAGGGCATCGCTTTCCTCCATCGAGTACGGTCCACTTGTCATTGGGATTTCATATGCCGCCGTAGCTTCGGCATTCAAATCTTTAACCGTCTCTTTGGCGGTCTCGGCTTCATCAAGATAACTATACACAGCACTATGAAAATTAACAAGAGCAGCTTTATACCCAAGTAAGAACTCTTTTCGTTCTTCCTTACGGGAACGGTCTAGAGAACCATTATGCCAGCGACCATTCTCCATACCACCAAGAACATCAGTTATCATCTTATTTAAGAGAGGCTCTATTACTTCCACCCAACCGTTAGTAGCGATAGTAGCCTTAACCTTATCCCCTAAGTTAATAAGCTCTTTACACTGCTCTTTACTGTACTGGCGTTGCTGGCTTCTTTCTTGCTCCAGTGGCACTTGGCTCTCCTCCAGAAGATGCTACCTTAGCTTCTAACTCCTGTTGCTTCGCTGCTAACTCCGCATCTTGTTGGTCTATAACAGCCGCTTCCGCTTGCTGCTGCTGCATCCTAAATTGTTGAACTTCTTGCGGATTAGAACAATATCTATCGGGGTCTTTAACGCCATCCTGCTCTAAGTAATCATGTACAGAGTTATAAAGGTCTTCAGGTAATACCACCATACCTCGCTGGGCTTCCTGTGATACTATCTGGTAACGAACTAAAGCCTTCTGTGCCTGCCTATCCTTATCCAATGCCTCGATAGACCCAGTAGGAGTTATCTCAGGAACAAACTGGAAGTCTTCCTTAGTTATAGTTACCCCGTCTACTACTAAAGGCTCATCTAACCTATCCCGAAGAATATAAAACACCATCGTGTAAATCTTCTTACAAGTCTCATTCCATAACATTATATCGAGGGAGAGTAAGTTCTGCGATAACTGTACCCCCTGTTGTATCTCTCCAAGCGTCTTACCACCGCCTTTGTTAGTAGCGTTTCTAAAGAGCTGGTCTACGCTTCCAAGGTATTCCTCTGCGTATGCTTTGAGTGTCTGATTAATGCGTTCACTAGATAAATCCACTTTACTCTGCCCATCATCAAGTCTGGCAATTTCCCCATGTTGGGCTACTTTAACCTTTTGACCTGGGATGAAACGCAGGTTATTTGATTGCACCTTAGAAGACGTAAGCACTGTATAAACAGGTGCATTATTAATTTCGTCCCTAATCAACATATTATTCATCGAGCGTTCCATAAACTCCTGGACTGCTCTTACCATTTCAGGAACTCCCCTACTATCATGATACCTCCACGACTTACTCTCATGGTCATGCTTTACATAGTTCCAAGTATCTAAGTCATAAGGAAAGGGCATATAACCTAATAAGGAATCCTCAACTGATGCTACATCAGGCATAAAAGTAAACACATACTTCTCATACCGTTTCTTCCCTTCAGGCTTAAACCAAGTAACCGTTTCCCTTATCCTATACAACCCGTCATTATCCCCATACTCTGGGTTATCCACTATCCCCTCGTTACGGGCTAATTGAGAATCAAGTATATCATACTCCCCTGTACCCGTAGGCTTAAACTCCAGCTTATCCAACTTGGCTATAATCCTCTTATTAAACCTCTTAGCTAACGCCGCTTCTTCCATTTCTCTCTTAGTATAAAAGTACTCATGAGTTATTCTCTCGGCTGTTTCTATCTGGGTTGTGTAAGACGGTACTATAATCTTCTCCCCTGGGGGGACTATAATATCAGGAAACGACTTAACATCTTCATAGGTAAAAGTGATTACATCTTCCCCTGACTTGAATTGGCTGATAATATCATCTATAACTTCTTTATCTTCTTCATCCTCTATCTCAAACCCAAACCTCTGTGCCACAAACTGAGCTAACTCATCATCCGAAGCCTGTTTAAGTTCATCTAATATCTGAGGCGGTATCTTAGTAAGGTCTAAAGTCTTAGTCTTCATACATGACTCAAACTTCTCTATGACCTTAAATATACAATGCCCCTTCTCTAAGAAGTTATCCACCGCTATAGCCAACTTCTTTAACCAATCCATCTTTTTACGAAGAACATAGTTAAGCCCAATCTCGGCTCTCTCTACCGCCTTAGCTAAGTCATCCGTTATCATCCTCTGGTCTACCGAGGCATCTAACTCTATCGAACACAACTTCTTCTGTGAGTAAGCCGACATAACATAATTAGGCTTCTGTTTTCTAATTAGCTTATCCGTTTCTGGTAGCGGAATATTAGGTGCTCCTGGGTAAGGCTTATTTGAAATTCTCTTTACCCCAAGCCTTTGATTAGCCGCCGTAATTAACTTACTCTTCCATGATAACCTATTATCCTCATCATTCTGAACATTATTTCTTAAATCAGAAATAAACTTACTAAACTCTTCTGACATAATCGGTGGTACTTCTAAAGTCTGGTCTTGAATATGAGCTTCTTCCATTTAATACTCCCAGGGTATAAGTTCTTCGGGCTGATGGATATTCCATCCATAGTCGTCTCGAATTAAATCGCTTGTAACCATCACTCTATTAAAGTCCCTTGCTTCATCCTTAAGCATCCTCGCTCCCCAGAGAAGCATTATAAATGTATCCGCTCTATCTGGAGACTGCCCTAATCTTTTCTTTGTATCTTCTTTAAGTTCCGTTGATATCTTACCATTAGACCTATAATAGTATTTAACAGAGCCAAGTTGTCTTATCAGCGTAGGGTCGTTTATTATACTGACCTTACCGTTCTCAAACAATTCTCTAGCATACCACCACATCTCGGTCTTTAAGTTCTTATACCTCTCATCGGTCGCTCTTACACCACCGTTAATAGGATAGACAGGTTCTCCCTGTTCTGCTAAGGCGTCCGTTACTCCTCCGCCTACCCCGATGTCATCTATCAGTATTAATTTAGCATCAGTAGACTTTCTCTTAGTAACCAACCTACCAACCGTTTCCATCAAAGACGCTTTATTCGTTATATCCTGAGTGATAAGACAATTCCCTTCACCATACTGTATAACTATCTCATCATCCCCAAAACGGGCTATATCCGAAGCCATAACCCTCTTATCCTCTTTCACTATCTCCCTGTTAACCGCCGCCCTTATCCAATCCGAAGGTATAACAGTATCCCCCCCAGATAACTCATCCCAGCTTCCTTCCAAAAACCTTCTTACCCAATCTTCGGGATAACTCTTTCTTAACTGCTGTTCATAATCACTCGGTAGGTATGGGTTATCCTTAGGAAGCGAAGGAATAAAAATGTGGTCTTCACCGCCACCTGACAATACAAAAACGTCTTTAAGCCAGCAGTCAGCGGGGTTAGAGGCAAGCAATCCATAAAACGGAGGAAAAGTCCCGTTAGGTAGTTTCCTTCTTAACCTAGATTGGAAGAGGAGGAAGTGGTCCTTTATAATCTCACTCGCCTCGTCTATGGCGAACCACCCCAGTTCCATAGATTTAAGTTTAGATACATTCTCCTCTTCCGACAACCCCATGTAAATAATCTCACTCCCGTTAATAAGAGTTATCGTATGCTCCGCTTGATTATGGTTTTTAATTAACGCCTGCGGTATTGACTCCAAAAGTATCTTAAGCGTAGAGTTCTTAAAGTCACTAAGGTGGTACCTACAGATTACCCCACGGTTTCCAGGATACTGCATTGACAGCTCCTTAATCTCCTCACAAAGCCACTTAGTTTTTCCTCCTCCCATAGCCCCGCCAAACAGCTTATACCTCTGGTTGGCCGTATGGGCTATTCTTTGTGTCGGTGTAGGGATATAAGAGTTAGTGACTTCCATAAAGTTTACCCCAAAAAAACGGGCTAACCTCCTTTTGAATCTTCAGGATTTTAGTATGCCCATTCTGTAACCGCTTAGCCAAAAACCACGTTAATCGCCCTTTACAGTCCAGCGTGATTAAGCTATACTCTTTAAGAGAAACATCGAGAGAAGCGTCCTTATAGAGATTAGAAAAATTAGAGAGAGTAGGAAGAGAACTAAAAAAAATATGGGAGAGAAAATTATATAGGTGGGTACTGGATTCTTTTTTTATTAAGCATGCTTTTTTAGTTTCTTCCCCTACCGTAGTGGGTGGTGGGGTAGGGTGGAGTCTATTGGTCATTATCCACATCCGATGTCGTGATGTTATCGGCGACACATGCTATAGTGTTATCAATAGGCGTGCTGTTCTTAGTGGCTTGTGTGTTATCAGGCAACGCCGGAGCCTCGTCGGGCTTCACAACGGTGGCGTCTATACATGCCGCTGGTCTGGGCGTGTTACTGATGTAGACTACATGCGTTTTGTTGATGTCGACATTGATATCTTTCGGCATAATCGACTGGGCGAATTTAAGCAAGTCCACGTCGGAGACTTTTGATAGCATATTGTCGGCAGTGATGCGCTTGTTTGTTGCTTTTAATACACGTTCTCGGATAAGAGGAAGCAAGTTTTTGCTTGAAACTCTATTCTTAGCAAGCTGATTCCCCTTAGCAAATGGCATGTGTTTACCCTTTGGTAACTACAGTGTCTATAGTGTTAATAGTATGTTTTTGTGATGTATCCTGTATGTTAACGGCATGTTTTTTTATGTGTCTATAGCCGAGATTACACTCCCCGTTGTGAGCATATCTGCAAGTCCTCTCTATCAGAAAGCTGGCTGGTATTTTTTGCCCTTCGATTGTTCGGACACAGCTTGTGACCGAGCATTGAAATCTTCCCATAATTGATAATAGTATATACCATATAGGGGATATTGTAAAGCCTTTGTGGTTAACTACCTTGCCGTTTTGGGTATATACTTATAAATCAATGGCGGGGTTTTAAGTAGGATTTATTTTAAAATAAAAGTAGACAAAGTACTATTTATATGCTATACTTATTATAGGGTTGCTGAACAAGGGCAAGTAAGCCCGAAACTGAAAGGAGGTGATTAAAGTGACCAAAAGAGAATTGGCAGAGAATATAGCAAGAGCATATTTTCCTTCTCATTATAAGGAAGATAGCGAGGCGTTCAAGGGTTTTGTTGAGCAGAAGTTAAGGAGAAACAATAAGGTTCAGCTCGAAGAATTATCAGTTATGGCTGATGACGTATTGAGGAGTAGAAAATGAGAAAGTGTAGACATACCCCAAAAATTATATACCATGATTTTTATGTTCATGGAGTAATGATGTTTCAAGTAGTAGTTAAAATATGCAAGCGTTGCAAAAAGAAGCTAAAATAACACCCATAACTATAAAGAGAGGAGGGCAAGACAATGAAGATACCACCAACATGGTCAATACATAGTAAGGCAGAAGCACGAGCAATGGCTATTGAGTGGCAAGAGTGGTCAAGCAAGAAGTCTTTAAGTTATAGTGAATTATCATCTTGGCAGTCGTTTTTTATTCAGCTCGGTAAAAAGTATCGTTTAATGAGAGAATATAAAGAGAATGGTATTGTATAACCCTACCGCATAAGCAGAGGCAGTAGAGGTGTATTATGAAAGTTGATATATGCAAAATGGAGCGTAAAGACGGAAGCGGTTGCTGTAAGGCTTTAGTTGATATTGCTATTGATGAGAGTTTTGTTATAAAGGGTATGCGAGTTATTGAGGGTGAAAAGAGTTTATTTGTAGCATATCCAAAAGAGGAAAAGAATGGCAAGTGGTATAATGTAGTTATCCCATTAAAAAGAGAAGTCAAGGAAGATATAGAAAAGATAATATTAGACGCTTATAATAATTAACCTATAACACCATATGAAAGGAGTGGGAGGATTATGAAGACAGTATTTTGTTTATGGCAGTTAACGACAGATGAGTTTGAAAATCCATTAGAGTATTTAGAGGGTATCTTTGAAAATCACAAAAAAGCGATGTCTGAATTAAGAAAATGTCGTAAGTATGCTAAAAATGAACAACAAGACTATCAATACAAAGTAACTATGCGTGAGCTTGAATAACATCATATAACTAACATAAAAGGAGAATATAATGGAAAAGTATCTTAATGAATATAAAAAAGTAGAGCTTGAGTATCCTATATGCCCTGCCTGCGGGAAAACTATAATAACCCTATGCAAGAGTATGTATAACAGGTTATTTTGTGATGTTTATTGTATAAAAAAGTGGGAAAAACAAAACAAAACTAAAGAACTATAACAACGGCTCTTCAGCCGTAGAGGAGGATTATGCGTTGCCTATGGATAATCATTGCCTTGCTATTGATAGCCGGAAACTGCCTTGCCTGGACTGATAACGACCTGGCGGACGCTATATTCAAGGCGGAAGGCGGGTATAAAACTCGATACCTTTATGGAATAGTATCAGTCAAGTATAAAGACGAAGCAGAAGCAAGGCAGATTTGTCTTAACACGATACGGAATAATAAAATACGATTTAAGAAGCAAACTAAATATACAGATTATCTTGAATTCCTTGCGAGCAGATATTGTCCTGTCGGTTGTGATAATGACTTAGGCACTAATAAATATTGGTTGAAGAATGTCAGGTGGTTTTTAAGTCAAGCACAAAAAGCCGAGTGATAGTATATGGGTCAGGTCGAGAACGTCGATTGTAGGGCATTGTGGTAAGACTTTTTAGAGGGTTTTAAGCTTAAAAGCGGAGATTTTACCGAAAGGAGGTGATACAGATGAAAATGCTATTAATAGCGGTTATGGTATTAGCTTGTAGCCTGGCTTATGTCGGAGAACAGGATTATACCGAGGTATCGGGAGGGCAGGTCATAGTCAGCACAGATATGGGGAGCGGAGTATCGGTTCAGACAAGCGGGACGGAAGTGACGGTTAGGTTTGATAACTAAGGGAGAGTATATGACTATTGATACATCGGCAATTCTAAGATTTACCGAAACAATGATAAAGCTGATTGATAAAGATAAGCATTACAGCGAGTTTGAGGATGGCAAGAGAGTTGGGTTTCAATTGGTGGAGCAGTTTGTTAAGAAGTATGAAGAAGTAGAAGGGGAGAGGATGGCACGGCATTTAGATAAGGGGATTTGAAATGTTATTCTGGGTATTGATAGTAGTGCTAATACTAATCATGGAGGAGTTATGACATTTTGTATGGACTTAATCATTCAGATAAATAAGTATACACCGTTTAAAACGATGAAGTGTAACTATACGGCTCAAGGTATAGAGGCGACACTTGTAGATGCAAGGGACGGACAGATTTACAAGGTGGAAATAAAGCCGACGGGTGAGACACTTTGTCAAGAGGCGATAGATGACGTAGTTAACTGGCAGGAGGCTTTATTATGAGTGATGGAAATGATAAGATGGTTCGTTGGGAAGAACAGAACTGGCAGGACTTAGCGGAGAAGTTTATTGAGAGGAATAGAGATAAAGCGGTAATAAGTTATGAGGATTTTCTATTCGAACAGTGGGAGCAGTATTGTGCGGATAGAGATTGGGAGCCGGATGAGTAAGTTATTATGGTGTATCATTTGCCAAGAACACTCTTGCTTTTTAAGTAAAGACAAGAGATACCGTATTTGCAAGAACAAATATCATAAAATAAGGAAAGTCGGAAATGAAATATTCGATAGAGCAAGACCAGGTAGGGAAGGTATATCAGGCTTATCCTATAAGGTTAACAAATTGGATGAGTAAGAATGCGTTGGAGCAGTTTATGTTAACATTCAAAGGATACAAGAGAGCAGATATAATGATAAAGGGGAATGGGAAGGGGAGGGAGAAGGTCGGAACGGGCTGGGCGGTGTTTATTAAGAAGTCGAACAAGCAGAGGCGTAAAGAAGATGAAGAAGTTACGATGAAACTCTCGGATTTTCTTTTAGGGCAGATTGTACTTGGTAAGAAACGGAGTAGTATATCATTACTGAAGGATTTTATAAAGTAGTTAACAAGAAGTCTTTACTTTATATAATGGTAGTGGTATAATAGACTTCTAATAAGTAGAGAGAAATAGAGGAAAAATGCGGATACATATATTCAGAGATTTACTTGCTAAGAAGTATGGAATCGACTGGTCATTAGACCAACTAAGAAAGCTGGAGTATCAAGGTCTATTCAAGCCAGTGAGGACGCCTAAAGGGTATCGGGTGTATGATGAGGGTTGTATAAGACCGATTATTCTGTATTTCTTAGGAGTACCGAAAGAATTAGTTATTAGAGATAATAGAGACGAGCTGAAACCTTACCTAGCTCGGATAAGAAAAGCGATTAAAGAAGTATTAAAGTAGAGAGTTATGCTTAATAGAGTAATAAGCAGTAGGGTGCTTGGTATCACTACCAGCGGACGCCTCTATTCGTCGTTTTGCCCTACTGCCCTATATAATAGTCTATGATATAGGCTGAATATAGCCGAATTTAGCGTTTAGTAGTACTTTTAAGCCGTTTTAATAGAAAATAGGTATATAGATATGGTTTGCCCTATAAATCCTTATTTTAAGATTTCTACCCTATGCCAGCGATATTGCGAGGAATATCCTATGGGCAAGTGTCCTATTATTAAAATAGAGGCTATTATTAAAGAAAGGAAAGAAAATGATACAAGAACAGATAGACCAGTTTCTGTTAGCTGAGGAGAGTAAGAAAGCGGATAGAATAAGAAGTGGGAAGTTTAGCCCTTCAAGCTTCGGGAGATGTTATAGAATGCAGTATTGGAATAGATTAAATGAGCCTAAGACTAATCCTATAAATGCTAAGACTTTAAGAGTTTTTCGGATAGGTAGTCTTATACACCAAATGATACAGAATATACTTAAAGGACAATATCTATCAGAAGTAAAAATTGAAACTAATGAGGTATTAGGCTTTGCTGACTTAGTTAATATAGATGAGGTTATAGATATTAAGTCGGTAAGAAGTTTTCAGTTTAAGTTAATGAAAGGTATGAAGAAAAAGAAGTATGATTTTAGAACAGAGAAGAAAGAGAATATACTTCAAGTCACTTATTATGGTAAAGAGTTAGTGCGAAAAAAAGGACGATTAGTATTTATAGATAAGGATAGTTTAGATATTATAGAGTTTGAATTTGAAATAGCTGAGTTTGAAAAAGAACTACAAGATGAGTTAGATATACTTAATGGATTTTGGAATAAGAAACAATTACCACCTCCAATCCCAAGATGTTATAATGGAAAAGAGTGTAGCTATTGCGGATACTTAGATAAGTGTAACCAAATGAAAGGAGAAATGAATGGGAATATTACCTACAAATAAAATAGGTAAAATTACAGACCTATCAAAGCAAGTTATAATGCTTTATGGTCGTAGTAAGATTGGTAAGTCTACATTCTGTAGTAATTTTGAGAATGCTTTATTTATTGCTACAGAGCCAGGACTTAATCATCTTGAGGTTTTTAAGGTTAATGTTAATAGTTGGGAAACATTTTTAACTGCTTGTAAAGAGTTAGCAGAAGGAAAACATCAGTTTAAGAATGTAGTAATAGATACGGTTGATAAGTTAGTAGTATATTGTAGTGACCATATATGCAAAGAGAATGGGATAAACCATCCAAGTGAATTACCGCATGGAAAAGGTTGGTCATTAGTTACTACGGAGCTTAATAGGGCTATTACTAAGTTAGCTTCATTGCCTTATGGATTAGTAATGGTTAGTCATTGCGACCAAGAGGAGATTGAGACAAAAACAAAGAAATATAATAGGTGGACAATATCAGTATCAGGAAAGAATAGAGGTATATTTCTTGATATGGCTGACTTAATATTGTTCATAGATAGTGAGGTAGATAGAGATGGGGTTGAAAAGCGTGTAATACGGACAAAACCTTCAATGAACTATGACGCAGGAGACCGTAGTTCATTATTACCAGAGGTTTTGCCTTTAGACTTTAAGAAGTTTAGCGAATACTTTACAAAGAAAGGAGAAAAGTAAAGTGTTGTTTAGCGGCACATTTGAGGAAGATAATAGGGTAATGTTAGAAAACAACGAAAGGAGAAATAAGATGTTGGACTTTATGAAAGATTACAAGCCACAAGCCGTAACTGACGGCTATGCTGTAATCAAAGGACAGGGTGATTGTAACTTCAATCATATAAGGATTGAGGCGTATGATGGGGATAATGCAGAGCTACAAGGGCATGAGTTTATAAGGTATGAGTTACAGATTTGTGATGGACAAGATAACCAAGGACGTAGGTTCTGGAAGTCTATAGACTTATCAGATGAAACAAAGGTAAAGAAGTTTGCTGATATGTTATGGACTATTACAGGAATGGATTTTAAGGATAGGGAAACACTACAAGCAGGTTTAGATAACCTTGCTAATAGAACCGTGAGTGTTAAGTATTGGGGTTTTGTTAGTGAGAAAGAGAAGGCTTTGGCTAAAGAAGAAGGTAGGGAGCCAGAAAAGATACAAACACATATAGTTAAAGCATTGGCAAAGAAAGAGGGAACTGTTGCTAAGTCGGATGTTCCTTTTTAGTTTTCGTTTCTTAAAGACAGGGGGTATGGGGTTTACCCCATCCCTCTGTTTGGAGGGTTATTAGATGTATTACGAAATTCAAAAAGCAAAGCGTGGTAAAAAGTGTAGTATGTGTAGTGGGTTTATAGATAAAGAGCAGTTTCATTTTAGTACTACTGATTACAACCCGACCTTTCCTTATCCTATTAAGAAGTCTATATGTATGAAGTGTTGTGAGCAGATAACGAGTGATGATTTTATGACAAAGTTAAAGAGTTTACAAGCACTATGTCTTAACCTTAAAACAAAGATAGCTAACACTAACATAATTAAAAAGGAAACACCGTTTTGATTATCTGGCAGGACACGAGAGAACAATCCCCATTAGACTTTAGCGGGTATGATATAGTTACCGAAGTTAAACACTCTAAACTTGATTGTGGGGATTATTGTGTTCAATTCAAAAACGGGTTTATACCGGCAGTAAGGTGGGAGAGAAAAAGTATCCCCGACCTCTTTGGTACACTCGGTAAAGGACATGATAGGTTTAAAGAAGAAATACAACGGGCTAAAGACTTTGATGTTAAGTTGATGTTGCTTATTGAAGGCACTATTGCGGATATATCCAATGGCACATATTATAGCACCATAGATGGGGATAAGATAGTAAAGACTGTGTTTAGCTTATGGGAACGCTATGATTTATACCCCGTGTTCTGTGTTGACCGTAATGAGTGTGCCAGGTTTATAGTTGAGGTAGGGAGTGCCATAGGTCGTAAAGCAATAAGAGATTTGAAGGAACAAAAGAAAGTAGTTAAGAAATAATTAGACATAACGCTGTGTGTATGCTATAATATACACATAACCGGAGAAGCAAATATGTTTACAGTATCGATTATACTATTGACGAGTGAATTTTATTACTCGTCTTTTTTTATGTCCTCTTGGTCGAGCTCTCCGGTTCGGTAAAGAATGTAAACATTCGCCAAGGGGATTTTTATTTCATAAGGATATATGACTGAAGAAAAGAAGCTTCCGTTTAGAATATATACAGGGCAAGGCATATTGACAAGAGATGAAAACAAGTCTCAACCCCTCATACAAGGTCTATTATTTGAGAATGACTATATTATGATTGCCGCCAAAAAGAAGTCTTATAAGTCAATCTGTTCTATGCAAATGGCTTGTAACCTATCAAGCGGAACAAAGTTTCTTGATACATTCAAAGTTCCTAAGCCTCAAATGGTATGGTACTTTGCTACAGAGGGTAAAGATGAAGATATTAAAGATAGATTTATAAGAATGAGTCAACATGTAAAAATCAATACTGATAACATCATGCTTATATGCTCCCCAGGGTTTAGGTTTAATAGCAAATTTGGAACAGAGTATATAAGGTATTTATGTGAGAAATACAAAGATAAACTTCCTAAAGTCATAATCATAGACGCCCTATATATGGCTCTTAAAGGTTCAATTAAAGATGATGAGGATGTAAACGATTTTACTACACAAGTTAGAGTATTTGCAGAACATTGTAATGCTGCAGTAATATTAGTTCACCATACTAAGAAGTCTACCATATTTGAGGGTAGACCAGTAGATTTAGGAGACGAAGAAGTATATGGCTCTGCTTTCTTATTAGCTTCCGTAGACCATTGTTTCTTAATGGAAAAGATAAAAGAAAAAGATGATAAGAGAGCAATATTAAAGTGTGATACACAAAGAAGCGGTAATATAGTGGAGGAAATAGAAATACAACTTAATGAACCCGCTCCTCTTTATCTTGAGATGGTTGATAAGCATAAACATAAGAAGCATATAGTTAAGGAGCTGTTAAAGGTTAATAAGGCAGGCATGAATATGAAACAGCTTATGAAAAGTTCTTCTCTACCTCGTAATTCAATCTACGCTTTCTTAAATGATATGGAAGAAGAGGTGGATAAAGTAGGTCAACCAATCATATATAAACTAAAGGAGTATGTTAATGTCTAAGACTATTGAAAGAATATGTTTATCCTGCGGTAAAGTAAGTCTTATAAAAAAAGGGTCTTATACCTCCAACTATTGCAGACCTTGTTCGCTTAAGATAGAAAATCGATATAGACATATGTCCTGGGAACAGATACAGAAGCTATTTAATAAGGAATATGAGCGAGGTATAAAGTACGCAAATAAAGTATTAAGAAAGAGGCTTTTATCATTTATGTTCGATGAGTTTCCCTTTATAAGAAAAATATACAAGGATAGATAGAAAGTGTTTAGAATAGTTTGTTTAGTATACTACTACACAGGGGGTCTGTTAAACAAAATCAAGGCTAATAGGTAGTGATAAAAAAAAGTGGGTTTATTTTTCTAAACACTTAGTTAAAGATAAAGATTGACAAATTATAGAGTATGTAGTATAATATAGTTATAAAAAATAGAGGATTAAATGGATATTAAAAAGCATAATAAGTTAGTTAAGCAACGCAAGTATAGGTTAAACAAACTATTAAAAAAGATAAATGAAAGGGCTCCTTATGAAACAACCTAATGTAAGAATGCAGAAAGAACGAACACCAGTAGAGAAGATATTGGCAGGACTTGTAATAGCAGGCGAGCATTGGGTAGGATTTTTCCCAGAAGATAAGATACAAGAAGCCCTCTCCGAACTAATTAAACTGATTGGGGGGATGAAGAAGAAGGAGAAAATAACTGCCAGAGATTTTAGATTTCTAAATTGTGTATCTCAAGAGTTAATACATAAGCAACAAGAAGAACATAAAATCTTTAACCAAGCCATAGACTCTGTAATAAACCTGTTAAGAAAGGAGACATAGATGTGTAATTTTTTCAGTTTAGTGTCAAATGGAGACAGTAAGCCTTTATATTTTAATTGGAAACAACGCCAAGCTATTTTGAAAGGTAAAATTAAATGCCAGAGTGCCGACAGTCATACCTCAATAGCAGATTACTATGGATTTAAGGGTGTGTTGGAAGATAAATTAAACAAATATGAATACAATCCTATTACAAAAGTATTTCAAATAGACCAAAAGAACAATCCTATAGATGATTCAGATGATATTGAGAAGTTTTGTAAAGAAGTAGATTTCAAGACTATTGTAGAGCCGTTGAATATTCATTCGCTGGTTAATCCTTTTAAGGACAGGTCTATCGTAGATGCCACCCCCCAGGATATTTTATTGCTTAAAAAGTGGGCTTCGGTCTGGGCTTCGGTCTGGGCATATATAGGAACATGCGTCGATATTAAATATAAAGTGAATATAAAACCCTCAAATGAATTGAAGATTACTTTGTTGGTTGGGATTTCATAAGTGGGTATGGGCAGGAGAAGATTATATTTTTGGGGAACTTTACGATAAAGGAATAATTTGTAAATATTGTGGAAAAGAAATGATTAACCCCTAAAGCACCCTAAAAGAAAGTGAGGATATATGGATAAGATGTTGGAAGCGTTAAAGGGCGTAAATGTTAATTTGAACTCGGTGGATTTGGTAGGAGTAGCAAGGTATTGGTATTGGGCTAATATAATAGATAACGTATTTGCGTTTGTAGGTTGGAACTTGTTTATCCTAATAGTCGCTGTATGTGTATATAAATGTGTAAAAGTGAGAAGCTAACCAATAATGGCTATCGTGGCTACTAAGGGGTGCTACTCAAAAAACAACGCACCGTTTTACCGAGTCTTGGTCAGCGATAGCCATACTTTAAGGAGAGATTAAATGACTAACCGAAAGGGCAGGAAATGAACTATATAAATCTATCTGCTGGATTGCTTCAATCTAAATATGTGGGATTATATTGCCACATTCAATCTTCGCATATAGAAAGTAAGCAATGGGACAGACTGCTCTATACGCTCCCAGACGATATGCTTTATAGGTTAGCAGTGGGGGAAGAAATTAATATAATAGACTGCTCGTCAAATTCAAAGGGTAAGGTTATAAAGTCTATTCCTATTATTGTTCATTTTTTGAAAAGATATTGGGATAATAGATTAGATTTTATAGGGCTTGATAGAAAATATATTCAAAGGCTATATAAAAGTTTATCTAAACAAACTCGCAGAAAACTTAAATATTACAGAAAATACTATAAAGGAAAAATAAATCTTAAAGGGATAAATATAAGAGTAGACAAGGAGATAAACTTATGAAAAAGGTCAGGAAGACATTAACAGTGTATTTAGCTGACGAAGGTTCTGATAAGTTTTCAGTAGTCATGTTTGTATACAAGAGAAGATATAAGAAATGGAGCATTTATGAAAAAGAGCAGGAAGGTATTTACAGGCTATGTTTCGGATATAAAAAATATGAGATTTAATTCCACCCTTTCAGATTATAGATATATGCTATATGGAATTTATAAACATCCAAAAGAATATGCAAAACAAAAAGTAAAAATAACCATCGAACAGATTTCCTAATGCAAGATAGGGGGGTGTTATGAAATATTGTAATAAATGTGGTAGACCTATGGAAGAAACTACCGATAATTCGTCAAGTAGTATTACTTGTTCTTATTGTAACTGCTGGCAAACAAATGGAGGAATTAGTATGCCAAAATATAAAGTTGGGAATTGGGTAGCATTAGAGGGATGTGGTGATAAAATTAAATATAGGGTGTTGGGGATTTTAGAAGATACTTGTAGTGCAGGAAAACAGATTTATTACAACGTCCGTCCCTATATTAAAACCGAAGGATATGGACTAAAGAAAGAAGATAATAATTGGTATCCTACAAAGCAGAAAGAGGGATTTGCATTAGAAAGATTTAATGAGATAGAGTTAATCCCTTATATAGAAAAAGTAAATAGCGAGAAGGACTAAAGCCATGCAAGATAAGACGAGAGCCGAAGTAAGAACTATATTACATGACTTTGCCATAGATTATGATGTTTCTTCAAGGGAAAGCAGGAATAGGGATATAGATAAAGCCCTAACCGCCATAGAAACCTTACTTGAAAAAGATAAGATGAGTATAGAAGATATAGCAGATATTATATACTGCGAACTTCCAGTAAATTATGATGGCACAGACCCAGCAACAGTAAAATATGAATTAGAAAAAGTAGCCAAAGCACTACACGCTAAACTATAGAAAGGTGGAAAATATATGTGTAAAATATTTGTAGCTTTGTTTATCATAGGACTGATAGGTTTTGCACTTACTTTTTCCATGTCAAAGAAAAAAAATGAGAGATTATTCGTTTTTACTCATAATAAAGAAGTGGTAGCTTGTACGTTTTCGGATAGCTATGAAAAAGCGTGTTCCATAATAAACAAAAGTATTGGTCATCCCGAATTTAGTAATGTATTAGTTTTTGACAAAGGTTCTCCGCAAGCAAAGCAGTTTTTTGAAAATAGGGTGCCTAAACTATAGAAAGGGGTGTGGTATGAGTTGGCAAGAGGTGTTTTATTGGAGCGTAATAGCGATATGCACAACGAGTATAGTAAATAATGTTATATTTTATATCAATAAACCAAAACAGAAGAAGGATTAACTAACAATGCGGCGGATGTGAGCTATTGAGGAGAGATTGATGAACACCAAAAATCTATATAGCCATACCAAAACTCCAAGAGATAATTGGCTCGTAATTATGGCTAATCGAGCTGCTCTATCCGTCCGCTTATTTAACAAAAGGAGAGTGAGATGATAATGCAATATCAGGGAGAGGGCGTTCAGCAAAAAGATGTTTATACTATCAGGGTTATTTGCACAAATATTGAAACACGTGGTAAGGGCGTTGATGATGACCCCGTAAGAAGAATTACTCAATATTGGACTATGGATGGATATTTATTAGCAGAAGTTGACCCATATAAACCCGATGCACAAGAGTTAGGGAGATAACCATGCCAAAATGGAAAGATAATGTAAGAGTAGGTCAAATATGGAGAGATTATGATAGTAGATTTAGAAACCAAACACCTGTGCTTAAAAGAATACTGAAGATAGAAAATGGATATGCTTATTGCGAGGGTATTAGAAACGGATTGGTAATAAGTAAAACAAAGATACGGCTTGATAGATTTAGACCCAACTCAACTGGATATAAATTACTTAAGGAGAAATCATAATGCCGAGCAAATTATTCAAATATAAAGGTCTAATATGCGGTGGTAGAGGTGATAAGATTTGGGATAAAGAATTTGAGGTTGAAGCAGGAAGTTTTAAGCAAGCGGTTGATAAAATATATAAAAATCTCCACGACGGAGATATAGTTTCAATGGAACAAGAAGACTGAAAGGAAACCCCATGACCAATGAAATACCTTATGACTGTCGTAGCAAGGGGCATGAAATAAAGATTTGCCCAATAACAGGATGTATTTGTATAGACTGTTTAAGAAAGGATAACCTATGACACTAAACAAGACCTGTAAGACCTGTGAACATGAAAGCGATAAAGGGCAAGAGTATTGTGGAGCTTGCGATAGTATAACAAGTAATTGGTCAGAGGCAGGGTGGATTAAGGATAGAAAAATAGACAGATACGAGTCAACGCTTAAAAGGCTTTTAGATTTATTGAACACAGATACCGAGATAGACAAAATCGCCAGAGACATAATAAATAATTCTATGAAAGAGGAGACAATATGACACCAAACATACCGACAAGGGAAGAAGTGAAGGAAGCGATAGCCAACTTAAAACATATAAAAGTATGGGCAGAATATTGGGATAAAACTCTTATAGATACGATAGACACCGCCCTTTCCGTCCTCCGCCTACTTGCCTCAACCCAAGAAACACTCGCAAAGATAGTAGTTAAGCATGGGCATTTATTAACCGAGAAAGAGTTGAAGGATATAGACAGTTTAGTAACGGATGAAGGAGAGCCAAAATGATTACCCCGGAGCAAGCAGCTCAGATTTGTGCTAAAAGTAAGTTTGATGATAGAAAATATTTGGAAGCTGTTTTAGGAACAGCGGGACTAAGCGATTGGGATGAAATAAATGATATCGCCCTTGCATATTCAAAGGGGGAATTGGTAGAGAAGTGGAAATATAATTGCTTACTTGATACCACCAATGCTATTGCTGAACTTGTCGGGCTTAAAAAGAATGGTGATGATGGTGACGAACTAATAAAACGAATCAGGAATTTATCGGGCAAGGACAGCGTAAATGAAGCGTTATATAAGACCTGCGAAGCTACACAAGATGGAACGCTAAAAAAGAAGCTGGATAGCGTAAAGGTGATGAGAAAAGACGAATTGGTGCAGTTTTTATGGGATTACTTCAAGGGAACGAAACTTAAAACCTTAATGAACGGCAAGGTAGATTGCGTAGATTTAGCCTCCGCCCTCACTTCCAAGATTGCTCTGCCTTTGACGGATGAGGAGTTGGAGAAGATATTGCCGAAAGAAAGAGAAGGGGCTGACTGTGATGATGACGCAAGTTATGATTGTGGCTACAACCAAGCCATAGACGACTGCAAGCAAGCCTTATCTGGGAGGGTGGGGAAATGAAATTAACAAAGAAGTTTAGAAAATATTTAACCGAACTTGACCAAAAAGAGTGGCGGCTTAATTTTATAATAGATAGACTTAAACCCCTCATGCCAAGAGTTTGGGTAGATACTTCAAAATTTATAAAGACCAAATCATCAAAGAAGAAAGTTAGCCTCTCTCAATAACGATAAGGAGAATGTAGGATGAAGCTCACAAAGGAAGAAAAAGAACAAATTGAGCGAGATAGAAAAAGAGAACAAGATAAAAAAGATGAGGCTCAATTTATAGAATACTATGACAACGTATATTGTAGTGAGTGGTAACTAACTCCCCACAATAATGGGGTAGCGGAGGAATAATGAGTGCAGACAATGGTATCTATATTCACAAGTTTCGTAATGGTTGGGCAGTTACCCACGCCCAAGCAATAGAGAATATCTATTGGGCAAGAGGCAAGAGGCAATACAACTATAATATTCTACGAGATTACTTTAAGAACGCCCCAAGATTTAAGACAGAATCAGAAGCCCTTGAATATGCGGCTAAAGAACTACGAGGACTTGATATATGTGAGTATGGAATAAGTTTTGTGTAGCACTAAAAGGAGGTAGGAGATGATAAAACGATTAGACTTACAGACAGAGCAACCGTCCTATAAGAACGAAGACTTAATAAGAGATAAAATCAACGAACTCGTGGACGCAGTAAACAAATCACAGGTCGCCTTACCCGAATGTCCTGAATGTAATGGCAAGGGGCAAGTAGTGGTTCATAAAATAGGTGCTGACCCTAAAAATAAATATTGGGCTGATTGTATGTTATGCAACGGCACAGGCAAGGTCGCCTTACCCGAGTGTCCTGAAAGACATCCAATGACTTATGACCAAAATGCACAGATAGATTGTAGGGTTATTGATTGTAACTATTACAAGGGTGCTGGAAAATGTAATAACATTTCACCTGCGTTAACATTAAATAAAAACAAGACATTTGTTTGTTGGAGTAAGAAATCCGTGGATAAGGTCGCCTTACCAAGAGAGGACATCAAGGACATAAAGTTTGGAGGCTATTGCATAACCTGCTTGCATAATGGATATGGTATGCTACCTTACGATAAATGTAAATGCTCCGCACCAAGAGAGATGAGTGAGGAAGAGATGGTTCGTATAATGATACAGCAGTCAGTCGCCTTAAGCCCTGACCCTATGTCTGAACCTGCGTTGATAGGTGTGCCGCATTTTAAGGAAGTAGCCAAAGCACTCAAAGGCATAACCTCAAGAGAGCAAGGTACAAAGGAGATTAGATAAATGGAAGACTTGAAAGAGCTTATATGTCTAATAATAATATTTCTATGTGGTGTTATCACCGGAATAAATTTTAGGTAGCACAACACAAAAGGAGAGCGGGGAATGAACTGGATATTTGATAAAATGGATGCCATAATGTTCATAAATGGCACAGACGATCTGACAATGTGTGGTATGCTGATAGTCTTCGGTCCGGCGATCATCGCCGCGGTGATCGGCGTAATTTTGCGCGGGATAAGACATGATTAAGTTATTGCTCATTCTTGGGCTCATTGCCCTGGTAATTATAGCGTATGTTTCAATCGTTTTGTTTTATCTATTGATAATGTATTTGTCGGTGCTTATAAAAGAAAGGAGATCAAGGTGAAGGCATGGCAGACAGTAACAATATTTATTCTTGTGATTTGCACAATAATAACGGTATGGATAGATCTAAAACATATGCACGCAATGTATTCGCGCATTAAAGTTCTTGAGTGTAAAGTAGCTCAAATAAAACCTATCGATCGATATATCATAAGGCCGGAGGAATGGAAATAATGGATTAGATAAGCATAGGGATAATATTGTTTATGTTGGTTGTCATATATATCTGTTGGAGATGTAAATAATATTTGATGTACTTAACAAGAGTTTAATTCACCATCGAAATTTTAGCTTAAATCCTTTATACCTAGTCCCCGACGGAGTAGTTAATTCCCCCACCTCAAGATGGCGAAGTAAAAAGCTCCCTATGATGCCACCTTTAAGACACCATAGGAAGAGTCTACCCCGCCACTTTATTTTGGGTTTGTTGGGTTAAGAGCGATGTATTTAGATAAGAATGCTATTATCTTACCTAGAATGGCATCGTCCTTAGTACTGGGCGTTAATTTTACTATGATACTAGCTCCAGCTATTATATAGGCGATAATGTTTATTATATCTCCTATATTAGCCTGAAACCATGCTATTATTGCTCCGATGTTCATGTTACCCTCCTTTGGTTAATTACTTTCATTTCCTTCATAACCTGAAGTCGCCCCTGAATCACCTCCTCGACCTATAGCACGATATAGTTTATATATCGCACCTGTCATAGCTATACCAACAGCAATATGTGCTACCTGTTTTGCCATATTTAATAGCTCTGCTTTATTTTCATAACCTAATTTAACATCTTGCTTCTTTCTAATCATTGTTTTTTTGGCAGCCATAGCTAATCTGCTTTCCTTTGTAGTTTCTATGATTTTACTGGCAGAAGTAACTGCTTTTTCCGAAGTTTCTACAGTACTATAAATAGATTTAATATCTTCAATATTTATACCGTTTTTACTAAGATATTTAGTTGCGTCATCCATTAACTCTCTCTCACCTAAAGACAAGTTTTTTCCTGAAGCATATTTTTTAAATAATCCTTCCATTCCCTTAGTTTCATATTTATCATATGTTTTAGTTTTAGATAAGAATTTCCATTTAAATTCTAACTGTGGCGACATTTCCTTATTTAGCTTAGCAAATCTTCCAGAAGGGTCAATAGTTTCTGCATATTCAGAAAAAGTTTTTCTAAATTTAGTATAAACTACATCATCAATATCTCCTATATAATCTTTATTTAAAATACTTTTTCTTAAAGCATTAAGCTGTTTAAAGGTTAAATCTTTCTTCTCTCCTATGTTTTTAACAAAAGAGCTTGTTCTCTTGAAAGCCATTGTATTAGCTAATTCAGGGTTTGCTTTAATATCCGATATAAAACCATCAAAATAGTCAGCTACTTCTGTAGCCTTTATTTCTCCGATTTCATCAGATATATCATCTACGGTAGTTTCATATATCTTTGATACATTCTTTCCCCATGCATGAAAAACTGCCTTAGTTTTTGGAACTTTACCCTGTATCTGTTGAATAGCAACTGAGTCCTGTAATTCATTCTGGTTTGCTTTAAGTAATTCAATACCTTCGTTAAGAACTTTATCTTCTTCCATATTTTTTAACTTTGTTTCATAGTCTAATTCGGCACGCTTTGTTTGGACACGACCTTTTAAGGTAGTCTTTCCACGGAGCTTGCGTTTTGCCACAAAGTTACTAACCCTATTTGTAACAAGTGAAGCAGTAGCACCTAATGCTGCACCCAAGGCAGCCTGCCGACCCCTTGCACCTATATCCCCTAAATCCTCTGGAGAGTATAACGCTCCTTGAACAGCACCTGCTAATGCACCACGGGCAGTTGTTTTTAATGCACCTTTTCCCGCTAACATACCTATTTTTCCAGCTAAATTAGCCCCGGTACTAAAAGGAGCTAAGGCACCTGCTACTCCTGCTGTTTTAGCAAGAACTTGCCCAGGAAGCGTTTCTCCTTCTGGGTAAGAATATCCCATTCTTTCTGTAACAGCTCGTGGTGTATTAAACAATATCTGGTTTACAGCATGAAATGCTGGGGTAAGATATACTTCTTTAAGATTTGAAGCATCACCTTTCGCAATTTGCTGTTTAGTTAATGGGTCTAATATAGGAAGTGCCATTAGGGCATCTTTATAAGCGTTAGAAGCATAAGGTTCGATAGAGAAGAAATTATGTATATCTCTAACAGTAGAATCCAATTGTTTATAAAAATCTTCAGGTTGCTTACTATCTGTTAATGGTATAAAACCCACAGATTCTTCTGTTGAATCAATAGGTTCTTTTTTAGTTGTATCAAGTGGTACAAAACTATCTTTTTCTTTATCTTTTGATTCTATAGGTTCTATTTTCATCTAGCTATCCCCAACTTTCCTTTTACTTTTACTAATGTTCCTGGCATAATAGTATAACTATTAACCGCCAAAGCAACATCTTCAGGACTATCAAATCTTGGAGCATTCTCTATTAATTTTACTATTGTTCTTTTTTGAAGTAACTTTTCTCCATTAGGTCGTATATATGCCTGGGTTATGTAGTGCCGTTCAAGTTGTTTTATATGTTCAGCTTTTAGTTCATTTATAGCCCTAGCTTTTTCTTGTACTGGAAGTTGAGAAAGTGGCTTACCAGTTCTCTTATCTATTGTTATATCCTGAAGATTAACTATTTTTCCATCTTCTGTAGAAACAGCCGCATTCATGGATAAGTTTGTAGAAAAGGCATTACCCATAGAAGCGGCTACGTTAAAAGCATTACCTTCAATAGTATTTCCTATTTCGGCGGCAGACTTAGCAAAGATATATGTTAAGTTTGCTCCTCTCGCACCTGGAATTAAAAATCTACCCACAGTTGCCGCCGCTTCTCTACCAGAAGCTACCCAACCAGCCTTATATTCATTATATTGGTCTGGAGTAAGCTTATCTATAAAACCAAGAGCTGCCCCTGGTTTTGTCTTAAATATTTCATATTGTCTTTCTGCAAACTTAAATGCGGTATCCATCGTAGTATCTAAGGTTGATGTAACCCTTAAGTAATCTTTACTTGTCTTTAGAGCTTCTTTTCTACCTTCCGTACCTGCAGCAATTTTAGCTTTAGCTTGTTCTTCTTTTTCTATTTCAGTTCGTTCTATGTCAGACACAGTAGCTTGAAGTTTTACATCTTTATTTAGGAATAACTTTTGTTCAGGACCTAATAGTTGACCTGATTCTGCTGTCTTGGTTATTTCTCCTGTATCTGTCTTACCTACTATAGGTTCTTTAGAAGTTTTAGTTAATCCTCCCATTGACTTATTTAATTCAGCAAGTTTGCTAAGAGTATCTTCTTTTGTGGGTTCGTTAATACCCAGTTGTTTCTTTAGTCCACCTAATAAGGCTTCGTTTATTTGTTTTTGAATATCAGCAGTACCTTCTGTTTCAACAGCCTTGGCTATCTTAGAAGGAGCTTCAGCTTCACTAACATCTAATGAACTTATCTTAGCAACAGCGTCTAAAGCCGAAATAGCCTCAGCCGAACTTCCATACTCAGTAGCATCTAAGCCTGTTTTTTCTTTGATAGCTTTTCCTAAAGAAGAGCTTGAAAGTTTTTTCTGTCTATCTTGTTCAGCCCATTTTTTTAATAATCCCATTTTATCCTCCTAAAGCTGTACCTACAGCCCCAAAGCCACTACCTAAAAGACCTAACCATTGACCTTGACGATTAGTAGCATTAGCCTGTGAATTACTAAACATACTTCCTTGACTCCCAAATATATTAGCCCCCGTAGCATAGTTACTTGCTGTCAATCCAAAGGTCTGTGCAGGTGTTACATTTTGAACAAGTTGAGAACCAAATGAAGTAGGAGAACTTACGGTAGCGGTTCCAGTCGCAGGTTGCTGTCCAGCTACCCCTAAAGCAGTTTGTATCTTTCTACTCTTTAGGTTCTGCCTCATTTCGGTTAAAGCCTTAAGCTCGTCAGCGGCAGACTGTCCAGAGAACGCCATACCTCTCTCTGCTTGACCCGCTCTAATCTGCTGTTTAGCCTGCATCTCCTCTTGAGGCGTTAAATCTTCCGCTCCTGTAAGGTAGTTAGTAAGGTACTCCGACCCTGCTATCCTTTCAGGTGCTAAGATAGCCTGCTCTGCCCTTGTCTGCTCGGCAAGTTGAGTGCCAAACTGTTTCTCTAACGCTAAAGCCTGTTCGGCATACTGTGGACCAAACTCCTTAAGTTGGTTTAACTCAAGTTGTGTAAACTGTGGTCCGAACTGCTGTTGAGCCGCAAGTATCTGTGGTAAAGCGTCTATCTGTGCCTGTATAGCCTGTGCTGAAGTTTCAGACGTTGACGGTGCTGCAGGCGGTGCCGATTGCTGTACTGGAGGTCCTCCACCCATAAATTATTCTCCTTATTTCATATTTAGACATCTTATTCTTATACTTCCCTCTCATCCAGTAAATATAAGTCACATCAGGAAACTTGTTTCTCTCCTGCATTAACATTTTTCTTAGTAACGCTTTTCTTCTTTCTTGTGGATGCACCCATACATCAAAGATAAAGCAGTAATCACCATACTGGGTAAAGTTGCCTTGAGAGTCGACGATATTATATTCGGCATAAGCTATAATTTTACCTTGAGTATCATAAAGTTTTGCTACCATCAATTTTTCTCTATACTTGTATTTCAGTTATAGTCATGCTTGAAGCCATTACACCACCGAATATTCTACCCGAGTTATTTCCGTTAAAATACATAATATTTCCACCTATTTCTCCCGCCCTAACTTTATATGTTCTTGCTCCT
>Ga0265297_10001894_pt1 | contig 45599 bp, 42 predicted proteins | sample Munlanlwell13791_FD_192502 | JGI IMG/M metagenome (GOLD analysis project Ga0265297, IMG submission 192502) | Leachate microbial communities from a municipal landfill in Southern Ontario, Canada - Leachate well 137-91 | ecosystem: Engineered > Solid waste > Landfill > Unclassified | place...
GGCGTGGCGGGAAGCATAGCGGAATCGCCGGCGAATTGTTCTTCGGAAGGCCAGCAAAGTTGCGTGGCGACGGGAAGTTATTATGCTGGAACCTCCAAAATCGTAAGCGATATAACAGTAAGCCAAACGGCGGGATATTATCCGGCATTTAATCTGTCAACGGTAGACACAGACCTTGCAACAGGAAACATAAAGAGCGGAACAACAATTTTCGGCGTGGCGGGAGATTCTAATGTAGTTAATACATCTACCGGAACGGCGGTGGCAGGAAATATTTTATCCGGGCTAGTGGCATGGGTGGATGGAACTTCGCTCACAGGAACAATGACAAACGTGGGACAGCAGATTTTGACGCCGACAACATCGAACCAGGCATTAACAGCCGGTTATCATAATGGAACAGGATATTGCGCGGGAGATGCGGATCTAATAGCGGCAAATATAAAAAGCGGGGCAAATATATTCGGCGTGGCGGGGAGTGCAATTCAGCAGGGAGAACAGATTTTTACTTCAAGCGGAACATGGACAAGGCCTTCAGGAGTGACAAAAGTTAGTGTTGTTATTATAGGTGGTGGAGGTGGTGGAGGTGGTGGAGGAGCAGGAGTGATTCCTTATAACAACCATAATCGTGGAGCTAATGGAACAACAGGAGGAAGTAGTTCTTTTAATGGGATAACAGCAAATGGAGGGGTATATGGCGGGGGTGGTGATGGATACAATTATGGATATTGCCAAGATACCGGTTCGGGGGGTTCTAATAGTAGTAGAGGATCTGTTTTCTCTGGGGGTATAGGGGGAAGAGGAAGTGTGAGTGATGGAAGCGGAGGTGGAGGAGCAAGCGTTTCAGGAAGTGCTTTTACACCAGAATATAACAGTGAATTTGGAGATGGAGGAACAGCTGTTGTGGCAGGTTTTGGATCTGGAGGTGGCGGAGCTGGGGGGTATGTTGGCGCTACCGGATATCCAACAGCTGGGGCTGGTGGTGATGGAAGTGTATTGAATGGTGGAGGTGGCGGAGTTGGTTATGGAGCAGGAGGTGGCGGAGGAGGAGCAGGAGTTCATAGTGTTCAGAATGGATGTTCGGGAGGCGGTGGCGGAGGAGAAGCAGGAGCAATTATTATAATAAAAGATATGACGGTAAGTTCGGACAGTTATTCTGTTACTATTGGCGGAGGCGGAGGAGGTGGAGCAGGAGCGACTAGCTCATATGGTACAGGAGGTACAGGAGGGACAGGAGGAAATGGAATAGTTGTAATCTTTTGGTAAAATGAAACGGAATACAGTTATATTTTTTGGTTTTATTAGTTTGCTTTTATTAGCTTGTTTTTATTTTTCTAATAATAAAGTTTCGGCATATTTTAACGGCAATGCGAGCGGATACGCTTGGAGCGAAAAGGCGGGATGGATAAGCTTTAACACGACATCAGTTTATGGGGTGGAAGTGGTTAGCGCCAATCTTGACGGGTACGCATGGGGAGAGAAAGCGGGGTATATTTCTTTTTATAGAGATACCGGGTCTCCGGTTTATGGAGTGAGTATGAGTTTGATAGGAACGACCGGAAAGCTTTCCGGATATGCGTGGGGACCGCAGGCGGGTTATATAAAATTTGCGGCGGATAATTCCACATATTTAAACACAACAGCAGCGAATTACGGGGTAACAGTAAACGGTTCGACTGGAGTTTTTTCCGGATATGCGTGGAGCGAAAAATTAGGATGGATAAAATTTTCTGGAAGTTGTGTTAGCGGAACAACGGGGGCGTGCTTGGGAGGAGTATATGGAGTAACGACAACTTGGACGGGTTCCGGACCGTCGCCGGTTGCAGGAGGAAATTTGATTTCCAGTATTTTTGACACGGGTGCAACGAGTGTGGTTTATAATTATATAATGTGGCAAGGAACGCAACCGACAGGAACGAGCGTGAAGTTTCAGCTCGCAACTTCAGCCAGTCCTAGCGGGCCATGGACTTATATCGGACCAGACGGAACGGGAAGTTCTTTTTATTCGCCATCAGCGCCGGCGACACAGGTGAAAATAAAGACAGAAAATCATATGTTTCATCGATATTTCAGATATAAAGTTTATTTATATTCGGATGCGGGACAAACGGCGACTCCGTCTGTGACAGATATAATCGTAAATTATACGAGATAAATGATTGGTTATTTAGTTTATAAGTTTTTTTAGGGTTTTTATAAAAGATGGCAGTTAAAAAAAACATGGCTAATTACCAATTCCGCCAAAGGAGGGCAGGCTGTTTTTCAGGACTATTTTTTTCTTTATTTAATTTTTATAGGGAAAGCAGAGTGATAATTAATTAGTTTTTTAAAGAGCATCTACAAAGAACAGGGCTAATCGTCAATTGTTTTTAGGACTGTTTTAACTTAAATGATTTAAGGGAAGAGAGAGATGATATTGCAACCTTTCGACTCGTCTAACTTACTCAGGGAATAAAAAGCCAATCATTAATAGTTTTTATCGGAGCTTTTTTAAAAAAGATTATTAGCCAAAATAGGGAGATAATCATTGATTTTGTTTTAAGAGATTGAAAAAATGCTGGTTTTTTGTATTATATAAAGGAAATGAAGGATTATTATAAAATTTTAGGAATAAATAAAGAAGCCACTTTGGAAGAAGTAAAATCGGCTTATAAAAAGTTGGCGCATAAGTATCATCCAGACAGGCCGGACGGGAGCGCGGATAAATTCAAGGAGATAAATGAAGCGTACAGCGTGCTTTCCAATAAAGAAAAGAGAGAGCAATATGACCGGTTCGGAACGGCGGAGCCGTTTTCGGCGGGGCAGGGATTTTCGGGATGGCCGGGCGGAGGAGTCGGCGGTTTTAATGTTGATTTCGGAGGAATGGGAGATATTGAAGATATTTTTGACGCTTTTTTTGGGGGAGGATTTGCGGGCGGGACGAAAAGAAAATCCTACCAAAGAGGTTCAGATTTGGAATACGCGGCGGAAATAACTTTGGAGGAAGCTTATTTTGGAGCAGTAAAAAAAGTGAGCTTTCCTTCTTTTTTGAAATGCGAGGCATGTTCAGGAAAAGGATATGACGAGAAAAAGGGACTTTCGGCATGTTCTGTTTGCGGGGGAAAAGGGGAGATAAGGGAATCAAAAAAAACTTTCTTCGGGAATTTTACGCAGGTGAAGCAATGCCCGAGTTGCGGAGGAATGGGAGAAATTCCAAATAGCTTATGCAGGGAATGCAAGGGAGTTGGAAGAAAACAGGGGAAAAGAGAAGCGGAGGTGGAAATTCTGCCGGGGATTTCTGACGGACAGATTATAAAAATAGCGAATTTGGGAGAAGCGGGAGAAAAGGGAACAGAGGCGGGAGATTTGTATGTCAAAATAAAAATAAAAAAGCATCCGATTTTTGAAAGAAGAGGGGACGACCTCGCGATAAAAATGAAAGTCGGATTTTTGGACATACTCTTAGGCAGAAAAATAAAAGTGGAAACGATTTCCGGGAAAAACGTTTCCATTGAAATACCGGAAGGCTTTGATTTAAAAAGCGAAATCGTGGTGCCGGGGGAAGGAATGCCGAGATTCGGAAGTTTCGGGGCAGGAAATTTAATCGTGAATTTGGATGTTTTTACGCCAAAAAAGATTTCCAAAAAAGCGAAAGAGATGCTCGAGAAATTGAGAGAAGAGATGGAATAAAGATAAAAAATGACTAATTAAGAATTTCTAATTTCTAACTAGTAAAAAAATAGATTTAAAAAACAGGGCTAATCACCAATTGTTTTTCAGGAATGTTTTTTGTTCTGTTTAAAATTTTTAAGGAAGTGGAGGGTGATGATAAGGAAGAAAAAAAGGGAAAAAGAAGCATTTTTAATAAACAGAAAAAAGTGGTTTTTTTTAAAAAACCGCTTATTTAAGAGATATTTTCTTTAAATAATTTTATCCAGCCTAATTTTAACCATAAAACTATTTCATTATAAGATTGGACATTTTTATCTGGCATTTTTAGAAGCAAGATTTCAACGTTTTTGTTATGGATTAAATTATTAGTAACGGCAAAAACTGTTTCGGCGAATGATTCGGCTCCGACATATCCGGTTATATTATTTTTATCTTCGTTCATAACAAAAAGAATATCGGTATTTTCAAGGCTGTTAAAGAAGTTTTTGTGGACTTTCGGATATTCGCTTTCAAATATTTCAGTCGGTATTGAAACTGGATAATCGATAACTTTAAATCCTTTATTTTCCCAAAACGATTTCCAATATTGGATTTTTTCTTGAAGCGAAGCGCTTCCCGCGATTACCAATTTTTTAGGCATTATAAAAATGAGGTTTATTTAAACCTGGGCAAAAATAATCATATAATTATTGCCGTATTTTTTAGCGCATTTAGGGCAAAAAGCATAATGAACATAATAGTCCTTAGCTTTCTCGCCTTTAGCAGCCAAATATTCGTTCATTTGTTTTATAAATTTTGGAACTGCGTTATAGGAGCCGGAAAAAACTTTACCGATGAATGTGCCGGAGATATTGGCGTTGTTGGCGTTTAATACCGGGCCGGTTACGGATAAATATATTTCCGATTTAAAAGCGCTGGGGTCGCGGAATAACAATAAAGCATCTTCATTATTTTCTTCCGCTTTTTTTGAATCTTCAACCATTTTGCACATTTTGGTGATTCTTTTGCCAATCATCGGAGGAAAGGGAATATGGAAAAATGTGGGGATGGTTTCTTTTATAAACGGCTTATTGTACCAATCAAATGTTTTTTGGTCCCATTTTTCCGGATTAAATTTGGGACAGCATTCTTTGTTTTCGTTATCCATAATTTTAATTATTTTATTTTTTTAAATTTTTCTTTTAGTGTTTTTAATAAATTAATATATTTATCAATTTGATCTTTGTCCCATTCAAATTTTCGCAATGTATCTGATTGGGTTGAAGTATTTCCTTTAAAGCCATTTAAAATAGACCACGCCAGATTATTTGTGGAATACCCAAAAAAATTTATCATATTATCAACCTCGCTTATTTGTTCAGTGTTAAGGTGTTTATAGAGAATCCCTTTGTTAAATGCTTCTTGTAAGAATAATCTTTGTAATTTTTCAAATCTAAATACGGTATATATCTGTTTATCATTTGCGGAAATTTGCCTTAACATTTTTTCATAATCTTCTTTATATTTTTCTAAAAAAATAATGTTGTAATCAATTTCTTTTTGGAGACAATCACCTAAATTTTTATTAGCAAGTTTGTTTTTCCATTTTTCGGTTAAATAAAAAAGAAAAATTGAAAAAATAAACGCTGATAGGGCTCCGATAAAAGTTGACATTATTTGTTGGCCAAACGTCATATTTGTTTAAATTTAATAATAAAATAATTAATTATTTTGCCTAATTGGTTGAAATATGAAGTGTTTTATAAAAAATATCGGGATTTGTGAGATAAACAAATTTTTCTGGTGCCCTCAGTAGGATTTGAACCTACGACCATCTCCTTAAAAGGGAGCTGCTCTACCAACTGAGCTATGAGGGCGATAAATATAAATTTCTAATTAAGAATTACTAATTCCTAATTAAAAAGCGAACAGGTTTATTTTACTTATTTTTTATAATTTTTCAAGGAGAGGGAAAAAGAGGAATTTGTAGTTCTTCGATAAACTCAGAAACTAAATTAAAGAGATAGATTCCTCCGACCTTGCGTCGGAGGAATGACGGAAAAGAAGGCGATATGGATTCTTCTAACCTTGTGTCGAAGGAATGACGGAAAAGAAGGCAAAATGGATTTCTCCGACCTTGCGTCGGAGGAATGACGGAAAAGAAGGCGATATGGATTCTTCTAACCTTGTGTCGAAGGAATGACGGAAAAGAAGGCAAAATGGATTTCTCCGACCTTGTGTCGGAGGAATGACACAGAAAAAAGTTGATTTTTATTCGTTTTTGTTTAAAATATTGAGCAGCTGTTTTAAAGAAACTGAATTTTCGATTAGATTAGAAATGACGGGTAAAATAATCTAAAAACGAGACAAAAAAGGAGAAAGATGATGGACAAGATACCAGAGTTTATGAATATGGGGTCTTTTGGAGTTTGTGTTGGTTTATTGCAAATTTTTCTGTGCGGGCTTCAATTAGGAAAGGAATTAATCTTTGATGGCCATTATGGGGAAAAAACAGCCGAAGCTGTTTCTAAGTGGCAAGAAAAAGAGGGAATTGAAGCTGACGGAAATTTCGGCCCGGAAAGCAGGAAGAGGGCGAAAGAAAGCTATGGTTTTGACTTTGAGGCGGTTTGTTTAAACACTCCCGGGGTCACTTTTTTTCTCCAACCAGACGGAGAAGAAAAAAAAATTAACATTATTCCTTTTGATTGCACGGAAGTTTTTTTTAAAAGTTTAATGGCTAAAATTAGGGTGTAAAAAGCATTTAGTTTCTATTTGAAGGGTTTGCCTTATAAAAAGGCAAACCCTTATTTAATTTAAGTTCAGAAAAAAGTTGATTTTTGGAGGGGGATTTTGTATAGTAAAAATCAACTATGAATAGAGGAAAAGGAATCTTTATTTTAATCTTGGTTTTAGCGGCGACAATTTTATCGCTTTTTTTTGTCTATCCGATTTATCCGTTTAAAGGATTTTCGGAAAATTTCAGGCCGTGGAAATTGGGGCTTGATTTAGTCGGCGGAAGCCACCTTATATATGAAGTGGATATGACTAATGTAGAAACTGCCGATAAGGATTTAGTGGTGGCGGGATTGCGCGATGTGATTGAGAAAAGAGTGAATATTTTCGGAGTTTCCGAACCGCAAGTGTTTTCGGCAAAAGAAGGGGAAAAATACAGATTGGTGGTGGATTTGGCCGGAGTGACGGAAGTGAGCGAAGCGATAAAACAAATCGGACTGACGCCGCTTTTGGATTTCAGAGAAGTGGACGCAGCCGACCCGGAGAAACCGGTTTTCAAAACAACGGGGCTGACGGGAAGATTTATCGAAGGAGCGCAATTATCATACGACCAGACAACGGGAGAGCCGCTTGTGCTTTTGAATTTCAACGACGAGGGAGGAAAAATGTTTGAAGAGATTACCGGAAAAAACGTGGGAAAACCGCTGGCGGTTTTTTTGGACGACCCGAATTTCACCAATGATTCAAGAAAATTAATTTCCGCGCCGACGGTGTTGCAAAAGATTACCGGCGGTTCGGCGCAAGTGACTGGAATGAGTCTTGCGGAAGCTAAGAGTTTGGTAGAAAGATTTAATGCGGGAGCGTTGCCGGCGCCGATAAATTTGGTAAACCAACAGACGGTAAGCGCGAGTTTAGGAACGGATTCGCTCAAAAAAGCGCTGATGGCTGGACTGATTGGAACATTAACGATTATGGTTTTTATGATTCTCTACTACGGAACTTTGGGAATTTTTTCTTCAGCGGCGCTTCTTATATACACGATTTTAGCCATGGCGATTTTTAAAGCGGTGCCGGTAACGATGACCTTATCGGGCGTGGCGGGATTTATTCTATCAATCGGAATGGCAATTGACGCGAATGTGCTGATTTTTGAAAGAACAAAGGAGGAAATAAAAAGAGGATTAAGCAAAAAAGCGGCGATTGAAGAAGGATTCAAAAGAGCTTGGACTTCCATTAAAGATTCCAATATTGCGACAATCATAACTTCTTTAATTCTCTATAATTTCACTTCCAGCTTTGTAAAAGGATTCGCTTTGACGCTTTTAATCGGGGTGCTACTTTCAATGTTTTCGGCGATAACAGTGACGCGAACAATGCTTAATGTATTTATGAAAGAAAAATTAAATTTGCCTTCCGGCGAAAAAAACAACAATGCTTAACATTATCGGAAAAAGAGCGATTTTTTTGTGGATAGCGGTAATAATGCTTCTTGCCAGCTTTGTTTCGATGGGAGTTTTTGGATTTAAAGAAGGAATAGATTTTTCCGGAGGAACTTTGTGGCAAATTAACTTCAAAGAAGATGTTTCAACGCAGCAGTTTTCGGAAGTTTTAAGCAAGAACGGATTGGAAGGAGTGTCGGTCAATAAAGCGAGCGACGGAAGCTTGATTGGAAGAACAAAAGAAATATCGGAAGAAAAGCATAAAGAAATACTTTCGATTATCGGCGGAGAATTGGGGAGTTTTTCAGAAATGTCTTTTCAATCAATCGGACCTTCGGTCGGAAAAGAATTAAGAAACAAAGCTCTTATCGCGGTGGCGCTTGTTCTTATCGGGATTTCGCTTTATGTGGCTTTCGCTTTCCGAAAAATTTCTTATCCGGTGGCTTCCTGGAAATACGGAGTAGCAACTCTTGTTTCTCTTTTTCACGACGTTATGATTCCGGCGGGAGTTTTCGCGTGGCTGGGAAGTTTTAAAGGAGTCGAAGTGGACACTAATTTTATCGTGGCGCTTCTCGTGATTGCCGGATTTTCGGTGCATGACACAATTGTGGTTTTTGACCGAACAAGAGAAAATCTTTCCAAAGAAAGAGGCAAAGTTCCTTTTGACCAGATAGTGAATAAAAGCGTGAACGAAACTTTGGCGAGGTCTATAAACACTTCTTTAACTTTGATTCTTGTTTTAATCGCGCTTTATTTCGCGGGGCCCGTAACTTTGCAATATTTTGTGCTGACGATTCTTATCGGAACAACGATAGGAACTTATTCTTCAATTTTTATGGCAAGTCCTTTGCTCGTTGTTTGGCATAATTTCAAAAAGAGCAAGTAACTTTTGTTTTAAACGCGCAAATCATCAAAAACGAAAGAAACGTTTGTTTTTATTCGTATTCAATTGGAGATATAATTATATAAAGGTAAAATTAAATTTAAAAATATGAGAAAAATAAAAAGTTCTTTAAATTTTTTGGTAATATTGGCGGTTTTGTTTTTTGCATCCGGATTAACCTATGCCGCAACGACAGATTTAAAAAGCGGGGAAAGCGTAATTGTCGGAACTGTTAAATCAACAGGGGGAACAGTAATCACAATTTCCGGAAGGCAAGGAGAGCCGGGCAAACAAGGAACAGAAACTATTTATTCAATTAACGCAACCGAAGCTGCGGTTCAAAAAGTCTCTTCTTTTGTCGGCAAGTCAAAAATGACGGGAACATCCATATCTCTTTCAGATATTAAAATTGGAGACAAGCTGACTGTTAAAGGAAAATTAGAAGGAACCAACATTATGGCTTCAGAAATTATAGTCGGAGAGGCGAATGCTCCAGAAATAAAGAACGGAGAGGCGAACACTGGAGAGGCGAACACTTCGGAAATAAAAAACGGAGAGGCGATTGGAAAAGAAAGAAAGGAGGGCACGGGAATTGTCGGAACAGTGATAGCAGTAAGCAATAACACTTTTATGTTGAAGAGCAAGGAAACGGGAGAGGGGAAAGAAAAAGGAGCGACGGAAATTATTTATACGGTTGATGCGAGCAAGGCCAAGATAACAAAAGGTTTCGGCGAAGGTGAAAAAGAATCATCAATTGTTAATATAAAAATCGGGGATACGCTTCAAGTGAAGGGAACGATTACGGATTTATCGATTGCGGCAACCGAAATATCGGAATTTGGCAAACAAGGAACAGCGACTTCTACAAGCGAAATAAGCGAAACAGAAAAAACAAAGATATCGTTTTTCTCAAAAGTTTTTAATCCGATAAAGAATTTTTTCAAAAAAATCTTCAGCAGAAACAAATAAAAAAGAACAATCAAGTTTTAGCGGGGGTGAGAAAAATTATTTTTTTCACTCCCGCTTTTTTTAAAACTTTTACGGCTTCGCGAGCGGTTGAGCCGGTAGTGAAGACATCGTCAATCAGAATAATATTTTTTCTCTCGAGAATAGAACTATTTTTAACGGCAAAGCAATTTTTAATATTTTGTTCGCGTTCGGCGCGATTTTTGGTTTCGGATTGGGGTTTGCGGTCGGAGGAGCGAATCAAGTTTTTTAAAAGAGGAAGATTGAAAGCGAAACAAAATTTTTCAGCCAGAAGTTCGGATTGGTTGAAACCGCGTTCTTTCATTCTTTTTTTGGAAAGCGGAAGGGGAATGACAGAATAATTTTTCAACTCGAGATTTAAAGATTGAAAATAAGAAATCATAATCTCGGAAAGAAAGTTAGAAGCGAAAGGAATTTTTCCGAATTTCAGAAGATGAATCAGATTGCGGACGGCGGGAACGGAAAAACTTGCGGCGGAAGCGAGAAAAAAACCGCAATCTTTATGGCAGTGGGGGCGGGGAAAATTTTCCGATTCGTCACTTTGCGACGAGACAGGTCCGTCTTGCGACGAGACAGGCAGGCGGGAATGGCAGACGGGGCAAAAAAGAGAAGTATTTAAAATAACAGAGGCGGCGCATTTTTGGCAAACGCTTTTTTTCCGCTCGTTTTCCAAAAGAAAACGGCGGCAGGAAAGGCAGAGAGGCGGGAAAAAAATGTCCAGAAAAATTTCTTTGGCTTTAGAAAAAAACAATAACATAATATAATTATATTGTAGCTCTTCGATTTTGTTCAGAAAATAAAGAAGCGGATTTTTGACTGACTCATTATTCGTCATCCGCTAATCGGCGGAGGCGGAGGAAGGGAGAATAACAAAAGCGATTCTTCAGAATAAATTTTATGTTTAACTTAAGTTTTTTTAAAAATATCGGAGCAATTTTCTCTTCGGGAGATGTTTTAGGCGTGGATATCGGAACAGCTTCAATAAAGGCGGTAGAGGTGACAAAAGGAAAAAATTCAGCTTATCTCAATAATTACGGAATTTTAAACAATTACGGATATTTTGACCGCTTGAATGAAGTGATTCAAACGAGCACGATGAAAATTTTTGACAAGGAGGCAGTGAAATTGCTGCAGCTTTTAAAAAAAGAATTGAAAGTAAAAGCAAAAAATGTGGTGGCGTCCCTGCCTCTTTTTTCAGCTTTTACGACTTTAATCGAGATGCCGGACATTTCAGACCAGGAAGTGGCGAATACAATTCAGTTTAAGGCGAGGCAATATGTGCCGATGCCGATATCGGAAGTGACGCTTGATTGGATGACGGTTGGAAAAAGAGAAAAAGACGGGAGGGTTCTCAGGCAGATTCTTTTAGTGTCGGTACCGACGGAGAAAATAAGACAATACAAAGAGATTTTTAAAGGAGCCGGATTAAATCTGGCAGCTTTGGAAGTGGAAAGTCTAAGCAATGTCCGGGCGCTTATCGGAGGAGACGCGACGACAACTATGATTGTAGATATCGGGTCGCACTCAACCGGAATTTTAGTGGCGAAGGGAGGGTTTTTGAAATCCAGCAATCAGATTGATTATGCTGGGAGTCATCTAACGCATGCTCTTTCGAAAGGATTAAACATAAATTTGAGAAGAGCGGAGGAGTTGAAAAAGCAAAAAGGGCTGACGGGAACGGGCGGAGATTATGAGTTGTCCACAATAATGTTCCCGTTTGTCGATGTTATAATAAAAGAGTCTATAGGGGTCAAGAATGAATACGAAAAAGACCAAGAAGACAAAGTGGAGAGAGTGATTTTGACCGGGGGAGGAGCAAATCTGCCAGGACTTTTGGAATATGTGAGGAGCCAAACAGGAGTGACGACGGTAAAAGGAAGCGCTCTATCAGGGTTTGGCTATAAAGACGAATTAGCGCCTCTTGTTCCGGAACTGGGGACAGTTTTGTCGGTGGCTTTGGGGCTTTCTCTTCGGGAAATTTAAAAAAATAAAAAATCGTGATTCAAGGAAACAACCAACAAGAATTAGAGAGATTAACAATAAAAAAGCGTTCGTCTTCCAGCGGCGTGATGTGGCGCATACTGATTTTTTCGGTTGTGGTTTTTTTCTTAATGATAGCAACTTATATCGGAGCGGAGTTTGGCTATAAAACTTTTCTTTTAAACCAAAGCGAAGCGGCGCGAACCGAAGCAGAAGATTTAATCGGAGGAGTGCCAAAAGAAGAACAAGCAGCGGTGATAGATTTTTATTCCCGATTATCGAATATGAAAGGGCTTTTGGATGATCACATAAAATCTTCAAATTTTTTGGAAATGTTAGAAAAGAGAACAAATCAGAATGTTTACTTCAGTAAAGTTTCTTTATTGGTTCCGGAAAAATCAGTGAAGGCGACCGGAACAGCAAAAACATTTTTAGATCTTTCAAAACAACTGCAAGCTTTTCAAGAAACGGAAGGAGTTTCTGGAGTGATGCTTGATTCAGCCGGTTTGTCGCAAGGAGGGCAAGTTTATTTTACAATCATTTTTAACGTGGCGGAAAATATTTTATTAGGAACAAAATAAGATGAAAGAATCGGGGAAAAGATTAATAAGTTTAATGTTAGCAGTGGTTCTTCTGCTTCTATCTCTTTATATTTTCGGCAGTTTTGTTAAGCCGGTATTTTCAGAAATAAGCCAGTTGAGAGCGGAACTTACGGCAAGCAGAAATTATCTGAAAGCTCAAGAGGAAGCAAAAGCATCTTTCAACAATCTTTTTACCGATTACAAAAATGCTTCAAGCATTCAAAATCTTTTAGCTTTGGCGTTGCCAAACAAAGAAGAGGTGGCGGATGCGGTTTATCAAATTCAGGCTTTAGCGGGTATGAATAACATAACTCTCATGAATATTGAAGTGGAAGAAGGGCAAGGGGAAGCAGTTTCCGCGAAGTCGCTAATAAGAGAAGTGGGAAAAATGAAAATAAATTTCAGAGCAAGCGGAAATTATTTTAATTTCAAAAGTTTTGTAGCGGGACTGGAAAATAATATAAAGCTGATGGATGTTACAAGCGTGGAAGCGGACAGCACGAAAGAACCGGGAGGAAATTTAACTTATAATATGGTGGTGGAAACTTATTATCAAAAATAAAGATATGGCTTTTGTAGTAGAACAAGAAAAAAAGAATTTTCCCTGGATGATGGTTTTAACCGGCGTTTTTGTGGTGGGAATCGCGGGGGTGGTTGTTTATTATTTCTTTTTTGCTGAAACGCCTTTAATTGAAGCACTTTCTTCAAAATCATATTTGGAAATTTCAGCAACAGAGCTTGAGACGGTTCAGAAAAAAGCCAATCAAGAAACATTAATCAATCATCCGAACTTCAAAAATTTGAAACAACAAGTTTCGCCGATAACCGAAGGAACGCTTGGCAGAATAAATCCGTTTCAGCCGCTTTAGAGCGGATAAAAGATAAAAAACAGGCAGATAGAAAAACCTTAGCTCTAAAAGCGGAAAGAAGAGACGAGATAAGAAAAAGTAATTATGGAAAACAGCGTATTTTTGGGAAAATTAGCGGAGAAAGGAATTATCGATTCCGCAAATTATGAAAAGCTTTTAAAAGAGCTTAGTTTTAGTAATAAGCCGGTGGACGAGATCATCTATGAAAGAAGATTGGCGGACAGTTATAAAATGGCGGAACTGAAAGGAGAACTTTTAGGCGTTCCTTTCAGAAAGGTGGTTCCAGAAGAAGTAGGAGAAGAGATAATGAGTTTTATTCCGGAAGAGACGGTTTCCAATTATAAAGTGATACCGATCGCGAAAAGCGGAGATATGCTTACAGTTGGAATGGTTTATCCGGACGACCCAAGAGCGCAAGACGCTCTGCGTTTTGTGGCGAAAAAGTTTTCAACAAGTTTGGGAGTTTATGTCATTTCCATGAGAGATTTTGATTTAATTTCCAAAAAATATTCTCCTTACAAAAGCGAAGTGGAAGCGGCGATGAAATCGGTGGGACAAAAATACGGAACGGAAGCGAGAGCGTCTTCCCAAAAAGTGGTGCGGCTTGACGAAGGGGCGGCGGTTTCAGAAGAGGCGCCGATAATAAAAATAGTTTCTTCAACGCTACAGGAGGCGGTTGACCTGAAAGCTTCAGATATTCATATAGAGCCGCAGAGAACGCGGCTTAGAATAAGATTCAGAATAGACGGAGATTTGCAGGAAGTGGCGTCTTTTCCCTCAACGCTTGAACAGCCGATAGTGGCGAGAATAAAAGTTTTGTCGGATTTAAAGCTTGATGAAAATAGAATTCCTCAAGATGGAAGATTTCGAACAATTGTTTCCGGAAGAGACATAGATTTTCGCGTGGCGACTTTTCCGACACCGGCAGGGGAGAAAGTGGTTTTAAGAATCTTAGACCCGACGACAGGATTAAAAGGATTGGAGCAATTGGGTTTAAGCGAACATAACAGAAAAATAATAAATATCGGAATAGAAAAACCGTTTGGGATGGTTATTGTGTCGGGGCCGACCGGAAGCGGAAAAACAACAACGCTTTACAGCATTCTGCAAATTTTAAATAAAGACAGCGTAAACATTGTGAGCTTGGAAGACCCGGTGGAATACTATATTGAAGGATTAAACCAGTCCCAAGTAAGGCCGGAAATCGGCTACACTTTTTCAGCCGGACTCAGACAAATTTTGAGACAGGACCCGGATGTGATAATGGTCGGCGAAATCAGAGACAGTGAAACAGCGGAGCTTGCGGTGCATGCCGCTTTAACCGGGCACATCGTGCTTTCGACAATCCATACCAATAACGCAATTTCGGTGATTCCAAGATTGCTTGATATGAAGGTGCAAAAATTTTTATTGCCGGCGGCGATGAATTTGATGGCTTCGCAAAGATTGGTCGGCAGACTTTGCCCAGATTGCAAAAAGAAAATTAAGGCGCCGGCGGAAGTGGCGGAGGAAATAGAAAAAGTCATAGCGAGTTTGCCAAAAGAAGAAAGAGGGGAAATAAAAGCGCCTTACGAAATTTATAAGGCGGAAGGATGTCTGAAATGCAAAAATAAAGGAACAATCGGGCGGGTGGCGCTTTTTGAAATTTTTGAAATGACAAAAGAGCTGGCGGAAACGCTGTCGTTGCCAAATTATTCAGGAACGGAAATTTTAAAGGAAGCAAAGAGACAGGGAATGCTTACTTTAAGACAAGACGGAGTTTTGAAAGCTTTGGCTGGAGAAGTGATGATTGAAGAAGTTTTGAGAGAAACAGCGGAGTAAGGGAAGTGACTGACTAAGTTTTAAAATAAAATTTATATAAATTTAGCAATATGTTATGATTAAAGAAATATGGATTATAAAGTAAAGTTAAACGAACTGTTATTAACTTGCGCGAGACAAGGAGCTTCCGATTTACATATTGCGGTCGGAAGAAAACCAATTTTGCGGGTGGATGGATTTTTACTTCCTTTAGAAAAGGAAGAAGTGTTGACACCAGAAGCGGCGGAAGGATTGGTGCTGGCGATGCTTTCTGAAAAACAAAAAGAAATTTTTTCAAAAGACAGACAAGTTGACCTTTCTCTTCCTTTTGAGGATAAAGCAAGATTCAGAGTAAATGTTTATTTTCAACGCGGGTATATGTCGGCGGCTTTAAGGCTGATTCCGGCGCAAGCGAAGACGATTGAAGATTTGGGATTGCCGTCAATATTTCATGATTTTGCCAAAGCGAGACAAGGATTTATTTTAGTGGTGGGTCCGGCGGGACAGGGAAAATCAACGACGCTGGCAGCGCTTTTAGATGAGATAAATCATACAAGAACGGAGCATATAGTTTCAGTGGAAGACCCGGTGGAATATCTGTTTGTTCAAGACAAGAGCATCGTTTCTCAAAGGGAAATAGGAACGGATACGCCGAGTTTTCATGACGGATTGCGTTCAGTTTTAAGACAAGACCCGGACGTGATAATGATTGGAGAAATGAGAGATAGGGAGTCAATTGGAATGGCGATGACGGCGGCGGAAACCGGACATTTGGTTTTTTCAACTTTACATACTAATTCAGCTTCACAGACAGTAGACAGAATAATTGATTCTTTCCCGGCCGACCAGCAGTCGCAGGTGACGAGCCAACTAGCTTCAACACTGCTTGCCATAGTTTCCCAGAGACTGGTTCCGAGAGTGGATGGAGGAAGAGTGCCGGCAACGGAGATTATGATAGTCAATCCGGCAATTAGAAATTTAATAAGGGAGAAGAAAATTTTCCAAATCGATTTAGTGATTGAAACGAGCGTGCAAGAAGGGATGATGACTCTAAACAGAGCATTAGCGGGTTTGGTAATGAAAAAAGAAATTTCTCTGGAAAATGCGGAGGCGCATTCTTTGAATCCATCAGAGCTTAGAATACTTCTTGAAAGAACGTAGGGGATAAAAAATGACTAAATTACTAATTTCCAATGACCGATTAGAAAACGAAAATGAAATTTAAATACAGCGCGAGAAATCAACAAGGAGAATTACAGGTAGGGGCGGTGGAAGCAGCCAGCCGAGAGGCGGCTATTTCTATTTTAAACGGCCATGAACTTTTTGTTTTAAGCGTGGAATCGGCGGAAAAGAAAACTTTTACCGATGCGCTGGCTAATTTTTTCAACAGGGTAAAATCCAGAGATTTGGTTATTTTTTCAAGGCAGCTTTCAACGCTTCTGGAAGCAAAAATTCCAATCGGAGACAGCTTAAAAAATTTATACAGACAAACAGACAATAAATTATTAAAGGAAGTTATTTTTGATTTGTCGGCGGATATAAGTTCAGGCGTGCCTTTTTCGCAAGCTCTTTCAAGACATGAAAATGTTTTTTCAGATTTTTTCGTGAACATGATAAGAGCGGCGGAAGTAACGGGGCGAGTGGACGAGGCGATGGGATTTATGGCAGATTATTTGGAAAAAGAAGAAACTCTTACCGGGAAAGTGAGAAGCGCTCTTATTTATCCGGCGTTTGTGATCGGACTTTTCGTGGTAGTGGTGATAGTGATGGTGGTTTATGTTTTTCCTCAATTGAAACCGATATTTACGGAAACAGGAGTGACGCTGCCAATTTACACAAGATTAATTCTTGGCGCGGGAGATTTTATTTTGGCGTGGTGGTGGGCGATAATCGCTATAGGCGTGGTAGTGGGAGTAGTGCTTATTGATTATTTCAGAACGGATGAAGGAAAGTCGCTTTTAAATGATTTGGAATTAAAAATACCGGTTATCGGGGATTTATTCACAAAAATTTACATAACAAGATTTTCCCAGTCGGCGGCAGTTTTAATAAAAGGAGGCGTGTCGGTGGTGCAAGCAGTCAGAATAACCGGAAGGACGATTGGGAGTTTTGTTTATGAAGATGAATTAGAGGAAATAGCGGAAAAAATAAAAGAAGGAGAATTGATGTCGAGAGCTTTAGAAGAAGCGGAACATTTTCCACTTTTAGTTTCTAATTTAGTGGCGATAGGAGAAACAACAGGAAGAGTAGACCAGCTTTTAGAGAAGGTGGCGGACTTTTACACAAGACAGATAGACGAGAAGGTCTCTAATTTGGTAGAATTAATACAGCCAGCATTAATGGTTTTCATAGCGGTTTTTGTGGGTTTCTTGTTCGCTTCCATACTTTTACCAATCTATAATTTAGCGCAAGCGTTTTAGGTTAGTTTATTAGTTAAGGTTTTATAAATAACGCGAAAAAAAATGGAAAATATTTTTAAAAATATAAGAAGAGCAAGAGAGGGATTTACATTGATTGAAATGCTGGTAGTTATCGGGATTATCGGAATTTTAGCGTCTTTGATTCTGGTAGGACTGGGAGGAGCGAGAAGGGCGGGAGCAGACGCAAAAAAGATTGCCAATTTAAACCAAATAAGAAATTCATTGGAACTTTATTATTTGAAAAACGGTTCTTATCCGGCTGACCCGGCGGGCAATTTAATTACGGGAATCGGCGCGGGTTTGGACACGGGAAAATTAACAATAGATGGGACTTATTTTTATAAAAAAGACGGGGCGGGATATTTGATAGGAACAACTTTAACAGAAGGAAGTTCGGAAGGATATAATGTCGGTACAATAGGAGCCAATGACTGCGCGAGCAAAACATTTTATTGCTTAGCTTCGGAATAGTTAATTAAAACATGGAAGGAATTTATATTTTTTTATTTTTACTCGGGCTTATAGCGGGGAGTTTTTTAAATGTGGTTTCTCTTCGGTATAAACCGGAACTTTATTTGTTTCAGAAGACGGGAGGAAGGTCAAAATGCCCGCATTGCGGAAAAAAGATAGGCTGGCTGGAACTTTTTCCGGTTTTAAGTTTTATCTTTCTTCTTGGAAGATGCCGAAAATGCAGAGGAAAAATAAGCTGGCAATATCCGATGGTAGAAATTTTAACCGGAATAGTTACGGCGGGAGTTCCTTTTATTTTTGAAAAAATGTATTTTGCGAGGCAGTTATTTTTGATCGGAGAACCAATGGGGTGGTTTATAGTTTTATCGCTGTTTTTTATTTTGGCCTTTTATTTTTTAATTCTGGCGGCAATAATAGATTGGCGTTTTAAAATAGTGCCCAATGAGATTAATTTAGCCCTAGCGATTTTCGGTTTGGCAATTGTATTTATTTTGGATTATTTTGGGAAATTCGGCTTGGCGGAGGGCTCGTTTTTAGGAGGATACTCATCGATGTTCGGTTTAAGAGCAAACGGAGCTTTTATAAACCATATTGCCGCGGCAGGTTTATCTTTTCTCTTGTTTTTTATCATCTTTTTTCTCAGCCGAGGCAAAGGGATGGGGATGGGGGATGTGAAATTAGCCGGAGTATTGGGACTTTTATTCGGATGGCCGGATGTGTTTCTTTTAATTATTTTGGCTTTTATAATCGGCGCGGCAGTAGGAATAAAAATGATAGTGAGAAAAGAAACAAAAAAAGGAATGACGATTCCTTTTAGCCCTTTTTTGGTTATTTCTTCTTTTTTGGTTTTCTTTTTTGGAGAAACGATACTTTTTAATTATTTCGGGCTTTTTGGAATTTTTTAAGAAGAAAGTTTTTAAAGAAGCCTCTTAGTGGAGGCTTTTTTTGATTGATTTGAAGAGGTATAATAAGGGAGTGAAAAGTGGAAAATTTATCTGTCAATTGGTAAAAAAGATTAAGCATAGAATCGGAACGCGAAGCGCGTCCCGACGCTTTGGTCGGGAGGGCTTTACAGTGGTGGAGATGCTTGTGGTGCTTGGAGTAACTTCAGTCTTGGCTTCAATGTTTGTGTCGCAGTCGGGAGTTTTGCGAGACCAAGTGGTTCTTTTCAGAGAAGAGGCGCAAGTTATTCAAAGTTTGTTTAAGGCAAAAACCTACAGCATTCAAGTTTTAGCAGAAGAGGAAGGAGGAAATAAATCCGGATGCGGATACGGGGTTTTTTTTGAAAATATGGGAGAAGAATTAAATGGAAAATACACGATTTATTTCAGAAAAAGAAATCTAGACGGAACATGTCCTTCGGGAGAGGAAATAAAATATAACGAAACGACGAACACGGTTGTGAAAAGCGTCAATAATATCGACTCGAAAATTTTTATAAGAGGAGACAGCGCGGCTAATTTTGTTTTTATTCCTCCTTATCCGGAAATTTTCATTGATAGGGAATCAAACAAAGATGGGAAAATATTTTTATGCTTAAAAAGCCAAACAGATTTTTGCCGGGGAGTAGAAGTGAATAAAGTGGGGCAGATAACGAGCAAAAAATAATATAAAATCACTAATTAAAAATTTCTAATTTTTAACCAATTGCAAGAAAGTAAGCGACTTAATTAGAAATAAATTTTTACCGAGAAAAGTTTCTAATGAATAAGAAAAACAAAAAAGAAAAGCGAAAAGAAGTTTCAATAAAATGGTTGAAAGATTCCAGAGGACAAGCGCTGATAGAAGCGATTGCATCCATTGGAATTGTTGTAGTTGGAATTCTCGGAACGTTTGCTTTTTTATCGACTTCAATAGGATTAAACAGAATAGTAACGGGAGAATATGCCGGGACATATCTTGCGGCAGCTTATCTTGAAGGATACAAGAATTGTTTGGATACGGAAGGCTGGGATAAACGGGCAAATTGTTTAGATTCAACTTTATCGGAAATCGGCGGGAATGTTTCTTTAAACAAGACTGATTTTTCTATTTCTTATGATGATGATTCTTGCGAGAGCAGCACAATTTCCGAATCAAGAGTTGATATTTGCGCGACAGTGAAATGGCGGGAGAAAGACGATAATTTTTCCATAAACGCGGAAGACCATTTTTATAATTGGAGATGATGAAACAAACTAAAAGTTTAAAGTTTAAAATAGAAAGAATAAGGAATTTTCTTTGCGGATTTTTATTCGGCGATAAAAGCGCGTCCCGGCGCTTTGGTCGGGAGGGCCTCCGACGTAAAGTCGGAGCGCGAAGCGCGTTTACAGTGGCGGAGCTTTTAATAGCAGTCGGTCTTTTTACAACAATTATAACTATTGCTATCGGAGCTTATGTAAAAATGCTGCAGCAGCAAGGGTTGATGACGGGGCTTATGGCAGCCAATGATAATGTAAGCTTGGTTTTGGAACAGATAATGAGGGAAATTAGAACGGGCAAGGATTTTAATCCGGATTCGGGAAACGATTTGGAAAGTTTAAGTTTTGTGAATGACAGAGGGTGTGAAGTGACTTATTCTTTTTTTTCAAACAGCATAAAAAGAAGCCAGGTTGATAACGCAATTTGCGAAGCAAGCGAAGGAATTTTAACTTCGGAAAATGTGAAAATAGGAGGATTTAATTTTAATATAAATAAAAAATCCGGAGCAGGGGTTTTGGCAGGAACGGATTTTGAAGAAATAGAAATAGTTATAAAAGTTTCCAATGAGGAAGCGGCGGGAGTGGAAAAAGAAAATGAAATCAGAACAAGAGTGAGCGCGAGAAAATATTTTGGAGGATAATAATAAGAATGACTAATGAATAAAAAAAATTTTATAAGAAAAAAAGAGGGGCAAGTGATGTTTTTGACGGTAGTGGTTCTTGGAGTAATCATAGCAAGCGTGACGGTGGTGGCGGGGCTTTTAATGAGCTATCAAATTAAAAGATCGGCTGATGTTTCACACTCTGCGCGGGCGGTTTTCGCGGCAGACGCGGGGGTGGAATGCATGCTTTTTGAAATGTTTTATGAAGGGAAAAACGGAGCAGGGGCAAAAATTTCATGCGATAGCGAGGGATTAGATTTGGAATTTGAAAACAAAGCTTCTTTTTCAATAGAAGTAAGCGAAGAAGAATCTCTTTCCGGAACAGGTTCGGGCATACCGAGATATTTCAGTTCGACGGGAAAATATGGAAGCGCGATTCGGACAATAAGAATAAACTTGTAAAAAATGGACAAAAAAGAGGCAAGAAAAAGGATAGGGAAGTTAAAAAAACTTATTGAAAAACACAGAGATTTATACCATACCTATGACCGGCCGGAGATTTCGGACGCGGCATTTGACACTTTAAAAAACGAATTGGAAGAATTAGAAAACAGATATCCGGATTTAATAACGCCGGATTCACCGACGCAAAAAGTGGGAGGGAGGCCTCTTAAAAAATTCAGCAAAGTAGTTCATAAAGAACCGATGCTGTCTTTAAATGACGCTTTTTCCGAAGAAGAAATGAGAGAGTGGGAAGAAAGGATGGAAAATTATTTAAAAGGAAAAGTGAAAGGAGGATATTACTTAGAACTAAAAATGGACGGACTGGCGGTGGAACTTGTTTATAAAAACGGAATTTTGGAAAAAGGAGTGACAAGAGGAGACGGAAAAGTTGGGGAAGACATAACAGAGAATTTAAAAACCATAAAAGATATTCCGCTTGAAATAAAAGGAGGCGGAAAAACGATTCCAGAAGAACTTCAAGTAAGAGGAGAGGCTTACATGACTAAGGCGGAATTTGAGAGAATAAACAGAGAACAAGAAAAAAAAGGAGGAAAGATATATGCCAATCCGAGAAATGTGGCGGCGGGAAGCTTAAGACGGCTTGACCCGAAAATTACGGCTTCAAGAAAGCTTTCTTTTTACGCTTATGGACTGGGAGAAGATATCGGACTTAAAAGTCACAAAGAAGAACATGAGTTTTTAAGGAAAGCCGGATTTCCGGTGGAGAAAAATGATAAAGAAGCAAAAGATTTGCCGGAAGCGATAAAGTTCAGAAACAAATGGGAAAAAGAAAGAGAAAAACTTCCTTATGAAGTTGACGGAGTGGTTATCAGAACAAACGGAAATGATATTTTCAAGAGATTGGGATTTGTGGGAAAAGCGCCGAGAGGAGGAATAGCTTATAAGTTTTCGCCGAAAGAGGCGACGACAAAAATAGAAGATATAAGAGTGCAGGTAGGGCGGACGGGAATATTGACACCGGTAGCAGATTTAAAGCCGGTCGAAGTGGCGGGAGTCGTGATAACGCATGCAACGCTTCATAATTTTGACGAGATAAAGAGATTAGGCGTAAAAATCGGAGATACGGTTGTGATATCAAGAGCGGGAGATGTGATTCCGAAAATAATAAAAGTTTTGCCGGAATTGCGAGAAGGAAAGGAGAAAGAATTCAAGATGCCGAATGTTTGTCCGATTGACGGAGCAAAAGTAGAAAGAGACGGGGTTTATTTCAAATGTTCCAATAAGAAATGCGGGGCAAGACACAGGGAAGAATTGCAGCATTTTGTGGCGCGGGGAGCTTTTGATTTGCGTGGGCTTGGGCCAAAAATAATTGATAGATTTTTAGACGAAGGAATGATAGCGGATGCGGCGGATATATTTTTATTAAGGCAGGGAGACATAGAAGTTTTGGAAGGATTCGGAAAAAAATCGGCGGAGAATATAATTTCAGAAATAGCGGAGAAAAAAGAAACGACTTTACCGAGATTTCTGTACGCTTTGTCTATCCCGCAGGTGGGAGAAGAAACAGCGCACGTGATTGCGGAGCAATTAGCGCGCAAGTTAAAAGTTGAAGGTGGAAAATTAAGGGTGAGCGATATTTTGCGCGGAGCGCAGAGTGTTTCTTTAAATAGTTGGCAGGAAATAAAGGATGTGGGGCCGAAAGTAGCGGAAGATGTTTATAATTGGTTTCATGAAAAGAACAATGAAGAGCTATTAAAAAAATTGGAAAAAAATGGAGTGAGAATAAAAGAGGAAAAGAGAGAAAAAAATTTAAAATTAGAGGGGAAAGTTTTTGTTTTAACGGGAAGTTTGGAAAAAATGTCGCGGGAAGAAGCAAAGGAGAAAATAAGGAGAATGGGAGGAGATGTGTCGGAATCAGTCAGTAAAAGAACGGACTATGTCGTTATGGGAGAAGAAGCGGGTAGCAAGAAGGAGAAAGCGAAAGAATTAGGAGTAAAAATAATAGGGGAGAAAGAATTTTTAGAAATGATTGGATAGTTTTATGAGAGAATGAGAATAAACAAAGCGCACCAAATGTATTTTTATAAGAGCGCTCCAAGGCCGCTAGGCCGGTCTTACTCTCATAAAAATACAATTTGGTGCGCTACTTTATAAATTCTTTTTAGGGAGAGAGGTGTGATAAAAAGGAAGAATTTTTGGAGATGATTAGATAAATAAAAGAATCAAGTGTGCTCTCGCTTTTGTCAAAATCCCCAGCGTGGATTTTGACAGGATTCGGCCTCACTCTCCGTCTTTAATGGAACCGTGTCCGTTCGGCCGAATAATCCGCTGCGAGCACACTTAATTCTCTTTAAGTTAATTAGTAAAATTCTTTTTTGAGAGGGTATAGTGATAATAAGGTAGTTGCCTTACTGCAACTTTTGTTTTTATTTTGAGGTTTTTCTGGAAAAAAAATGAAACAGAGGGTAAAATTGGGGAAATGAGTTATTTGGCGGAAGAAGTAAAAAAAAATGCAGAAAGGAAAATAAAAGAGGCGACAGAGGAGCTGGGTTTTTCGGCGGGGGAAATAAAAATGGAATATCCGGCGGAAAAAGGACGAGGAGATTTGGCGACAGCAATAGCTTTAAAAATAGCCAAAACAGAAGGAAAAAATCCGATGGAAGCAGCGGAAAAAATTGCGGAGAAAATAAATTTTTTAAGGGATGAAAATATAAGAGAAGCGACTGCCGTGGCGCCGGGATTTGTGAATATATTTTTATCGGAAAAGTTTTTTAAAGAAAATTTGGTGGAGATTTTAGAAAATGATGATTACGGGAAAAATGAAGATTTGGGCGGAGAAAAGACAATAGTGGAATATACGGATTTAAATCCGTTCAAAAAATTTCATATCGGCCATTTGATGAGCAATGCCATAGGAGAAGCAATGGCAAGGATTTTTGAATATAACGGAGCGGAAGTGAAAAGAGCGGATTATCAAGGGGATACAGGATTACATGTGGCAAAAGCGGTGTGGGCGGTTTTGAAAGAAAAAGGAAGAGCAGAAGACGGGACAGGGTATGCCATAGGAGCGAAAGCATACGAAGAAGATGAAGAGGCAAAAAAAGAAATAGACGAGATAAATAAAAAAGTTTACAGCAAAGAAGATGAAAAAATAAATGAAATTTATAGAAAAGGAAGAGAGGACAGTTTGGAAATGTTTGAAAAAATATACAAGAGGCTGGGAACAAAATTTGATTTTTATTTTTTTGAAAGCGAAACATGGGAAATTGGAAAAGAAATAGTGGAAAAAAATAAAGGAAGAGTTTTTGAAGAAAGCGAAGGGGCGGTGGTTTTTAGAGGAGAAAAGAGAGACGAGATGCTTCACACGAGAGTTTTTATAAATAAGAACGGATTGCCGACTTATGAAGCAAAAGAATTGGGATTGGCAAAATTGAAAAGCGAAAAATATCCTTTTAAAAAATCGATTGTGGTGACGGGAAATGAAGTGGATGCTTATTTTAAAGTGGTGTTAGCGGCAATGGAAGAAGTGATGCCGGAGATAGCTAAAAAAATAACCCATATTTCGCATGGAATGCTGCGACTTCCAACCGGAAAAATGTCCTCAAGAACGGGAGAGGCGATTGCGGCGGAAGATTTAATAGAAAAGGTAAAAGAAGAAATTTATCTGAAGGTGGCGGAAAAAGACGGATTTAATTTGGAAAACTGGGAAAAAATCGGAGATAAGGTGGCGATAGGGGCTATAAAATATTCCATTTTAAAGCAGTCGCCGGGAAGAGACATTATTTTTGATTTTGAGAAATCAATTTCTTTCGAAGGGGATTCAGGACCTTATCTTATGTATACTTATGCGAGAATAAGGTCACTAATAGAACAGGCAAAAAAGAACGGGGTAGAAGGGGAAATTTCTGAAGATTTTAAGATGAATGAGACAGTGAGAATCTTAGGCAAGTTTTCAGAAATAATAAAAGAGGCGAAGGAAAATTTGGCGCCTAATTATATCGCGACATATTTATATGAATTGGCGAGCGCTTTCAACGCTTTTTACGCGGGAAATAAAATAGCGGATTCAAAGGGGCGGGTGGCATTGGCGGAAGCGACAGGCAGAGTTTTAAAAAACGGACTTGCTGTTCTAGGAATTGAAGCGGTGGAGAAGATGTAAAAAAACGAAGAGATTTGTTTTTGACAAAAAATTCGTTATGATAAAGAGGAATTTATGAGGATAGACAAAGAAGAAGTAAAGCATTTGGCAGAGCTTTCAAAACTCAAGCTTTCAGAAGAAGAAACGGAAAGATTCCAAAAAGACGCGGAAGAAATCGTGGGTTTTTTTGATAAACTGAAAGAAGCGCCGGAAGGAGAAGACAAAGAAATTTTGGGAAAAAACGCAAGCGAGACGATAAAAGACGAAGAGAAAGAAAGTATCGGGACAGGCGAGGAAAAAGAGCAGTTTTTAGGAAAGGAAAAGGGATATTTAAAAATTCCAAAGGTTTTTGAAAGGTAAAAGGCAGGTTCTTAATTGCCCGCTTTATGGCGAGCTTTAGGCGGGACGAGCAGAAAAAACAAGCTATGTTAAAACCGGAAATAACAATAAAAGAATTTCATGAAGGACTGGTGAAAAAAGATTTCAGCGCGAGCGAGGCGGCGGAGTTTTTTTTAAATGAAATAAAAGAAAAAGACGGAGAAGTTAAGGCGTTTTTGGAAGTTTGGAGAAAAGAGGCAAAAGAGGAAGCGAAAGAAGTGGATTTAAAAATAGAGAAAGGAGAAAGGGTTGGATATTTAACAGGAATACCGATAGCCATAAAAGACATAATTTTAAAGAAGGGAAAGGAATTTACAGCCGGTTCGAAAATTTTAAAAGGATACAAAGCGGAATACGATTCAACGGTTGTCTCCAAATTAAAGAAAGAGGGCGCGGTTTTTTTAGGCAGAACTAATATGGACGAGTTTGCTTTCGGGTCGACAACGGAACAGTCGGCGTGGCAGGTAACGAGAAATCCGATTGATTTAGAGAGGGTGCCGGGAGGAACCTCGGGGGGGTCGGCGGCGGCTTTGGCGGGAGGAATGGCGGTGGCGGCTTTAGGAACGGATACGGGCGGGTCGGTGCGGCAGCCGGCAAGCTTTTGCGGAGCAGTCGGGCTTCGTCCGACTTACGGAGCGGTTTCAAGATTCGGCGTGGTGGCGGCGGCTTCAAGTTTCGACCAAGTCGGTCCGATAACAAAAACAGTGGAAGACGCGGCAATTTTATTTAAAGCGATAGTGGGGAAAGATAAGCTTGATTCGACGACTATTTTTCACGATTTTTCGGAAGAAATCACGAATCCTGATTTTAAAGAAATAAAAGAATTGACGATTGGAATTCCGGAGGAACTTTTTGACGAAGAAAGAGGAACTTTTAAGGGGCTGGATGAAAGGACGGCTTTGGAGATGAAAAAAGCAACGGAGAAATTAAAAAATTCAGGAATGAAATTCAAGAAGATAAGTTTGCCGAACAGCGAATATGCCCTTTCCTGCTATTACATTTCTATTTTTGCGGAAGAGAGTTCGAACTTGGCCAGATTTGACGGGTTGCGATATGGAGCGGAAGAAATAAGAGAAAAGGTTTTTAGAAAAGAGACATTAAAAGAAATATACTTAAATAATAAGAGCAAAGGATTCGGAGATGAAGCAAAAAGAAGAATAATTCTTGGAACGTTTGTTTTGTCTTCAGGATTTTACGACGCTTATTACGGAAAAGCGCAAAAGGTCAGAAGAATGATGAGGACGGATTTTGAAAGGGCATTTTATGAAGTTGATGCAATTCTTATGCCGACAGCGCCGACGGTGGCTTTTAAGATTGGGGAAAAGATAAATGACCCGCTTCAGATGTATTATGGGGATATTTTTACGGTGGCGGCGCCACTTGCGGGACTGCCGGCAATTTCCATCCCGACGGAAGGATTAAAAGCGGAGAAAACAGGACTGCCGGTCGGGTTTCAACTTATCGGAAAAAAATTCAGAGAGGAAGATATTTTAGGAATAGGCCAATTTTACGAAAAAATATGAGTTTTTTTCCCTTTTTATTTAAAAACGGAGTTGAAGCGTCCACTTTTTTAGAAAGAGGGGAAGCTTTAGTCAAAAATCAGATTTTTTTATTGGAAAGATATTTTCCGCTGATTAAAACAGTAGCGGCAATTTTTTCTCTTTTTTGCCTTTTAATAATAATTTATATAATAGTTAAGTTAAACTTGTTTCGAAAAGTGGCGAAAGACTTAAAGGAAACATATTCATTTTCGGATGTGAGCGAAAAGAGAGTGTTGAAAGCTTGGGCGCAGATTGAAAAAAGAATAAAAATGAAAGGAGAGGCGGAAGTGAAAATGGCGGTTATAGAATGCGACCGAATTTTAGACGAAGTTTTAAAAGCGGCCGGATATAAAGGAGAAACAATGGCGGAAAGATTGGAGCAAGTAACGTCGGCTCAACTTGCCAATGTAGAAAAAATTTGGAAGGCGCATAAAATAAGAAACAGAATCGTGCATGAAGAAAGTTTTTCTTTGAGCTTGGAAGAGGTGGAGGGAATTGTAAGAGAATACAAAAAAGCTTTTCAAGAGTTCGGACTCTTAAGAGAGTGAGATAAACTTTGGTGGCTGAGGTGGGATTCGAACCCACGACCTGACGCTTATGAAACGCCCGCTCTAACCAACTGAGCTACCCAGCCAGATTTTTAACGAAATTTATGCGCGGGCGACCGGACTTGAACCGGCGACCTTCTGCGTGACAGGCAGACGCTCTAACCAAACTGAGCTACGCCCGCGTACAAAAAAATGTTATCCGAACTTAAGAGAAAAATCAACAAGGCGATTTGACCAATATTTTTTTAGAATGTATAATACAAAATGCGCGTTTGAGAACGCGGGGTAGAGCAGTGGTAGCTCGCAAGGCTCATAACCTTGAGGTCGTTGGTTCAAATCCAACCCCCGCAACAAAAAAAGCTTTCAATTTGTGAAAGCTTTTTCTTTTTTTGAAATGATTATATAATAAACAAAAAATGGCGGATTATAAAAAAATAAAAGAAGAAGCGATTCAGGCCTTAGAGGAAGCAAAAAATGTGGAAAAGATTGAAGAGCTCCGGATTTTTTATTTAGGGAGAAAAGGAGAGGTGACAACGGCTTTAAGGGCGCTTGCGGAAAAAAGCATTGAAGAAAAGAGGAAGGAGGGTCCGGAGTTGAATGCTTTGCGGAAAGAACTGGAAGAAAAGATAGAAGGCAGAAGGAAGGAACTTTCTTTGAAGAGCGAAGCAGATTTTGATTTGACGATGCCGGGAAAAAAATTGAGAAGAGGTTCACTTCATCCGCTATCCAGAGTGGAAAAAGAAATAGTTTCGATATTCAAGTCAATGAATTTTTCAGTGGCAGAAGGACCGGAAGCGGAGAGCGAATATTATAATTTTGACGCTTTAAATATTCCGGAAAATCATCCGGCGAGGGAAATGTGGGATACATTTTGGCTTGCGAACAATCAAAAAGTTTCTGACAATAATTCTCAATCTTTGAATAAAAAGAACGAAAGGTTTTTAATGCGGACGCATACCAGCCCGGTGCAGATAAGATTTATGAAGGAGCATAAACCTCCTTTTCAAATCGTGGTGCCGGGAAGAGTTTTTCGATATGAAGCAACAGATATGAGCCATGAAATAAACTTTCATCAGATAGAAGGCCTTTCGATCGGAAGATCGATAAATTTGGCTAATTTCAAGTTTATAATTGAGGAATTCTTTAACAGGTTTTTCGGGAAGAAATTGGAGTTCAGATTCAGACCGAGTTATTTTCCTTTTGTGGAACCAGGAGTGGAGTTGGATATAAAAATGCCTGGAGGAAACAGATGGCTTGAAGTGATGGGGGCGGGAATGGTGCATAGAAACGTTTTAAAAGCAGTAGGAATAAGTGAAAAAGAATGGCAGGGATTCGCTTTCGGGATGGGTGTGGAAAGATTAGCTATGCTAAAATACAAAATTCCCGACATAAGAATGTTTTACGTGAATGATTTAAGATTTATAAAACAATTTTAATTAGCAAAAAAAAGAGAAATGGAAAAATTTGAGAAAAAAATTATAAGAGCAAAAATAGAAGGGGAAAGTGGAGAAGAAGCAGAGGAGTTAAGAGATAAACTGCGGGAACTTATCAGCCAGGCAAATTCTGATTTTGAAAAAGCGCAGACGAAAGGAGACGGAATAAAAGGAGTGGAAAGTTCAGTTAGACATTTAGTAGGGGTAGATCCGGACAGCATTCCCTTAGAAGAATTGCGGCTTTTTAAAAGAGTAAAAAGCGAGGAAATAACCGAAGAAAATTATGAAGACATTGTTCGAGAGTTGAATGAGATGATAGAAAAAACGGCTCCATCAGATTCAAACGTGATTACAGATGATGCAAGACAAGCTTTTGGAAGCGAAACAAAAAATAGCATCAAAGCTTTAATAGCTTCGGAATTGGCAAAAAAGCATGTAGAGTTTTTGCGTTCGGAAAAAAAGGCGGCATAAATTTGAATTATGAAATTTTCTTATAAATTATTAAAAAGAATAGACCCAAGAATCCCCGCAAAAGATAAGGTGTTGGAATTATTAACCGATTACTCTTTTGAGGCGGAAGATTTAGGAGAAGGAGTAATCGATATATCGATTTTGCCGAACAGGTATTCGGATGCAGGGTCGCACTATGGCATAGCGCGGGAGATAATGGCGGCGCTTCAGAAGAGGAGCGAACTTCCGAATTTCAGCTTAAGATTTCCGAAAAAAGGAAAAGAGCTGGAGGTTAAAATTTTAGAAAAAGGACTTTGCGGGAGATATATTGGAGCGGTGGTAGAAATAGAAAAGAACGGGGAATCGCCATTATGGATGAAGGAAGTTTTGGAAGATGCCGAAATGAGACCGATAAGTTTAGTGGTGGATATAATGAACTACGCGATGCTTTTGACGGGACAGCCGATGCATGCTTTTGATTTTGATAAAATTGCCGATTTGCGAGGATTATCGACAGGCTCAAAGAAAGAAAAAAAAGAAGAAATCATTGTAAGGCGGGCGAAAGACGGAGAAGAGATAGAAACTTTGGATAATAAGAGAATAAAGCTCGATAAAAATACGCTGGTTATTGCGGATGAAAAAAAGCCGCTCGCTATAGCCGGAATTAAGGGAGGAAAAAGAGCGGAGGTGGACGGAAAAACAAGAAAAATAATCGTGGAAGCGGCCAGTTTTTCACAGGCGAATATTTTTAAAACTTCCAAGAGAGTAGGAATAATAACGGATGCCAGTTTGCGATTTTCGCATAGTTTAAGCCCGGAATTGGCGGAATTCGGAATGAGCGAGGCCTTGAAACTCTTGAAGGAACTTGCGGGCGGAAAAGTAAAAGAAGGCGTGGATGTAAATTTCAACAAAAAAGAAAAAAAGGAGATTTATTTTGACATAAAGAAATTTGCCGGTTTTACCGGGATAAAAGATATGGACGCGAAAAAAGCGGCGGCAAAACTTGAACTTTTGGGATTTTCAATAAAAAAAATAAACAAGGACGGATTTATGGCGACGCCGCCTGTTTTAAAAAACGATGTCTTGAACTTTCAGGATTTAGCGGAAGAGGCGGCGAGAATTTACGGAGTAAACAAGATAAAACCGGAAGCGCCCAATTTTCTTATCTATCCGCCGCTTGAGAACAATCTTTATGTAATGAAAGAAAAGATAAGAGATATTTTGGCCGGACTCGCGCTTGATGAGGTTTATAATTACACTTTTACAAGAGAAGGCGGAGTGAGTTTGGAAAATCCGATTTCGGCGGAAAGAAAACATTTAAGAGTTTCCTTAAAGCCGCTTTTGATAAAAAATGTTTTGGATAATTTCAGATTTTTCGAGAGAGTGGCAATTTTTGAGTTGGGAAAAGTTTTTAATAACGACGGAAAGGAAATCAGTGAAAATTTTAATTTAGGGATAGCCGTGGCACATAAGAAAGAAAACTTATTTTTTGAACTTAAAGGAATAACAGAAGAACTTTTAAGAAGATTGGGACTGACTGATTTTTATTTTAAAGAAGAAGAAGGGAAGCTTTTGGTTTTAACGGACGGAGAAGCGGTGGGGAGTTTGACGGCGGAGAAGAGAGAGGGATATAAGATTGCCTTAGCGGAGATTAATTTTGAAAAATTAGAAAAAGAAGCGGAAGAAGAATTGGAATATGAGGAAATAATAAAATATCCGTCGATAACGAGAGATTTGTCTTTTTTAGCCGGAAGCGAGGCAAGAGTGGGAGAAATTTTAAAAGAAATACAGGGAGTTGATTTTCAAGAAATAAGGGATGTGGATATGGTTGATTTTTATGAAGACGAAAAATTGGGGGATAATTTAAAGAGCTTAACTTTCAGAATAGTGTTGCAGTCAAAAGAAAAAAGTTTGACGGATGAGGAGGCAGACAAGATAATGGAGAAGATAATTAAAAAGTTGGAGGAAAAATTTGGGATAGAAGTGAGATAAGAGATAGTTTATTAAATATATTTTTCACTAACTAGTTGTTTGCTATAAATAATACTCATTTTTCTTAAATTTTCAGAAAAAAAGATTAGTATCCGTTCCTCTACTAATCTCCATAAAATGGAGACTAGTAGATTTTCCGACTAATCTTTTTTGTAACTGAAAATTTTGCGTTTCATTCGTTTATTTATAAAGCAAACAACTAAATCGTTTAAAATATATTTAATAAAATTTTAATTATAAGAAAGAAGGAAGGAGTGATGATCAAAAGAAAGATTTAATAAGTTAAAAACAATCCTTCAAAACAGGGCTAATCACCAATTGTTTTTCAGGATTGTTTTTAACTTATTAATTTTTAATTAAAAGAGAGAAAAGGGTTAATAATAAGGTCCCGATAGAATACGGGATAAATAATTGTCTAATCGACAATTTTTATTAAGAAAATGAAACTTCACGGCCTTACGGCCGTGGCATCTTAAAGTTTCACTCCGCCCTAGGCGTGGGTTTATTAAATCTTTACCGCTTCAAACCCCCTAACTAACGCAACGGGGGTTTTCGCGGAGATTTAATAAAAAAATACCCGCTTCTTGCGAAGCGGGTTAAATGTGCGTTGGGAAAAAGGAGGGGGATGAGGCGGGGCGGTATTGCGCGGATTACCAGCTGATAAGTTCCAGTTGGTAGCGATAGAAAAAGTAACTTTCGTTTTCCCATACTTTTGGAGAGGTATGGGAAGCGAAAAATTCTGGAATACATACTTTATCTCCACCATTCCCCTTTATTTCTGGATCAATAATAAAAAAGTTATCATTATTGACACAGAATTTAATATCAAGAAAATTATCAGTTTTCCTGATATCAATCCCGTTAGTTGCCCACAGTGCCTCCTTTATTTCTTCTTTTTTTCTCAATTTGTAAACTTTAGATGCTTTTTTAAGAGCATCTAGAAAGAAGAAATGAGATCTTCGCGAATTGCTTTTTTTTGAAAGCAATTCACTTGGAATTTCAACTAGTTCTCCTGAAACTCTGGGATTTATGAGAACTGCATAATCCCAGAATATTCCGTCTGGGACAGGGTTCCCGGTCTCGTTATCTATAACGTATGATTCTACATTATAGAGGTTGTCTGCTAGAGTGTAGACGGGGGCGGGGGCGAAAGTGGATGTAGAGGAATGGGGATTAAGATCAATAATATTGAGGTAATCCAAAAATAACAGGAAAAACATGAAGACAATAAGAGGAAGAGAGAGAGAGTGAAGATATTCGTTTAAGGCTTTCATGATCTTTCTCCTTTTTGTTTTGGCATTTAGCCGTTTTATTGATTCTGGGTACATTATAGCACTAAATAATTTGGTTGTCAATGATAAAAAAGGGGGCAAAAAAGAGAGAAAAAAAGACTGGATTTTGGGGTTTTATTTTGGTATAATGAAAGCACCTAAAGGGCTTTTATTTTTACCTTAAAAAGGAGGGAAAACGGATTTAAATTAAAGAAAATAGATTCCTGCTTTTGCAGGAATGACAGAAAAATGGCGGAAGAAACAAAGAAAAAAGAAGAGAAAAAGCCTTCGTATGATGCGAAGGATATTTATGTTTTAGAGGGACTGGAGCCGGTCAGAAAAAGACCGGGAATGTATATCGGATCAACCGGCGTTGATGGGCTGCATCATTTAGTGAAAGAAGTGGTGGATAATTCCATAGACGAGGCGATGGGCGGATATGCCAAGAATGTGACGGTGGAACTTTTGCCGGGAAATAAAGTGAGCGTGAAAGACGACGGAAGAGGAATTCCGGTTGATATTCATAAACAGACAAAGAAGTCGGCGCTTGAGACGGTTTTGACGACGCTGCACGCGGGAGGGAAATTTGGCGGAGAATCGTATAAAGTGGCGGGAGGATTGCATGGCGTGGGAGTATCGGTTGTGAACGCGCTTTCGACAAATTTGAAAGCGGAGGTTTGGCGAGACGGGGGAGTTTTTGAACAGGAATATCAAAAAGGAGTGCCGAAAGGAAAAGTGAAAAAAACGGGAAAGAGCGGAGAAACAGGAACAAGAATAACTTTTTCTCCGGACCCGGAAATTTTTTCCGTTATTGATTTTGACGATAAAAGAATTTTAGATTTTTTAAGGCATCAAGCTTATCTGACAAAAGGAGTGAGAATAAGGTTTTATGACCGAAGAAAAGAACCGGCCATAACTTACGGATTTAAATTTGACGGAGGACTTTTGTCTTTTATCAAATATCTTTATCAAGATGGAGGAAGAGAAGACAAATTGATACAAAAAGAGATTTTTTATACCAATCGCGAGGTGAATAAAATAGACATAGAAGCGGCTTTTGTTTTTACGGAAGACATAGAAACGAAAGAAATAAGCTTTGCCAATAATATCATTACACCAGATGGAGGGATGCATTTAACCGGATTCAGGACGGCTTTGACAAGAAGTTTGAATGATTACGCGAGAAGCGAAGGAATTTTAAAGGAGAAAGAAGATAATCTGACGGGAGAAGATGTGCGGGAAGGGATGATAGCGGTTGTTTCGGTAAAGATAGGAGAGCCGCAGTTTGAAGGACAGACGAAGGCGCGCTTGGGAAATCCGGAGGCGAGGACGGCGGTGGAATCGGCGGTAGGGGAAGGATTGAAAGAATTTTTGGAAAAACATCCGGCGGACGCGAAAAAAATAATAGAAAGATGCTTACTTTCGGCAAAAGCGAGAAAGGCGGCGAAAGCGGCCAAGGAAACGGTGCTCCGAAAAGGAGTTTTAGAAGGACTGACGCTTCCCGGAAAATTAGCTGACTGCTCTTCAAGGAAAGCGGAGGATTCCGAGCTTTTTATCGTAGAAGGAGATTCGGCGGGAGGTTCGGCAAAACAGGGAAGAGACAGAAGGTTTCAAGCGATTTTGCCTTTGCGCGGAAAAATTTTGAATGTGGAAAAAGCCAGGCTTGACAAGATGCTGGCGTCGCAGGAAATCAGGTCGCTTGTGATAGCTTTAGGCACTTCAATTGCCGACAGTTTTGATATGGAAAATCTTCGCTATCATAAAATCGTGATAATGACTGATGCGGACGTGGATGGAGCGCATATCAGAATTCTTCTTTTGACTTTGTTTTATCGTTATTTTCCGCAAGTGATTGAAAGCGGATATGTTTACATTGCCCAACCGCCGCTTTATCGGGTAAATCGAGGCAAGGAAGCAAAATACGCTTACAGCGATTTTGAAAGAGATAAAGCGATAGAAGAGTTATCTAAAGGAATAAAAGCAAAGAAGGAAAAAGAAGCTTTGCCGTTAAAATCAAACGGGGAAAAAGAAACGGAAGGAGAAGCGGAGATAGCAGTGGAGGAAGGAAAAATAAAAGGAATAAATATTCAGAGATATAAGGGTTTAGGAGAGATGAATCCGGACCAGTTATGGGAAACAACAATGAATCCGGAGAATAGAATATTCTTAAAGGTTAGCGTAGAAGATGCCGAAGAAGCGGATAAGATGTTTGATATTTTAATGGGAGGAGATGTGGAGCCGAGAAAGAAATTTATTCAAGCGCACGCCTTAGATGTGAAAAATATCGATGTTTAAGGGCGCTCTTTACATAAAAAAAGAAATAATGTATAGTTTACAACTAATATGGTTTTAAAAATAAAAACTTTTTTTAAGGAGTCGTTTTCGGAGTTAAAGAGGGTGAACTGGCCAACCAGAAAAGAAACGACAAGATTGACTATAGTGGTGATTGTTTTATCTTTGGTGCTGGCCGCAATGCTGGGGGTTTTTGATTATATCTTTTCTTATCTTTTGGAACTGCTAATAGTAAAATAAAAAAATGCCTTTAGAAAAAGAAAAAAGCAATGAGGGAAAAATAATAAAGTCCGAAAGACATTGGTATGCCGTGCATACTTATTCCGGATATGAAGATGCAGTGGAGCGTTATTTAAAGCAACGCGTTGATTCGCTGTCGATGAATGATAAGATATTCAGCGTGATAGTTCCTAAGGAAGCAAAAATAAAAGTGAAAAATGGCAGAAGGCAAGAAGTGGAAGAAAAGATTTATCCAGGATATGTTTTAGTGGATATGATTTTAGACGATGATTCTTGGTATGTGGTTCGAAACACGCCGAGAGTGACGGGGTTTGTGGGGGCGGATTCCACCAAACCAACGCCTCTTTTAAAGTCGGAAGTGGATTTGCTTTTGGGAAGAATGGGCGGAGAAGCGCAATCTTTCAATCTTGACTTAACTATCGGAGAAATAGTAAAAATAACAGACGGCCCGTTTAAGGATTACGAAGGAAAAGTGGACGAGATAGACGAAAGCCGCGGAAAAGTTAAAGTGCTGGTGCCGATATTCGGCAGGGATACGGCAGTGGAACTCGATTCATTGCAGGTAAAGAAAATATAAAAATAAATTACTAATTACTAATTTCTTCCGCCAGCTGGCGGAGACTAATTAAAAAAAATAAATATGGCAAAAAAAATAAAAGCGGTGATAAAGATACAAATACAAGCCGGAAAAGCGACGCCGGCTCCTCCGGTTGGAACGGCGCTTGGACCGCAGGGAATAAACATCGGAGAGTTTTGCAAGCAATTCAATGACGCAACAAAGGAAATGCAGGGAGACATAGTGCCGGCAGTTTTAACTGTTTTTGAAGACCGAACTTTCAGTTTTATTTTAAAGACGCCGCCGGTAGCTTCGCTTTTGAAAAAAGCGGCGGGAATCGATAAGGGGTCAGGAGACGTGCCGAGAAAAAAATCCGGAACAGTAAGTATTTCACAAGTTGATGAAATAGCGGAAAAGAAGGCAGAGGATTTAAATGTCAAAGATAAAGAAGCGGCAAGGAGAGTGATAGAGGGGACGGCGAAAAGCATGGGGATAGAAATAAAGAGGTAGAGAAAAAAATAAAACTAGAAAAACAAGAGCAGAAACAATCTCTCAGAAAGGGGCTAATCGCCAGTTTTCTTCGAGAATGTTTCTGCTTTTTAATTTTTAATGAGAGGTGAAAGTAGTAATAATGAGGTTGCTTTCAGCAACTTTGATTTAAAAGATTTTTTTAGAGTTGAGGAGAGGGGGAGGAAAAAAGGGGGATGTGGATAAACTATTTGCAAGGTTTGTGCTATAATCAATAAATAACAAATCAAGAGAGTCGTCTTGCTGTGAGGGGTAGGACGGCTTTTTTGTTTTTAAAATATTTAAAATTGATAAAGCCAAAAACAATCCTTCAAAACAGGGCTAATCACCAATCGTTTTTCAGGAATGTTTTTGGCTTGATTAAATAATAAGAGAAGGAATAATAAATTGCCGAAAGATTTTATGTATTCAAAAAGTGGAGAGGGGGAGAGTTGTGATAAAGATGTTTTATAAAAAGATAGCAACTAAAAAAAAACAGGGCTAGTCGCCATCATTTTTTTAGCTGCTATCTTTTTAAATTTCTTAAAGGGAGAGTGGAGTGATAGTAATGTAGTTTTCTGCGAAAACTTTTTATTAGTTTTAATTAAAAAAAGCCCGCGGGGCGGGCTTTAATATCTTTTTGTTGATTTTATTCGGAAAGAATAAAATCGGAGATAATGAAGAAAGGATTTAAATATGTCAAAATAAACCCTTGTACTAACTGAACTGCCGAAAGTGATAGAGGAGTTTCAACTGTTTTCCCAATCTCAATAATCAAGAAAGCAAAAAGCAGATAAACGGCCACAAAAAAGATTGCCGATATCGGCGATTTCTTTTCTTTTAAAAACATTGAAATGCCATGAAAAAGCGGGAAAAAAATTATATAGATTCCCAAAAGAAAGACGATGGTTTTCAACCAGAAAGATTGGAATGATGATTCAAGAACATTTGAGCTGGTATCAATACAAAGGTAAATCGAAAAAAAAGAAGTGACTGTAATGAAAAGACCAAGTTTGCTTCGAATTTTTTGATACATTTTTTTCTCCTTCTGGAAGATTTATTTGATAATACTGAAAATATTATACTTTAGATAATCTTTTTTGTCAAACTTTGTTATAAATTAATTTCTAATGCGTCAAATGGAAATTTAGAGAAGGATTTGGTAGGATTCAAGTAGAGTAAAAAGTTGAAAGTCATAAAGTTTTAAAGTTAGAGCATAATAAAGTATGAAAAAAACATATAAGCCGGTAATAGGGCTGGAAATACACGCGGAACTGAAAACGGAACGAAAGATGTTTTGCGGGTGTTTGAATAATCCGGATGAAAAAGAACCGAATAAAAATGTCTGTCCGGTGTGTTTAGCGCATCCTGGGACGCTACCGGTGGCAAATAGAAAGGCAGTAGAAAAGATAATCCAAGTGGGGCAAGCTCTTAAGGCGGAAATACCGGAGAGGGCGGTTTTTTCCAGAAAAAATTATTTTTATCCGGATTTGCCGAAAGGATATCAGATAACCAGCCAGCCGGACCCGTTTGCGATCGGCGGATTTATTGAGATAAACGGAAGAAAAATTGAAATAGACCATGTGCATTTGGAAGAAGACACAGGAACCTTAGTTCATGAAAAGGAAGCGACGCTGGTTGATTTTAACCGAGCGGGAGTGCCTTTAATGGAACTAGTCACAAAACCTTGCATAGAGTCGGGAATAGAAGCGAGAAAGTTTTGCGAAGAACTGCAGCTTGTTTTGCGATATCTTGAGGCATCGGAAGCAAATATGGAAAAAGGAGAAATGAGATGCGAGGTGAATATTTCCTTAATGAAAGAAAGTGATGAAAAGTTCGGAACGAAAGTGGAAATAAAAAATTTGAATTCTTTCAGGGCGGTAGAAAAGGCGATTGAATTTGAAATGGAAAGACAAGAAAAAATTTTGGACGAAGGAGAAAAAGTAAGGCAGGAAACAAGGGGGTGGGATGAAACAAAAGGAGAAACATTTTCCCAAAGAAGCAAAGAAGAAGCGCATGATTATCGATATTTTCCGGAGCCGGATTTGCCTGTTTTTATGACAGCGAATTTTGAGCCGGAAAAATTGAAGTTGGAGATTCCGGAGCTGCCTGCGGAGAAAAGAAAAAGATTTAAAAAAGAATATGATTTAAGTTCGGAGCAGGCGGAAAGCTTGGCGCTTGAAATGAAAATGGCTGATTTTTTTGAACAAGCGGCAAGCGAGCTAAAGACAGAAAGCGATGAGATTCCGTTTAAGACCTTATATAACTATTTGGCGAGTGATTTAAAGGGTTTAATGAATGCTAAAGGAGCGAGTTTTGAAGAGTTGAAAATAACGCCGGAAAATTTTGCCGATTTAGTTTTAATGATTGAGTCAAAAGAAATAGGCAGCCGGGTGGCAAAAGATGTTTTGATTAAGATGTTTGCGAGCGGCGGAGACCCGAGAGTGATTGTGAAAGAGGAAGGGTTGGAACAGGTTTCAAACGAAGGAGAGCTTTTAGAAACGATTAATAAAATAATAAAGGAGAATGAGGCGGCAGTAGCGGACTATAGAAAGGGGAAAGAAGCGGCTTTGAAATTTTTAATCGGGCAAGCGATGAAGGAATTAAAAGGGAAAGGGAATCCGGAGGTTTTGACAAAAGTATTTAAAGAGAATATAAAGTAGAAAGCATTTGGATTTTAAAAAAATAAAGAGGAGAAAGATGATGGCAAAGAAATCTTTTACTTTAAAAGAGTATAAGGGTTATATGGGGAGGTTTAAGTTTGATGAAGAAGATGGCAATTTTAAGGGGCGTATTGTAGAAATTGATGATGTTGTAACATTTCGGAGCAGAAAACAAGGAAAGCCTCTGCAGAAAGCTTTTGAAGAAGCGGTGAATAAATATCTTGAGACGTGCCGTATTTTGGGGAAAAAACCGGAAAAGCCTTTTTCGGGAAATTTTACTGTTTGCGTCAGCCCGGAGCTTCATAAGAAGGCTTTTCTCAAAGCAGAGGAGGAAGGGAAAAGTCTTAACGATTGGGTAGAGGGGATAATGATAAAAGCTTTGAAATAAGGAGAGAAAAGATGGGGAAGGGAGATATCGTAATAATTGGGCTACTTATTGTTTTTTTCTTTTTATTTTGATATTGGATGGATTTTTGCGAAAATCATGTGATTATTCTTAAAACTAAAAAATGCGGGGAGATAATTCCCGCTTTTTATTTTACTAAAACTTTTTTATCTAATGGGAATGCGAGAAAGAAAATGCTTTTGTCGATTATTGTCCGATCGGACAATAATCGACAAAATCTCTTTAAGGAAAAAAGGGAAAAGAAAAAAATATAATAAAGTTAATTATTAGATTTAATTATTTTAGTTTAAAAACTTATCGGTAAGTTTTTTAGCTTCTTTTTCGGTTTTTATCCAATGGATGTCGGTTTGAGGTTTCCACCAAGTAAGCTGGCGTTTAGAAAAACGATTGATTTCCGTTTCCAGTTTTTCAAGCATAGCATTTTTTTCCATTTTATTTTGGAGATAAAGAGAAAGATAGCGATATTCAAGGCCGAGTTCTTCTAAACGGCGCCAGCTTATTTTTTGTTTTTCGTGAAGATTTTTTACTTCTTTTAACATACCTATCTTCATTCTTTTTAAGAGACGAAGATGGATTCTTTTTTTCAGTTCTTTTTTGCTTTTTTTAATGCCGATTTTTAAAATTTGATAAGGAGATTCTTTTTTGAGCGGAGGAAGCGGGAGGTTGGTTAAAAGGATTATTTCCAAGGAACGAATAAGGCGGCGGCGATTGAAACGGTCGATATTTTTGGCGCGGGCAGGGTCGTGTTTTTCAAGAAGAGCAAAAAGGGCGGGAGTGGATTTTTTTTCCAATTGGGCGCGGAGTTTAGGATTGGGAGGAATGGAAGGAAGAGAAAAATTGTAGATTAGAGAGTCAATATAGAAAGCGGAGCCGCCGCAAATAATGGGAAGTTTTCCTTTTTTAATTATTTTATTTATGGCTTTTATTCCGTGTTTTTGAAAATCGGAGGCGGTGAAGGTTTTTTTAGGATTTGCGACATCCAAGAGATAGTGGGAAATGCCGCGCATTTCTTTTTTAGTGATTTTGCCGCTTCCGATATTTAAACTTTTATAAACCTGGCGGGAATCAGCGGAAATTATCTCGCCGTTAAATTTTTTGGCGAATTTTACGGCTAAATCTGATTTTCCCGAGGCGGTGGGGCCTAAAATGACTAAAATCTTAGGATTTTTAAGGGTTATTGACATTAGATATAGTATATGCTATAATTAAACAAGAATCAAATTAAAAACAAAAAAAAGTGGAGGAAAAAGAATTATGATGGCAGCGGTTGTTTTTATGATTATTTCGGTGGTGGTCGCTTTTCTCGTGATTAAAAATCACGGGAAGCGAGTGGAAAAAATCGTTGTGGATCGGCGAGTTTCGGAGCTTCCAATAGTTGAATCGCCGATTCGACCGATGTGGAAAAAGGCCGTGTTTTTTTCAAAAAACACGGGAAGGTCGATTGAGACCGTTGCGGTGGGGGAACTGAATGATGGAAGAGTGGCTTTACTTCAGCCTCATAACCACTCTCTCCCATGCTTTTTCCGAAAAGCATGGGAAATTGTTTTTTAAATGAATTGGTTAGGTTGGTTTTGATTTTAATCCTCTCGAGAAATCGAGGGGATTTTTGTTTTTAAAACAAGGGCAAGGGCAATCTATTTACAATATCAAGATAATGTTTTATAATAGTGAAAGCACATTTAATTTAGAGGAGAAGAAAGAAATGAACGGCGATGCGGTTTTTGTCTCTGTCTTTATGTTGATTGTAATTTTTGTTATAGGGCCTTTGTCTTTTAAAAAACATAAGTTTGAGAGTTTAAGGGAAAAGGCGGAACAAAAAAAAATAACAGAAGAACGTCTTCATAACCAAAATAAGGAAATGAAAGAGGAGGAAGAGAAAAAATAGATAAACAAAGCTCGGAAAAAATTTCCGGGCTTTTTATGTTGGATTGTAGTTCTTCGACAAGCTTAGAAACTATTTGTTTAACAGGGTAAGCTGGATTCCCGTCATGCCTACCGGCAGGCAGGCTTTCGTCCGCCTCGACGAGCCTTTGGCGAGACGGGCGGGAATGACAGATAAAAAGAGTTTTACTTTCTTTCGGAGATTTCTTTTTTGATGTTTTCTAAAAAAGCGGAAATTTCATTCGAGCCGAGATCGCCTTTGTTATATTTTCTGATAGAGACAGTGTTTGCTTCAACTTCTTTATCGCCGATAATCGCCATAAAGGGGATTTTTTTAAGTTCGGCGTTTCTGATTTTTTTGCCGATAGTTTCGGCGCTTTTATCAAGTTCGGCGCGAAGGCCATTTTCTTTTAGTGCAAGAAGAATTTTTTCTCCATATTTCAAATGCTTCTCACTGATAGGAAGAATAATAACTTGGAGCGGAGAAAGCCAAACAGGAAGAGCGCCGGCGTAGTGTTCTAAAATAACTCCTAAGAATCTGTCGGGAGAGCCGATTAAAGCGCTATGAATCATAACGGGGGTTTCTTTCTCGCCTTTTTCATTGATATAGGAAAGTTCAAAGCGGGCGGGCATATTGAAGTCAATTTGAATAGTGGAAAGCTGCCATTCGCGGCTCAAGCTGTCTTTCGCAATCAAGTCCATTTTAGGGCCGTAGAAAGCGGCTTCGCCGAGAGCTTTTTCATATTTAACTTTTTTCTTTTTAAGCAGGTCTTCCAGCATTTTTTGCGATTTTTTCCAGACAGCGTCCGAGCCGAGATATTTTTCTTTATTTTTTTCGTCGCGAAGGGAAAGGCGGATGTAGTAATCCATACCGTAAGTTTTCATAGCTTTATTGATAGCCATAAGAAGCATAGAAAATTCTTTTTCAATTTGATTTTCGCGGCAGAAGCAGTGGGAATCGTCTTGAGCAAAAGCGCGAAGACGAGTTAAGCCGGAGAGTTCGCCAGGTTTTTCATCTCTATAAAGATTGGCAAAATCGGAAATGCGGACCGGAAGGTCTTGATAGCTTCTGATTTTGGAAGCGAAGATTTGAGTGTGCTGGGGGCAATTCATTGGCTTCAGGAAATATTCTTCTTTGGTGTAGTTAGAAACAGCGCGGAACATATCGTCTTTGTATTTATCGTAATGGCCGGATTTTTTGAAAAGTTCGGCTTTATTGATTTGTGGAGTGTGAACTTCGTGATAATCCATTTCGGAGCGAAGGGAGCGGGAGTAGTCGCAGATTTCTTTTCTAACAATAAAACCGCGTTCGGTGTAGAGAGGGAGGCCGGGGCCGACTAAATCGGAAAAAATGAAAAGGTCGAGCTCTTGGCCGAGTTTGCGGTGGTCGCGGCGTTCGGCTTCTTCCAGTTGTTTTATTTTTTCTTCCAGTTCTTTTTTAGAATCAAAAGCCAAGCCATAGATGCGGGTTAACATTTGATTTTCAGAGCTTCCTTTCCAATAAGCGCCGGCAATTTTCAGGAGTTTAAATCCGTCCATGGGGATTTCTTTGGTGTTTTTAACGTGAGGGCCGGCGCAAAGGTCGGTAAAAATATCGCCAGTTTCGTAAACGGAAATTTTCTGTTTGGATTTTTTAAATTCTTCAATAAGTTCCAGTTTAAAAGGTTGGTTTTTGAAAAGTTTAGTAGCTTCGGCGGGGGAAACTATTTTAGAAGAAAAAGAAAGATTTTGTTTGATAAGTTCCCGCATTTTTTTTTCAAACGTTCCCAAATCTTTTTCGGAGATTTTTTCGGGGAAGAGAAAATCATAATAAAAACCGTCTTCAATAACGGGGCCGATGCCAAGTTTTGTATTGGGCCATTTTTTTAAGACAGCGGTGGCCAAAAGATGGGAAAGAGAATGGCGGATTTTTTCTATATTTTGAGATGATTTTTGCTTAGACATATTAAATATAATATACGCCCGCTTTAATTTTTGGGCAAGAAAAAACCTCCAGAAGAGAGACAAGAGTTGAGGTGATAAAACTTTGGTTTGTAATTAAAGTAACTCCGGCCTGAGTCGGAGTCGTTGAACTCTAATTTAAAATTAGAGTTCAACGACTTTATTACAAATAAATTTGGGGTCGTCGGTTTTCCAAGACATGCGGCCTTCGGCGAGAATAATATTATTTTCTTTCCAAATTTCCGGGTTTCTCGCGATGGTGTCGTGAAAGACAAGCATTTCAAGCGGGTCTTCTTTATCAACGATCGTGACAAAAAGCATCGGCTGGCCGGTTTTAGCGATAAAACGTTTGATTTGCGAAATGGCGCCGGCGATTCGGATATTCAAACGCTGATTTTTAAAAGCGGCGGCTTCTTTCAGTTTTTTAACGCCGTATTTCTTTAATTTTTCAGCGTGCTGTTCCAAGGGGTGTTCGGAAACATAGAAACCAAGAAGTTCTTTTTCCCAAGTTAATTTTTCTTTAGTTGAGACGGGCGGAGCGGGTTCAAATTTCAAAAAGCCAGAGCCGATAGAAGAAGAGCCGAAAAGAGAAGAAGAACTGCTGCTGTTATTTTTTCGGCTGGCTGAAAGAAATTTAATAATATTTTCGATATTAGCAAGAGCGAGGCCTCTTTCGATATTTAAAGAATCAAAGGCGCCGCATTTCAATAAACTTTCCAAAGATTTTTTATTAAGGTCTTTATGCTTAACGCGGTTCAGAAAGTCGGTGAAAGAAGCGAATTCGCCGTTTCGCGCGCGTTCTTCAATAATGGCGTCAACAATTCCTTTCCCGACATTTTTGACGGCGAGAAGGCCAAAACGGATATTTTCTTCTTCCGGCAGAAATCTTTCAGAACTTTTGTTGATGTTCGGAGGAAGAATATCAATGCCGGATTTTTTGGATTCGGCTGTTAGAAAAGAAAGGCGGTCGATATCGTTTAGTTCGGCGTTAAGAAGAGAAGTCATAAATTCAACCGGATATTTGGCGCGGAGAAAAGCGGTGCGATAGCCGATTAGAGCGTAGCAGGCGGCATGGGAACGATTGAAGCCATAGCGGGCAAAAGGCGGGAAAAGTTCCCAGATGGATTTAGCGATTTTTTCCGGAATATTGTTTTTTATCATGCCGTCTAAGAGTTTCTCGCGCATTTCGTCCAAAAGCTCTTTTATTTTTTTACCGATAGCTTTTCTTAAAGTGTCGGCTTCGCCCAAAGAAAAACCGGCGAGGTCGCGGGCGATTCTCATCATTTGTTCCTGATAAATACCGATGCCGTAAGTGGATTTCAAGATCGGTTCAAGTTTTTTATCAAGATAAGTGACGGGCTCACGTCCGTGTTTTCTTTCAATATAGTCGGGAATAAGTTCCATCGGTCCCGGACGATAAAGGGCAACCATAGCGATTAAATCTTCGAATTCGGTGGGCTTAAGTTCGCGCATATAGCGGCGCATGCCAGATGATTCAAATTGAAAAACTCCGGTGGTGTCGCCAGCTTGAAGAAGCTCGTAAGTTTTTTTGTCGTCTAAAGGAAGAGTGGAAATATTCAAATCCAATCCTTTGAAATCTTTAATGAGCTTAATAGTGCCTTCAATAATGGTGAGATTTTTCAAACCCAAAAAGTCCATTTTGAGAAGACCAAGGTCTTCAACGGCGTGCATTTCAAACTGGGTGATGATGGCGTTTTCATCTTGCGGAGAACGCTGGAGAGGAAGATATTCGGTTAAAGGTTCGGGAGAAATAACAGTGCCGCAAGCGTGGACAGAAGCATGGCGGGCAACGCCTTCCAAGTGTCTTGCGGCGTCCAAAACTTTCTTGGCGTCTTTGTCGTTTTTATACATTTCTTTCAGTTCCGGAATAGAATCAAGAGCGTCTTTCAGATTGGAATTAAAAGGAATATATTTAGCGATTTTATCGCAGAAACTATAAGCAAGACCGAGAGCGCGACCGGCGTCGCGGATGGCGGCTTTGGCAGCCATAGTTCCGAAAGTGATTATTTGAGCGACATGGTCTTCGCCATATTTACTTCTAACGTAAGCCAAAACTTCGTCGCGGCGGGTATCAGCAAAATCGACGTCGATGTCGGGCATTTGAATACGTTCGGGGTTGAGAAAACGTTCAAAAAGGAGGTCGTATTTTAAAGGGTCGATGTCGGTGATGTTTAAAACAAAAGCAACCAAACTGCCGGCAGCCGAACCGCGGCCGGGACCGACAGCGATGCCGCGGTCTTTGGCCCAATTGATAAAGTCCTGGACAATAAGGAAATAGCCGGCATAGCCGGTTTGTTTAAT
>Ga0265297_10001895_pt1 | contig 45583 bp, 55 predicted proteins | sample Munlanlwell13791_FD_192502 | JGI IMG/M metagenome (GOLD analysis project Ga0265297, IMG submission 192502) | Leachate microbial communities from a municipal landfill in Southern Ontario, Canada - Leachate well 137-91 | ecosystem: Engineered > Solid waste > Landfill > Unclassified | place...
TATCATCCGTGGCAAGCATTAGTAGGAAAGAGGGAAGAATGAAACTAAGAACGATAGATTATATCTTGATTGCTATTGGCTCATTTATGGGGGCAATCATCGGTAATATATTGGGGTATGGAATAGGATATTTAATAATCTTCAAATGAAAAAATTAATTATTATCGCATTTCTATCTTTATTTCTTCTATCCTTTGATTGGGGCTTTCCAAGGTATATGTGGAAGCCTGTAAACACGGCATTGGGTTTTTACTATGCTTTAACTGATCCACAATATAATTATATTGCTTGGGATTTACTTACAGATGGTTGGAAAAATTATCAAGGTTTAGAAAGAAATACCTTTGTTCAAGAATATGAACCAGAAAAGAAAATAGTAGATATAGTGGCTGGTGTTGAAATGCCACCTGATTATTACAAAGTAATTCTTATATTTGATGATAACACTGGAATGACTTTGTGTGTTCGTAACGATAAAGGACATTGGGAAATAGATTGCGTTTGGGAGGAATGATGAGTATAAAATGGTTCTTTGGTTTGGCAGCAATATTCCTATTTGTAATTGTAGTTATATTATCTTCAACCTTTAAAGTAGAAGTTATTCAAACTACTACAACTCCAACAGTTGAAGTTAGATATGATCCAGTACAAAAACCAGAGGAACTATGTGGAGTAGTAGAGGAAAAATGGCCTTTCGTTGTGATAAGATATAATCCAGATGGTAGTTGGAATATGATATATTATATACGTGTTCTATTGAATAATGGTACAGTACGTGCAAATGTTAGTGTTTCAGAAGAAGTTTGGGATCATGTATTGCCGGGATCAGATATTTGTGCTCCAGTATTTAAATTTGAAAATAGACCGTAGGAGGAATGAATGACTCTTGTAAGCGGAATATTACTTTATATGTTAATAGCATTTGTGTTTCTTATGTTGGGTGTTTTAGAAGGAGAAGAACAAGCAATCACCGATCCTTGTTCTTGTAAACTGTGTAAATCATATCGTGAAGCAGAACTATCTGACGAATTCAGAAAATGGTTTGGTAGTTCTACTTGGGAAGAACTTGAAGAAATAAAAGAACAAATTGACAATAGTAAAAGTGGTGGTTTCCACAAGTGTAAATATTGTGGAGCATTCAACGATAGGGATGAATAATGAAAGTAGAAAATAACCTATTAACAGACGATCCTCGTATTCAACCTTATGTTCCAGCACCTAGAGGCTGGTTAAATTCTATTACTATTAATCCTGAATTTTTAGTTGAACACTATACGGCAACTATTTCTTTAGCTGATGCTTTTGCTTCAGCTTATTTTGCTCATATCTATATTGATGAGTTAGGTTTAATCTACCAGAAAGTTCCTCTAGACAAATGGGCCGCTCATGCGGGAACTTCTGAATGGGGCGGAAGAAAAGATTTAAATAAATTTTCTCATGGAATAGAACATGTTAACTATGGTTGGGTTTATAAGAACTGGAAAAATGGAAAGTTTGGTAGATCGTGGATAGATCAAAATAATATTGAGCATTGGATTTATGTACCCACTGATAGAGTACTGGACTCTCCTCATAGATTAGAAAAAGCAAAGAGATACTTTGAAACTTACTCTGAAAAACAATTACAATCTTCTTGGGATGTAACTAGATGTCTTAATGATAATTATCATTATATTGATATAGTTGGACATGAAGATGTTTGTTTAAAAATTGATCCGGGTCCGGCGTATCCATTAAAAGAATTTAAAAATAGAGTTTATGGAAATGAAGTAGGTAAACTATTTACAGTTAATCGTTGGTGGACTGGAAGTGGAATTGGAACTGGTGGAGTATCTTTAAAATGGTTGCCTTACTCTTGGTCAGTATCTAAAGTTTGGTGTCCTGTTAATACTATAGTTAGAAAGTTAGAATGGAGTGGTAGATGGGTTAAAGTATTAAGAGAGGATAATGGTAAAGATGGTTGGATAGAGGAAAAATATTTAAGGAGAATATTATGAATATGGTCCATAGAATTTCACTGGTTGCATTTATTCTTGGTTGTACTTTTTTTTCTGTCATACCAAATGTGGTTGAAGAGTATTTAGACTTCATGATTAGTTTAAGTGCCATAATGATTGTTATTGGAATTGTGGTTTTTATAGTGGTTCCTGAAGATAGCTTAGAACCAGCAGATGTAAATACAGTTCATATACAACACAACGTAGAAAATAAAGTCATGGATTGCGGTACCTTATATGATGGTAGTATGAAACCGTATGATCCTAAATCTCCAAAAGAAGGTGCTGATTAAATGAACAACAAAACACTATTAAAAATATTAGGTATTATTTGTTTAATTCCATTTGGCTTATTAGTCTTATTGTTTTTCATATCATTACTAATGTTAATAACAACACATCAATTGATGACATATTCTGTTATTGGTATATTATGTTTTGTTATATTTATATGTATAACCCTTATTGGACTTGAACTTTTAGATCGAAGCAAGGAAAACGCAAATGGCAGTAAAAACTAAGGCCGGTTGGGAATGTTCTTATTGTGGTAAACCATTTGCTAATAGAATTAGAGCAGATGCTTGTAGAGATACTCATGATTTAGTTTATATTGCAATGGCTAGATCAGATATCGCTCGTCTGGTTCAATTCATTATGACTAAGGAAGAGAGAGTTCTTACACCAACTATTTTCTTGACTTTACAGGGAATTGTCAAGAAAGAGAAGATCAAATTAGGAAATATTAAACCCTTTCCCAAAAGACCAGAAGAAGAAATAATAGACAAAAGTGACGAATTATTGTCTTAAAATGGTTTAAAACAGTTATTTACTTGACAAAAATCGGAAAGTATGATATAATAGTGTTATAGATAGAAAAGGAGTAATTTAATTCGGACAATTCCTATCCGAATTATCCAAATATGGAAGACCCAATTTTAAGAAAAAGACGTAGATTACCTGATCCAACTAAAATGAGAAACCTTAATCAGTTTAAGAACATGACTGATGACGAGTATGATGAATACTATTCTAAGTTGGCTGTTGATGCTGTACCTGTAAAAGAATTTGAAACTCGTATTCAGACTAAGATGAAAGAACTTGAAGCTGATTATGATATTTCAGATATGAAAATTAATGACAAACTTTTACTAAGAGCATTATGTCAAGCTTTGATTCAATTAGAGGACTTAGAACAAACAGCATATAAGTTTAGAGTTGAAGGTATTGATCCTACCAATATTATGATATTAAAATATATTGGTGATCTAATGACTGATTTAAGAAATAGTATTTCTAAATTACAAGATGATTTAAAGATCACTAGAAAAATTCGTAAGGGCGACAAAGAAGTTACAGTTTTAAATTATATAGAAGAATTAAAAGACAAGGCTCGTAAATTCTATGACCAAAAAATGATGTATGCTTTTTGTCCCAAATGCAATATGCTATTAGGAACTTCTTGGTGGCATTATGCAGATGACGATAGAAACAAGATAGCATATTACTGTCATAGAAAATTAGATAGTGGGGAAGAATGTGGAGAGAAAGTTATTCTTCGCTCAGTAGATATGTTAGAAAATAAAGGAACTAATGAACCTAAACTTTTACCAGAAAGCTTGAGATAAAAAATGACAAAGGCGTTAATTACAGGAATAACAGGACAGGACGGTTCGTACTTAGCAGAGTTTTTATTAGACAAAGGTTACAAAGTTGTTGGAATGGTTAGAAGATCAAGTTCTCCTAACACCAGTAAAATAGATCATATTAAAAATAAATTAATTTTAGAACCTGGGGATTTAGCAGATCAAAGTTCCATAGATCATATAATTAGAAAATACCAACCAGATGAAATTTATAATTTAGCTGCTCAATCCTTTGTTCAGACTTCTTGGAAAACAGCAGAATATACTGCAAATATAGATGCTTTAGGAGTACTAAGACTTCTAGAATCTATTAGACAGTTTACACCAGATACTAAATTTTATCAGGCATCTACTAGTGAAATGTTTGGAAAAGTTGTAGAGAGTCCTCAAAATGAAAATACAAAATTCTACCCAAGAAGTCCATATGGAGTATCCAAAGTATTTGCTCACTATATTACAATTAATTATAGAGAGAGTTATAATTTATTTGCCTCCTGTGGAATTTTATTCAATCATGAATCTCCAAGACGAGGATTGGAGTTTGTAACTAGAAAGATCACAAATACTGTAGCTAAAATTGCTCTAGGTAAAACTAAAGAATTAAGATTGGGAAATCTAGATGCTAAAAGAGATTGGGGGTTTGCTGGAGATTATGTAGAAGCAATGTATGAAATCCTACAATATAAATCTCCAGATACTTTTGTTATTGGTACAGAAAGAACCACTACAGTTAGAGAATTTTGTAATTTAGCTTTTAATTATGTTGGATTAAATTATGCAGATTATGTAATAGTTGATCCTGAGTTCTATAGACCAGCTGAAGTTGAGTTATTACTATCAGATTGTACTAAAGCTAAAACAGAATTAAATTGGAAACCTAAACATTCTTTAAGACAGTTAGTTGAGATGATGGTTGAAAATGATCTTAGAGAGGAAAGCAGAAATGTCTGATTTTTGGAAAGATAAAACTATTATTGTTACTGGAGGAAATGGATTTCTAGGTAAACATTTAGTTAAAAAGTTAAAAGAAAAGAATCCCCAAAATATAATAATTCCACCACACTCTAAGTTTGATTTAACTACTCCAATTGATATTCATAAACTTTATAGTCATATTGGAAATAATGTTATAGTAATTCATTTAGCTGCTGTTGTTGGAGGAATAGGATTTAATCAAGTAGAACCAGCAAAATTATTTTATGATAATATTTTAATGGGAACTCAGTTAATGCATTTAGCTTGGAAATATGAATTTTCTAAGTTTGTGCAAATAGGAACCACTTGTTCTTATCCTAAATATTCTCCTACTCCTTTTAAAGAAGAGGATTTGTGGGACGGGTATCCTGAAGAAACCAACGCCCCATATGGTATAGCTAAGAAAGCTTTATTAACTATGGGCCAAGCGTACAGACAACAATATGGATTTAATTCAATCCATTTAATTCCAGTAAATCTATATGGCCCAGGAGATAATTTTAAACCAGAAAGCTCCCACGTTATTCCAGCACTTATTAAAAAATTTGTAGACGCTAGAAATAATAATTTAGAATCGGTTGTTGTATGGGGTGATGGAACATCAACCAGAGAATTTCTATATGTAGAAGATTGTGCAAAAGCTATTCTTTTAGCTACTGAAAAATATAACTCTGGAGAACCGGTTAATCTTGGAAGTGGGGATGAAATTTCAATAAAAAATTTGGTTAATAAAATTGTTGATTTTACTGGTTATGAAGGCAATATTATTTGGGATATTGAAAAACCAAATGGCCAACCTAGAAGATGTATGGACACATCAAAAGCATTTAAAGAATTTGGCTTTATTTCACTTACTCCTTTTGATGTTGGTTTATTAAAAACAATTAATTATTATGAAGGATTATTAGAAAATAAATGATTAAAGAAGAATTTAAATGTAGAATTTGTGGTAATGATTTAAGAGTTGCCTTAGATTTAGGAAAAATTTATCCATCGGCATTTGTAAAAGACCAGGAAAATTTAGAGAAAGCCCCCATAGTTTTAGCTCAATGTAAAGAGTGTGGACTAGTCCAATTAAAACATACTGTTGAATTAGATTCAATGTACAGACAATATTGGTATCGTTCTGGATTAAACAAAAGTATGTTAACCGATCTTAAAGATGTTGTAGATGATATCGAAAACACAATAGAACTTTATGATGGAGATACCGTAGTAGATATTGGATGCAATGATTGTAGTCTTTTTAGATATTATAATAATAAAAAACTCTTTACTATTGGATATGATCCGGCTTTAAATTTACCCAATGATTTTTGTAGTTTATTTATTAATGATTACTTTCCTTCTCCTATAGGAACCTATGAGAACAAAGCCAAAGTAATTACTGCTATAGCAATGTTCTATGATCTTCCTGATCCCAAGAAGTTTGTTAAAGCTATTACTAGAGAATTAGATAGAGATGGCATCTTTGTAATTCAATTTACTGATTTAATTTCTATGTTAGAGTTAACAGCTTTTGATAATATTTGCCACGAGCACTTAGAATACTATCGTTTATTAGATGTAATAAACGTTTTAAAATTAAATGGATTAGATGTATTTAAAGTTAGTCATAATAATGTTAATGGCGGAAGCCTAAGAATTTTTGCTTGCTTTGAGGGCAAAAGAGAAATTCAAGACAGTGTTTATAACTACTTACGTAAAGAATGGTTAATGTTAAAATCTGGAATGTTTGAAACTTTCTGTCGAAGAATTGCAAACACAGCAAATAATCTTTACAGTATTTTGGATATTCTTATTAAACAAAACGGAGAAACAGTTTTTGTTACCGGAGCTAGTACAAAAGGTAATACTCTTTTACAAGTATGCGATATAGATGATAGATTAATTCCTTATGCTGCTGAAGTAAATAGTGATAAATTTGGTTTACGTACAGTAGGATCAAACATAGAAATTATTCCAGAACAAGAGGCACTTGCTAAAAATCCAGATTATTTCTTAGTACTTCCTTGGCACTTTAAAAATACATTTCTTAAAGTATATAAAGATTATATTAATAAAGGTGGTAAGTTAATTTTTCCGTTACCATCAATTGAGATTATAGGAAAGGATGAATTAAATGGGAATTGAAATTAAGTCAATTGGATTTTTGATAGATGAACTAATTACTACAGATTTAAAATGTTGGTTTGCTCAAGAGAATCTAATGAACATGTCTTTATCAGAACATGAAAGACTAGGTGCTGCGATTAAAGCACAGCAACTCAACGGAAGACGTAATCAATTAATTAAAGCCATAGATGAGAAATCAGGTGATGCTGCCTTTTCTCCTACTAGTAAAACTTATATGGAAGAAAAGAAATAATGCCGACGATAGGTTGTGCTATAGTTTCTAGAAATGATAATCATGGCGGAAATTTAGGAGCCAAAGCTGCTTATTGTTTAAATTCTGCTTTAGAGACATATGATGAAGTAGTTTATGTAGATTGGAATTCTAGAGATGGTAAGACTTTAGTAGATGAATACATATATGATTTGTTTAATTATGGAAAACTTAAAATAGTAATTGTAACTCCAGAACAACATAACAGATACGCAAATGGAAATAAAATTTCTCCGTTTAATCATGTTACTGGTAGAAATGTGGGATTAAGAAGACTTAATACAGATTATTTAGTTAGCACAAATATAGATGAAATACAACCAGCCAGAAAATATTTTGATAAATATTTAAATGATGAAACTGTACTTACAGCAGTAGCTAGACACGGGCTTCAAAGAGGATTAGACGACCTAATGCCTTTGGGTTCATGGAGAGATATAGTTTCTGTTAGAGACAAACTTACTACAATGTCTTTCCCGCAAGCATGGCCTATAAAAATGAACAAAGATGACGTTTGGTCTTTAGTGGCTTTCTGTGGTGATCTTCAATTAGCCCATAGAAATTTATGGCACTCTATAAGAGGTTTTGCAGAATTTCAAAAGGGAGATAATTATATGGATTCTCTATTACAAAGAAAAGCCATAGAAGCTGGATATAAAGTTCAAGTAAGTTATGATATTCCTATTTATCATATAGACCACGACAGAAGTAATGCATATGGTGAATATAGTTTAGAGAATAAATCGTCTTGTTTAACTAAAGAATTTGTTATTCCACCTAATGATGAAAATTGGGGACTATGGGACTATGATTTAAAAGAATATGTTATATAGAATTGGAGAGGAAAATGTATGATAAAGTAGTATTTTATTTGCATTATGGTAATGGAGATATTTTTGAATCTAGAGAATTTGTAAAAGAGTGGATGGACATTGTTCCTGCCAAAGAGTACGAATATGCTCATGGCAAAAACCCTAAAATTCTTTGGGACATCCCTAAACTTAAATCTGTTCTAGTTACTCCTATAATGCATGGAATGACTGATCTATTAGAACAAGACAATATTCTTTATGTTAATTGTTGGATAGGTAGAGATGGCAAATATGTTCTTCCTGGAATTGGTTGTGTAGTTGAAAAACTTTACGAGATGCATAATGAGATGCTAACTAAATTAGGAGTTAGAAGATTATCTAAACCAGTTTTAGATTATATACCTAGTATAGATTATTCTTATTATGATCTTTTTAATGTAGATAAATTTTTAGAACAATATAAAGATAAAGACAAAGTTTTAATTGACAATGGGAATGTCCAATCTAATCAAGCTAAGAACTTTGATTTCACTCCTATAATTTATAGACTAGCTGATTACTATAAAGATAAATTATTTATAACCACTCACCCATTACCAGAGAAAAAGGATAATTTATTCTCTTCTGATTTTGTAATTAAGTCCAAAGAGCCATTTGATTTAACTGAACTTTCTTATTTAAGTTTACACTGTAATACAATTATTGGTAGAAACTCTGGTCCGTTTGTTTATGCACAAGTTAAAGAAAACTGGTTTGATCCCAATAAAGTATTTATGTCTTTTACTTATACTAAGATAGCATCTACATTTGTGTTGTCTCCACAGGTTAAAGCTACTAAGTATTGGTCAGACTTTATTTCAGAAGATGGTGTTTATTATAAATGTATAGAAGCGATTGAGAGAAAATGAAAACACTTATAGGTGCTACAGATAACTTTTCTGGCGTTTATCAAATAAGAAATGTAGTTAATAATCATTTTTATATAGGATCAGCGGTCAATTTATACAAAAGATTTCTACATCATGTGGGACGTTTACGAAATAATAAACATAAAAACCAACATTTACAATTTGCATATAACAAATATGGTGAGGAGAACTTTGAATTTAAGGTAATATTATACTGTGAAAAATTTGAACTTTTAAGATATGAACAAGAATTAATAAATAGATTAAACCCACACTACAATATTTGTAAATTTGTAAAAAGCAAATTGGGATGGAAAACTCCTCCAGAAGTAATAGAAAAAATAAGATGTTCACAAATAGGTAAAAAAAGAAGACCACATACTCAAGAGGAAAAACTAAAATTTTCTTTAGCTTTAAAAGGAAGAAAAAGACCGCCCTTCACGGAAGAATGGAAAAACAAAATAAGAATTGCAAACATAGGGAAAAAATTGTCAGAGGAAACCAGAAGGAAAATTTCTTGTGCTTTAGTTGGAAGACCTGTTACACCAGAAACTAGGAAAAAAATTTCAGATTCAAATAAACACCCTAAAATTAAGAGGATTAATAATGTTAACTAATACCTGTATAGGGATCGGGACCTTTGGCAATTTAGAGTTTACTAAATTAGCAGTTCAATCTGTTGAAGATACTACTAATAAACTAGTAGATTTCTTCTTAGTAGTTGGTAAACCAGGAGATGAAAAAACAATCGAGTGGCTGAAATCCAAGAATATTCCACATAGTGTTCACAGTAGTAATAGAGGATTTCCAGTCTCAGTAAATGATATTTATGATTATGCCTTTAAAATGAATAACTATGACAACTTAATCATAATGGGAAACGATGTTCTAGCCTATCCATATGCAATTGACAATCTAATTCATGTAGCAGAAACCACAGATTATGATTGGGTTTGCCCAAGAGAGGTTAGTGTTTTTACTTTATTAAAAGCACATCCAGAATTAAAAGAATTGTTTGCTGGTAGAGAATTAAGAATTACTCCAGAAGATTTACAGAAAAGACCGTGGGAAGCCTTCGATGAATATAAAAATGATCCATCATATTGTGATATAAGATTTAGTCAAACCCATAATATGTGCCTTTATAAAAAATCTGTGTTTGATAAAGTAGGATATATTGATGTTAATTTTTATCCTGCTTATTTTGAAGACAATGATTTAGTTAAAAGAGCATTACTTACAGATTTAAAATCTTGTACTCTAAACCACACATTTTATTTCCATTTCTGGAGTAGAACTATTAATCAAGAAACTGGTGGATCAAATTCTAAATTCTTTTCTCTTAATAGTAATTTCTATATTAAAAAATGGGGCGGTCCGTTTCTAAAGGAAACGTATTCAGTACCTTTTAATGGAGAAAGTAACTTCTTTAATCTTGGAGGAATTAAAATAGACTCCAGAGAAAGAGAACAAGAAGTTATAAATTATTGGAAAGAAACAAAATGAATTTACTTCTCTGCGGAGCAACAGGATATGGTAATGTAGGTGATGACTGTATTAGAGACATACTGGCAGACTCCGTTTATTCCAAGTTTGGAGACAAAGTAAATATTACTGCTACGCGCCCTTATCCACAAAAGAAATTAATTGAAGAATCTAATCTAATAGTAATTGGTGGTGGTGGATTAATCTATGATAGTAATCAAGCTAATTTTGATTACTATCTCATGTATGCTGCTGAAGCTTATTTAGAAAGTAAGCCGTATGCTTTTATAGGAATAGGTTTACAAGAACTTTCTGATCCTAAGAATATTAGTAGACTAAGAGAAGCATTTAGACATTCAAAAGTTATTTCAGTTAGACAACAGGCTGATATTGATAAACTTAAGAAATTGGATTGCTATTTTGAAAACAAAACCTTTCTAGGAAAAGACATTGGTTATTTAATCAAACCCTCCAAAATTAAATTTACAGAGAAAAGTAATAAACCTAAAATAGCAATTATTCCTGGGCATGATTTTTTAAATACAGAAATATATAAAGACAAAATTAAATTAGCTGTTTTAAATAATATGAATGCAGTAGATTTTTATTTTATATCCACATCATATGAAGACAACGATAACATAGAAGAACTGAGAAAGATTATAGATTATAATGGATCAATAAGAGATTTTAAATATTTTAGAGCATCTACTATAACATCTCTACTAGGAGAAATGGATGCCGTCTATACCAATAGATTTCATGGGGTAGTGTTTGGTGTGGCCTCTGGGTGTAAAAAAGTTATTGGTTTTGGAACCAAGCAGAAAATTTTGGATGAGCTACCACAAGAAAACATTGCCACTTCTTTTTCAGAAGGATTTCTAAATATATTAAATACATGTAAAGAAATACCTTTTGTAAAAGATAGAACACATCTTAATCTTTTAAATGGTTTAATTAGTAGTATGATATGATTGCAGAAAAAGTAACTCAATTTGATTTAGTACTTTATGAGATTTTAAGAAATCCTGTTCTTTATGCAGAGTTTGTTAATAACATTGACAGAACCGATAGAGAAGAGGAATTTAAACTTACATGGTATCAGAAAGATGTAGCATGTGATTATAATCCATATATAAGTTTATGTATGGCACGTGCTGTAGGAAAGACTGAGATTTTAAGTAACATAATTTCTCAAACTCTTATTCTTAATATTTATCCAGATGATTATATAATTTATACGGTCCCTAATGAAGCACAACTTAAACCTGTGTTCGCAAATGTTAGTAGAAAATTTAGAGCCAACTCCTTCTTAAAAAACTTTATAGAACCAAAGTCTGGAATTAAAACAAATGAAAGCATTAAGCTTTTAAATAATGCACTTCTATTATGTAGAATTGCTGGTACTAGTGGCACAGGAGTTAATGTTATTGGTTTGCATACTCCGTTTGAAATTGTAGACGAAGCCGCTTATTTTCCATTTGGAACTTATAAAGAATTGATTCCTACTTTAAATACATGGACACCTGGATTTAAAAGATACTCTTCAGGAGTTCCTAGTGGACTTAGAGAAAACAATGTTCTCTGGTTATCAGACCAAGGAGATAGTTCTTACACTAAACATAGAGCAACTATCTTTGACAATCCTAGAATTACTCCTGATGATATAGAAAAATTCAAAATAGATTACGGAGGAGTGGATAGTGAAGACTGGATGCACCTTGCTCTAGGTCAACATGGTAAACCAGTTTACTCGGTTTTTGATAGAACCTTGATGAGAATTGAAGGGGAGCCAGTTTATAAATTAGTATTAGATGGTATATCAGAGAGAGATAATATTGGAAACTATATAGATAAACTAATAATGTTTCCATCTTTGCCTACTAATAATATGACTATATTTGGAGTGGACTTGGGTTACACTGATCCAACAGCTATTTTTATTTTATATGTTAACAAAAATCAACAGATTAAATTCCACGGTAAGGTACAATTAAATAAAGTCACATACCCAATTCAAATGAAAATCATAGACACTCTTGATACAAAATTCAAACCAGCCCTTATTGGTATAGATGTTGGGGCTGCGGGTAGAGGTGAAGTTCAACATTTAATTCAAGATGATGAATTTAAAACCAAACACTATGAAAAAAGAATTTATCCTGTAGAATTCAGTTCAAGTGTGCAATTAGGTTTTGACTCTTCTGGTGAAGAATTAAAATCTAAGACTAAGCCATTTGCAGTTAGTTTACTTCAAGAGTATGCTAATACACACAAACTAATTTTTTCTTCTACAGATTATGATACTATATTAGAACTGGAAAGAATGACATACACTAAAAACCCACAATCTGGAGATTTAGTATATAGAACTTTAACTCCAAAGGGCGGACAAAAGGGAGAGGACCACTTTACATCGGCACTGTTATGTGCTACATTGGCTTATTATATGGAAAGTGAAAATATGATAAGACCTAAATCAGTTAAACTAGCTTCTCCAAGTTGGTTTTTATAATAGGTAAATTATGACAAACAAAAAACAAGAACCTAAGAAATTTGCATTGGCTACTTTCATGTCAAATGTGAACCAAATAAGCAATCCGTGGGGACCAGCTGACATAGATAAATTAGATATTTGGGATTACAAGGAGTTTAGAAAAGTAGTTAATGCTTGTAGATTTTTCTATAAACGCGATCCAATTGCTTCAGCAGTAGTTAATAAAATGGTAGACATTTCTATTACTGATTTGTGGTTTAGTAGAAAAGGTATAGAAGATAATCAATTCAAACTCTTTTTAGCTATCAAAGATAAACTTAGAGATTTTGCTGAAGTTATGGCATTAGAGTATATGTTATCTGGATTAGTAATCCCTGAGATATCTTATGCAGTAGCTAATAAAGAGATACTTAAAGATTTTGGAATTAAGAAATATGAAGCATTAGTTCTTCCTGTTTCTATGTGGCTTCGTGATCCATTTACAATTAAAATTAAAAGTTCTTGGTCTACAAGTAAGCCCTCTTACTTTGCTATTATTCCTCCAGAAGCTATTAATTTTATTATGAGCGGTGGAGTTTTTCCAGATGGAACTAGAGACTTAAAATTATATGAAGAACTTTCAAGGGACTACCCAGAATTTGTAGCTGCTATTAAAAGAGGAGAAACGGAGTTTCTTTTAGATAATCCATTAATCATTAGAAGAAGATTTACTACAGAATCTCCTTATCCAGTTCCTTATATGTTCAGTGCTTTGGAACCATTAAAACATAAAAGAAATATTAGACGTATGGATTATTCAGTAGCTGCTAGAGCTATTAAAGCTATTCAGATATTTAGAATGGGTAATGATACTTTCCCTGTTACTGAAGACAGTCAAGAGGTATTTGATTCAATTAAAAGTCAAATGACTTGGAGAGACTCTGGTGGACTTAATGTAGAATCCGTGTTCCAACTTTTTGCTAACCATACATTAGATGTTGAATGGGTGTTTCCTCCGTTCGATGCTTTATTAAATGATGTTAAATATAGAGAAGTCAACGGTGATATTATAATGGGGTTAGGTTTTCCCGGTATTCTTTTAACAGGGGAATCTGAAAAATCAAACACATCTTCTCCAGATTTTGCAACCTTATCTCCAATTAAAACCATGAACAATATGAGAGATAAAATTGCTAGAGTATTAAATGATATTGTTACTGAAATATCAGAACAGAACCATTGGAAGAAAGCACCACATGTAGACTTTAAACCTGTTCACTTACAAGCATTTAAAGATTTAATAGTTGGATTGCAATTCTTATATGGTACTAGAAATGTTTCTAGACAGACTTTAACAGAAGCCTTTGGTTATGATTGGGAAGAAGAACACGAAAAGATTAAGAAAGAGGATAAAGAAGTTAAAGCTGCTGGTACTATGGAAGTATCTCCTATGCCTTTCTCTCCCCAACCAAATACTCCTGGGGAAAAACCAAAAGGAAGTGAAGAAAAGAAGAAAGAATAATGGGGGCTTGACAAAATAACCGAAGTGTGGTATAATAGTAAGTGAGGATAAGATAGGACGATTCGGTATACTAATTCGGACAAATCCTATCCAAATTATCCGAATAGGTAAAATATGGACAAATTTGTTACAAGAGAAGAAGAACTTCAATTAGTAGAACAAGAGGGTGAGGCGATGTCTGCTGTATTTAAAAGCCCTCTTGTTACTACTGTAAAATTCATTCTTACTGACGACGAGCCAAATCATAATAAACAAAGAGTTCCTAGAGAGGAATTTATTAATATTATGAATTCAGGCATTTTTATGCCTATTAAGATGGCTATGGGTAAGATAGAAGACGGACATAAGGGAGCTATTCCTATTGGAGTTATTACCCATTTGAAAGAAGAAGGTAATAGAATTATTGGATTAGCTGCTTTATGGAACAAAGAAAGACCAGATGATGTAGAAATAATTAGAAAGCATTATGAAGAAAAACGCCCATTAAATTTATCATGGGAAATTGCTTATTCAGATTCTAAAGTGGATGAATCCGGTATTGAAAATCTTATCAATACTGCTTTGAGAGCAGTTACCTTAGTTGGTATACCGGCTTATGGGGGAAGAACTCCAATCTTAGCGGTTGCTTCAAAAGAAAACGTAGATAGAGTTTTGAATATTGTCTCTGCATTGGAAATACCAGAAGAAGTTAAAAAGAATATTCAGGCAGAATTGACTGGAATTACTTATGCAGAAGAAAATAAGGAGGACGAATTGGACGAAAAAGAATTTCAAGCTAAGATAGATGAACTTAATCAGAAATTAGCAGATGCTAATAAAGAGTTAACTACAATTAAGGAAGCACTATCAGCTAAAGAAAAAGAACTTCAGACTCAATCTGAAGAAGTGGCATCTTTAAAATCATTCAAAGAAACCGTTGAAAAGAAAGAACAAGAAGCTACTAAGTTAACTGAAATTAAACAAAAATTTGCTTCTGTTGGAATTGTTAAAGAAGATAAATATTTCACAGAACATAAAGATGATCTTTTGGCTTTAAACGATGCACAAATTGATTTTATGATTCAAGAGCTAGTTGCTTTTGCAAGTGCCTCAAAGAACTTCCAATCAATTAAAAAGACTACTGTTCCGCCTATTAATGGTGGGCAAGTACCCTCTTCTGATCCTAAAGAATTAGCTGCACAGTTGAAAGATTATCTTAGTAAAAAATAATAGGAGGAAGATACTAAATGGAAATTAATGAACTTAATGAAGTCTGGGGTGTTGTACCAGTAGAAAATATTAAAGAGGGAAGATTTGTCCTTCTAACAACTCAGGGCTTTAGTAATGTTTTTGGTGGTGGAACTGATTTACCAGGATGCAAAACTCCTGATAATACCACAGAAGCCAAACGCGCTAGATATATGATTGGCTTTGCTATGGATAATAGAGATGTTCCAATCTATGTCTCTATTCCGCAAGTAACATGGTCATTACGCAGAGGATTTGACCAAGCTGCAAACATTCCGTTTACAGCGGATGTTTATATGACACAAATGAGTGTTAAGACTGGATTAACAATTCCGTCTGGTTCTTACGCTCTAAGATTTGGTGAAGGTAGATATACACTTCCGTCTGGAGATTATATTTACAGTTCAGAACTTCACACACCGGGCGTTGGTCTTGCTGTCCAAGATGCTACCACAGACGCTACTGCCGGAGAAGCTGGTAAACTGAAATATGCTGCCTTTGATGCCGATGTTGTAGTTGCTCTGGTTGAGGAATTCGATTCTGATAATAACTTAACATTTAGAATCATTTAATAGGAGGTTTAAAACATGGAACAATTCGATAAGGAAGCCGTTGCTGCACTTTTAAAGGATTCTTCAAACAGGGAAGCATTGGCAGAATTTTTGCAGGAGTTTATTCCGGCTGGACATATTACTCTTGACTATATCAGTTTGTTACTGAATACAAGAGCACTTAAACCGGGCGACGCTCTTGTTAAGAAAATTAGAAAGGGGATTAAAGTTCACACTTTAGTTCCTGGCGCAGTTCATCTGAAATCTGAAATCACAGTTAAAGATAGAATCAATTACTCGATTGATGGTATTGATGTCGGTGTTAACTTTAACAAGTGGGAATTAGAAAAAGGTGAAATCGGCACAGTTGAAGAAATTAGAGCCGAGATGACAGCCAAACTAAGAGATCATCTGTTTAATAGAGTTCTTACTGCACTAGCCACTGTCTGGACAGCTGGTAATACTCCGGATAACTATGCTACTTGTGCTACGACTGTGAACTCAACTACTCTTGACTCAATGATTGATCAAATCAATCAGTATGGTGGTGGCGCTAAAACAATTATTGGAACTAGAAAAGCAGTTACACCTATTACCAAATTTGCTGCTTTCTGGTCCGATACTGCTACTTCGACAGTTGGAGTTTCTCAAGATATTTTAACTGAGTTCTTAAGAACTGGAAAACTTGGTGGGTATCTTGGTGTTCCGATTGTAGCTGTAGACCAAGTCTTCGATAACCCAGAAGATTATAATGCTTTAATACCGGATAACTATGTTCTCGTTCTTGGTAATAAGGTTGGTGACTTTATCACATATGGAAATCCAGAATGGAAAGTTTGGGACGATATGCGGCCTACACCTCCTTACACTAATATTGAGTGCTGGCAACAGTTCGGTATGATAATCGACAATGCCCTTGGCATTGGAGTAATCAAGATTACGTAATAATAATTAACAATTGGGGGAGGGCAAATAATTTTCTTTGGCGGAGCTTAACAGCGGCAAAGAGATGCCCTCCCCCTCAAATATAAAAGGAGATTTTATAATGACTGGAGAAATTTCAGTAGATGTGTATTCTGCTATGCAGACTGGCAAGCCGTATAAGTCATATAGAAAAACAATTTTAGGAAAGGTTTCTGTAGAAGTTTGGAACGAATTTGACAACAAACCAGAATGGGTTCTTTTATATGGAAGACCAGAGACAGCTATAGTAGATGTTTGGACAGAAAAAGGCGAAGTATATTTTAAAAATAAGAACAAAGTTTTAATGGACGCAGGACTTGTATTAGAAGTAAATAGGGCAGATTTACCTCCAGTACCAGAACCTAAAGTTTACACAGATGCAGATTTATTAGAATTATTTAAAAATAAGTTTTTTAAATTTAGAAGTATATTAAATAATATAGACAGTGAAGCCTTGTTACTTAGAATTCTAAGATTAGCTGAAGAACATAATTATTCCGCAGCAACAACTAAGGCTATTGAAGCACGTCTATCAGAAGTTCAAACAGCAGACTTTAATATACCATCACTTAAAAGTGAACCGGAAACTAAATAATGATTGAGACAGTAACTAATCTGGACTACTTAATTGATTTTGTAAGAATTCAAATAGGAGACATGACAGTTCCCTATAGATATACTGACGCAATGCTCAGAACTACATTAGTTACTGCTGTTAGAGCATTGCAACGTTGGTGGAACAATAGATATCTTATAAATGCAACTACTTATGATGTTTATAGAAATCCCAATATAGCGTTTTTAATGTCATCTCCTCCAATTATTCAAGACGCAGACCAAAGACCTATCGAATTAATGACATCAATTATCATTAAAACTGGTTCTCTTGAAAACATTTCTTATAATTTATCTTCATGGAGAGATGCTGAGATTTCATTTTCTAACTTAGAAATGGGAAGACGTAAAGATGCTTCTCTAGTTAGAGACTGGAACGAATTAACTTCGTTGTTGTCTATACCAGTTAAAAGGTTGGCATGGACTATTAAGGGTTCATTACCTGGTTACAACAATAACCCATACGAAAAAGATTCTGAGTTTTAAGAAAGGTTTAAAAAGGAATGGAAAAGAAAATCAACACTCCATTAGGACATACAAAGATTTTAGTTGTATGTGAAATGTGTGGTGAACAGGTAGAAATCTACAGATGTTCTTCTAGAAGTTATAAATTTTGTTCTAGTAAATGTTATAATAATTTTAGGAAGCAAAGTGGAATTATCACAATTAGTTGTGATAATTGTGGAAAAAACTTTACTTTAAAGAAAGTGTATTTTGAAAGAAGTAAGAAGAACTTTTGTAGTAAGAAGTGTTATTTAGAGTCCTGTGTTGCCTCAATTAAGCGTAGTGGAGCAAGTTGGCGAAGATTAAAGAAGGCCATTAAAAGAGATTTGGGAATTTGTCTTCAATGCGGAAAGCAAGCTGAATGTGTTCATCACATAATTCCGCTTAGAGATTTTACTTCTACTAAAAAATCTGATGTACTAAGTAATCTAATTTCTCTCTGTAAAAAATGTCATCAAGAAACTTATAGTAATGAATATAAGTATGTCCCAATTTTTAAAGGCATTTTAAAAGAAAGGTACGGATATTATGGATAAACGAACCAAACTACTCTGTATAGGAGATGGCGGAGCGCCTACTGGATTTGCTAGAGTTCTACATTCTATTCAAAAGTATTTACCAAAAGAAGATTATGATATTCATCATTTGGCTGTAAATTACTTTGGTGATCCTCATAATTTTAATTGTAAAATGTATCCAGCGATGATACCTGGAACCGATCCTCTTGGTTTGAATAGAGTTGGAAATGTTATAAATTTTGTAAAACCAGATTTAATTTTTATTCTGAACGATCCTTGGAATATTAATGAATATCTGAGAATTATAAAAGGAATAAAAGAAACTAAAGTACCACCCGTTGTAGTATACTTTCCAGTAGATGCTAAAGAACAAGACCCAGATTGGTTTAGAAACTTTGATATGCTTTCCAGAGTTATAGTCTATACCAAGTTTGGATATGATGAAGTTAAAAAAGTAGTCCCCGACATGAAGTTAGATATTATACCACATGGAGTAGAGAAGTCATTATTCTTTAAAAAGGACAGACTAGAATCTAGAAAAGAACTTTTCTCTGAAAAGAATAAAGAATTATTAGAAGGATGGTTAGTTTTAAATGTTGGTAGAAACCAACCTAGAAAAAGAATAGATTTAGCACTGAAGGGTTTTGCTTTGTTTGCTGAAGGAAAACCAGAAACAGTTAAATACTATAGTCATTGTGGTTTAAGAGATGCTGGTTGGGACATATTAAAATTATGCAAAAGACTTGGAATTTCAAATAGATTAATTATAACAAGTAAAACTGACGGTGTACAATCAGTACCAGATGATAAATTAAATGTAATTTACAATGCTTGCGATGTTGGAATTAATACTTCTCTTGGAGAAGGTTGGGGACTTCCTAATGTGGAACATGCTATAACTGGTGCTCCGCAAGTAGTTCCAGATTCTTCTTCGTGCAGAGAGTTATTTCATGATTGTGGATTATTAATTCCAATTAGTCAATATCTAACTTATACGGGTATGTTAACTGATGGTGCCCTTGTTAAACCAGAAGATGTTGCTGAAAAATTAGAATTACTTTATACTAATAAAGAACTCTATAATGAATTATCAGAAAAAGGGTATAAAAAATTTACTTCTCCAGGATATTCTTGGGAAGAAGTAGCCAAACAATTTGATAAGGTCTTTAAAGAAGTTATTAAATGAACATAACATTTCCTACAGACACATATGAAACTATAGATGCTATTAGAGGAGCAATTGGAAGGGATGTAGAATTTTATGTTCCCTCTCTTTCAGGTTGTTCTATATGTGATTTGGACCCTGTAACTAATACATCTACAGATTCTTTTTGTGATGTTTGTAGTGGAAACTATTGGATTAAAACATATTCTATTATAACTTTAAGCGGGCATATTACATGGGGACCAGCTGATGTTTTACAGTGGCATCCTGGTGGGCAACTTTTTGATGGTGACTGTAGAGTACAAATAAAATATACAGAAGTAAACAAAGAAACTTCTGAAGATGCAGATTATATAGTTGTAGATGATAAACAATTGGAAATAAAAAGATCAACATTAAGAGGGGTTCCCTCTATTAATCGTATTTTACTAGACTGTATAGAAAAGGACAGGGACAATGAGTAATACTAAAGAGGTTTTAATTGAAGGTTTAGATGTTATTGATGTGTTAGGAGAAGTTAGTAGAAAGAACAGAAAGTTTGCTGCTATCTTTTTAAATGAACTAGATGAGATTATTTCAGATATAGATACAAAAAAGAAAATTCGCAAACTTTATTTGGATACTTTGAATAATTATTCTCGTTCTATTGTAAGAATGATTTTTGGTGACATAGAAGGCTTTACTGATGGCGAAAAAACTTATTCAAAACCTAAAGAAAATTCAATCAACAGTCAGTAAAGATGCTAAAAAACTTTCTTCTAAAAACAAAGAAGTTTCTAGATATAGATTTAATATAATAAGAAGACAGTTTTTAGAGACTGTTCCGTACAAAGAAATCTTTCTTGAACAATTAGGAATAGCCCTCTCTATAAATCCTGAGTTTGGTGTTGCTGAATATTTAGACCCTCTTTATAGAGTAGTAGATAATCCAAAACTTTTGATATTTGATTACGAAAATAGAACTGTAAGATTAAATATGGTAGGTACTGCTGGCAAGTTAGATAATTGGGCTAAGGCAGTAAGTATGGCTAGAAGAGAGTCTGCTGGAGCGTCACCACTAAAGGCTTCATTTTACTGGCAGATGATGTACAAAGCTGCAAGAGAAAAGTGGGAATATAAAGAAAAACAAGTAGAAAAGAAATTCAAAAATTTTAGTATTGAGCAAAATAAACACTATCATACATTTAAAAAAGATTATACACGTAGAGAATTTGTTCATAAACTGTCTGCTAAAAACAGAACTAAAAAACTAGCTCAATTATATTGGAATATTATAAGAACAAGAATAGGAAGTCTGAAAGAAGGAGAAGCTCCTTGGTGGTATATCCTTAATTATGGAGTTTCCAGAACTGGTATGTCTTCAGACAAAGGTGGACTACCTTATCCTAGAGCCAAGTCAACAAGATTTGTAGAAAAAACAGAAAATGAATTAACCAAGCTTTTTAAAGCTATGTTCAAAGAAACCGCACAAGATAAAAGCAAAAAGATAGTAGACACCAAAGCATTAGCTAAAGATATTAGACAGGTTTTTAGAGCAATTCCTCCAGATGAAATAACATATGTTATGCGTTATAGAAGTACAGTAAGTGGAAGATATGTATCAGCAACACAAGCAGCCGAAGACCCATTAACTTACGAAGTTATGGAACGTGAAAGTAATCAGTATATTAGACAAAATTATTAGGATACAAAATGGAATTAGAACGCAAAAAAGACTTATCAGTTTATTATTGGTTAAAAGATTTATTTGCGGGTACACCAGTTACGGTTGTTGATGAGTATCCTGAAGATAAATTGATAGTCCCATCTATCTGTCCAGAAATAGGAGAGATAGCAAAAGTTCCTAAAGAAATGGGGAACAGACATGGGAACACTGTGCGTACTTGGTTTATAGACATATATGCTAAGAACAAAACACAGAGAAATGAAATGATGTATAAGGTAATGACAGAATTGGAAGATGGCATCCCAATTTACAATTATGATGAGGGATATCCACCAACTGTCTCACCGACTCAGATTGGATGTTTAGATAATAGTAATATAAGATCAACTATTATCACAGTTCTGCCTGAACTTGTTGAAACACTTTACTGGAGAGCGCAAGTCTCTTTTCAAGGTGATTATTCTGAAACTTAGGAGGCAAATTTTATAGATGGCAAAAAGATTAGCTGTACCTTCTAAAGATTCGCAACTCTATATTGTAGGCTCGCTAGAAGCTTTTAAAGCTAGTAGAATTCAAAGACTTAACTTAAAGAAAGATGTTCCTTCTACGACAGTAGATGAATTGGGAAATCGTTTGCATGTTGGAGATATTGCAGATACTCCTAATGTAACACTTACCCTCTCAGCATTTGATGTTGGTATAAAGATTTTTTCTGTACTTACTGGTACAAACTATCTTGCATATCCAGCAGCGGGTGTTGATGTTTCTGAGTTTGGTGAGATGGACGCAATTATCTTTACTAAAGATGCAGATGCAGAAGATTATGTTAAATCAATGCACGCAAGACGACTTCAAATTCGTGACGCTGCTTTTAGTTACAGTGTAGATGGAGAATCAACTGAAGACTATACCGCAATTGGTTCTGATGAACGTTACTTTAAGTATGATGTTGTAGTAGAAAAGTTTACTGTTGGTACTACTTCGTTTACGTTAACAGAAACTCCTCGTCAATTAACTAATGGTAACTATTTACTTTCTGTGATTTTAGATGGGGAGTATCTAGAAGAAATAGATGGTGTTCCTGCAACTGGACAATATGATTATAATCCAGGAACAAGAGTAATTACTACATTTGAATCCAGAACAGGTCAATTACTGGCCGTGTTCCATGCGAATCCTGCTGGAACAAATTGGGCAGATGTTGGTGATACTGGAATGCCAGCAGCCATTAGAGGAAAAGATGTTGCAATAACAATTAGTGCTAATGATATTCCTAGAGTACAGAATGTTACAATTAATGTTAACATGAATGTACAACCGGTTAAAGAAATGGGCAACCAAGATATTGTAGGATATCAAAGACAGGTTCCTACAGTTGATGGAACTATTACAGTTCTTGATACAGATACAGAATTGGTTTCCTTATTCTCAACTGGAGTTCTAGGAAGTGGTGAAGAATGGCAACCCGGTGAAGGATGCAATACTTCAGAAGTAGCACTAGAAATTAAACTGTATGATCCTTGTGCTTCTACTACAGTTCTAAAGACTGTATATGTTCCTGAAATTACAATTGTTGGTGATGGGTTTACTCAAAACGTTAACAACAATGCAACTCTAACATTTAACTGGAAAAGCACTGATGCTCGTTGCTTGATTTACAGTGGTGCTAGATAATATAATATAGTAATTCGACTATAAAGGGTTCATTAAAAAGGAGTCATATTGTTTTACGAAAGTAAGAATATGACTCCTTTTCTATTATACGGAAAGGAAAATTAAAATGCCTGTAGAAAAGAATGATATTGATATTTCTAAATTGTTTGAGTGGGGGAAAAAGTTTACTGTTAATTGGAAAGACAAAACTCTAGATGTGTACATTCGGTTGGTAGGAGATGCCGAATTAAACAGAAGTAGGGTATTTGGTCTTAGAAAAAGTGCAGAACTTAGACGTAAACTTTCTGATTATAATTCAGAAGAAAGACTAGCTTACATTCCAGATTTTCAAGCAGTTACTAAAGAAGGAATTGTAGGTGCTTTAATTAGTTATAGTAGAGAAGATTATATAGAAGAAGCAGTTAAAAATGTAGAAATAAAGAAACCTAAAGAATTAGCCTCAGATGCTAAACTGGAAGAACAAGAAAAACATCAGAAAGAAGTTGATGAATATCCAGACAAAAGAAACAGAGCTATTCTAGAATACATAACTAAGAAGTTTGAAGCTAAGAAAAAAGAACTAGAAGTTCTACCTAAAAAAGATTTATATGATAGATTTGCTACTGCTGCTATTAACGAAGTTTGTAGGGGAGAATTTCTAAAGTCTTTCAGAACTATGAGTACTTATTTTGGTTCCTACAAAGACGAGAAGTTTACGGAAAGACTTTGTAATTCTTTTGAAGAGTTTGATAATCTACCTACAGATGTTAAAGCACAATTAATAGATTCTTATACTACCTTAGAAATACCGACAGAAGATTTAAAAGCATAGCGGCTAGTAATGCGATTGTCTCACTTTGGAGTACAGCAAAAGCATTATTAGTACCGCTAGACACAAAACTTAAGAACCTCCAAGACCTACCTTACACAGTTTCTTATATAATTCGTAAGAGATTACAAATAGATAATCTTAACGAACTACCTAAAGAAAAACGTCCGCCGGATAGTATATTATGGGAAGGAACTTCAGAAGACTTAGATGAATGGTTAGAAAAAGTATTACATTCTAAAGATAAAGACACTAATAAACAATATGTCAATATCGAGGACATAGAACAATAAATGCCAGATGATTTCAATGAACTAAATCAAATGATTTCCGGCATGGAAAAATTTGCTGGAGTAACCGGCAAAGCCGCTGATAATCTTAATAGACTAACCATTGCTGCTGATAGAGCAAATAAAACTGCTTCATCAGGTATGTTAGGTTGGAGCAATCTAATGTACAAAAGTAGTCCAGCATGGGAATATCACTATGGTCAATCCGGCCAGTGGGGAGGCCAAGCAGCTAAAATGGGAAGTAACTATCCATACGCCGCTGGATTTACTCCCGGAACACCAGAAAAAACTTCTCTAGCTGGATCAAAATATGAAGCTATAATTAATGGAAATGTTGACCAACTAAGATTAGTATTAGCGGAGTACAAATTACTTGGACAATCTACTAGAAAAATAGTTTCTGCGGAAGACGCTTTTGCAGCAGAAATAAACAGAGCGTCTTCTCAATTTAAAAATATATCTGGTTATAGTAATAGTACTGATATTGCTGGAGAGTTTAGAAAAAGTTCTGGATACTACGCGGGAAAAGTTGGAAGTAATCCTCTAGTAGAACAGATTAGAAGTGCTACTGGTTTTTATAATGTTAGTGGTGCTGGAGAAGAAAACATGTTTAGTTCTCTTCAGCAAAGTGTTCAGGGTGATAAATTATTTGGAGATGCTTTACAACAAGCAGAAAGACTTGGATTTGGAATTGAAAGTTTAAAATCTAAAGTTCAAGATGGTGCTGCTGGTTTTCAATTACTATCGTTTGAATCTATAAATGCAGATGGTTCGCTTAAAAAATTAAAAGTTTCTGTAGATCAAGCTGGTAATGCTACAGTTAAAAGTGGTTCTATGTTTAGAACCTTTGGACAAACATTAATGAGAAATGTAGAATCATTTGTCCAATGGTCGATCGCTTTATCTGTTGTTTATCTTCCTATGCAAAAATTACAAGAAGGTTTGAGTTCAATGATTCAAACTCAAACCCAATTAGCTAATGTTACTATTGCTCTTGGTAATGCACACAGAGATATGTATGACATCTTCAAAAGTGCTTCTGAGATTGCTAATGAACTTGGTGTTAGTGTTAATGAAATAGTCGATGTTTATGCTAATGCTTACAGAGCTACTGGAAGAATTGCAGATCAAAATGTAAGAACTGCTGTAACCAATCAGTTACTTGCAGACTCTATGTTATTAGCTAAACTGTCTGGGAGATCACAAGCAGAATCTTTAGATGATCTTGTTGCTGCTATTGAGCAAACTGGTGTTGGTTTAGGTAATGGTCAAGTTCTTCTTGACAAATGGATTAGAACTACTCAACTAGCTAATGTTGATCTTGATACATTAGTTACTACATTCGCTTTAGTAAGTAACGCTGCTGATGATGCTGGAATTTCTGTAGATCAATTAAATGGTCTAGTTGCTACTATTGCTCAAAAAACACCTTACTCTGGAAGAGAAGCTGGTAACAGAATTAGAGCTATTATTGCTGGTTTCCAACAAGAAGGTGTATCTGATGTATTAGGCAAAGTTGGAATTAATCTAGAAGATTACGAAAGCATTTTCGATGTATTAGTTGCTATTTCTGAAAAGAAGGCTGCTGGTTTAATTGATCCCGATACTTGGGAAGAATTAACATTTGCTATTGGGGCTGGTACTAAACAAATGGGTGTAGTATCAACACTATTAGAAAATATGGGTCTTGCACAAGATATTGCTGCTGAATCTGCCAAAGCTCACGGTGAAGCCGAAGATGCTCTGGCTAAACAATTAGGCACTGTTCAAACTGCTCTTACAAGACTAGATAATGCATTTAAATCTTTAGCTACTACACTTGGGCTTAAAGGAGGGATATTAGAAACTATTACATTAGTAGTTGATGGAATGTCATCTCTGCTTAATATAATGAACCAAACTGTTGATGCTACTGGCTCTTTAGTTCCGCAAGTAGTTGCTTTAGGAATTGCTTTTGCTGCACTAAATAGTCCTAAACTTGGTGGATCAATTGGTATGGTAGGTCAAGCAGGAAATTTAACTTCTGTACTTGGTCTTGGTATGGCAGCTTATAATACATATGGTGCTTATAAAGAAGGGGGAATGGATCAAGCTGCAATTTCAGCAGGAGGTTCTGCTATTGGTGCAATGATTGGATTAGTATTAGGAGGACCAGTTGGAATGGGAGCAGGTGCAGCAATTGGTTCTAGTATTGCTGATGCATTTACAGCAGCATTTAAAGTAGACAATTCTATTAGTGGAATTATCTATGATTTGTACAGACAAAACGTAGAAAAAGGAACAAAAGAAGGAACAGCCGCTGGAATACTAAGTGGATATGAAATTGCTGAGATGAAACGCCAAGCACTTATAAAATTAGGTGGAAATGCTATTGGCGAAGACAAACCAGAATGGGAAAAATATATAGCTGGAAAAGGAATTGTTACTGGAACACAAGGTCTTTTATGGGCACAAGGTCTTCCAGCAGACGAAACAATGGGATATATAACAGCACTTCAAGGGGCAATAAGTGGTTTAGATCGTCCTGCTGGACCTTTTGATAAAAGAACTCCCGAAGAAAGATCAGCAGCTAAAGATGACTTACAAGCATTATTAAATGGTCTGAAAGGTGCTTCATGGGAAGTTGGTTCGGCAGCCGCTGCTGCTGGTGCCGCCGGTGGTGGTACTGGAACTGAGGGACCAAAAGCATTTACACTTCCCGGTATGGCACGTTATCCTACTTTATCTAATGCACAAACGAAATTATTAGTGAACGAAGCCAATAGAGAATTAGTAGCTGCTCTAAAAGCTGCCGGTGCTAGTGATGAAGAAGTAACAAAATATCTTAAAGCTTTAGAAACAGCTTTAATTGAAACAAAAGATGGATGGTTAAAATTTGAAAAAGGTTCATCTTTTGATCCAGCTTTCTTAGCACAAGCATTTGATAAATTAGTTTCTACTGGAGCACTTCCGGGAAAAGAAATGGGTATTGAGAAATTAGACATCTCTTCTGATAAAAGGGGGCAACTACAACAATATTTATCGTGGGCAGGAAATCTTCTTTCTGGCATGGGATATACAATGAAACCAGAAGAACTTGGTGTTATCTATAGTGATTATGTTACCGACATCCTTCATGTAGATAATATGCAATTAAGATTGGCTCTTGAACGGATTGCTGAAATCGAACAGAAACAATTAGACGGTATGTACAATCTACCAGAAGGTGCTACGTTCTGGGTTCCTCTCGGTGCTGCGGGATTAAGACCAACCGCTGATGGTAGTGGTGCAAATGTTAAAGAGGGTGGCAATTTAATTTTAAGAGGTGCAGAATTATTTACAGATGCCGTCGGAAAATTGATGACTATAGGAAGTGCAACTAATAAAGATGAACTTCTGAACGATTATGCTGGTTCTGCTGGTTTAGATACTATCACTGAAGCTGATAGAAATAGAGCAGCTATGTTAGGAATTTCAATTGAAGAACTAAAAAGAAGACAAGCCGAAGCAGCAAACTCTAAACTAATGAATCCTCAAGGTGGTGGTCCTGCTTCATTGGCTCAAACTACTGGTATGGGAGGTGGAAATATTTTTGATGCTGGAGGAACAACAATAGCACCTAAACTTTCTACTATAGGAGGAGCCACAACACCTTCTGTAGAAACATCCCCTATTGCCAGAATTCAATTAGAAATAAAAGATAATATAACTTTAACAGTGGATGGAAGACAAATGGCAAACGTTGTTAAACAATATCTGTGGGAAGATTTGGTAAGAGCAGAAAAATCCGGTGGTGCTGTTCAAAGAAAGATGATAATGTAAGGAGGAGCATGGCTTGTGATTGTGGAATTTATGCAATAATTAACAAAATTAATAACAAAAAATATATTGGTTCTTCAATATCACTAACAAAAAGATGGAAAAATCATTTGTATAGACTGAGAGGAAACAAACACCCAACTCCACACTTACAAGCAGCATATAATAAACATGGGGAAGAGAATTTCGAATTTAGAACTTTATTTTTCTGTGACCCGAAAATGTTGTTATTATTTGAGCAAAGAGCTTTAGACTATTATAAGCCAGAATATAATGCCTCTCCAACAGCTAAAAATAGATTAGGGTCAAAAACCTCATATGAAGCCAGATTAGCAAGAAGTAAGAAAATGTTGGGGATGAAACGCCCAAAATGGGTTAGGGAAATCTTAAGTAAAGCATTCAAAGGACAAATTAGAAATGCTAAAACATACTGTGGATTAATATCTCCAGAAGGTGTAATATATAAAAACATAACTAATATGGCAAAGTTTGGAAGAGAACATAATTTTAAATCTAAATATATTTATTCGGTTATTACTGGCAAATTAAATCATCATAAAGGTTGGAGATTATTAAAGGAGACACAAAATGGCATGGTATCTTAACGGGGTCAGGATAATTGTACAAAAACATAAAATAGGTGTAGTTCAAAACTTAGCCAGACTCCAACCTTTCGGATTAGAGTCTATATATCACTACTTTGGATATGTATCTCCTGCACACGGAGTATCCGCATATGTTGTAAGTAATGCAGACAAAGATGCACTTCAATATATTTGTGGTATTGGTGGGCAATATATTCTATCTGGACCAGAAGGTACTACTTTAGTTCATGTTAAAAACTTTAATGCAGATAGAGTAATGTGTATTAATCAAACCATAAGACCGGATTTACCAGGAAGTTCTCCAGTTTACTTATGTGATTTTGAATTGTATCAGGGATATTAAAATGGCTGAAAGAAGAATTTATTGTGTAGCTGACGGTTTTTCACAAATTTTAAACGTAACTGTAAATGCAAGTCATGGTTCTCCAATGGCTAATGCAGTAATTGAATGCATTGAATTTACTAAAGATATTGGAGATAATGTTACAATTGATCTTGGATATGAGGATGATCATGGTGTAGTTTTTAGAGGATATGTTAAAAATGTTGAAAGAGCTACTCCAGAAGACAAGTATATTGTAACTTGTTATGATAATGCTGTAAGACTTTCAGATTTCTTCATTGCTTCATCTACTCCAGAGAATCCATTAAAATATAGAAATATAAAAGCTGAAGATTTAGTTGAAGCATTAGTTAATCTAGCTGGCATAGATAGTTATTACGGACAAGAAACTTTCTTTACCTTTGGTATTAACAATGCCTTTGAAATTAATCTTGTTGCGGTATATGATTATATTAGAACTATAGCTGATGTACTATCTTGGAATATTTATTGTACTCAGGACGGACAAATAAGATTTGTAAATAGAAAACCGTATGTTATGGATGGTACTTCTGGACAACCAGGAGATGTGGCAGATGTTCCATTTGCAACTGCTTATGATGTAGATGGTTCCGGAGATGATAAAATTCTTGAATTCTCCCACCACTTATCTGAAAAAGATTTAAGAAATAAAGTAGTAGTTTATGGTAGAGGAAGTGTCTCTGCTACAGCTAGTGCTGTTTCTCCATATATACCAAATAATCCAGATGGAAGTCCTTTTTATAAAACAGTAGTAGTAGCCACTCCAATTATAGATACTATTGCAATTGCTCAATTATCTGCTAACTACAACTTACAATTGTATAATAGACTAAGTGAACAGTGTTCTATAAAGATAGAAGGAAGACACGACTACGATGCTAGAAAAGTTATTACTCTAGACGAAAGAATTTTAGATGTAACTGGAAATTGGTACATATATTCTTGTGAACATTCTTTAGCTAGAGAACAAGGGTACACGGTTTCTATGGAATTGAGAAGATAATGAATTTTGAAGTCTATATCAATGGTGTGGAAAAACACGAACATACTCTATCATATGAACGAAACCAAAATATTTGTTCTGGTATAGGAACTTTTGATGTTGAATTTGATCCAGACCTAGATTTGTTTTTGACTTTGGAACCTTATGATACAATTGTCTTGGAGGAAGACGGTATTAAAAAAGGAACCTACTATGTTTTAGAATTTACTCAAAACGCTAGTAGTGGTGTTTATTCTGTAAAATGTCAAGATAGATCTAAAAGATTACAGGACTATTTTATTTCTTCTCAGTATACAGTTAAAAGTAGAATTACTACTCGTTATTGGATTCAAAAGATTTTGGACGAAGCTGGAATAGATTACGAGTTTGATCTAGAAGATGAAGATGATTATGGTGCGTATGTAAATAATGATACTGTATTAGGACCATCAAGTGCTTTTGATATTATTACTCAGCTACTACAAATGTCTAGTTGGTATTTATATTTTAATGCAGACGGAACAGCAATCATTGGTAAATTTATTAAAGATACAGATAATATAGATGTTAACGTAGATGATAGTAGTCTTTTAAATTTACGTACAACTAAAAACGACAAGATGATTCGTAATCGTGTGGTTGTTTGGGGAAAAGCTGATCCATATAATAGAGGGTGGGTATTTGCTGATATTTATAAACCTACTCCTTGGGACTATGACTCAAATGACAAGCGCACTTTAGTAATTGCCAATAGTTATATAGAAAATGTTACCGCTGCTTATTCATTAGCTGGTAAAGCAATTAAAGAGTTCTCTAAAGTAACATATGAAAAAGAACTAGTCATAGCGGGAGCCAAAGATGCAGAGTTGGGAGATATTGTTTCAGTAGAATCTAAATATTTTACAGGGTGTGGATTAGCAACTACTTTGGGTTCTAGTGTTAATAAGGATGAAGGATTAAGAACTCATATTACATTAGATCAACGCTGCCCAAGAATATATGCTTACTATAGTTTTGGAAATCCAGTTTATATTGGAACTACTGAAGATGGGGTTTGGAAAAAACCGCTAAAATTTCATACATGGTCAGATTATAATACAGGTCTTCCAATAGATGATAGACATATTATAGATTTAGCTGCTAACGCAGGAACATTAGTATGTGTTACTAGTAAAGGTAACGCGTACATGAGAACTCCCCTAACTACTGGTTGGAACAAAATAGTTATAACCGATTATACTTGTTTTGATCCTGATGACCACTCTTATAAAGCCAGTGAATTAACTGCGATTTGTTGTGATATTAATAAAGCAACATGTGAAGTGTATGTCGGATATAAAGGTCAACCCGATCCCACTGGTTATCCTGATAGATGGCAATCGTTTATTATAACTGCTACATCTGCTACAGAACATACAACATCACTTGTTAAAGATTCTATTAATAATAGATACTATTTAATTTTTGATCTTACAAGCAACGAAAAGGAATTAATTCTTTCTGTATATGGTGAAATAAATTCCAAAGCATTAATGTTAACTTCTTTAATAACAGATACTCCGTATCCTTACATTGGAAATGTATTTATTAACAGTGACCAAACCCATGCTATGCCAATGCAAGGAACATTATCCTTAGATTTAATAACGTCATTATCTCAATATGGTAATATACCTTCTGATGGAGAATATGTTTATTATTATTTTACTGCCGGTGGTCATTACTATGCAGTAAAAAGAAAACTATTAGACGGAAGTTATACATCAATTGATTTTACCTCTTTAATTATTCCATACCCTAGAACTCCGATTTTAGATAAACACGGAAGACTGTTAATATTTGGAAGACTTGCTTCTGATACATCTTATTATGGATTTATAGTTGTGGATTTTGATACACAAACAGCTACTTTATTTGGTGCAGAATATACTTTAGCAGATATCTTTGCCGGATATGAAAACCCTACTGGATGGCAACTTATATCTGCTATGTCACCAATTGTTATTCAAACCAAAGAAGATGAATTTGTGGCATTAATGTACAACACCTATACTATTATGGGATTTTTTATAAATGTAGAAACTACGGCAACTAGTTTTCATCCTATATCTGTGGCTTCAAAATTTAAAGATTTTCACTCTTCTTCAGGACTTGTATACTGGGTTTTTCCAACTAATCCGGTTGTAGATAGAAATAAATTAATTATGTCGTTTTCTAGACGTGGATATTATTCAGGAAGTGGTGGTTAAAAATGACTGAGTACTCTCAAAAATTTGAAGCTGTTTTGTCTGTTTTTGATCTTAATAATAAAACTATAGAAGTACAACAGACATATTCTCCTTTAGATGATGTAGCAAATAAAACAATAGACACAAATACATTTATAACCGGAAATGTTCCTTATTATCTAAATAATAAAATTTATTTATCATTAGAAAATGAAACAACAGAAACAGACTTATCTTTATTAACTATAGATTTAGTTTCTAGCGAAGTAACTAAAACAACTTTTACAGAAACAGACATAATAAAACTATGTGCTTCAGACAGCAAAGCATGTAGAGTAGACGCTTTAGGAAATGTTTATGATTTAGTTACTGGAGAATTATATACTACAATTGATTGTGTAAATAGATATCATATTAGCAATACTATGGATGATACTAATAGTAATATAATTTATCTAAGCAACGATGGTTCTAGTATTATAAGTCAAGGTAATTCTTCTTTGGTTTATCCTTTGACTAGTGGAATTATTTTGGGAAGTGGTGAAGTCTTTGGATTGGCAGGAGACGTAATAGTTTATGCAGCTACTTATTTTTCTCCTACTAGAAGAGTTTTATATATAATTCATGAGTAAACAATATCTTCTTCTTAGAAAAAATAATAACACATATTATAAATCCTCCAGATTGACTAACTTTTATAATGTAGATTGCCCTCAATCATATCCCACATTCGCTTGGGGATTAATTGCCAGCGGGCTGTATAAAGATAGACACTCTATTTTTGTTTCCGATGTTAATACCAGTACATTCACAGAAGATGTTTTAAGTGCAAATATACATATTCTAGATGCAAAAGCAATTTATTGTCCTAATACAATTCCAGGTTGGAGTTATAGTAGAGGCCCACAAGAATATGTAGTTAGGCTATTAGAGTATTTAGGATCACTTTATTGGATAATAGCAGACGTTCCAGAATCAATAATTGGTGATCCTCCTATACACGATACGTTTTCAATTTACCAAACCAATGAATTAGTTCTTTCCAAAATGGATATAACTAATTATACTCCATTAAACTATCCGTATTTATTTTTTTGTACCAGCGGAGAAAATCCAAGTTTCTACCAAAAAGATGAAGCAGATACATGGACAGAAACCAATTTTGTAGAGAGGTCTACTAACTTGCCAAACTCGGAAATTACAATTATTAGAGCGGATGATGCCACATGAGTAAATATGAAGATACCCTTTTCAGTTATTTTGAAGCAGTAAAATTCCAACTTCAATCAGCACCTCTTAATTTAGGAGGCATTGCTGGCTCTGGTGGTGGAATAGGTGGTCCTGCTGGTGGTTTCATTGGTGTTCTTCCACAGACTAAAATTGCTTACGACTATACAGAAACCGAAGCGATAACTTCTGGTGAATCTATTTTAATAAGTGGAGAATCTCTTTTAGATAACCTTAATAAAATTCGCTACAGAATTAGAACCGTAGAAAATTTAATTGAAAGTGGTGAAGTTGGTGGTACAGTTACTATAGAAAACAATGGGGTTGAAATTGATCCTGCTGTAACTATAGTTGATTTTACAACTAATTTAAAAGCTACCCAAATTGTAGAGGGAGAGGTTGAAGTAAAGGTAGTTGGGACTACAGATGAAGCCATTCCTTTTGTTGGTTCTGGTATAGATAATGAATTTGCCGAAGACGCAGACAATTTATACTATAAATCTGCCGATCAAGTATTCGGTTCTAGAAGTGTAAGAATTGGTCGAAAAGACCTGTTTGGTGTTTCTGATATAAAATTAGACATCTTTGGTGAAGATGAAGCATTAGCTTACGCTAGAATTGTAGCGTTTGGTGGAGCAGGAACTGGATATCCGTTCTTGAGTCTTGTACATTCAAGAGGAACAGCAGATGCTTCTACGGCATCACAAGATAGTGACATTCTTGGTGGTGTAGTTGCAAGAGGCCACGATGGAGTTAGTTTTGAAGCAGCAAGCAGAGCTAGATTTTATTTCAAAGCTAATGGAGAACACACTGAAACTTCTCACGGAACAAAAGCTGAGATATGGTTAACTCCGGTTGATTCCATTACACCAGAACAAGTAGTTAGTATTGATACAGATACTTTTAATGTACTAAAAGATTTGCAAGTCGGTACAAGTTTGACCATTACTGATACATATGCAAGTTTATTACAACCACTTACTATTCAAACAAACAATGATTCTGTTGCATTGGTTGTTCAAGCATACTCTGATATACAAACAAGTAGTTTGCAAGAGTGGCGTAATGCCGCCGGTACCGATTGGTTAGCTAAAATATTTTCTGTTACTGGAGGATTTGAATCCAAGGGAGATATAGTTGCCGGTGGATATGGGTATTGGATGAAAAGTTTTGGATACCCACAAAGATTTTATATTGGTCACACATTAGAAGGTGCTCCTGGAATTTTAGTTGATTCTGATGGAAATGTAAGATTTCATGGGGCAACAACTTACGCAGAATCAGATGTTATTATTTCCACAGCCGGGGCCGCACCTGATTACCTAGATACTACAAGATTATTATTCAGTGGTGGGGCGGCTGTAACAGATGGTTATCTGTATAATACACACTTTAAAGTAGATGAGAGTAGCAGTTTTGAATTACCAGAATATGCAAAAGCTTCTTTACCTACTGCTGAAGCAAGTGGAAGAATTGCAAGAGTTACTGATTCTACTCGTGGTATTTGGATGGATCAAGGTAGTCAATGGTTTGCTTTAAACAATGAGATAATTAATGTTAAAGAATTTGGAGCTACTGGCGACGGTGTAACAGATGATACTGCTGCTATTGCCGCTGCTTTTGCAGTTGCTGATGATGGTGATACAGTATTCTTCCCTAAAGGTCATTATTATGTTTCAGATACTTTCACTATTACCAGCAAACATATTAATCTAAAGGGATTTGGAAAAGGAAGCCAAATCTTTCAGTCGGCAGATAAAGATTTATTTGTATATGATGGAACTGGAGAACCTTCTACTTGTTTATCTGGTATTGATATCTCTGATCTATTTTTAGGTTCTGCTGCTACTACTGCTGGAACTTGCTTATTAAAATTAATTCGTGTTAATAATAGTAATTTTAGTAACATATTTTTACTTGGAAGTTACTACGGAATACATCTCAATGGTTGCTTAATACCAACACTTACTAATATTAGAGGAAGTGTAAACATCAGTGGTTTCTTTGAAACCCCCTCTACTAATCAATGTTGGATTTATTTAGACAAAAATAGTAGTGTTCCCGCATTTGCTCCCAATGCTAGTAGACTCTATAATTTAGTTTTAGAGGGTGGTGTTCGTGGATTATATATGGAAAGTGAAGGTGAAGGTGGTATCTCTATATATGGTGGTACACTTGAAGGTCTAAGTGGCACAGCAATAGAAATACACGATAACCAAATTCCCTCAATAATATCTGGTATACACTTTGAAAATTATGGCGGAGTAGATATTGTAATAGATACCTGTACTAATGTTGCTATTGGTGGTACAAGCGGAAGTATATTAGCAATTGGATTAGTTAGTATTATAAACTCAGAGCACATAACAATAGCTGATTCATATATTAACCAATTAGAAATAGATGAAACTTCTTTTAATATTATTGTTAGTAATGTAAAGTATAACAGTCAGGGTGATGGATATGTACAAGACTACGGAATTAATACAGTACTTGAAAATCTAACAGACTCAACTTATGGGGGTTTTACACTAAATAATTACGCCAAAGGAATGAGTACACCAAATCCAATTGAGGTTGGTTATAATGGTGGGTTAGAACATTGGAATGCGGGGCTTCCGTTAGGGTTTTATAATCTAAATTGGGCCGGGCATACTGCTAGTATTACACAAACTGGAGATGGATGTGCTGATACTAACAAAAGATTTGGTGCGTATGCAGCAAAAATTGTGGGATACAACCAAGAGCATACTGGAATCTATTGTATTCTTCCATCCGGCTATAGAGATCAATTAGTATCTGTAGAATATAATATAAAACAAATCTCTGGGATATCCAGAGTAGAATTGTGGACTGACGGTGGTTTGAATGTTCAGTCTATTTATGTTGCCAGTGGTGGAGGTAATTGGCAAAGAGTTAGTGCCTCTTTCGATGGGTATACTGATGAGTACAGCGAGGCTTGGGTTGTTTTCAAGTTTCCTAACGGAGCATCTGGTTATATTGATAATGTCAAGTTATACGTTCAAGGAATGTCCGACCCATCTGTAAGTAATCTATTGGCATTAACAACTCCATTAGCTTCTACATCTGGTGGTACTGGTACCAACAATGCCGGTACTCTGACTATTCCGGTTAACACCTCTATTACTGGCGGAGGTACAATTGCGTTAGGAGGATATACTCTAACAGTACCCGCTACCGGAACAGCAGTTTTGGGAACTGGTACTGTAAACTATGTTGCCTATTGGAGCGGAACAAATGCATTAGCTGGCTCAGCCAATTTATATTGGGATAATACTAATGCTCGTTTAGGAATTGGAGTTACCCCCGGAAATAACCTTCATGTATATGGAACAGGAGCTTCCTATGCTACAGGTCCAGTAACCCAAATTACACTGGATGATTCTAATGCTGCGGCAATTGGGAATGGTGGAGGCATCTCTTTTCGTAGTAATCGTGGGACTTCTGGAATTGCTGCAACGGGAGCATTAAAGGTTGGTAAGGAGAATTCTACAAATGATGATGTAGCATCTTATATGAGTTTTTATACCCGTGTTTCTGCTGGAAGTCTAACGGAAAGAATGCGTATTACTTCTACAGGACAGGTAGAAATGGCCTCTGGCTTATATATTGGTGGTATAGGAACTGCTCCCTCCGCTAATACATTACAATTTGTTGATGCTGGAAACATTGTTTTAGGCACATCTACCGGAACAAAGATTGGGACAGCGACGAGTCAAAAATTAGGGTTTTGGAATGTAACGCCTATAATCCAACCTGCAGGAGCAACACAAGTAGCTCCTGCTGCTTATGCTACTGGAGCATATGGCTTAGATAGTGATGCACATATGCAAGCATTGTATGATTTGGTGGTAGCAATTCGTACAGCACTAGTAAATGCTGGTATTATGAAAGGTGCTGCTTAGGACTTGACAAAACAGAAAAAGTATGATATAATATCTATTCAGGAAGGAATGGACAGATGAAACTAGTACAATTGGTTAATTCGTTTGAATCGTTTATAAAACTATCAAAGCAGGACTTACCTGTTAAGATCAGTTTTAAATACAAGGGATTGGTCAGAGAAGTAATGGCGCTTGTGGAAGATTTTGAAAAAGTTAGAAATGATTTATTTATTAAATACCTAGCTACTTACAATCAGAAAAATAACACCTTTGAATTCAAAGATGCTGAAAGTAAAAATGCTTGGCAAAAGGAAGTAAGTTCCTTACTTGATACAGAAATTGATTTAAGATTTGAACCAATCCCATTAAGTCTAATTGCTGAGAATAATATTAAACTATCCTCTTTAGATTTGACTTTACTAGATTGGTTAATCAAAGAGGATAACAATGACACCAAGACGGAGACAAAGTGACGAAACTTTAGATAGAATAGAAAAAAAACTTTTCGGAAACGGTAGTGAAGGATTACTTATGACATTTGCTAGGATGCAGGAAAACTTAGAATCTTTAACAAACAGTATAAAAGAAACCTCTGAATGTAATAAAGAAAATGCAAAAAATATTAAAGACCTGACAGATGTTGTATCTAAACTAAATGATACTACTACTGCACATATTAATAGTTTACATTTTGCTAAGTTATTACAGAAGAAATGGTTTTGGGGAATATTAATTGTTGGTATACTTTTAGTAAATACATTATCAACATATGTACCCAATCTTTTAAATGCGTTTTTTACTTGGGCAGGAATACCATTTCAACTGCCTTTAACTTAAGGAGGAAAAGTGCCTTACGGGGTTGACAAGAGTATAGGTGGAGATAATCCATCAAATGATAAGTGGATGGAAGATTGCGTTGCTAAAGTACAAAAGCAGGGAAAACAAAAAGGAAATGCTGTCGCTATTTGTAAAGTTACTTTAGAGAAACATAAAGGCAACCAAAAAGATGCATCCATTGAAGTAGAAAAAATTATAAATATGGTAAACCAAGAATAAGATAATTCAGACCTAAATAGTCTGAGTTATACGCAGGTGTAATTCAATGGTAGAATGCCCCCCTTGTAAGGTGGTAATGGCGGTTCAAGTCCGTCCATCTGCTCAAAAAGGTTTGCCTATTGACAAACCTTTTGATTCATGGTATAATATACAATGCACGGTGAGTAAGGATAGCTTAGTTGGTCAAGCACTTGTCTGAAGAACAAGAGTCTTAGGTCCGATCCCTAATCCTTACACAGTAGTCTAGAAGCCCTCCAGAGCCTCTAGGAGCAGCGGGAGCATCGTACAACAGGAGTATACCGCATTTGCAACGCGGAGATGAGAGGGCAGTTCTCTCTGTTTCCACTAGAGAAGAGTAGTTCAATGGTAGAGCACCGGGCTTTGAACCCGTCAATGATTGTTCAACTCAATCCTCTTCTGCCTAAAGGAGAAAACATAATGTATAAAACAATAGATACATTGGGTGATAAGTTTACCAACGATAATAAAATAGATTCTAGTTATACTAAGTTAGATCAATCCAAAGTTAAAAGAGAAGCGACATTAAATTGTTTAAAAGAACTTTATTATCAAATAAATTCTGGGATTATTACTGTTGATGAGTGTGTTATTGAAAAAGAAAATGATAAGTATTATTTTGGAATAAAACTTTCCCCCGTCGCCTACTAGGAAAATATGATAAGAGAATGCAAAAAACACGGTGAAACAGAATTTAAAGTTCATGGTAAAAAGAAACCTATTTATAGATGCTTAAAATGCTTAAGTGAAAAAGTGGACAAAAGAAGACATAAACTTAAAGAATTAGCTTTAGAATATAAAGGAAATTGTTGTTCTATTTGTGGATACAATAAATGCAAACGAGCACTAGTATTTCATCATTTAGACAATTATAAAAAAGAATTTGGGATAGGACAATCCGGTCTTACACATAGTTGGGAAAAACTTAAAAAAGAATTAGATAAATGTATTTTAGTTTGTGCAAATTGTCATGCCGAAATACATGATAAGATAAATTCCTCTGTAGCATAATTGGCAATGCACTCGCCTGTTAATCAATTAATTCAGGTTCGAATCCTGATGGGGGAGCCTTGCCGGAGTATCCTAATTGGCCACGGAACTACTCTTAGAAAGTAGAATTGAGAGTTCGAATCTCTCCCCCGGCACTGTAGCAAAGTGATGCAACGGCAGACATCTCTTACTCAAAATAAGAGTTTATGAGAGTTCAAATCTCTCCTTTGCTACCATGCTCCAATATCCTAACCGGCAACGGAGTCAGTCTTAAAAACTGAAATTGAAGGTCCGAATCCTTCTTGGAGCACAATAAATAGCGGAAGCACAGTACGGGATAGGCAAACTAGTACCCATTGCATTAGGCGTATGCCTTCCGGATAGGCAACTAGAAACTACGCTGAAGACATAAAAACTTTTGCCCCGCTATTTATTATGGACAGTTAGTGAAATGGTTATCACACTTTCCTTACAAGAAAGAATTGGTAGTTCAAATCTACCACAGTCTACTAGGCAAACGGCGTGGATGGACACGCCTTACGCGTAAGTGTGACGCTATAGGCGACGATAATGGCAACGCGCAGATGTTGTGGTTCATAACCACACAAGTCACAAGTTGGTATCAAGCCCAACTTTGCCTAAAATTGGATGTGAAGCTTAAGCGGATAAGCGACAGACTTTTAATCTGTAGATAGTAGGTTCGAATCCTATCACTTCCACTAGAATAGTCATGCTAACCAACCTTGGCAAAGACGCGTTGTTGTAGGTTCAAATCCTACGGTGACTATTCTAATTTGGATAGACGGCGCAGTTTGGTCGGGGCGCACCTGTCTGTAGAACAGGTCTAGTTAATTCTGGCGTGGTAGGTTCGATTCCTACTCTATCCACCTGAGTCTGAAACTGGGCAATCTCAGTAAGTAGGACTCACCCGTCCAACTCTACAATAATTCGCAATGAGGACTCGTTATCAGAGAAAAGTAGAATAACTCTGGTATATGTATAGCGGGGTCGAGAAGTGGCATCTCAACAGGCTCATAACCTGCATACGTGAGTTCAATCCTCACCCCCGCTACAAGCCGGAGCGTGATAGGCGTATCTCTTTGGTTCCATACAAGAAATGGTAGGACACTTTTATGGGTAAACATTCCAGAAAGAGTAATAAAAATAGGAGAGTTTCCTAGCCCGGCGCTAGGGAAGATGTCAGAGTGGATTATTGAGATTGTCCTGAAAACAATTGAACGAAAGTTCCGTAGGTTCAAATCCTACTCTTCCCGCTAATGGAGAGGTGGCTGAGCGGCTTAAAGCAACTGTTTACTAAACAGTGCCCCGCATAGGGGCGTGAGTTCAAATCTCACCCTCTCCTCTGGAAAGGAGGTTACTATGAAAACTGTATTTATTTCTAGAACGAGTGGTAGATATGTTAGTGATGAGTATGCTAGACGTTATCCCAATCGTGTTAGAAAACTAAGAGTCAAAGCTTCTAATCAGTTTAATTAAGTAACCAGAGGAGGTTGTTCCTCCTCGTAATGGACCATTAGCCCAATGGACAAGGCACATGACTTCTAATCTTGTTACTGAAGGTTCAAATCCTTCATGGTCCTCTATAGGGGAGTACGTCAACGGTAGACTACTATGTTTGGAACATAGAAGCTGCCAGTTCGAATCTGGCCTTCCCTACTAAGCCATACAGTGATGCTCAAATGACACGGGAAACCGTAAGTAAAAGAGACTATACTTCTGTATTACGGAAGGCAACCGTAATTTGGAGATTATAGTTCAAAGGTAGAACGCTTGACTGTGGATCAAGAGATATGAGTTCGAGTCTCATTAGTCACCCCAAAGGAGAAAATAAAATGGAATTAATTAGCATGATTTTAGATTCAGCATATGGTATATTAGCTTTCTTTGTTGTGTGTATTCTGGTAATGATTGCTATAGTAACTTTTCCTATTTGGATAATTCCATATCTTATATTTAGACGCTGATACTAAACGGTTTGGAAGTAGTCTGCAAAACTACAGTAGTTGGTTCGACTCCAACCAGCGCCTCTAAAGGAGATAATATGAAAAAGGAAAAACAATGTATACTATGTAGAGATGCTTGGATAACTTATACAAAGTATTGTGATGTTACATATAAACAATATCAAAAATTTATAAAGAATCATAAACATATTTACAACGAATCGGAAAAGAAAAAATAGTGGATTAGTGATAATGGTAGCACACTGGTCTCCAAAACTAGGAGTAGGAGTTCAAGTCTTCTATCCACTGCTATGCCACCATGATCTAATGGCAGGATGATAGACCTTCAATCTATCCGCATGAGTTCGAATCTCTTTGGTGGTACTTGGGAATATAATATAATGGCTAGTGTACCCGTCTGTCTAATGGGTCGTCGGAGTTCAAATCTCCGTATTCCCGCCTATAGTAGTATAGCACAATGGAAGTGCAGCCGTCTGATACGCGGTCGATAATAGTTCAATTCTATTTACTACTACCTAAGCGACCGTGGTATAATGGTAACACAAAACTCTTCCAAAGTTTAGTTGTGGGTTCGAGTCCCATCAGTCGCTCTTATAAGTAGAGAGGTATTAATGACTACATTTGGAAATCAAAAGAAAACTGAACAATTAAAGATGCCTATTGGAACTGCAACTGCCATACTTAGAAAAGATATTTTGTTTAATTTAATTCAAAAGTGCGGTTTAGATATATGTTTTCAATGTGGTAATAAAATAGAATTCGTTGATGATTTGTCTATTGAACATAAAGTACCTTGGTTAGATAGTAATGATCCTGTAAAAAACTTCTTCAATTTAGAAAACATAGCTTTTTCACATTTAAAATGTAATATATGCTCAAGTAGAAAGATATATAGACAGCGGGGAGCAATAAAAATGAGCAAAAATAATATTATACACTCGCCAGAGGGTATGCATTGGTGTGGACATTGTAAGAAAAATCTGCCTATTACTGATTTTCACAAAAAGACTGATAGTGTTCATGGTGTAGATTGGGAATGTAAAAATTGTAAGAAGAGATATTTATCATAAGCCTCTCAGAAAGGAGTAACTATGAAGCAAAAAGTATTTATAAATGACCCATTAAATTTGAAAATAAGAGGTATAGAAATACATACATATGATAATCCTCTACAAAAGAATACTGTTTGCATAGATATATTCCTTGTGGCAAAAGATAGGCAAATGTCTACACATATGGTAATTGATGGGAATTGGCTTGAAAACAAAGGAAAGGAATAATATGTTTTTATACGACGAACAAAAAGACATTTATCATCTTTTCACCAACCACGATAGAACTACTAGATGTGGACTTCCCACCAAAGGTTTATGTATTGCTCTTGTAGCTGATGAATCAAATGTAGGAAGAGAATGTGAAGAATGTAATAAAATTCCCGATCCTGAAGGATACAACGAATTTATGAGAGAAGTTATGGAAAACTTTTAGAAAGGAGACACTATGCCTCTTACATATTGGAAAGATGGTGATTGGAAAGGACAAGAACATTTATTTACTATATTAGAAGCAACTGATGAAGCCGCAGAAAAGTATGGATTTGCATATGGTTCTGATTTATCTATATTAACTGATGAACATATACAAGCACTTAAAGATGGTAAGATGCTGGCTTTTTCAGATGGAGAGTATCATCATTTCTTAATCTACTCACAGAATGGAAAACACCCAAATGGACATTAAAGAAGCAAAAGATTTAAGAAGTAAGTTAGAAGGTGATATAGGACAATTGATTTCTGATTTCTCAAATAAAACACAATTGAAAGTAGATGCTATACATGTACTTCAAGTAAATGAAATGGGTAAAGATCATCCAGTAGGTTATCTAATAGATGTTACTATAACTATACCAAGGTATTAAAAATCCCTATAAATATACAATGAATCATTTTGACAGGGGTAAATAAGAAATCAGGCTAGAAATAAGCAGAATCATTATGAGGCATTATGAATAAAACATACACTATAGAGCAGATAAAGAAAGCTTATTGGCTATCTTTCCATAAATCAGGGGAGTTATGGTTCAATTATCTAGGGGATGAAGAATCAAATCAATCCTCAACTGAGGAATATTGGCAGGAATTTGAAGAGAACTTAGTGCTTGGAGAATGTAAACACGAGCATTGGAGTGCAGATGGTTGGGGTGGTAAGACATGTACAGAATGTGGTATGTATATTATATCATGTGACATCGGCTGAATCTACAGAAAAATTTCATAATATATTTTCAAAAAGGGCTTATTTTCATATAGAGAATAGGCTAATTTTTATATATAGGAGGGGTATCGGGTGTACCTGGGATTCATTATTATAGTGATTCTGGGGTATACTCACCGATCTCTGTAAAAAAAGTCCCCCCCTATTTTTTAGATAGGGGGGGGAGTACTAGAATGAGAATGTCGCGGCGGCCGCTTGAGCGCGATTCACCATCGCGTCAAATTTGTTTTCTTTCCCTTCCGCGGATTTATCACTGTACACTTCCGCCTTGATTCCACCCGCACCTTCCACCAGCAGATTCCAGTAGTGCCATGCACCGGTCAAGGCACCGGCGGAATCTTCGACCCGGATAAACATGGAACCTTTGGGCAGGCCGGCGTTTGCTTCGATGGTGGCAAAGATTGATTGCATCGAATCAACCTTTTCTTTATACCGGGGTGCATTCTGCGATTCCGGTGAGCGGACGTTCCGATAGGCGGTAACGGTGAGTCGTGCATCCAAGGTTGTTTGTGGATATTTCTTAAATTCCCTACCATCGGGCGAAAGCATGACAACAGGTTCAGCGGACATTTTAGTTATCTCCTAGTATAGACTCACGGTTGATTATCCCGTTATACTCTTGAGTCTAGGATATACGGGATTATTGCATTGTACTCTTTCCGGGTATGCTATCGGTTGACTCATCCCTTCCGGGATTATCCCTTCCCGATGCTATGCGATTATCTTCCGATATACTCTCCCCCTTACTACCATGTTACAATAGCAAGAATAACAGAATGAATCCCTATAGTCAAGCAATCGTAGGGTGATTCTCATAATTCATTTTTTATAGTACTATTGGTACTATAGTCCTATAGAACTTGTGTTCTATGTGATAATTTAGATCATAATTATCTGATTAGAACACTTGTTCTATTTTAGATCTTATTTGGACATTATTGATCCAATTTGTCCTATTTAATTTGATATTCGGACAATTTAGGTCCAATTTGTCCGATACCTATGCGAAGTGGGTTCTAATTCGGACAATTCCCCTCTTATTTATCCCTTTATCTAAAGGGGATTAATTCTATCCTTATTATCTTTATATAGATGTATTATACATATATCGACTACCGATATAGAACAGATGTACGCCTAGGACACAATTTGGATAATCTTTACCTTATTTGTTAATTTAGACAAAAAAGGTCCGAGTCATCTATAAGGTCTTTTTTATCTTAGATTAAAATCATGTTACCTACCGCGGAAGTGGACAAAAAAGGTCTAATTCCTATTTATATCTTATTTATCACTTATAGCGTAGGGCAATCGTAGGGTAATCGTAGGTTGAAGAACATTTGTTCTATGATAGAATATGGCTGTATATTGGAGAATGTTGATAATTCGGAGTAAAATTCTCCAATTAGTACTTTAGTACTGGTAGTACTATAGTACTAGAATGACTGAAAATTTTTTTACCCTGCTTTTTGTTTTTTAGGGTAATATAAACCGGAGTAAAAAAATGTCTGGAAAACCGGGTTTTAATTTATCTTTTTCTCCCGATAGTGGGGAAGTAAAACCATGCTATCAACGGACCATTACGCGAAATTCCCCTAGAATTACTGATAAATATACCTTTGATATGGTTTTAAGAAATATGCGATTAACTGCTCCCGGAGTAATTTTAAATAAGGAAACAAACGTTTTTGAATTTGATTTTACCGCTAAAAACCTTTATATACATACAGTAGAATCTCTCCCACGTAAAATTACTTTGACTCTTCCATTATATCCCGCTGTTTTCCCTGCTACAATAAATATAAACGGAAGGATACATAATTTAGGAAAACGCTTAAATACTTTCCTAAATCAAATAACAGGAATCCCGCCACGAATTGATACTGAAAACGGGAAAATAATTTATACCTTTACCAGCACAAAAAAGAAAATTGAAGAATCAATAAAACCCCTGTAAAGGGGTTTT
>Ga0265297_10001896_pt1 | contig 45560 bp, 38 predicted proteins | sample Munlanlwell13791_FD_192502 | JGI IMG/M metagenome (GOLD analysis project Ga0265297, IMG submission 192502) | Leachate microbial communities from a municipal landfill in Southern Ontario, Canada - Leachate well 137-91 | ecosystem: Engineered > Solid waste > Landfill > Unclassified | place...
GGTATTCCAGAATTACGCGCTTTATCCTCACATGACCGTTTATGAGAACCTAGCGTTTGGTCTGAAATTGCGTCGCTACCCGACCAAAGAGATCGAACGGCGGGTACATGATTCCGCCGAGATCCTAGGTCTGACCATGGAAATGTTGAAGCGCCGGCCCAAGGAACTCTCCGGAGGAGAACGTCAGCGAGTTGCTGTCGGTCGTGCGATCGTTCGCAAATCCAAAGTCTTTCTTTTTGACGAACCTTTGAGCAATTTGGACGCTAAGCTTCGCGTCCAGATGCGCATGGAGCTGCAGAAGCTGCACAATCGGTTACAATCGACCATGATCTACGTGACGCATGATCAGGTCGAGGCCCTGACGCTTGGAGATCGTATCGTGGTGATGCATCACGGACTGGTCCAACAAGTGGCAGATCCCGTCAATCTTTATGAGCGCCCGCACAACAAATTTGTTGCAGGATTTATAGGTTCTCCGCCAATGAACTTTCTCAAAGGGACAATCCTTGCGGAGGATGGGGATTATTATTTTCAGGACCGCAGCATCAAATTGCGCATCCTGCCGCATTTTTACTCCCGCATTGCCCAGTACAAGGGCCAGACACTTACCATGGGGATACGTCCTGAGGACATTTACGATAAAATTTTCGCCCAGGACGCGCGTCCGGAATTCACGATCACCGCGACGGTCGATATGGTGGAGCCGATGGGTTCCGAGATCTATCTTTATTTGACCTGCGGTACCAATAATTTCGTGGTGCGCGTTTCTAACCAGGACACAGCTGCTATGAACCAAGACCTGCAGGTGGTATTCGATATGAGTAAGGCGCTCTTTTTTGATCCTCAGACGGGCGTTGCGATCTCATAAGTGGCGACGACCTAAACCATGGGCTCACGGACCCGGCGTCAGATCGCTTTCGCGTTTGGCTTGGGGGCGGTGTTTTTCCTCAGCTACCTGCTCATTTATTCGCTTGTCCAGCTTAAGAACACCGAAATTCCCGAAACCCATCTCCAGCGCATTGCATTGCTCCTGACTGCTTTCTCCCTGCCTCTTTTTACGACCTGGTGGCGTTTTAAATGGGTTGGCGTGAATTTATTGGCGGTGATATTTCTTGCCCCCCTCGTTTTTTTGGTCGTGTCGATTACCAAAGTTCCGGTGTTCCTTTGGGTTTTTCCGGTCTACGGATCCATCGTGGTGGCCCTTTTCCGTACGGAACAACATTTTGAGAACCACATCGCGATGGTTGGGATCGAACAAGAGAAGTGTGAAGATGAAGCCAATAATCTTGAGATCGCATTTAAGGCTAAGGGCGAGGGAATCAGCACTTTTTTTGAAAAATATTCAACCTATTACAACCTGCGCAAACTTGCCGAGGAGTTGACGGTCAGCCTCTCATGGTCCGATCTTGCGCAGAAGGCTGTTGATCGCGCAATGGATTTCATTCCGCGCGGGGATTTTGCGAAGGTCGCCTTGGCGCACGGTGAAGAGCGAAAGCTTCCGGTCGTAGCAAGGCGGCGTCTCCGTCCGGTGGGCAACTGGAATGCCAAGCAGGGGGACCTGTTTGATTTCTGGTGCATTAAGAACCGTAAACGGCTGATTATCATGGATACCCAGGAGGATTTCCGTTTTGTTCTGAGCGATGTTGAAAAGAAAGATAATGTTCGCAGTCTGATCGTTGCGCCTCTTTTTCACGAAGGCCGTGTCGCGGGAACGCTTGCCATCTACGCCACTCGTCCGAATGTTTTCAGCCATGACGATTTAAGGCTCCTGGATGCGATCGCAACGCTGGCGTCGTCCGCCATTTCGAACGCGATGCTTTATGAGAAGACCGAGGAGTTGGCGATCAAAGATTCGCTGACCGGACTTTTCGTGAGGCGCTATTTCTATGAACGTCTTAAGGAAGAGCATCGTCGTGCGTTGCTTAACCAGAAAAATCTTTCTTTTTTAATGTGTGACCTGGACCACTTCAAGGAATGTAACGACCACTTCGGCCATCAGGGCGGTGATCTGATGCTGATCCAGTTTGCAGAGATTCTCCGGCAGTGTCTCAAAGGATCGCTTTTGGCGCGTTACGGTGGCGAGGAGTTCGCCATTCTTCTGCCCGAAACGACAAAGGCAGAAGCGGCGAAGGTTGCGGAGCTAATCCGGAAGGCGGTCGAGAAGTCCTCGTTTAATATTCGCCGCGAGGCGGTGAATATGACTGTCTCGATCGGAGTTGCCAATCTTCCGGACGATACGTTGGATACCGAGAATCTTGTGCAAAAGGCCGACCAGGCGCTTTACCGGGCAAAAAGGGAGGGGAGGAACCGAGTATGCGTCGCCACCTCCTGATCCTTTTTGTTCTCGGTGTAACGGCATTTTTTGTCGTGTGGCAATCCCGGGAAATCATTCTGGCCTATTATCTTCTTTCGACGATCTGGTTGCTTCCGCTCTATTATTTTTTCCGGGAGAGGGTTTATGGATTGCTTGCGGTTTCCGCGGCAGGAGTTTTTCTTCTGCACGGCTGGTTTTTCCGGATCGATCCGTATCCTCGGATGGTCATGCTGTGGGCTGTCCAGGTGCTTCTTTTTTCCGGATTTTGTTATTACTATCGGGAACTGAAACATTTTCAGGATCGTGCCCAGGAGTCGAAGGAGAATATCCGCAAGAATCTGGAGTTGTTCCAGGCGAAGTACCAGACGCGGCTCACCAGCTTACGCCATTTGGAAGTGCAAGTGGGCAACCTGATGAATCTTTTTGAGATCGCCCGCGATTTCAGTGAGTGTATGGATTTCAGTACCTTGGCTGAATTTTTGCTGAAAAAATTGCGTTCCGAGCTCACATTCGAGAAAATGAAAATTTTTCTCATGCCTCGAGCCGTTTCGGAAAAAGAACCTGCTCCCATCAAAGTCTATTCAATGCTGCAGGAGGGTGTTCAGGAGGAGGAGCGTGTTCTTACAGACCAGGAGCGGGAGGATTTTGATGCCATGATTGACGCCAAAACCATGGTTCGACGTGGGGAGCGTTGGCTCTTTCCGATCATGGAGGGGAATGAAATAAGCTCGGTTTTTGCAATCCATGGGATCAAGGAAGAGGACCTGGCGCGCGTGGAGGTCTTGAGCGCCTATCTCGTGCTGTTGATCAAGAAGATCAAACTTTATGAAACCGTTCGGGAACTGGCCATCGTGGATGAGCTGACGCAAGTTTTCGTGCGGCATCACTTTTATGAACGTTTGGAGGAAGAACTTCGTCGCAGTATTCGTTTTAAACTGCCTCTGGCGGTATTAATGTTAGACATCGATCATTTCAAAAGATATAATGACGACTTCGGACACTTGGTCGGGGACGCCACACTGAAAGAAGTGGCGGATCTGTTAAAGCGGAATTTGCGCCGTGTGGATCTCGTGGGTCGGTATGGCGGGGAAGAGTTTGTTGTGGCCATGCCGGAGACGCGAGTCGCCAATGCGGCCGAGGTGGCCGAACGTATCCGTTCCAGTATCGCCCGGCATGATTTCCAGGTCTACAATGTCAGGACCAAGGTTACCGTTAGCCAGGGCATCACGGTATTTGATGGCGAAATCGCCGCACACTCTGAGCACATTGACGCCAAGGCAGTTGCGTCAGAATTGATACGAAAAGCCGACGAGGCTATGTATCGCGCCAAAGAGGAAGGCCGCAATCGCGTTTGCCTGCATAAGGATATCAAGAGATCGTGAAAAAAATGCTGCAAATGAAAATTCCAAGAAGGCGAAAAACTGCTGTTCTTGTGCTTGTTCTCCTTGCTTTTCTAGCCTCCCCGCCCGCTTTTTCAGTGGAGGACGCTAAAACGCCCACTTCTGCTACCAAGAATTCTTCCAAAACTGCAAGCCGGGATCTTCCAGTTCAGAATATTTTCGATACCAGCAGTGCCAAAGTCGAAGCCGTGGCGGACAGTCTGGAATATTCGAAAGATTCCGGGAAAATGATCGCCCGCGGGAATGCGGTCATTACTTACCAGGGGACTCGTATTCTCGCAGATTACGCAGAGGTTGAAACCGACGCTAAGAAAGCTTACGCCAAGGGTCATGTCATGATCTTCAAAGGGGATGCGCCGCGCCTTCAAGGGGAAGAGATTTATTATGATTTCGGGAATCATACGGGAAGTTTTCCAAACGCCCGCGCCATGAACGAGCCATGGTACGCTCGGGGTGAAGATATCCAGCAGGTCCGCGAAGGGGTGAACAAAATTCGAAATGGAAGTGTTACTACGTGTAATCTTGAAAAACCGCATTACGAGATTCGCTGCAAAAAAGCAACACTTTATGTCAACGAAAAGCTCATCATGCATAGCGCTACGGTCTATGTGTTGGGTAAGCCGGTCTTCTGGCTTCCATGGATGGATGTGCCGCTTAACTGGCCCAATATTCCCATTCAGGTTACTCAAGGCTATAACAAAAAAAATGGTGTTGAGATCGGGATTAGCAAGGGCGTGACCCTCAATAAGCATTTATGGGGAAAAGCGACGGTGGATTGGCGTCAAAAACGCGGTGTCGGGGGCGGATGGGATCAGTACTATGATTATGAAAAATGGGCGAAAGGTAACATTAAACTCTACTGGACACAAGACGAAAAAGCTCCATCGATTAACTACCCTAGTGCAGCTGCGCCGGTGGATCCTTTTTCCCGGCTTGAAAAACGTGAAGATGGCCGGGGTCGCATTACATGGCGCCATCGGACGGATCTCGACGATAAGACCACGGTACTTCTTCGCTATCACCGTGTGGCGGACGAATATTTCTTACAGGAGTTTTTTGAGGATGAATATCGCGGGAATATTCAGCCTCACTCCTTTGTTACCACCACCCGCAACAGCGAACGCTATGCGGCTATGGTTCATGTTGAGAAGAAAATGAATGCCTATGAGGCTATGGTGACCCGTCTTCCTGAAGTTCGTCTGGACTGGAAAAATCAGCCCTTTTTCACAGACAAAGTTTTTAATGAGAGTCGTTTCCAATTTGATGCTTTGGCCAAACGTTTCAACCGAAGCGCCTATCATGAAAATACCAAGAGAGTGGATACCTACAGCCGGTATTTTGTGCCGTTGAAATGGAAAGAAATCAGCCTCGTGCCTTTTGCCGGATACCGGATGACAAGTTATAGCAAGGATGCGGTGTCAAATAGTACTCACATCCGGAATGTCTTCGAATATGGAGGTGATCTCCGGACGCATTGGTATAAAACTTATCCGGTTTCGTTCGACAAAATGGGAATTGAGGTCAATCATCTTCGGCATTTAGCGGAGCCTAGTATTCGGGTGGAGGGACAGACCTCAACGTTGGATCATAATAAACTGCAGCACTTCGACACGATTGATAAAGTTGATGATGCGGCAAAGGTGATCCTGGGTTTGGAAAATCGTCTTCAAACCAAACGGGTTGTTGGAGGAAAAACGCAACGTGTGGACATCGTTAGTTTCAACACGTTTCTCTTTTTTAACATGATACCTTCCCGTGAAAACCCCAACATGAAAGGGGCGCGCTTCTCAAATTTCGAAAACAAATTGGTCCTACGGCCTTATGAATGGCTTCAACTCCAGACACGTGTTCAATTTGATTTTGCCAGCCATTATCTAAAACGAATGGACCAGGACGTCATAATCCGGAAAGGAAAGTGGCGTTTTCTTTTCGGGTACAGCCATGTTCATGATTATTACGATTGGGCCACTGACGTGAATATCCAGAAGAGCCAGCAGTTCATCTTTGACGCGCGGTACAAGGTCAATCATTTGTGGACGGCCGGCGGGTATATCCGTTGGGATACCTCGGATCGGAACCGGTTGAACAATCTTGTATGGACGCCTGGCATGGATAGCGTGACGAATGGTTCGCAGGGGTATGGGATCCAGGAGTGGGAGGTCTCAGCCATACGGGATTTGCACGATTTCATTCTGGAGTTCGGACTGAATTCGCGACACTCGCTTGTAAATAGCGCCAACAGCAATAAAAACAGAATGAACAACAGCGTTTTTGTTAAATTTACGATGAAAGCCATTCCTATCGGAATTGGCCAAGCCGGGCAGGCGCCGTTTTGCGCGCCTCGCATCGGAGAAACTGTGGCGGGGGCCAATGAAACCGGCGGTTTTTTTGATTCCCCAATGATGCCGGGAGACAGCCGGCCTCTTTCCACGCACTAACTTCGCAGGACATCGATCAACGCAATCCAAGGGCATTCGCCGGGATTTTAAATCCATGAAAATTGGGATCATCGGTTCAGGTTATGTGGGACTTGTGACGGGCGCTTGTTTAGCGCATCTGGGGCATACGGTCATCTGCGTGGATCAGGACAAAGCCAAGATCCGGACGCTCAAGAAAGGGAGGGTCCCGTTCTATGAACCCGGGCTTATGGAAATGGTGCTGGAAAACGTGGCCGCCAAGCGTCTGTCTTTTACCACGGAGGTCTCCAGGATTGTCAATCGTTGTGAGGTGCTTTTTATCTGCGTGAATACACCCCCCAGGCCGAACGGCGAGGCGGACTTGAGTTTTGTGGAAATGGTTGCGAAACAGGTCGCGACGCATCTTCGCAAGTACTGTCTGATCGTCGAAAAAAGTACGGTTCCGGTCGAAACGGGAGAATGGGTGCGACAAACGATCAAACGCCATATTAAAAAAGACATACAGTTTGACGTGGCTTCCAACCCGGAGTTTCTTCGGGAAGGATCTGCGATCCATGATTTCCTTCAGCCGGACCGCATCGTGATCGGTGTTTCGAGCGAGCGTGCGGAAAAAATATTCCGGATACTTTACAGCCCGCTAAAAGCCCCCATGATTGTGACGGACATCAAGAGCGCGGAGCTGATTAAACATGCTGCGAATTCTTTTCTGGCAACCAAAATATCGTTTACGAACGCGGTCTCCAGAATTTGTGATGCAGTCGGCGCGGATATTGAGAAAGTCGCCCTGGGCATGGGGCTGGATGCCCGTATTGGCAAGCAGTTCCTAAAGGCGGGGGTCGGGTTCGGGGGATCGTGTTTTCCCAAGGACGTGAGCGCGTTCCTGCATATCTCTGAAAAACTGGGCGCCCGTTTTGAACTTCTTGCCGACGTGCTCCGGATCAATGACACCCAGGCAAAATATTTTGTGGAAAAGATCAAGAATTCCATGAAAACACTCCGCGGCAAGACGATCGGAATATTGGGACTGGCGTTCAAACCGGACACGGATGATATGCGTTCTGCGCCGTCGATCCCGATTATCCAAATGCTTAAAAAAGAGGGCGCTTGCGTGAGGGCCTATGACCCGCAGGCAGTTTCCAAAGCATCGGCTATTCTTCAGGATGTGATTTATGTAAATACGCCCTACGAGGTCGGGCATGGAGCGCACGCGATCGCAGTACTCACTGAATGGAGTGAATTTTTGAATCTGGACTGGGAGCATCTCAAGAAGTTCATGAAAGGCCGGTTCTTTTTTGACGGACGCAACATGTTCCCGCCTGCGGAAATGAAGAGGCGTGGTTTTTATTACTTTAGTATCGGTAGGCCCTCGGCCTGAGGAAGGGAGGTTTTTATGAAAGGCGTTATTCTTGCAGGAGGCCTCGGAAGCCGGCTTTTTCCACTCACTAAAGTTACCAATAAGCATCTTCTTCCGGTCTATAACAAACCGATGATTTACTATCCCATAAAGACGCTTGTGCGCGCCGGGGTGTCTGATATCCTGATTGTGACGGGCGGTAACTCCTCGGGGGACTTTCTAAAACTTCTCGGGAACGGCAAGCAGTTCGGCTTGAAGCACATCAATTACACCTACCAGGAGGGCGAAGGCGGCATCGCGCATGCCCTGGGCCTTGCTGAACATTTTGTGGGCAAAGAGAAGATGGTGGTAATTCTGGGGGATAATATTGTCCAGGAAGATATTACGCCCCATGTCCGGCGTTTTGAAGGTCAACAGGAAGGCGCGCGGCTCTTGCTTAAGAAGGTTCCGGATCCTGAGCGTTTTGGTGTTGCCACTTTTAAGCGTGGTAAGATCACAGGGATCGTTGAAAAACCCAAAGATCCGAAAAGTTCCTACGCGGTCATCGGGGTTTATATGTACGATCCGACGGTCTTCAGCTTTATCAAAACCCTCAAACCCTCACGGCGCGGTGAACTGGAGATTACGGATGTGAATAACTGGTATCTCAAACGAGGCGTGCTGGAATATGATCTGCTGAAGGGTTTTTGGACCGATGCCGGACAGTTTGAATCTTTGCATCGCGCCAACATACTGGTGGCCCGCCAAGAGGGCTATAGCGTGTCATGAAACAGCTTCTTGTGACGGGGGGCTGCGGGTTTATCGGATCAAATTTTGTCCACTATTTTCTCAAGAATCGTCCGGAATGGGGGGTCATCAATCTCGACAAGTTGAGCTATTCCGGCAATCCCGCCAATCTTCGCGACCTGGAAGGCTCTTCCCGTTACAAGTTCGTAAAAGGCGACATTACGGATAAAAAACTCGTGCAGAAACTCATGAAAAAAGTTTCTGCGATCATGCATCTTGCCGCCGAGACCCACGTGGATCGCTCCATCGAAAGCGCAGACGATTTCCTCAAGACCAACGTGCTTGGAACAGCCACCTTGCTCGAGGCTTCGCTTGCCTGCGGGATCAAGCGGTTCGTTCATATGTCCACGGACGAAGTCTACGGAACGATCACGAAAGGCTATGCAGATGAGCGGGCACCGCTTTTACCAAATAGCCCATATTCCGCTTCTAAGGCCGGTGCTGACCTTTTGGTACGTTCTTTTCAGAAAACTTTTAGACATCCGGCGATGATCGTGCGGTGCACGAACAATTTTGGGCCGTATCAATTCCCGGAAAAGGTTATTCCGCTTTTTGTAACGAATTTGTTGCAAAATAAGACGGTTCCACTTTATGGAAATGGCAAACACCGTCGCGATTGGATTTATGTTGAGGATGCCTGCCGCGCGCTCCTTTTGGTTCTTGAAAGAGGTAAGGCGGGTGAGCTCTATAACGTGGGGGTGCACCACGAGATGAATAATCTCGATCTGACTCGCGCGATCCTTCGGCATTTCAAAAAAGGTAAAGAAATGATCCGCTATGTTACAGACCGTTTGGGACATGATCTGCGTTATGCTGTTAATTTCAACAAGTTGAGGCGGCTGGGCTTTCGACCCCGATGGAGTTTTGCGAAGGGGCTGGCAGCAACCGCGAAGTGGTACCGGGAAAACCCGGAGTGGTGGCAGCCTCTTAAGCAGGACAAGTATACGGTGAAATCATGACCGCCAGGCCTTTGTTCTTTTTCAGGGACGGCGACTTTGACTGTCATAATTACCCGTTTATTTTTTTATAAAGGAGAATCATGACGGAACAAATGCCCATGAAGATACTGATCACCGGCGCAGGTGGTATGCTCGGAATGGATCTTGGGAATGTTCTAGGCCCGGACTTTGAGATCGTGGGACTTGAGCGGCACCCTGTTACACACCTGACCATTCCCTACGATATTTGCGATCTGACACAGGCTCGCAAAACCCGCGATGCCATTTTAAGCCATAAGCCGGGATTGGTCATTCACACAGCCGCGTTGACCGATGTGGACTATTGTGAAGAACATCACGATGAGGCTCTGGAGAATAATGTCGCGGCGACTGAGCACGTGATCGAGGCCGCCAACGAAATTGATGTGCCGATCATTTTTTTCAGTACGGATTATGTGTTCGATGGCAAAAAAAACGGGGAGTATGAAGAAACCGATATTTCCAACCCGCTCAGCTTTTACGGGAAAACCAAACGTATGGGGGAGGAGCATATTCTCCAGGTTTCGAAACGGGCTCTGATTTTTCGAATCACCTGGCTTTTTGGGATATGGGGCCGTTGCTTTCCAAAAGCTATCCTGCGGCAAGCCGCAGAAGTGACTACGATGAACGTAGTCGATGATCAGATCGGTCGTCCGACGTGGTCGTGGGATGTGGCTCAGGCCATGAGGCAGTTGCTTCTCAACAAAAAGGACATCCTTTTGAAGCCCGGAGCGGAGATCTTTCATCTTGGAAATACTGGGACCGTCCATTGGGCAGATTATGCCCGATTCATCCTTAAAGGGGCCGGACTTGGGGCCGTCGAGATTAAAGGTATCCCGAGCGCGCATCTTAAGCGTTCCGCACCGCGTCCGACAAATTCCGTTTTGTCGCTTGAAAAATCCGAGAAGATTTTGGGGTTGAAACTACGCTCCTGGGAAGAGGCGACGCTTGAATTCTTGCCGAAATTAAAGAATGAGCTCGCCTTGCTGGAAGCAAAGACACGGGCCCAGGCCGCAGAAAAGGAGAATACCGCATAATGACTCTCAAAAAAACGTGTGTAGTCACAGGGGGCGGCGGATTTCTCGGATCCCACCTTTGCGGGAGATTCCTGGAGCGGAAGTGGCGTGTTATTGCGATTGATAATTTTCTCACCGGTAACGAAAAAAATATCGAGCCCTTTAAAGAGAACGAGGCGTTTGAGTTGATCCGGCATGATGTTAGCAAGCCTATCCGGGTCTTGGGACAAGTGGACTATGTGTTTCACTTTGCTTCGCCGGCGAGCCCGTTGGATTATCTTCAATTTCCAATCCAAACTCTCAAGGTTGGCGCTCTTGGGACGCATAATGCCCTGGGGCTTGCCAAAGATAAGAAAGCAGTCTTTTTTTTGGCCTCGACCTCTGAGGTCTATGGTGATCCGTTGGTGCATCCCCAGACTGAGTCCTATTGGGGTAATGTCAATCCCGTGGGTCCTCGCGGCGTCTATGATGAAGCAAAGCGCTTCGCTGAGGCCTTGACCATGGCCTATCACCGGGCACATAAGATGGACACTAGGATCATACGTATTTTCAATACTTACGGTCCGCGGATGCGTCTTCATGATGGTCGTGCGATTCCGGCATTCCTTTCGCAAGCCCTGACCGGGAAACCCCTCACAGTGTTTGGAGATGGACATCAGACGCGAAGTCTTTGCTATATCAGCGACATGGTGGACGGGATCGAAAAGCTTTTGCTTTTCTCGATGAATGAACCGGTCAATATCGGCAATCCGAATGAGATCTCTATGGTAGATCTAGCCAAAAAGATCATCCGGATGACCGGATCTTCCAGCCATATTGTGTATAAAGCCCTTCCGGAAGACGATCCGAAGGTACGCAGGCCGGATATCACCAAAGCAAAGAAATATCTTTCATGGATCCCAAAAGTCGCTTTGGAGGAAGGGTTAGATCATACAATCAAGTATTTTAAAGAAGCACTGAGGAAAAAATAATGGCGTCCAAATCTTATTTTCTTTTTATGGATGGCAACTTGGACAGCCATAATTAATCGTTTATTTTTTGATTAGGAGAATCATGGCGACGTATCTTTCCGTTGTTATTCCTGCTTACAATGAAGAAAAACGCTTGCCTCAGTCGCTTGCGGTGGTGATGGATTTTCTCAAGAAACAGCCGTATGAATCGGAGATTCTTGTTTCGGATGACGGCAGCCGGGACCGGACGGCTGCGATTGCAAAGGAACTATTGAAGGAATTTCCGCATCAGATATTGACTGCACCTCAGAACCGAGGAAAAGGACATGCGGTCCGGCAAGGAATGCTTGAGGCAACCGGAGCATACGTTCTTTTTACGGACGCAGACCTTTCGACGCCGATCGAGGAGGTCGCGGGGTTTTTGGCGCATCTTGAAGAAGATCAGGACGTTGTGATCGGTTCGCGCGCGCTTCCAGGCTCGCAGGTCGAGATTCACCAGAATTTCCTGCGGGAGACCATGGGGAAGGTCTTTAATCTTATTGCGCAGCGGTGGGCCTTTAAAGATATCCACGATTCGCAGTGCGGGTTCAAGTGTTTCCGTCGTGAGGCCGCCCAAAAGCTTTTTAGCCTTCAAAAACTCGACGGGTTCAGTTTCGACGTGGAGATCGTGTACCTGGCCCAGAAGCTTGGATATCGTCTTTTGGAACTTCCAGTGATCTGGCGCAATTCTGTCCAAAGTCGTGTCCAAGTTTTCCGAGATCCTCTCATGATGTTCTGGGATGTCCTGAGGATCCGTAGTCTCCACTCCTGATGAAAGTCCTTCGTTTTTCTCGCGAAGCAACTCTCCTGATAGTGATTTTGGCACTCGCCTTTATTTTACGAATATGGGGTGTCCGGTTTGGTTTGCCGTTTCTTTATCACGCCGATGAACCGATTGTGGTTAACCATGCGCTAGCTTTCGGGATGGGGGATCTGAACCCCCACTTCTTTCATATCCCTCCGCTTGTCAGTTACCTGCTTTTTATTTGTTACGGGATTTATTGTGTGGCCGGTTGGGGAGCGGGGCTCTTCCATTCCGTGCGAGACTTTGAACAACTTTTCTATTTCGATCCATCTTCGTTTTATCTGATCGCGCGTTTGGTCTTCGGTGTATTTCTAGGTACCGTTTCTGTCTACGTTCTTTTCCGTCTTGTGAAGCGGTTCGGAGATGTGCGGTCAGCTTTGTGGTCAAGTTTCTTTCTTGCCGTCAATTTTCTCCACGTTCGCGATTCACACTACATCTATGCCGACATTCCACTCCTCTTTGTGCTCCTTCTAGGTTTTTTTGTCATCTTTCGCGTTTCTGAAAATCCTTTCTCATGGAAATGGCATTTTCTTGCAGGCGGGATGATGGGACTCGCCGCGGCGACCAAATACAACGGTGTTTTTCTCGCGATCCCGTATCTCTGGATCTGTCTTCAACGCATCCCGTGGAAACAATGGCTGGTTTTCTGGTTTCTTGCCGCTGTTGGAGCGAGTGCAACCTTTGTCATGCTCAATCCTTACGCGATTCTCGATCATGCCTTTTTTATTGAGGAGCTTGCGGAACAATCTACCGCGAATTCCGGGGGGCAGCCGTGGCTTCATCATCTGACGTACTCACTGGCCGGTGCCTTGGGCTGGCCGATGCTAATTCTGGCACTTCTGGGAGTGTTTCAGGCGTTTTTAAGTAAGAATGTGCGGTCTCAGGCCATCGCGTTGTTTGTGGTGGGCTATTATGCCGTTCTTTGCCGTTTTGGGCAGCCTTATGACCGCTATGTCCTGCCACTTGTTCCCTTTATGGCGATCCTGGCTGCGGAGGTTTTGGGCAAACTCAAGGTAAAGTCCCGGTTTTTTTTCTGGATATTAATACCCTTCGTAGTTTTGCCTTCGATTATCAAAACAGTCCATTGGGACCGACTGATGTCAGAGCCGGATGTCAGAACAGTCGCAAAAGAATGGATCGAAGCCAATATCCCGGACGGCAGCCGTCTGGCCCTGGATGGGGGGGGGTATATGCCTCGACTGGCATTCTCTCACAAACAACTTGAAGAAAAAAGATCGCTCGCACGTTCAGGTTTTCAATCTGAGGCAAAGATGCGACGCCTCGACGCGCTGTTGCTAAAGCCACATCAGCCGTCCTATGAACTTTATTTTTTGAGCAGAGATCTAAAAAGCACCGGATTCTTGTTCTCGGAACCGCGCGTTCCTTTTGACCTGGTGGCGTTGAAACAAAAAGGCATTCAGTATGTTCTTTTGATCGATGCCCTTCACCCGTGGGGAGATCCTTTCTTCCAGGCCCTTCAGAAAAACGCGGATATTATCACAACATTTTCACCTTTTCGAATTCGGGAGGATCTGACGATCCATGACCCGCAAACCATGACCGGAGGTCCCTTTCTTTGGAGGGATATTTTGTCGCGCGAACGAGGTGGCTACCCGGTCAGCATTTACCGTATCCGTTCGTAATAGTTGCTTTGAGCGAAACTTTTCGTAAAATAGTAACGTGATTTGAACTTGTCGGATCAGGAAAAAATTCTTTTATGGAACATGAGAAAACGCTTGTAATGGGAAATGTAGCAATGTCGGAGGCCGCGATCCGGGCCGGATGCCGTTTTTATGCGGGCTATCCGATCACGCCCCAAAACGAAGTCAGCGAATATTTAGCTCAGAAGCTTCCGGCTGCAGGGGGGGTCTTTATTCAGGCGGAATCGGAACTGGCTGCGATCAATATGGTCTTTGGCGCGGCCGCGACAGGCGAACGAGCCATGACCTCTTCGTCAAGTCCTGGCATTAGCCTTATGCAGGAAGCCATCTCTTATCTCGCTGCGGCCCAGATACCATGTTTTATTGCCAATATCATGCGTGGCGGCCCGGGGCTTGGCAATATCCAGGGTTCCCAAGCAGATTATTTCCAAGCGACGCGTGGAGGCGGGCACGGGGATTACCGTCTTATCGTGCTGGCCCCTTGGTCCGTCCAGGAAATGTATGATCTCACGATTCGGGCTTTTGAACTCGGGGATTATTACCGCAATCCCGTCATGCTTTTGGCCGATGGTATCCTAGGGCAGATGGCCGAATCAATCGAACTGAAAGATCCCGTCCAGAAAAAATCTATTACAAAAGATTGGGCTCTTACAGGCTGCGCAGGCCGGAAGCCGAACGTGGTTCGGACGCTTTATCTTCAGCAAAAGGATGCGTTGGAAGAGAAAAATATGGAGCTCAAAGCGAAGTATGAAACGATTACTTCGGAGCTTCAGCTTTCCGAGACACGTTTCGGCGATGATGCCGAAATCGCCGTGATTGCTTATGGAACACCTGCCCGGATTGCCCATTGGGCCGTCAAACAGGCTAGGGAGGCTGGCGTTAAGGTTGGACTCTTCCGGCCTATCACGCTTTGGCCCTTTCCGGTACTGGAACTCCGGAAGCTCGCCGCGCGTTGCCGGAAGTTCCTGGTGGTCGAAATGAGTCAGGGACAAATGATCGAGGATGTGCGTCTTGCGAGAATCCCCGCAACGACTGTTGATCCCAAGATCGAATTTTTTGGGCGCGGGGGTGGTTGGTATCCCAAGCCTAAGGAGCTTTTGGCGAAGATCCTGGAGATTGCAAAGCGATGACGCCCGAAGAAAGAACGATCAGGCCCGGACGAATGCACTATTGCCCTGTTTGCGGCCATGCGATCGCGCAACGTATGATCGGCGAGGTCATGGATGAATTGGGAATCCGTGAGCGGACGATCGGGACGGCGCCAGTCGGTTGTGCCGTGCTGCTTTATGATTATTTTAATTGCGATATTATCGAATGCCCGCACGGAAGGATCCCGGCGGTTGCCACAGGGATTAAACGAATGCGGCCCGACAATGTCGTGTTCGCTTACGGCGGCGACGGGGATCTCCTTTCGATCGGGCTCGCTGAAACCATTCATTGTGCCAATCGCGGCGAAAATATCACCATGATCTTTATCAATAACGCGGTGTACGGTATGACGGGCGGACAGATGGCACCGACCACTTTGATCGGACAAAAGACCATCACGACTCCCGAGGGAAGAATGTCGACCGAGACAGGAGCCCCCTTGCGGATCTGTGAAATGTTCGCGACGCTGGCCAGTCCCGTTTTCATCGAGCGTGTGGCGGTGCATGACGCGCCTCACATGCAGCGGGCGAAACAGGCGATTCGTAAGGCCTTTCTCAATCAGATCGAGGGGAGGGGGTTCTCGTTCGTCGAGATCCTCTCCATGTGTCCTACCCATTGGAAAATGGGAGGAAAGGAAGCGTGTCAGTTTGTGGGTAATGAAATGGCGAGTTATTTCTCGATTAAAAAGTTCAGGGATGTGGACGGATGATGGAAGAAAAGATCTTTGTTGCGGGTTTTGGAGGCCAAGGCGTCGTCGTGGCCGGAAATGTCCTCGCGCATGCCGCACTGGAGGAGGGCCGTCATATCCTGGGGATGGTCTCGTACGGCGTGGAGGTTCGCGGGGGGGCTTCCCACAGTTTTGTGATCATTTCCGATCAGGAGATCGATTGTCCGATTATTGATGAAGCGACGCTGGGATTCGCGTTAAGCCAGGCCGCGTATGAAAAATTCAAGACAAAAACACGCTCGGACGGAATCTTTTTTATCGACTCTTCCCAAGTCACTGATATTGACCGAAGCGGGACCACTGGCCGCCTTGTTGAGATCCCCGCGACGCAGATCGCCCGGGAGATTGGAAACGAAAAAGTGACGAACATGATCATGCTCGGTGCGGCCATCCAGAAAACCGGCATCGTAAAGATGGCCAGCGCCGTCAAGGTCCTCGGAAAAGTGTTCAAGGGGCTCCGCAAAGACCTGATCTACGTTAACGAAAAAGCTCTTTCCGTTGGTGCCGACCTCATGTTTCAGAAGCGTTGATCCCTCGCTTCTGAAACCCTTACCTCGATGCCAAGAAAGCTTTCGGGCTTACTTCCCGGCTTTGTAACTTTTCGAGCGGCGAGATCCCCAGAATTTCAAGCCCTCCCAGAGAGCAAAACCCATGATCTTCATATTGACTGAGGATTTTCCTGCCTGGCGGCCGCGATGGTTCGAAGGAATTTCTTTAATGCGGAAACCGAGATCGTGGGCCTTGATGATGATCTCAGGCAGTACAAAAAGCGACTTGGAGGTCAGATCGATCCGGTCGAGTGTGTTCCGGCTCCAGGCTTGGGACCAATTATAATCGTTGATACGGATCCTGAAGAGATAGTTTAGCGTAAAGATATAGATCACGGAGAGAAAGAACCTGAAGAGTTGATAGGCGTTCCGCTGCCAGCGTACCCCCAAAAGTACGTCAGTTTCGCCCTTGCGGAGAATCTCCACGAAAGCCGGGATTTCCGAGGAATCAAACTCCTCGTCGGCCCCAACATACATGAGATATTGCCCCCGCGCGACTTTGAGTCCGTCTTTCAGCGACTGGGTGTAGCCCTGATTCTTTTCGTGGATGATCAACTGGGTGTTTGGATATTTCGGGACTTCAATCTCGAGAACATTTCGAGTTCCGTCTTTGCTCCCGTCCTCGATCAGAATGACCTCCCAGTTCCACTCAGGATGGGCATTGAGGACCGCAAAGAGGTTCGCGAGCATCCGCGCGATATTCTCTTCTTCGTTATAGATCGGCGTAATAAAGCTGATAAAGGGACTGGTACTCACGAGCGTAAGACTAATGTTTTTAACGGTTAATGTCAATTGCCGACTCTGGCGAATTCTGTTAACCTATGGCCTGATATTTTTTTCAGAGCAATAATTTTTGTTCGTGACCCTGAAAATTTCGTGGTCGTGAAAATAATGATTTTTTGAAGATTAAAGAGCTTATCGATGTTTAAATTGAAGCGGCTATTTGTTGGACGGCAAATCTGGGTTCTAATGGCTGGAGCGTTTTTTCTTGCTGCGCCGCTTTGGGCCTCGCGCATGCAACAGGTTTGGGGCCGAAATCTTTTCGCCACGCCGGATTCCATGGCACTTCTTGGTGTGACCCTTCTCGTCTCTCTCTTAGGCTATTATTTCTTACCTGACTTTTTCGTCGCCAGTCGTTCATCACCCGTTGCCAATTCGCCTTACGCCTTACGCCGTACGTCGGTCCCGTTTCTAACTGTTGTCGGTCTTTTGTCTCTGGTCGGATTAGTTTTTGTGCTTTATTGGGTCAATCGGCACATTCTTCACTCGTTCCTGAGTTCCGCAGACGAGCATTCCTGTTATTTTCTTGCGGAATGTTTGCGCAGAGGGAAACTCTACGCCGACATCCCGCCGCTTGCCGATTTTTTCAAGGTCGTTCATGTTGGAATGCGGGATGGGAAGTGGTTCAGCGTTTATCCGCCCGGGTGGCCCCTAATATGGGCGCTCGGACTTCAGTTCAATATCGTGGATTGGTTGAATCCGGTGTTGAGCGCGCTTTCGGTATTTTTCTTTTATGAGGCAGGAAAGAGACTTTTTGGACGTGTTGTGGCCTTGCTGGGTTTGATCCTGATGTGTCTGAATCCCTTTTTTATGTTTACTGCTGCGGCTTATTTTTCTCACGGAACATGTCTTTTGTGCATCAGTGTGTTCCTGTATGCGTTCCTTCGATGGCGTGAGGCTTATAAAGCGGGGAAAGACCCGGTCGGCTGGGCTTTCTTATGCGCATTTGCGGTCGGCTACGGTCTTATGACTCGTTATCTGACGATGGCGGCTGTCGCGGGGCCGTTCTTTTTTTATCATTATCTCCCGATTTTTTTTAATTGGAGGGGATGGTCTGCACCGTCGCAGTTCTCTCCTCAGGGGAGAGGGGAGGGTGAAGGAAATTCTTGGCTGCGATTTCTTCCCATCACGCTCAAACGACCTCAACTCCGCAAGAGCGACTGGATAGCGATTGGTATTATCGCAATTTTCATGATTTTAATTCTTTATCAGAACTATCTCGTGACGGGGAAGCCTTTTCGGGCGCCAAATAAACATGACAAATCCTGGGAGCGTTTGGGGTTTCGCCGGGATTACACTCCTCTGGACGGGTTCTTTTATTTGATCGCTCGTGTCTTTTTTCTCATGGACTGGTTCGCGCCGGCGTGCGTTGCCGCGTATCTTGTGATTCTTTGCCGGTTGGTTCAACAAAAGACTGCTGCTCCCAGCGCAGAAACTAAAAATCCTGGATTTTCGTCTCATCCGCGGGGGAACGATTGGGTAATGATTCAAACACTTTTTCGTTTCTCCATGGTCTTCATTGCCATTGCGTACTTTTTTTACTACTCTTGGGGCGGAAATCAGTGGGGGCCGCGTTATTATTGGGAAGGCATGCCGTTTCTTTGCATCGCGGTGGCAGATTGGATCGTCAGCTCGTGGCGGGACGGCTCGTTACGTGTACGGAAATTTTTTTTGGTATTTGTTATCGTCTCGATCACGACGTCAGGAATTTTGTTTGCAAAGCATGCGGAATTCACTGAAGAGTCCAGCCGCCAAAGACGTGCCCTTTATGACTTTGCTGAAAATACGGCTAAGGGGCAAGCGATCATCTTTATCCATGGGTTTCTTGGAGATCGGCTGGTCATGGCCGAAGAGGACGCTGTTCGCAACAGCCCGTTCCTGGATGGACGAATTTTGTATGTTCACGACTTGGTGGAGCGTAACAAAGAGCTCATGGCGGCCTATCCCGGCCGGGAATATTACAGAGGAACCTATGACAGAGACAAAAAAGTTCCGCGGCTGGATACTATGAGCGAGTAATATCTAGTTTGCTCGGTTTTTCTCTCCCTTGAACATGGCCCCCGGTTTGGTAAGTTTACCGGTTGCTGAAAAATCGAGTTTGAGGCCGCCAACCTGATCGAATTTCTGGAAATTCGAAAGCTGCGGATTTTTAACTATATAGCCCAGCGCACTCGTGAAATGGGAGCCCGTCAGGATCTTGAGCCCCAACCCGGTACCGGCACCCACAAGCCCAGGCGGCTCGGTTTTTAAATTTTTTTGCCACCATCCTTCCGAGTAAAAAAGTCGGGAGATCTCAGTGTGCTGAGCCTCATGCGTGTAGAGATAACCGCCATTCCTTAAGAGAGGCCACAAATGGATCAGGCAGGTTTCGAGCGAAGAAACATAGTCGACGTCTAAGAAGATTTGAACGCAGGGTTCGTTAAAATGCGGCAGAGTCGTATCGAAAAAACCTTTATAAAAATCACAGACGTTGATATTCCCGTAACGCGTAATGTTGGAGCGAACTTCCTCGAGGGAACCCGCCCACCAGCCTTTTTGATAAGCGTGAACCTCGTGAATGTCAAGCACCTCATGGGCGGCATCCTGGGGGGCGGGTTCAGGAAGTCCCTCGAAAGAATCGAAGACCTTAAAGCGCCGGCCGACCAGGCCGCAGATGAGCGACATGTTTGTGGCACTGACTCCTTTGTAGGTCCCGCACTCAACCACGCATCCCTGGATATCTTTGGGGGTATTGAGAAGGGTGGTCGCCATGATGATATGCTCGATAAAGCTGGAGCCCGAAAGAATGCGGCTGTTGTTGCCCATCATTTTAACGAGCAATTTCAGCTTGGTCCAGAACGTGACACCGTATTCGTGCCCCGTTCTTGGACAAAAGAAATCACTTACAAGGATGGGGACGCAAAGGAACTGGACAAGAATGCGGTAGGTTCGCGAAAAAAAATTCATATTTGAGTGATTATCTGTTTGTTGGAAACAAACTTAGTATTATTACGTTTATTACGTTATTGCAAGAAAAATATTCACGCTCTTATCCTAGGATTTGCGCGCATAATATCGTAAAATGATGACAATTTCCAAGGAATAAAAATGAAATTGACAAAAATTGATCTTTTTAACGTCCTCATTTTTGCCGGTCTACTCGCGATCTTCTATCCCGGCCTGGTGATTGCCAAACAGGCCTCCCTCATGGGGGACCATTGGGAGCAGCATTATCCTTGGGCATTTTTGATGGCCCAGTCTCTCAAGCAGGGAACAGAATTCTTTTGGACTCCCCTGATTCAGTGCGGTTTCCCGATAGTGGCCGAAAGCCAGATGGGTCTCTTTTACATTCCAAACCTGTTGCTTTATGCCGCACTGCCGATCGAATGGGCGTATGCTTACATGAATCTCCTACATTTTTACATCGCAGCCGTAGGTACCTACCTCTATGCTCGTCAAGTCGGTATAAACTCCTGGGGCGCTTTTGTCGCGGCAATAGTTTTTGTTTTTGGGACTGGCTATGGAGGTGCCTACTACAATATCACGTCACTAAAAACATTGTCCTGGTTTCCATGGATCCTTTACTGGAGTGAGAAATTTATTCAGATCCGGAGACCTCGCTATCTGGTTTTTATGGCTGCCTCCCTCTCATTTTCTATTTTAGCCGGCTATCTTCAAATCGCCGTGCTGATGGCCCTTGTTTTTTTGATTTGGATCATTTTGCGCGTTGGAGTCTTTAATCCGGAAAAGATGAGTTGGCCGCACTGCGCCAGGCTCCTTTTGGGAACGGCGTGTGCGGTTGTCGCCACGTTGTCAATTGCGCTCCCTCAAATTATTTTGACTCATGAATTATCGCTTTTTTCGAATCGTGTGAATCTTTCGGAAGCCTATGCCTACGTGGGCTCGCTTTCACCGTTCTCGATCCTAACAATCGTTTTTCCAAAACTGCAGGGGATTTTTCGAGGCAATTGTCTCTATTCAGGGATTTTTGCAGTCGTTTTCGTAATAGCTTCTTTTTTCGTCGCCTCCAAAGGGCTTCGGAAGATGCTCTGGCTTTGGGTCGTCTTGTGCATCACATCTCTCTTTTTTGCGTTGGGTCAGTGGAGTCCCCTTTATGTGAGTTTGGTGAAACTCACGCATTTTTATTCTTTTCGCGTCCCGGCAAAATTCTTAGTGTTCTTCTGTTTCGGTGTTGCGATGCTGGCCGGGATCGGTGTCCATGCGATCATGGAAGATTTGAAAAAAAACACCATCAAGAAGAATGCTTTCGCCGATTGTTGCCTCTCATTTGCTCTTGCGGCTTTAGCGTTATGGGGAGTAACGTATTTCTGTTTAACCCGAGGGCGCTCATGGCTCGAGAGTTTTGGTAAATGGATTGTGGAAAACTTCATCTACGGAAAGCCGGGACACCCCAGGCGCTTGGAATCCTACCTGCAGACTATAAACGCCGCGGTCGATGCCGCCCGCGGTACGATGTCTTTCGTCGACCCATGGCAGATATGGGCCATAGTCTTGATTGTCCTGAGTTGTGTGTGGATCCTGTTCTTGAGACGGACCAACCGCGTGGTTTTTCTTTTGCCGATAGCGATCATCATCTTGCTAGCAGACCTTTATGTTTTTGCTGGTGCGGACATTAAAAAAGATTTTGATTCCTACGCCCATGTTATGAGGCCCGACCCACTTGTCAAAATGCTTTTGGAGGAGAAAAATCGCGGATCTTTGGAGCGCGTCTATGGGTTCCGTAGCGAGAACGAATCATTGCCTCTCATGCCGTCCGTGAACATGATCTATGGAATTGAGGATATCGGAGGCTATTCGCCGCTCATTATGCGCCGCTACTATGAAACGATAGGTCTTTTCGGCAATGTCAATGACTCGAATAGTATGAACGCGCCCGAGGTTACTTTTGTTCTTAAGCGTTTGCCGCTTTTAAATGCCCTGGACGTGTCTCATGTGTTGTCTAAGACGGTCTTGGAGGCACCAGATCTTCACCTCATGTTTCACGACTTGGTATCGGACACATACCTCTACAAAAACACAGGAAATCACGGGCGAGCCTATTTTGTCTCAAACGTTGTGCTATTCCCCGACTGGTTTCGTCTGAAAGAGATATTCATGGCACCCGGTTTTGACCCTCAAAAAACTCTGCTGCTTGAAGATACGGAAATGGAAGAGCTCAAGGATGGTTTCCGGCTAGCTCCATTATCGCAAGCTCGTAAGATCGCTCGAGAACATCATACCGGCAATTCGGAGCATTGGACAGTTGAGATCACAGGCCCCGGTTTTTTTGTGCTCTCAAACGTCATGTATCCTGGATGGGAGGCTCGACTAAATGGCCGGAAGGTTCCCATTTTAAAGGCCTACGGCCTGTTTCAGGCGATATGGATACCTCGGCCGGGAACGCACTCAGTAGAGTTGAGCTATAAGCCTTTTCGGAGTATTTTGGAGGCATGGGGATGTTGCTGTCGTTTGTTCGCTCAATGTCCTCTCCGAAGGCTTTTCCGGGGTCAACTTCGTTGACCATGGCTAATCCTTCTTGTATACTGCCGAGACTTCAATCCCATGAAAACATATTTACTCAATCCCACGATCGATAAGAACGACCCCTACATCCGGGAAGGGCGCTGTATGCAAAAAGCCTCCTCTTGGGCCACGATCTGGCCCCCGATTACCTTGGCCGTTCTCGCAAATTTGGCGATGGAAAAAGGGAGCGTACGCCTTGTAGATGGTAACGTCGAGGATCTGAGCCTTCAGGATTTGTTCAAAGATATCAAAGCTTTTGGGCCTGATCTTTTAGTGATCAATACCGGTTTTCCTTCGATCGATGAGGATATGGCCGTTGCCAAAAAGATCAAAGACGAATTTCCCAAGGTCAAACTTTTGGCTTTTGGGGTTTTTTTTACGCTCTTGGAAGGGGAGGCCATGAAGCCTTACTCTTTTCTCGACCTGGCCATTCAGGGAGAGCCCGAGGAAACATTCCGCGAGTTACTGGCTGCTCTTGAAAAAGGCGAAAGCGGCTTTGACAAGATTCTTGGTCTCATGTATCGCAAGGGGAGAGAGTTTTTCGTTAATTCCAAGCGTGCTCTGATCGCGGATCTGGACAAAATCCCGCGTCCTGCTCGCAATCTGCTTAAAAACGACCGCTATCGGCTGCCCCACAACGATAAAACTTTTACACTAATCAATGTTGCGAGGGGATGTCCCTTTCCCTGCATCTATTGCATTGTCCGGCCTTATTATGGCGGGAAAGTCCGTAAACATTCAGTAGCGTATGTGATCGAAGAGATCCGGGAATGTATCGAAAAGTATGGCGTCCAGGAATTTCTTTTTTGGGAGGAAGTTTTCACGCTTGATCGTGACTATGCCTTTGATCTCTGTGACGCGATGCTCGAAAACAAGTTTGATTTTAAATGGGCTGCGACGACGCGCGTAGGGCTCTTGGATGAGGAACTGTTGCAAAAAATGAAAGCTGCGGGTTGCTATCTTTTGGGATTAGGAATCGAAAGCGGTGTTCAGGAGATTCTGGACAACGCGAAGAAGAAGCAAACCCTGGAGGATGTTCGTCGTGCGGTAGCTCTCTGCAAAAAAGCAGGGATCCGTACCATGGGGCATTTCATCTTTGGCCTTCCGGGAGAGACACGTGAAACTGCGGAAAAAACCATTCAGTTCCTGCTGAGCCTGGATCTTGACTATATGCAAAGCTATTGTGCGGTTCCATACCCCAAAACGGAGTTCGGCACCATGGCTAAGGAGAAAGGGTGGATACGGACCGTTCCGTGGTCACAGTATGATTTTGGCGGCACCTCGATCGTGGATATGGGGACGCTGACGCCGGAAGATGTCACCTATTTTCGGGAAAGAGCGTTCAAAAAGTTCTACTATCGTCCGCTTTATCTGATCAAGAAGATCAGGGAATTCTCTTTTCACCAGCTCTTCACCCTTTCCAAATTCACGCGCTGGATGAGATCCAAGAAAAAAAACAAAAAGGGGCCGGGTTAAAATGGAAGTCAGCGTTATTATTCCCTGCCTGAATGAATCCCGCACTCTGGCAACTTGTGTCAAAAAAGCTCTTCAGGGTATGCGGGAAGTCGGAGCTGAGGGGGAAGTCGTTGTGATTGATAACGGTTCATCGGATAACTCCCGGGAGATTGCTATGGCCGCGGGTGCCCGAGTGGTGCAGGAAGAAATTAAGGGCTATGGAAGTGCGCTTCGTCGTGGGATCCGTGAGGCACGGGGAATTTATGTCATTATGGCGGATGCGGACGACACCTACGATTTTCTTCAAGCCGGAAAGTTCATCGAACTCCTTCGCGGCGGGGCTGAGTTCGTGATGGGGAACCGTTTCGGCGGAAAGATCTATCCCAATGCCATGCCGCATTTGCACCGTTGGTTCGGGACTCCGGTCCTGACATTTATTCTGAGACTTTTTTTTAAAGCGCCGATCTCGGATGTGAATTGCGGAATGCGTGGTTTTCGCAAGGATGCCGTGGAACGTTTGGGGCTGCGTTGCACCGGGATGGAATTCGCCTCGGAAATGCTTATCAGGGCCAGTATGGAAAAACTGATCATCAAGGAAACCACGATCAATCTGCATGCCGGACCGCCGGATCGCAAACCGCATCTTCGTTCTTTCCGTGATGGCTGGCGGCACTTGCGGGTGATGTTGGCGCTTTGTCCGAAGTATCTGTTTGTCTATCCCGGGGTTTTTCTGGGCGTCCTGGGTTTTGCTCTTTTGGTGCTAGCCCATATTCAAGATATCCGGATATTTGGCATGCCGATGGGACTTTCCTCGGCTGCGTTTGCGAGCGCGTTGTTTTTTATGGGACTCCAGATCGCGTTGTTCGGGGTCTACTCATTGATCCTTAATAATCACAACGGTATTCTTAAAGATGACAAGATCACGACATTCTTTAAAACGCGGTTTACCCTGGAAAAAGGGTTGGTGCTGGGCGGAGTGATCCTTACGCTTGGCATTGCGCTGGGGATCACGACGCTCTTTCTCATTTTTACCTACGCCAATAATCTCGGATATGTGAACCTGTCGTTAGCGCGTTTGGCCATCATATCGATCTTCGTGACCCTGCTTGGGATCCAGGTGGTTTTCTCCTCGTTTTTTATCAGTCTCTTCAGCATTCGTGAAATGTTAAAATAATTTTCACTATTATGCTTTCTGAACTTTTTCGAACAGCCTTTGCTTGGATCGTTATTCTCCCGGCAGCTTTTCTCACCGGGACCTTTTACGAACGTCTTGTGCTACAACGCGATACATTGCTTCGTGGGATTTTGTATTACGCTCTTGGATTGGCGACTTTGTCCTATGGCGTTGTCTTTTTGAGTGCCTTGCATCTCCTTAATGTCCAGTGTGTTTGGGGGATGCTCCTCCTGCCGATCATTTTAAGATTGAACAAGCTCCGCGGATGGCTTCAATGGCTCAAAGACCTTGGTAGCGATCTTTGGCCTCGATCCGTCCCCTCATCAAAATTGCTTTTTCTTCTCTTTATCACCTCTTTTGTATGCCTGTTGATGGGGACTCTTACGCCTGAGATCGGGGGAGATGCTCTTTGCTATCAATTGAACATGCCCAAGGTTTTTTTGCGCCACGGGTCTTTAATGCCGGATCCACTTGATTACAACACCTATTTTCCGCTTCTCATGAACAATCTGTATCTCATAGGTTTGGCGATGGGCGGAGTTCTTTCAGCCAAACTTTTTCATTTCCTGTGCGGCTTCCTGCTTTTTCTTGTCATCCGAAGAGTCGTCCAAAATGAAACCGGTAACCGCTTATTATCTTTTTTTATCGCGCTTGTCGTCTTTACGACACCGGCAATCTACAATCTGATCTCTACCACCTACATTGATGTCGCCCTGGCTTTTTACACCTTTCTTGCGGTCATCACCTTTATGGATGCCTTGAATTCCGGCAGCAACAAGAATTTTCTGCTAAGCGGACTGTTCGCGGGATGTGCCGTTTCGATGAAATACCTTGCGCTCATTTCTGTGGTCGGTCTTTTTGTCGTTTGGCTCCTCGGTCTTGTCACCCGGAGGCAGAGCAAGCTGTATTTGAATGGGGGCGGATTTTTTGTTTTGGGCATTCTGGTCGCCTCCGGATATTGGTTTGCCCGGAACTGGGGAGCGACAGGAAACCCGTTTTTTCCGTATTTCGGTTCCTTGTTTGGCGAAGCAAACCGGACGCCGACCGATTTTTATTTGTTTGGTTTTGGCTGGTCCTGGTTCCACTATCTTTCGTTGTTTTTTAATATGTTCCTGTCTCCCAACAATTTTGGAGCGTTTACAACGAGGATCGGCGTTTTTTATTTTCTGCTCACCCCGTTCATTTTTCTGGCCATGATATTTGTTCCTCGCGCGAGGGGTTATGGGATCTTTTGGCTTGTTTTTACCGCCGTGATCTTTTTTATCGCGCAGGCGGATCGGTGGATCATTCCCGTATTGCCCGTTATGGCGGCATGTGCCGGCATGGGAATTCATTGGTTTTACAGCACCGGTTCGGAGATGCTAAAGAAGGTCATAAAGATCGTGGGAGGCGGGGTCGCTATTTTTATTCTTTTTGTCTATGTTTTGGCAGGGGCCTATCACTACCGATACGCCTATTTGCTTTTCACCGGGCAATGGTCCCCGGAAAAGTATCGGACTTCACTGGAACGGACAACCACTATCGCCGAATGGATCAACAAAAATCTTCCCCGGGATGTAAAAATCCTTGTTGAGTCCGAAACCAGGGTTTTTTACATGGATCGACCTCTGGTGAAACGGGTTTTTTTGGAGTGGCATCTGAAAGATCCGAAAATATTTAAAAATCCAAAGGCATCTCTCGCGCTGCTCAGGTCGAACGGCTTTACACATGTTCTTTCAACGGATCTGATCCGGGGTGGTAAGGTCATCTCAGAATCGCGATCGCTCGGCGAGTCCCTCGTCTCTCTTTCAGGGGCCAAAGAGATTTTCTCGGTTGCATCAGACAATGTGCGAGAGGATCGCTACTACTATCGACTTTTTGAGATCAAGGGAATGAAATGAATAAGATAACAAGCGATCTGGGGTTGAAATTGATGCCGTTGCCGTGTTGCCCTGTATGCCGCGGCGAGAAGAGAAAAAAACTTTTCTGGCTTGATCTTTTTTCGGTTTATCAATGCGTTGGATGTTCGTTACGCTATATCGATCCCTGCCTCTCACCCCAAGGTATGCAGGAACTCTACAGTTCTACCGATAGCTTGACGGCTTTAAACCGGTTTCACTCGACATACTATGATTACGGTGACCCGAACCGACCTAGTAAAACGGTCTGCGATTTTGAAAGGGCCTTAGGTCTTTTGAAAGGATCGACTCTTGACCCGGGGAAAAGTGTTTTTGACGTGGGATGCGGAAATGGGCTGTTCCTCGCTGTTGCGAAAAAACACGGTTGGGATGCAAATGGTTGTGACTCGAGCAAGGCGAACGTCTCATTGGCCGCGGCGAAGTTTGGAGTCAATGTCGATTGTTCGAGCTTCGCTCGATGGGAACCACGGGGAAGAAAATATGACGTTGTTTCATTCTGGGATGTCTTGGAACATCTGCCGGAACCGCACTCGTTTGTTGAGAAGGCTCTCGGGATGCTGAAGCCGGGGGGACAGATCGTGGTCGCCGGGCCTAATGACCGGAGTTTTCTTCGGATTTTTGCCGAAACGCTCTTCTTTATGACCGCAGGACATATGCGAGGACCGCTTCGAAAGGCTTATTTGCTAGAACATATCGCGTACTATACTATCGATACGATCAAGGTTCTTTTCTCACAACACGGATTGGACATCCGTTGCTATTTCATGTCCAGCACCGATCTCGATAAGTACCATTTTCCTTGGGCTGAAAGGGTGCTCGCCTCCGGAGTCCTGTCGGCGGGCGATCTTCTGGGTCTTCAGAACCGGTTTGTTGCTGTTTTTAAACGCCGGTTTGATTGACTTTTACGTTCAAATTCCTACAATGGCGTCGGCTATGAATATCATCACTAAAGCACTTCGTAAGGTTTATTACATGACGATTGGGAAAAGTCCGGTTTTGGACCGTCTTTTCCGTTATCGTGGTAACCCTCGGGATTATTGGGCCAAGAGGGGAGGTCAGACCTATTTTGAAGAACAGGAGGCTGTTCAGGACAGGTCTCAGCGTAGTCTATTCATAGCTAACGAGATGGCTCAACTTAAGTTTGAATCGTTTCTTGAGGTTGGCTGTGGCTATGGAAAGCAACTGCAGAATATCAAAATTCTCAAACCTGAAATGTCCTTTGCAGGCTGTGATTTCAGCAGGCCCCAGCTTTTGAAAGGTTTCGAATATTTCCCCGCGATGCAAAAACGGGTTGTCGAAGCGGATGCTGAATTTCTTCCTTTTAAGGATAAGTCTTTCGATGTGGTGATGTCTTCGGCGGTCATTCTTCACAACGAGTATCGCAAGGCGCAACGCATTATTTTGGAAATGATCCGTGTCAGTCGAAAATTCTTGGTGCATAACGAGGATACCGACGTGACCTTTTCACGGTATGGTTATGATTTGACAAAAACCTACCTCGCCATGAATTTTCGGATAGTTACTTCTAAACAGATCCCTTGTTCTCAAAACCCTGAGCATACCCAATTCACTGTGGCTGAAATCCCCTTGAATATGGAACGTTTACACCACGAAGATGTGCCTCTCTGTTACCACAAAACTGACGCTCGATGAAAGTGCTGATAGTTACTCCCACCTATAATGAGGCGAAGAATATAGTGCTTCTTCACCAGTTGGTCCGGTCGGAATGTGTCGAGACCAAGCCCGACATCCTTGTTGTTGATAGCGCCTCTCCGGATGGGACTGCCCGGGTAGTCCGGCAATTACAGCAAAGCGATCCCAATCTTTTTCTACTCGAACAAAAGGCGAAGCTGGGGCTTGGCCGGGCCTATTTAGATGGTATGACATGGGCTCTTGCCAAAGATTACGATTGTCTCATCACGATGGATGCGGACATTTCTCATCATCCCAAGTATATCAATGAACTGATCCATGCAAGCAAGGAACATGAACTTGTGATCGGATCCCGTTATGCCAAGGGGGGCAAGCTTGAGAATTGGCCACGATACAGGCTTTTCTTGAGCCAGTTCGCGAATGGGTATGCGAGGATCCTGACAGGGCTCCCATTCCACGATCTTACAAGCGGATTTCAGTGTTTCCGGATTTCATTACTCAGAAAAATCCTGCGTTACAATATTCACACGGAAGGTTACGCGTTCCTTGTGGAACTCAAATTTCTCTCCATCCTTCAGCAGGCCACCTTCGAAGAGATTCCCATCATTTTTACGGATCGCACCTACGGCGATTCCAAGATCTCGAAACGGGTTATTGGGGAATCCATGCTGTTCGTCATGAAATTGGCAAGCCAACGCGGACGAGTCAAACAGATCCTGGCTTCAATGGGATCCCCAACTTGACCGGGGCTCGCAGATGACGGCTTTCGGTTTGAACACCCGACAGTTAATCGTAGCGGCTGGCGTATTGTTATTCGCGCTCGTCATCCAGACCTCTCGCATTAATCGGCCCTTTGTTGGACATTTCGCCAGTTATCAAGGTACGGTGATGGCTTCTATCGCCCGCAATATGGTACGTGAGAATTTTTCCGAAATATTCCTTCCCAAGACCGACGCCCTCATTTTTCAGTCCAGACGACCGCTCCATCTGAATCAGTACCCGCTCCCCTCGTTGCTCGCCGCGATTGGCTTCAAATTGTTTGGCGGGGGACTTGAATTCTGGGGACGTTTTCAGGCTGTGATTTTCAACGCGCTCACCCTGTTTCTTGTAATGCTTATCGCAACACGAATGTTCGATCGTGAAACCGGAACTATTGCGGCAGTCATCTTTGGCCTGTCGCCCTACACATTGATTTATGGCCAGGCATTCATGTCGGAAGCGGCTGGCGTTTTCTTTCTGATGACAGCTTTGGTTTTAATTGCGCGTCCCGGCAAATCTTTGAGTGTGTGGCGCGTTGCGTTATCGGGACTACTTTTTTCTGCATCGCTCGTGAACCGGGTTCATTTTGTTTTGTTTTTTCCCGCTTATTTATATTTACTAATTACGCGCCAATCGAATGGGCGAGATGCATTTTGGAAAGGGTTACTGTTCGCTGTGTCATGTTTTCTCCTTCCGGCTTTGTGGTACGGGTTCACCTTTTTTGCGACATATTTTTTTGACAACATTCATACAACTTTATTCATGCAAATGGGCTCTTCCGGGGCTGTGGCGTATGTCGCTGGTATTCCTTATCTTGTGAGAGTTTTTGAGATTGTGGGTTTTCGAATTCTCACCCCGCTGCTCGTGCCGTTTTTTTTATTGGGTTTTTGGAGATTTCCGAACAACGTCACAAAAGTTTTTCTTTTTTTCTGTTTGTTGGGAGGATTTCTGATTCTGATTTTATTTCCCGAAAAAGTTACCGCGCATGATTTTTATTTATACGGAGTTTTCCCTTTTGCGGCTATTTGGACCGCGTCTGTTGTTGCCCGTGTTTTGTCGCGTTTTAAAAATTACAAATGGCGGTCTCTCGGAATTATCATTGGCGTTCTTTTCTACGTCTTGTTGTCAATTCGGCTGTTTGCAAACCCGCTTTATGCTACACCCGCAAAAGAGATGCAAGCTGTTAAGATCGCAAAGAACATCCAGCCTCTTCTTAGAGAAGCTGACATTCTCATCGTCGGGGGGAGACAATCCCCGGTCTTTAATTACTATGCTGAGCATCCTTCTTGGAGCATGGATGCAAACATTTTGGGCCAGCCAATGTCGGGTTATTTAAAAAGTGCTTTTGCGCCTTCTAGTTATTCGTTGGAAGCTATGCGCATGAAGACAGCACTGAAGGATTTGCGGAGTTGGTTTGAATACTTACGGGACAAGGGTGCAACCGTTATCGTATTTCCCGATAAAAAGAAGCTTGATTCTCATTATGAATTTGCCAATTCTTTGCGTGAATCTGTTCAAGTCTTATCAAGTAATTCGGACTCTTATTTCTTGGCTCGAATTATTCAGCGCCGCGCATCCTCTTAACTCCGGCAGGCAATTAACAAATTTTTCAAAAAAATACAAAATTTAGGACTGCTTGTCTGACCGTATATCTGCTTTAAGAATAATTTTGACATCTAGAGACTTCAAAGTTATATTATGCTATAAGTTAATAGCTTAAAATTCGAGGAAAAAATGAGAATTCAAGAAGATGTAATTTATACACCAAAAGAAACTCAGGCCTATCTCAAGGTCAGCCAAAGCACCATGACCCGCATGCTCAAGAGCGGACTCATTCGAGCTGCCAAGGTCGGGAAGCAGTACAGGATCTTCGGGAAAGAGATCTTACGCGTAATTTCTCCCACCCTGGAGGACAAAGTTGGGAAGACCTACGACAAGGCCCGTCGCTGGGTACACGACGAATAGCGATCTTAAAATAAGGAGTGAAAACGATGGATAAAATTTTAAATGGCAAAAGCATTCTAGTTACCGGAGGGACAGGTTCTTTCGGAAAGAAGTTTATTCAGATGACCCTGGCCAAATTTTCGCCGCAAAAGCTGATCGTTCTGTCTCGAGACGAAATGAAGCAGTGGGATATGCAAAAGGAATTTGCCGGCATCGACAAAAAGGGGATTCTTCGGTATTTCATCGGGGATGTTCGCGATCGCGACCGGCTCAATCTGGCGTTCCAGGAAGTGGATTATGTAATTCATGCGGCAGCGACCAAAATCGTCCCCACTGCGGAATACAATCCGTTCGAAACCATCAAGACGAATGTGCTCGGTGCGATGAATGTCATTGAATCCTCTATTGCTCAAAAAGTGAAGCGCGTCATCGCCTTAAGCACGGACAAGGCGTGTAATCCGATCAACCTTTATGGCGCGACCAAGCTTTGTTCCGACAAGCTCTTCGTCGCGGGCAATGCGTATGCCGGAATCCATGATATCCGGTTTGCTGTGGTTCGTTACGGAAACGTCATGGGGAGCCGCGGATCGGTCATTCCGTTTTTTATCGAAAAAGCCAAGACCGGAGAAATCCCAATCACCGATGCTCGAATGACCCGGTTCATGATCACTTTGGAGCAGGCGGTTGAGTTGGTGTGGCTCGCTCTTGGTGATTGTGTGGGAGGGGAGATCTATATTCCCAAGATCCCGTCCATGAAGGTTGTTGATATCGCAGGCGCAGTTTCCCAGACGGCAAAACAAGCAATCATCGGGGTCCGGCCTGGCGAAAAGCTTCATGAGTTTATGATCGGAGAAGATGATGCGCGTCACGCGTATGAATACGATGCCTACTTCAAGATCCTCCCGGATATTTATAATTGGCACAATTGCAGCCAACGTATCGGGCAAGGGAAAAAATGTACTGAAGGATTCAGCTATTCCAGCGCTAATAATCAGGAATGGATGACACAAGAGCAGCTTCAAGTTTGGCTCAAAAACGAATACCCTGACTATGATACCGTACGGTAAGCAGTTTCTCGATCAAGACGATCTTGATGCGGTCATAGGGGCCCTGCGCTCGCCTAAAATCACGCAAGGACCACGGGTCGATGAATTCGAAGTCAAATTAGCGCGCAAGTGTGGCTCCCGCTATGCGGTGTCCGTATCCAGCGGGACCGCGGCCCTCCATCTTGCGACCCTAGCCCTTGGACTTATGAAAGGCGATGAGATTCTTACAACGCCCATTTCATTCCTGGCAACCTCCAATGCAGTTTTGTATGTGGGAGCAAAACCGGTATTTTGCGACATCGAATATCCGACAGCAAATATCTCCGTCTCAAATCTCGAAAAACTCATTAGCCGCCCTCGCGTAAAAGCAATTTATCCAGTTCATTTCGGAGGACTTCCTTGCGATATGCCAGCCATTCACAAAATAGCCCGCAAGCGAGGCTTATTCGTCGTTGAAGATGCCTGTCATGCGCTCGGAGCTCGATACAAATACCATGGTTCTTGGTATAAGATCGGATCATGCGCCCATTCCGATATGGCTGTATTCAGTTTTCATCCTGTGAAACACATTACGACAGGAGAGGGTGGTGCAATCACTACAAATTCCAAAAAATATTATGAGAAGCTGCTGGCTCTGAGAAGCCACGGGATGTTCCGATCTCCAGCATTATCGAAACGCATCGGCCCCTGGTACTACGCCATGAAGCATCTCGGATTCAACTATCGTCTTACGGATATTCAGGCCGCGCTTGGCGTTTCCCAATTAAAAAAACTCGACCGTTTTGTAAACCGGCGGCGCGAGATCGCCGAAAAATACAATCAGCGTTTTAAGGGGCTGCCATGTGTCGAAATTCCCGCTACGCCCGACGGTTTTATGAACGCATATCACTTGTATCCGCTTCGCATCGATTTTAAAAAAGCAGGACTAACCCGCGCAGTACTTATGCATGAACTTCAAAAGAGCGGAGTGGGAACGCAAGTGCATTATATCCCGATCTATACTCAGCCTTATTACCGTGAATTAGGCTATCGCATCCGTTGTCCTGAGGCCGAACGCTACTACGCATCAACTTTATCACTACCGATTTATCCAAGCATGACAAATCGTGATGTTGATAAAGTTGTTCGGGTGTTTATTAAGACTTTGAGAGGAAATCTTTGATATGAGAATAGCCGCCTTGGTACAAGCCAGAATGGGGTCGACTCGGCTCCCGGGTAAGGTGCTAAAAGATATCGATGGCAAGTCTGTCCTTTGGCATGTTGTTGATCGATTGCGTCGAGCAAAGCTTCTAGACCAGGTTATCATCGCTACGACTACTGATCCCAAAGATGAAGCCATCCAGACATTTTGCCGACATGAAAATATCGACTTTTTTCGGGGAAGTGAAGAAGATGTTTTGGACCGTTACTATCGCGCAGCAAACCACTTTAAAATCGATCAAATCGTCCGGATCACATCCGATTGTCCATTAATCGATCCGGAGATCGTAGATCAGGTGATACAAAAGCACCTTGCTTCGAAGGCTGACTATTCGAGTAATACTCTGGAGCGAACTTTTCCTCGCGGACTGGATACGGAAATCTGTACTTACCAAGCCTTAACCCGTGCCTCGAAAGAGGTAAAGGACAGAGCCGAGCGGGAACATGTGACTTTATATTTCTATCGCCATCCTGAATTGTTCCAGCTTGCCTCAGTAGAGGCGGAAGGAATATTCCGCAGGCCGGATATCCGTATTTGCGTGGATACTCTGGAGGATCTCGAATTGATTCGTCGTATTTATCGGGAATTGAAAAATCGGTCGATGAATTGCCAAGACATTGTGGCTCTTTTAACAAGCAAATCAGAGTTGCTCCAAATTAATGCCCAAGTGAAACAAAAAGCTGTATGAAGGCGGTCATTCTGACAGAAGGCGGACAGAAAATCGGATTTGGACACATTACGCGTTGCGAAGCGCTCTGCTCAGCACTACATGCGAATGGATTTCAGACGACATTTGCTGTCAATGGTGATTCATCAGTTAAGAAACAGTTTAAAGGTCGGATCGATTATGTTTTAAATTGGCTTTATAACGCGAGACGCTTGAACCATTTGTTGCGAAAAGCTCAAGCTGTTATCATTGACTCCTATTTGGCGCCGAAAAACATTTATGATTTGATTGCGAAAAATGTGCCTGCACCTGTTTACGTCGACGATTATTTGAGGCTACCTTACCCTAGAGGAACTGTTCTGAACGGTGGTATTGGTACTGAAAAACTTGACTATCCTCGGATGCCGGGGGTTTCCTATTTGCTTGGTATTAAATATGCTCTTTTGAGAAAAGAGTTTTGGCATATCCGACCCCATCGAACACGAAAAATCATTCAAGATTTGCTTTTAACTTTTGGGGGCATAGACCATTTTGATTTAGTCAAGAGTCTGTTATGTCACCTCAGAGCAAAGCATCCCGAAGTTTTTTTTCATGTCATTGTTCCTGGGAATCGATGTGTTCGTTATCGAGCCGTTTGTCGTGACATCTCCAGGGCAAAGTTCTATATTAAGTTAGGGGCAGCCGAAATGCGAAATCTTATGCTAAAGTGTGACGTGGCAATTTCGGGGGGTGGTCAAACTCTAAATGAACTTTCCCGTTGCGGTCTCCCCACAATCGGTATTTGCTTAGCTAGCAACCAGAAGCACCACTTAAGAGAATGGCAACGTTGTAAGCTTGTGACCATGGCAGGTCATATAAAATCTCCTAATATCATCTCCCGTGTTCATGAAAAATTGAACACGCTGTCCTATTGCAGGCGCCAAAGCATGACAAAATTCGCCTCAAAACTTGTGGATGGCGGTGGGCCTCAGCGAGTCGTTGAATTTCTGAAAAAGATCCTAAAAGGAGCGTGAAAATGAAAAAATTTTTTAAACTTGCAACTGATTCTCATTTTGGATTCAAATATTTAGATCCGATCCCATCGCAAGAATTGCTGAATGATTTTTATAAAAAAAAGTACTACCGCCTTTCACGAGCCCCTCAAATAAAACGTTTCATGAAGGGAGGGCTTGTCGCTCAAAGGGAAAAGGATTGGTATGCCAAAGCCTTATGGACCGATGTTCGGGATACCTTAAAAAATTGGGTCCATCGTAAACAAAAACGGCTTTTGGATGTTGGGGCTGGCACCGGTGATTTTGCGAATTTTATGGCCAAAGCTGGTTGGGATGTTGCTGCTGTCGAGCCATCGCTTGCCGCCGCACAAAAAGCCAAAAATGTCGGAGTGACTATTTACCCATCCCTGGAGCATTTTCAGGTCGAACACAAAAAAGTTTTTTTCGACGCCTTAACATTTTTAAATGTTTTAGAGCATGTTCCTCATCCCGTAGCATTTCTAAAAGAAAAAACCGCCATATTGAAAAAAGGAGGTGTAGTGGTTATTCAGATACCTAATGATTTTTCCCCCCTCCAACTTCTCGCCCAAAAAAAATATAAAACGGAACCCTGGTGGGTATTTGCTCCTGATCATTGCAATTATTTCAATTTTAATTCAATGACAAAAGTTCTCCGTTATTTAAACTTCGAGATTTTGGATTGTCTTAGTGATTTCCCAATGGAGTTTTTTTTATTGTTTGGTGACAACTACATCAATAATGCTACCGTCGGTTCCGAATGTCATGCCCGAAGGGTTCGATTCGACACGATTCTTCCGCCAGAATTAAAGCGGCGTATCTATAAATCGCTTTCCAGACTTGGCGTTGGACGCAATCTGTTGCTTTTTGCTCGAAAGGGATCAAAATGAAAATAGGCCTTTTGGCCGACATTCATGGTAATTATTGTGCATTTCGTGCCATTTTGGATTTTTTGAACAAACGGGTTCAAAAATTTTTCTTTGCAGGAGATTTGGTCGGATATTATCCTTTTGTTCACGAATGTCTCGCTCTTTGGGATTCTCAAAAAATCATGAGCGTCCGGGGAAATCATGATCAGATGCTGCTGGATTACACTCGAGACGATATTGCCTCCAATTCTTTGTATCAACAGCATTTTGGTAACGCTCTTATGCGCTCCCAAAAGAATTTGACGACCGAAGATTTTAACATCATGAGTTCATGGAGCCGGGCACAAACCATAAAGTTGAATGGCCTAAAACTTGCGATTTTTCACGGAGCGCCTTGGGATGAACTCGAAGGGCGGGTTTATCCTGATTTTAATGAGTGGAATCGTTTCAACGATGTCTCCGCCGATATTATTGTGATGGGGCATACGCATTATCCTTTTTCGAAAAAATGGAGAAACAAAATCATTGTAAATCCAGGCTCTGTTGGACAACCGCGGAATGAACATGGAGCTTTCGCTTTCTGCTCGGAGATCGATTTGAGAACGATGGATATAACCCAGCATCGAATTGCTTATGATGCCGGAGAGATTATTCATGATTCAAGGGTACACGGTTCAAAAAAACTAAATCTAGAAAAATGCCTGATTGCGTGCGGGAAAAAATGAAAATCTTAGTAACGGCTGTCGGAGGTGATTTGGGGCAAAGTATAGTCAAAACTCTACTTCTGAGTCGGATCGCCTCGGAAATTATTGGCTCCGACATTAATTCAGGGGGCAGCGGCGCTAATTTTGTAGGTAGGTTCCATCCTTTGCCGCCCGCCACAAAGGCCTTAGCTTATAAAAAAACACTGAATAATCTGTGTCGCAAGAAAAAGGTAGACATTGTTATACCGTCTAGTGAAATTGAAATCTGGACTTTGTCCAAGATGTTTCCGCGCCTTGTTCTGCCCTGCGGAACAAAAATACTCGTGCAACAATTTTCGTGGCTTTCAATTTATGGCGATAAATTGAAGTGTATGAGAGCGCTATTAGGTAAAATAGATTTGCATGCATTCACAGATGGTTCCAACAAAGAAGATGTGGCAAGGTTAGTAAAGAAAACTGGTTTTCCCCTTGTGGTCAAACCGCGCCAATTAAGCGGCTCACGTTCAATTTATATAGCGAAAAACCGAAAGGAGCTAGATTTTTTTGTCAAAAAAGTCCACAGCCCTATCGTTCAAGAATATCTTGATGATTCCGGAGGGGAATTTTCTGTCGGGGCGTTTGTCTGCGATCGGTTTACCGAGCTAATCAGCTTTAAGCGGCGTTTAGGTTCGGTGGGTTGCACGTGGTTTGCGGAACTTGATCAGGACCAAGACGTTCTAGCCTATTCACAAAAATTAGCCCGTCTGGCGCGTTTGCGCGGCGCAGCAAATTTTCAATTACGCAAAACAACCAAAGGCGTGCGATTACTTGAGATAAACCCACGATTCTCAAGTCTTGTTGCAGCTCGGGCCATGGCAGGTTTTACAGATCTCGAGTGGTCCATTCGGGATCGTTTTCAACTTCCATTAGTAAAGCCAATTCGCCCCTATCGCGCGATGCGGTTTCAACGATTTTTTCACGAGCTGGTCGATTTCGGAAAAGGTTATCGACCGCAATTTGATTTTAACCAAAAAGGAGTTTTATCGTTGCTATGAGCAACCCATTTTTAAAAATCATGCATCGAACCATCGCAACATCACAGCCGATGTACATCATCGCTGAGATTTCGGCGAACCATAATCAGAACTTTCAGCAAGCTGTCAAATTAATCGAAACGGCAAAAAAAATCGGCGCCGACGCGGTCAAATTGCAAACTTATACGCCGGATACCATTACTTTAAATTCCAGGAAAAAATATTTTATGGTCGGAAAAGGACTACTCTGGAAAGGAAAAAATCTTTATGATCTTTACCGGGAGGCTTATACTCCATGGAGTTGGCAACCCAAGCTGAAAAAAATTGCCGACAAGCTCAAAATCGCTCTTTTTTCGTCTCCCTTTGATGCTTCGGCCGTTGATTTTCTTGAAAAAATGAATGTTCCTGCATATAAAATTGCTTCTTTTGAACTTGTGGATCTGCCATTGATCGAGAAGGTTGCTAGAACTCGGAAACCGATCATTATTTCGACGGGGATGGGAACCTTCCACGAAATAAAAAAAGCCGTAGAAACTGTACGGAAAGCGGGAAATCATCAAATCGCACTTTTGAAATGCACAAGCGCTTATCCCGCTGAACCTCAGGAAGCAAATCTTAAAACCATCCCGCATATGGCAGCATCCTTTTTGATTCCTGTCGGACTTTCAGATCATACATTGGGTAGCGTGGTGCCTCTTATCGCCTGGGCTTCTGGTGCCTGTATCGTTGAGAAACATCTAACCTTGTCGCGTCGTCAACAGGGGCCTGACAGTGCTTTTTCCATGGAACCCGACGAATTTAAGCAAATGGTTGACTCACTCCGCACAGCAGAAACGTCCATGGGAAAGATTCACTACGGTCCTACTAAAAGCGAGAAAAGAGCCATTCGTTATCGGCGCTCGTTATTCATTGTAAAAGATATAAAAACGGGAGAAAAATTTACGATGGAAAACATCCGGTCCATCAGGCCTGCGAATGGTCTCAGGCCGAAATATCTTCCGGCTATTCTCGGCAAAACGGCTTCACATGCTATTAAAGTGGGTACTCCTGTAACCTTCCGAATGGTAGCCTGAGCCGGTTATGTCGTCTAATTTCGAAACAGTAATATTGTTAGCCCATTTTGATCCCGCGCTTGATCTTAATAATGCTTTACTTGTCTCGCTCGATCCGGCGGTGTCTTATCAGCTTGGGATGCGCGGCTATAAATATAGAATACTGGAAGATTTCTACGATGAAAAAGAGCTAAGAGCGGGGGAGAACGAATACTTCAGCGAACAGCTGAAGTGGTTTGATTTATTCGATCAATTCCTCCAGGAGCATATTGTTTTATGCAAAGAGCATAGCATCCCGCTCGCGAAAACCTGTTATGTGCGCATCAAATATTGCATCGATACGATTCTTACGAACGTTTCTATTTTTAAGCTTTTTTTCTCCGCAATTCAAAGGCTTGGCATCCAAAAAATTGTTTATGTCCACGAGGCTTTTTCTCCCGGAATAAGTCCTTCGGTTTTTTATTTTATGCCTCAGATCCTTCGCGTGCTCGGCGAACTTCTCAGCTTATTTTCAGAAAAATATTCCATGGCGTTTTTACATCATAGCTTTAGCGAAAAAAAACAGGTTGAAAAAACCTTTCGACAATATTGGATGATATGGCTTAAGCAAGGCCTGAAACTTTTTGCGAATGCTTTTAAGTTCAATAAAATCCTCCGGTCTTCCGAACTGGCGGGCCAAAAATTCTTTTTTATGCATGCAGGCGGGGCCGATATTGACATTCCAATCCGAGAAACCCTTGGTCGTGGCGCTTCCGTTATGGTTAAAGAGCATGGCAGGATTCTCATGGAAAGCTCTCTCTGTCGAAGTGAATTGCTATTGCCGGGCATCGAAGAAGCTGTTTCACGACGAATTTCCGAAAACTGTGTGGAGGCTGCAAATATACTTGCTCGCGACTCGGAAATAATTCGTTCGATTTGTGATCAGTGTAACTTTGACATCTCCCCAATCATCGTACCTTTTTTAAGAGGCTTTGTGTTGAACGATGCTCCGGTTATCTTGGAAAGCGCATTGAAGATGCATGGGTTTTTCATGTCAACGGGTGTGGATTATGTGTTCGCACGAGCAAATTCAGAGCTGGAATCTCTAGGCCCATTAATTGCGGCTAAATATTTAAAGGCCGCGCAAAGCGTGTGTCTTGGACATGCGAGCTTCGCCGTGGAAAACAAGATTGTTGAAATTACGGAGACTCAAGTCTACAACATTACATTTGCACGCGATCCTGTTTCAGAGTCATTCTTGGAAAATTCTCTGAACAAAAATGGTACGACCTCATGCCGTGTAACGAGATCCATGCACTTTCTCAAAACTGTACGGGGAGATGTAACGCGCAAGAGGGGTCGCGCAGATAAAAAAACAATTGTTTATGTGCCCAAAAAACTTTTATCCTACATTCGCCCTTTTAACAATATGCCCTATTCACTTACCTGGTATTACGAATTTCAAAAAAAGATTATTGATTTCTTTTTAACGCAAAAGGAGTTTAAGTTCATCTACAAGCATGCGGAATCACCAACTCAACTTTGGGCAAAGAATTCTACGCTGAACTATATTCGGCAGAGAAATGCAAAAAATATTGCGATCTGCCGACAAGATTTCCCAAAAGTGCTTCGGTCGGCGGGTCGGGTCATTATCGATTATCCTTCCGGGGCTCTTTTTGAGGCCGCCGCTGCCGGAGCTCCCATTCTTTGTCTATACGCGGATTATTTGAACATCATACCCATGGCACAAGAGATCTTCGGAAAATGTTTGCAACCGTTCAGCTCGGTCGATCAGGCTATTGACATTATTCGGGAATTTCTCGACGCTGATCCAAAAAACTATCAAGTGGATTTTCCAATAGACGAAAACGATTTTTTAACTGTATTTGAAAACGCAATTAAAGAGTCAGCCGATACCGGGGACCTGCTTCATGACGGTCGAAAACCAAGAACTTTTCCGGAGGCATTATGACCAGAGAACGATTTGATTCTCAAAAGAAAATCATGCGCAATTCGGGGGAAAACGGCATTGGGACGCAGGACCGGCTGATGATGGCATTGTTGAAGGATCTTTATCCGCTGCACCGGACAATCAATTCGGATGATATGGAGAAGTCGCTTCGCATGATCGGCGACTATATCGGGAAAGGATTCCGCATCCTTCCTTTCAAACCCGGGACGGCGGCATTTTCTTGGACCATCCCTCCGCGTTACTCGGTAGATGAGGCGTACATTGACTGCAATGGCAAGCGCTTTGCGGAATTTAGCAAGTCGAATTTATCGGTCGTCAGCTACTCAATCCCGATAAACAAATGCGTTTCCTACCAAGAACTTCGCCGGCATGTTTTTACGCAACCTGATCTCCCGGATGAAACCCCTTGGATGTTTAAATATTACGAGCGGACTTGGGGGTTTTGCATGCCTCATCGTCAGTGGTTGCGGTTAGATCGAAATGCTAAATATCGCGTGGTAATTAAAAGTCGTTTTGAAAAAAAACCTTTCATGGTTGGTGAATATGTCATTCCGGGTCACACGAATGAAGAAATTTTATGGGTTTCGGATATTTGTCATCCAAGTCAAGTGAATGACTCCATAACCGGCGCAGTCGTGGCTGCGCACCTGGCTAAAGTATGGACGAAACGATACAAGGGGAGGTTTACGCTGAGGTTTTTGTTTTTACCGGAAACTATTGGTTCTGTCGCGTGGTTTTCCCGAAATCTAAAAAAGATTAGCAGAATCCGCTACGGTATGTTTTGTGAAATGCTGGGTAATGATAACCGTTTTTTGTTAAAGCTTTCCCGCCAGGGCGATACACCATGGGATCGCATTGCCAAACGAGCTTTCAAACGACACAAAAACATGGGGGAAACTAAAGTTATCACTTTCCAGCAGATAGCACCTCAAAATGACGAGAAGGTAATGAACGGTGTTGGTATTGACATCCCAACTGTTTCTTTTACCCGGTGGCCATATCGGGAATATCATACCTCGGCGGACAATCCTAACCTTATACAGCTTAAAAATCTCAAGGAGGCTTTCGGCATCACGCAAGAAATGCTTCAGTCAGTAAATTACGATTTATACCCCATCAGCACCGTCCGTGGTCCCATCATGCTCTCCCGATATAAGCTTTGGGTTCCCTACGACGCAAACCCAAAATTGAATCAAGCGCTACAGCGCATTCTTTTTATGCTTAATGGCCAATATTCGGTTGCTGACATTGCGGAAGAGGTGATGCTGGATTCCAAAACTCTGCGGCAATACTTGAAGCGTTTTGAAGCACATGGTTTAATCCGGTGGAATCGGGGACCTTGGGAGAAGGAACGATGACTGCTGAACCCTCCTCTGTATTTACAAAAGAGAGCGCCGCAAGCGACTTTCGTGCTTTGGGACTAAATGAGGGGGATATGGTTTTGGTGCAAAGCGGATTTAGAAATTTTCGAACAATCCAAGGCGGCCCACGTGCCCTAATCGAGGCACTGCTTTTGGCGATCGGAAACGAAGGAACTCTTATTATGCCGACGTTTAACTTCGACGATTTCGGAGAGAAAAAGCTTTATAGCAAAAAGAATACGAAACCGCAAACAGGTTTGCTCTGCGAATTATTCGCGGAATGGGAGGGGCGAGAGCGCATTTATCACCCACTCCATGGTTTTTCGCTAGTAGGAAAAAATGCCGTTGAATTGTCTCAAAAAATAAAAAATCGAAGCTCTTTCGAGGAGGCTTCTCTCTTTGGTGAGCTTCTCAGACGGAATTCCAAATTAATGCTGCTTGGTGTAAGTTACCGTGAAGGTCTTACTTTCTTTCATTACATCGAAGAAATGGTGGGAGTGCCTTACCGAAAGTTCATCAACCTAACCGGAAAAGTCGAGGAATTAGACGAAACCGTTCACGAGATTACCATTCCATACTATGGGCGAAAAACGATGTCTGTTCATTATGATTTCGATAAGATTATCCCTTACGTTGAGGGGGAAAATGACTCTATTATTAAAAAATGCGTCATTGGCACCGGAACTGTTCGCTTAATGAACGCTCGTCCAATCTATAATCGATTGGCACAAGCGCTCCGCATAAACCCAAACTTAGTGCTCGTAAATTAGCCGTGTTCAAAAAAGGTGGCATCTTCAAAAGAATTTATCGTTTTGTTTTTCACCGATTAATAGGCAATGTTTTTTTCAACCAAAAATGCTGGCGCTGGCCAAGCCGAAATTTTGGAATCATAAAATCACTTTGTTTAACCAGGCAGTAAATGAAGCGGGGATTGTAGTGCCTTGGATTTTTTCTCAAAAAGAGTGCTCTGAATTCTGGTTAGGCGTTGATAACAACTCGTCCAGTGTTGGAAACCGTCCGAGAGGTTACTCTGGGAAAGACTCCACCATTGTCGAGCTTCTCCAGGATTTCTGGACGCCCTATGTTCCAAAATCGGATGCCATCCTGGAGCTCGGGTGTAACTGCGGAGCCAATCTGCGATGGCTTCAGCAGCTTGGATACTGTCATCTTAATGGTTTGGAGATCAACCCGAGCGCGATCGAACAAATGAAAGCGTCTTTTCCCGAACTATACAAAAAAATAAATCTTTTTGAAGGGAACATGGGAGATTTGCTTCCCCCAATAGCCTCAAACTCCATGGATGTTGTTTTCACCATGGGGGTTGCCATGCACATCCATCCGGCACAAAACAAATTGTTTGCCGAAATGGTCCGCATTTCACGCAAATATGTTTGCACCATTGAGCCTGAAACCGCGAATTCCAACTACGTGTTCGCACGCAACTACCGGCGAGTTTTTGAAAAGTACGGTTGCGCACAACTTCGGGCGACGCGGATTAACGCTGACGTATGCGCGGACCCGGCCTATTGGGGTTGCACAGTACGTTTTTTAAAAAAGAATAAACTTCTATGAAGCGAACCAAAGAAATATTTTTTCAGGTTGGGGTTTATACGGGAAGCACGTTTTTAACACAATTGATCACGCTTTTCACTGCCGTCATCTCCAGACGCATTCTGGGTCCGGTGCAAACGGGTATCTGGACTACGCTTCAGGTTATTGTCGATTATTCCAAATATTCAACGTTGGGAATCATGAGCGCTGTCAATCGTGATATTCCTTACTACCTCGGTAAAAAAGACGAGCGGCAGGCTCACGAATTAAAGAATTTAGCCTTTTCTTTCATTCTGGCCTCGTCCAGCCTGATCGCTTTGGGGATCGTGGCTTTTGCGGTTTTGGCACGTCACTGGTTCCGCCAGGAGATCGTTTGGGGTCTTTTTCTGATCGCGGCGATTGTTATTCTTCAGAGGATTAATAACATTCTGATCTCGTTATTGCGATCGTTTAAGAAGTTCCATGTCGAAGCATCCCAAATGATCTTTTCCGCAATTGTGAACGCGATCCTGGTCGTACTGTTAAGCTACCGCTTCCAAATTTATGGATTTATTTTTGCAATGGCCTTGAGCTTTCTTTTCAATATTGTTTATCTGTTCATGAAGTATCCGTTCGATTTCCATTGGATTCTTGATTTCAAAAAACTGAGGCCGCTTTTCGTGTTCGGGTTCCCTCTGATGAGCCTAGGATTGCTAATGGCGGTCGTTAAAAGTTTGGACCGGATTATGCTTGCCAAATATCTTGGATTTCAAGCCGTCGGCCTCTACAGTATTGCTCTGATGGCGTGTTCCTTTATCAGCAATTTTTCGATTTCATTTGCCACAATCCTGTTCCCGCACGCGCAGGAGAAATTTGCTCTGGCTGAAAATCCGCAGGGCATGGCCGAGTATATCAAAAAATCCTCAGCTGGCTATGCGTTGATCCTGCCTCTTTTGATCGCTGCCGCGGCTTTCCTGACCCCGTTTGTCGTTATCGGATTTTTACCACAATTCATTTCGTCGATTTTAACTTTACGTATTTTGGTGCTCAGTTCATTTTTTATTGCCTTGCTTCAGCCCTATAATGACTTTTTGATCACCATACGACGTCATCTTGTATTGTTCCCTTTTTGGGGAGTCAGCATTCTGATATCATGGCAATGTTATTATTGGGTGGCACGCCTGGGCGGGGGCATTTCAGGTTTTGCAATCGCGACAACTGCCATCTTTTTTTTAATGTTTACGGGTCTGTTTTTTATCGCGGGGCATTATCTTCGTGATCCCAAAGCTGTTTGGGAGGGGTATTGGAAGCTCATGACGTGTTTTGCTTTTTTGTCATTTTTTGTTCTTATCTTGATCAAATACTTTTCATCGACGGAGATAACCTTAGCGGGCCTCTTGTGTCAAGGTGGGATTTATATGATTTTTTGTTGTCCGATCGTTTTCATCTTGAACCGAAAATTTCATATTCTTGAGATCTTAAGAGAGAAGCTTAAACAAGGAGATAGAAAGCATGCATAAAAAAGCTTTAATCACAGGCATTACCGGACAGGATGGTTCTTATCTGGCGGAATTTCTGCTTTCCAAAGGCTATGAGGTGCACGGAATCGTCCGCCGTGTGGCACTTGAAGATCCCAAGCACCGTACTTGGCGGATCAACCACATCCGGGAAAGGGTCAAGCTGTATTCGGCCTCGCTGGAAAGCTACGCGAGCGTTTTTCACGTCGTTGAAAAGGTCCACCCGGACGAGTGTTACCACCTTGCGGCGCAGAGCTTTGTCAGCTACTCGTTTGAGGACGAATTTTCAACCATGAATACGAACATTAACGGGACCCATTCGATGCTTTCA
>Ga0265297_10001897_pt1 | contig 45544 bp, 81 predicted proteins | sample Munlanlwell13791_FD_192502 | JGI IMG/M metagenome (GOLD analysis project Ga0265297, IMG submission 192502) | Leachate microbial communities from a municipal landfill in Southern Ontario, Canada - Leachate well 137-91 | ecosystem: Engineered > Solid waste > Landfill > Unclassified | place...
AATTTTCCAAAAGAAATAGTAAAAATGATTAAACAAGGTAAAATGAGTAGAATCGGAATTTGTATAGATATTTTGAATAAAATAGGAAAAAAGAAATACAAAGAGATAGAAGCTCCTGCGTTAAAGAAATACAAAGAGATACAAGCTCTTGCGTTAAAGAAATACGAAGAGATAGAAGCTCCTGCGTTAAAGAAATACAAAGAGATACAAGCTCTCGCGTTAAAGAAATACGAAGAGATAGAAGCTCCTGCGTTAAAGAAATACGAAGAGATAGAAGCTCTTGCGTTAAAGAAATACAAAGAGATACAAGCTCCTGCGTGGAATAAATACGAAGAGATACAAGCTCCTGCGTGGAATAAATACGAAGAGATACAAGCTCTTGCGTGGAATAAATACAAAGAGATAGAAGCTCCTGCGTGGAATAAATACAAAGAGATACAAGCTCCTGCGTGGAATAAATACAAAGAGATACAAGCTCTTGCGTGGAATAAATACAAAGAGATACAAGCTCCTGCGTTAAAGAAATACGAAGAGATAGAAGCTCCTGCGTTAAAGAAATACAAAGAGATACAAGCTCTTGCGTTAAAGAAATACGAAGAGATAGAAGCTACTGCGTTAAAGAAATACAAAGAGATACAAAGAAAAGAATTTTGGAAAATAGCAACGCAAAAAAAGTATAGAAAAGATAATTGGAAATAGTTGTTAATGGACCATTTTAAATAAAGATAAGGAGATTAAATAAAAAAAAATAAAAAGAAAATTAGAAATTTTAAGGCAAGTAAATAGGGCGTTAGAATGGCAATTTCAGGATTATACTTGGGAGAACATGATTGATGATTGTATGGATGATAGTTTAGGATTTACTAAAGAAGAAATAATCTGGGCTAAATTTAATACAGGCTATAAAGCATATATTACAGAGTAATAATTGATAATATTAAAACTAAAACAGAAAGGATATATTGTAATAAATAGGGTAATAAATAGGGTAATCGAGGCTTAAATGGGGCAATATGGGGTTAAAATACCCTATTTATAGATAGTATCAGAAATATTTGATTTAATACAAAATAGGAGGTAGTATGAATAAGGAAACGATAAAAGAAAAAATAATTGCATATGAAACAAGAGTTAATGGATTTGAAGGATTATCAGGAGTAGGCGTTGAAGTAAAAAATTTAAGAGTTACAAAAATTAAAGCAGTTGCAGATATTATTTTACATACAGATTATGAATCGGGAACAAGTGAGAGATATAATAAATTGGAATATCTTTTAGATAGATTATAATATTTTATGGAGAAATAATAGAATGATTATAAAATTTTATTGTATAAATCACTGTAATGATTTTACTAAAACAGAAGAAGAATTGCAGAGAGAAAGAGTTATAACTCATTGTGCTTCTTGCGGACAAAAATTGCTAATAAGTAATCTTCCCGATATAATTGAAAATGATATTTATATATTGGCTGAAAAGAATTTGAATAAATATATTACGGAACTTGGTATCGAAGGAGCCATAGAATTATTAGAACGTAATCGAGAGCAGAGTTGTTATAGAATATATAAAGCATTAATGGAAAAAAGAGGGTTAAAATTAAAAGGAGAAATAGGATGAAGAATAATCATATATGTATTAGTTGCAAGAAACATTGCTGTGAATGTTTAGACGGAGATACAAAGGTATCTGAATGTGATTATTATGAACCTATTAAAATTAAATTAACAAAAAAAGAATTAGAAACTTATGAACGTTGTAGAGGTAATTGTAGAATTTGTTTTAATGAGGGGGATTGTAGTTTAGAAAAAAAGTTAAAAAAATAAATTTTCGATAAAAAAATATGTTATACTTATAGTAGAGAGGAATAATTTTGAATACTTTTTTGCCTTACCCTGATTTTATAAAATCAGCCCAATGCCTTGATTATAAGCGTTTAGGAAAACAAAGAGTTGAGGCGTGGCAGATTTATCTTGCTTTGACTAAAGAAAATTATGGCTGGCAGAACCACCCTATTGTAAAACAATGGCGACGATATATAAATTATTTAAGATTATATGGAATTATTGTATGTTTAGAATGGATAAATAGAGGATATAATGATAATTTAATCGGGAGGTTTTTAAATGCAAAAATATTATTCAATAAAACACAAAATCAAAAAAACCGATATTGCTTGGCTTGCTGGAATATTAGACGGAGAAGGTTGTATTTGGATACACAAAAGCCCCCCAAATCCAAAAAAAGGAGAAATTTCAACAAAATATTATCTTTCAGTAAGAATATCAATGGCACACAAAAAGACTATCTTTCATATTCAGAAAATCTTAAAATTTGGAAATTCAATAAAAAGAAGAAAATTAAAATTACATTATCAAACGCAATATGCTTGGGAAGTTGCGTCATTACAGGCTTTGGCATTTCTAAAACTGATTTATCCTTATTTGGTTACAAAGAGAAAAGAGGCAAAAATAGGAATGGAATTTTGTCAAATTCCTCGCATATCTTATATGCAACAAGGATTACCAAAAAAAATATTAAACTTGAGGCGGAAATATTGGAAAAAATTGCGAAGTTTAAAACATTACAAATACCAAAATGGTTAGGAAATAAAAAATTTCATTCGGCTATGAGAAGTAATTTATTGAGAAAAGATAAAAAATACTATTCTAAATTTGGTTGGAAAGAAAAAGATAATTTACCCTATATATGGGTTTTAAAAAAGGAGAATTAATGGATTTTTTTGATTTATTAGGAATAGCTTCTATTTTAGATAATTTAAAAGGAAAAAATAGCCCTTCTATAAAAACTGTTGAACAGATAAATCCTGTAAAATATAATTATAGACCTCAGACTTTAGAAGAATATATAGGGCAGAGTCGAGCTAAAGAAAGAATTAAAATGTGTATTGAACAAATACATATTTTAAATAATCCCGTTCATTTTCTTATTTCGGGAACTAAAGGTCATGGTAAAACTACATTGGCATTAATAATAGCTAAGATGTTAGGATTTAATATAAGTACTTATGTAGGCAATTCATTTACAAAAGATAATCTTGTTAATTTCTTAACTAAAAATCAAGATAGTGATTTACCCAATATTTTATTTATAGATGAAATTCATGGTTTAGATAAAAATTTAGCAGATTATATGTTACCTATAATAGAACAGTTTATTTTACCCGAAGGGGGTATTAAATTAAGACCTTTTATATTAATTGGAGCTACGACGGATAAAAATATGTTAGCTAAGAAATCAGAACCATTTGTGGATAGATGTGCAAGCGGTGATATTAAGCTGGAGCATTATACTGTCGAAGATATTAAGAAGATACTAAAACAAGTAAATGACCAATTATATCAGAAAAATATAGAAGAGTATGTTTACGATGTTTTATCGAATAATACAAGATTTAATCCGAGAACAGCAATAGCATTATTTAAAGATTTTTTAATTGTGAAAGATATTGATAAAGTATTACATGCTCACAGAATTATAAAAAATGGATTAAATATGGATGATGTTTTAGTTTTAAAACATTTACAAGAAATAAATAAGCCAGTAGGAATTGAAGTTTTAGCTATTTTAACTCAACAAACAAAAAGTGATTATCAGTTATTAACTGAACCATTTTTATTACAGCAAGGATATATAACAAGAACAGCCAGAGGAAGATTGGTAACTGAAAAAGCAAAACAATTATTACAGGAAATAAAATGAATAATAAATTAGAAGAATACAAAATATATCTTTTAAATATAAATCGTAGTTTGGTTTATTATAATTATTTAAGACCTCTTTTTAATTATTTAGAAATTAATAATAAAGATTTTTTTACATTAAATAAAGACGAGTTAGCTAATTATTTTGCAGAAAAAAAATACAAACCAAACGCAATAAATAGTTTTTTAAATGCTTGTAGAGATTTTTGTAGATATATGAATATTTCAGAACATGCTTGTTTTCAAATAAAATCAGTACAAGTACCTGATAGAGAAGTAGAGTATATTACTTTAGAAGAAATAAATAAAGTAATTAATCATTTAGCCACTTACAGTAAAAGACTTTCAGCAGATAAAGCAGAGATAGTATTATATTTTATGTTTTATACAGGTGTTAGGAAATCGGAAATATTAAATTTAAAAAGAGAGAATATAGATTTAGTGAATTGTAGAGTTAAACTTTATGAAGAAAAAGTAAAACAAGAAAATGTTGTACCTTTTCCAAATACAATAGTCAATAAAATGATTGTCTATTTTGATAATAATAAAGAGGAAATTAATGCTTTCAATATTACTTTAGCTCAAATTAATTATTTATTTAGAGTAATAATGAGTAATATTTTAGGAAGAAAAATAAAGCCACATTTATCTAGGCATGGGGGAGGTAGATATCTTCAAGAAAAAGGCATATCAGTAGCGGTTGTACAAAAAATCTTAGGACATAAAAATATAAATACTACTTTAAAATATCTAAAACCAGACCAAAAAATGATTGAGGATGAATATAGAAAGAAGATAAAATAATGAATAATATTTTTATAACTGATATCGATACTATTTTAGAAGTATATGAATTAGCTAAAAATAATGGAAAAAAAGAAGGCGATAATATTCAGGAGGAATTTACTGAAATAATGAAAAGATATCCAGAAAAATTTAAATATTTAGGAGTTACAGAAATGGATAAAGACCTATTATTAGGTAATATCAGGGAAGAAACAAAAAAGAAGGTCTTAGATATGACCAAGAAGGAGCATATTCATGAATAAAATATGGATGAAATGTCAAGATTGCGATTTAATGGTTAATGTAGAAAATTTAGGATTAGACCAAGAGGATACTGCATATTGTCCTAGATGTGGTGGTGTTATGAAAAACGATGGATTCCATGATGAAGAACAATTATTAATTGATAAACAGGATGTAGATATGAGCAAAGAAAAAACAGTTAAATATACAGAAGGTTTAGAAAAAGTTCTTAATGAATTAATCGAGATAAGCAATTTAAAATATGCTCCAAAAATAAATTCATATGATATTGCAGATTTAATTTTAGATTTAGAAGAATTTGGAGAAAATAACAATGTTATTAAATAAAAAAGGTATCTATTGCTTTGAATGTAAAAAGTATTATGACCCTTATATAGGAGTTTATTTAAATGTTTGGTTTGATGGAAGCGTAACATGCTTACATAATCATTTATTAGGTAGTGAAATTGATTTTGAATGGCGAAAAATCTTTAACCAAGAGGTAGAAGAATGTTAAAAGAAATATTGCCTGATTATTTAAAAAAAGTAAAAATTGAGCATAGGAAGGAAAGATTAATGTCTTATAGTCCTAATAAAAATGTAATTTATATAAATAAGAAAGCTCTTTTAGGAATAAAAGAGCATAAAACACTTACAGAAAGATATTTAAATAGAAAATTATCGAATAAGCATTTTATAATTTTTTGTCTACTACATGAATTGGGTCATAAAAATAACTTTATATTTGGAAAAGACAATAATGATTTATACGAAAAACAAGGAATAGAGGCAGAAATGATAGAAGATTATCGAGAAAGAAACTTTACTTACTGGAATAATGTAATAGAAGAACGTTCAGCTATGGATTTCGCTAAAGAATATTATTTTAAATACATCATAAGAGAAACTGCAAGGAGATTGAGATGAATATTTGGTATTTAATTGCGACACCAGACAAAAGAAAGAAGTACAGATTGTTAAAACAAGTTTAGAAAGTGAAATAAGAGGAATTATTGAGGCTTATGCTAATATTTATCCTAAACTGGAAGTACATTCGATAAAAATTTACGGTAAATATAGCTATGTTAATAAAAAAATCGATTATCATATTTATGCAGATGTTAGAGAACAAGGACAATTATTTTTTGGTGTAAATGGATAAGAGGGAGATTTATGGAAAATAAAAAATGTAAACATGGAAAGGAAGGATTTTGTTGTGAGTGTAAATACGGTGAATTACTTAGATGTACGTATAAAAAAAGAAATAAGTGTAGTCTAACAGGTAAAATATGTAATTTAACCGTCGATGATTTGGCTTTAGGAATGTGCTACGATTTTAGGGATGAAAACACCGCAGTAGACGAGGTTTGTGAAAATGAAGAATAAAGAGAAATTTATAAACAATCTAAAAAAAGAAATAGAAGAAGAAATAGTTAATTCTTTTTTAGAATATTTTGTGGATGATTATAAAAACACAAAAAATGATTTTTCATTTAAAAGAATTTATAACATATTGAAGCCATACGTAAACAAAAAAGCAAGGTTTTTGTATGAACATAAATGGTATTCAGCAAATCAATTTAAAAAATGTAAATTTTGTTTACATTGTAAAAGGATTGACGGTAAATCTAAAGAAATGAAGAAAATTATTTGCGAAGAATGTCTTATTTGTGAATGTGATAAAAGAACATTTAATTTAAAAAAATACGGATTATGTGATTTGAAAGAAGTAATACAGGATTTATGGATAGTAATTAGTGATACTGTGGTCAAAAATTATGATTGTTCAAAAAAGAACTTTAAACAATTTGTAGAAAATAGTTTGTACGCATACGAACCTTCATTTATTAATGCTGATTTTATAAATTTACTTAAAAATAAATCTACTACCTATATTGAAGATGAAAAAGAACAAGAAATGGATGTAGTAGACCCATGTTCTGAAAAAAATCAAGATAACCAAGAATCTATGATTGAACAAATTAGAACTGTATGTAAATCAAAAAGAGAAATAGAATTAATCGAATTATATTTAAATAATGAAGTAATGACACAAGAGAAAGCTGGAGAAGTATTACATATATCGCAACCTGCTATCTTTAAGATTTTCAAGAAGTTACAGAAAAGATTAGAAAAAATAAAAAATAAAAGTTATAAAAATCACTAAAACCTCTTATATGTATAGTAGAGAAAGGAAATTTTAATGACTAAGAGAGTAATAAAAGCGAAAATAAGTGAAATAGTGTTTTTTCCCATCAAACCCACTCCAAAGGGTGTAGTTTGTTTTGTCTCCTTCACTTATTCTAATAAATTCCGTATAAATGACTGTGCTATTATTACTAATAGAACAGGTGGGTATCATATTGTCTATCCTATTAGAGTTTTAGCCAATGGTAAAACTATAAATAGTGTATATCCTCTATCAAAAGAAGTTGCCCAACCGATAGAGGATTTTCTTTTATCTGAATATAATAAATTTGTTTCTAATATAAGTGAGGAGCAATAAAATGGGTAAAGTACAAAATTTATATAAATTAGGTAAAACTATTGAAGAAATAGCAGGAATTACTCATCAAAGTAGAAAAGTAATAGCTTCTATTTTAGATATAAAAGTTCCTTCAGAAAATTTTACTAGAGATATGGGTGAAAAAGATACCAAAAAGAAGGTGGATGTTTCTAGTTTAATTATTGAAACTTTAAAACAGGAATTAGAGGATGTACAACCTTATTTGGCTTCTAAACAGGATAAAATAAATATCAAGGGAGATACTCTTGTTATTCATTTAACAGACCTTCATGCTGGTAAAATTGTTAAAGACCAAGAAGGAAAATTAATTTATAATGAAGATGTTTTTAGAAATAGAATTAATCGACTTTGTGAACAAACATTAAAATTATTAGATAACAATATTAGTAAAGGAGTACCAATTAAAGACGTAGTTATTTTATTGACTGGAGATTTGGCTAATGGTGAAGGAATTTACGCAACCCAAGCTTATGAACAAGAAATTGCTCCTCCTGCCCAAGTTATGTTGGTTGTTGATGTGCTTACTAAATTAATAACTTCTTTATTAAAAAGAAAATTAACTGTAAGAGTGTTTGGAATACGTGGAAATCATGGACGAACTGGAAAAGATACAGATGTGGCTTCCAATTGGGATTTAATGATATATGAGATTTTAGATTTTTGGGCAAGATTGGTTTTAAAAAATCCTCGATTAGAAGTTAAATTTGCAGAAACAGAATATTTAACATTAGATATTAGAGGACACAGATTTATGATACGTCATATCGCTCCCGAACAAGTTGATAGCCCTGCTGGGCGTGTTAAAATTAACGAATGGGCAAGACAACATAATGTTGAAGGAATAGTTTACGGACATTATCACCATGCAGGTATTTTTGATTGTGATAATGTAAGAGTTATTAGAGGTGGTTCTACTGTTGGTGGAGATTCTCTTTCAGATTCAATGGCAAAACATTCGGAACCAATTCAAATTGTTTTTGGTGTTAATGAACAAAGAGTAACTACATTTATATATTTTGTTGATTTGAATGAGAAAGGTAAATAATATGAATACAAAATTTGTAAGTTTGAAAAAAATATATTTCGGACAATGTGGATTATGTGGACAATTCGTTACATTTAGTTCTAATAAAAGACCAAAAACTAAAAAGTGTAGTTTTTGTAATAGAGTAATTAAAGAAATATATGGATATAAAGACCAATTGAATGAGAAAGGTAAATAATATGAAGAAAAAATCAATAAAAAGAATATTAACAGAATTTTTATTTTTTGGTTCTATGTTGAAAGACCCTACTCAAGAAATAAAAGATTGTGAAAAATTAATTAGAAAACATAAATAAGTTTTCGGGGTGTGGTTCTGTTCTTTACCAAAATTAATAAAGATAATGATAAAGGTAATCAAAAAAGAACATCTGCACCCCAATTAAAATTTAAGGAGATATAAAATGGCTGGAAGAACAACACCGATTAAGAAAAGAAGTCAGAACGCATATCAGAAAAAAGTAAATAGGGTAATAGCATGGTATAATCGTTTAGTAGAATTGAGGAAGAAAGATAAGGGAATAAATCCTCATAATAAATTACCATATAAAAGAACCGAGTTAAAAGATTTGGACTTTTATATTGGTAAAATTAAGAAAGCGAGTAATTAAGATGCTTAAATATTGCAAAGATTGCAAACATTGTTATTATGATAATTATTCATCTTATGGTGGAGATTTTTGTTGTAAATTAAAAGTATCTTATGTAGATAATTTTTATACTCGCAGTAAAGTATCTTATAAATGCAAATTAAAAAATGAACATAATAATTGTCAAGATTATAAAAGAATTTGGTATAAATTTTGGATAAAAGGAGAATAAAAATGTTAGAAAATATAGTATATCAGAATACAACAGTTTTTGATAATGTAGTAATGATAATTGCGTGTATAGTTGCAGTTGTTATTTTAGTAAAAATATTTAGAAATAACGCTAAGAATAGAGGAAAGTAAAATGAATGAAATCTTAAAAAATAGTTTAATGATTTTAGGTGGGATAATTGGGGGAACTTTATTTGTATTTATTAAAAATAAAATATTTAATACTGCTAAAAAAGAAATTGTAAAAATCATCCCTGAAGCAGATAAAGCAAAAGTAAAAGAATTATATGAAAAGGGTTTAGTGCCTGAAAAATTATATAAAGAAGTATGTGAAACTCCAGAGCCAGCCGAAGGATTTAGCACAAAGAAATTTTTAAGCGGTATGTTAAATGTTGGTTCTTCTGTTGGTTGGGCAAAGGATATTGCTTCTATCTTTAATTTAAGAAAATTAATTATTATCGGAGTTATTATTGGTGTTATTTTTGGATACGGATATTATAAAGGTAAAATTAATAAACCTGTTAAATTATTAATTGATGAAGCGGTAGAATTTACTATTCCTGTTCCGAATAGTCCATTAGCATTATATAAAGCGAAACATTCTACAGAATTACAATGGATAAATTTAGAAAGTGGTAAGATAATTTCAGTTGTTAAAGTAAAAGATATACCAGAATTAAAGAAAATATTAAAGCCATATGGGTTCAGATTTAAGCCATTTGTAACTACTGGTGGTAGTTTAGGCGATAGTGGAGCTAAATTTGAGGCAGGTGCAGGTATTGATTTCTTTAAATGGTTTAAAGCCAATGCCAATGTGTTTTTGACAAATGTAGGGGCTTATTTAGGTGTTGGCTATAATATTACTGATAATTTTGATATAATGTTAGGGGCAGGAAAAGGTTTCAAAGGGGATAATAGAGTTTATTTGGGTGGAAAATGGAAATTTTAAAAATGAAAAAAAGTAAAAAACCATCAAAATGTTTAGATTGCGGAAAAGAATTATCTAAATCTAAATATAAGAGATATACAGAATGTAATGGGAGATTTCATTCTGGTCAAAACAATCCAATGTATAAACATGGTAAAACTTATGATAATCGTTGCAAAGATTGCGGAACTTTATTAGGAGATTCTCGGAGTACATATTGTAAAAAATGTATGAATAAAGGAAAACGGTCATATCTATATAAAAATGGAAAAGGCTGTGAACCCATTAATTGCAAAACTTGCGGTAAACAAACTACTCGGCATTCTATTCAATGCAGAAAATGTGCTAATCAATTTAAACGAATAGGTAAAAAACATACAGAATTTTCTAAAAATAAAATGAAGAATTCTATTTGTGAGCATCATATTTTTGGTAAAAAATTTAAAGATACCATTAAAATTAATAAAAATAAACACATGAAATTACACCATAACGCTTATTTTTATATACTAGAAAAATTTGGTAAACAAGCTATTTTAGATTATATTAAATGGTTTGATAAAAAATATGGATTAAAATTAGGAGAATAATATGTATAAACAATGTGTAGTATGTAATTTAACATTACCAATATCGGTTATGAGTCCTATAAATGTTAGACATAACGGTAAAATTATTACTGTAGGTATATGTGATAGGTGCAAAGAGATAAAAGAAAAAGAAGCTCAACAAAGGAGTAATAATGTTAAGAATAGTTAAATTGCATATAGGGTTATTTAGGTATATTAAACAAGAATTACCTAAACAAAAAAATATTAAAGATATATTAAAATTTTTTAAAAATATATTAGTTGCTTATGTTAAAGAAATTTTACGATTAATTGTCGGTATAGGATTACTATTAACTCCAGAATATAGAAAGCAAAAAAAGGACTTAAAGAAATTTGAGCAAGCAAAGAAAGATGTAATTAATGCTGTTAAATTATTACGTTATGCCAAAGAAAAAATGAAAAAAGCAGGAATATCTAGACAAAGAATAAGAAGATTTTTTATGGATTGTGGAAGAGATGACGATGCATTGAAGATTTTAACAGATGATTTAATGACTGAAGTGCAGCCTAAAAAGGAGCAGTAAGATGCCTTATATTAATCGAGAATCTAGAGAAAAATACAATAAAATTACCAATGAAATATTGAATATAGATATCGAAACAAAAGGAGATTTAGAATATTTGATTTTTACTTTAATGCAAAGATATATGTTACATAGAGAAAAAAGATATTCCATTTTACATGATTGTGTATATGCTGCCATGCATTGTGCTGATGAGTTTAGACGAAGATTTTTAGATAAAAGAGAAGATGAAGCCAGAGAAGCAAATGGAGATGTTATATAATGAAAGCCGAAAAAATTTCTTTAATAATTAGTTCAGTATGTAAAGAACAAGGAATAGATTATTGTTCTACCAATCCTCATATGGTTTCTTTATATGAAGATGCAAAGAAAATGGCAAAAATGTATCTTCAATTAAAAGAAATTATGGGAATTTTGGTAGAAATAGAAGATAGACATAATTTAAATGGATTAAGAAAAAAATTTGAATCAATTATACATGAACTTGATGTAGCAGACCATACTTTAATTACTGTTGCTAGGGAGATGTTAAATAGAAATGCTTAAAATATTATTAGTATTTATAGTTGGATTTTTAGAGCAATGTTTATATACAATGTATTTAATTTCTGTTACAAAAAGACAAGTCATTTTATCTTCCATTTTTATGTTTATATATATGTCCTTATATTTATTTATAGTAGCTTATGCTTTAAAAGATTCAAATACAGTGATTTTACTTATTTCTTATGCTACTGCATGTTGTTTTGGTAATTTTATTACTATGACTGTGGAAAATAAAAGGACTAAAAATGATTAGATACTGTAAAGATTGTCATAAAATTCTTAATAATTTCTATGCTTTACGTTGCAAATCTTGTTCTCATAAAGGTAAATTAAACTGGAATTTTAAAGGTGGAGAAATTAGTCGTATTATCAAATGTATGGACTGTAATAAAAAATTAAACGAATCTGCTTATTATAGAGGAGATAAAAGATGTAAAAGTTGTGTAAGAAAATTAAGCAATAAAATAAACAATCCAACAAAAAATCCAGAAACTATGAAAAAAATATTAAAAAATAGGAAATCGGTTAAGGGAAAAAACAATCCAATGTACGGGAAACCAGCCCCTAAAGGAAGTGGTTTGGGAAAAGGACAATATTACAAATCTATTTGGATGAGAAGTTCATACGAGATTAGGTATGCTAAATATTTAGATAAACAAAATATTAAATGGTTATATGAATTTAAACGATTTGACTTAGGAAATACTACCTATACTCCAGATTTTTATTTGCCGAAATTAGACATTTTTATCGAAGTAAAAGGTTGGTGGAGACCAAAAGCAATTAAAAAATTTAAATTATTTAAAAAATTATATCCTAAAATTAATATTAAAATTATAACAAAAAAAGAATTAAATCAAAATGAAAAAGCCAACACGAAATTATTTAAAAATTATTAATGAATTTGCTAATACTCAAAGTCCTTTTGATTTTGAGATTCTAGGTTCTATTCATTATGATAAATGTTATCCTTTTATTTCTTTTCATACTCATTCAAAATTAGCTAAATATAATGTCGTTATTAATTCAGGTGCCCATGGTGAGGAAGCAGTAGCTGTAAGAGTTATATTAAGATTTTTACAAGAGTTTAATAAAGAATTATTAAGTAATTATAATTTCATTATATTTCCAATAATCAATCCATTTGGTTATGTTTATAATCGCAGAAAAAATGGGAATAATCAATATGGAAATACTGGATTTAATTTAACAGAAGAAAAATTAACTCCAGAGTCTATTTTAATTAAAGAAGCTCTTTCAAATAAAATAGATTTATTCATAGATGTCCATGCAGATATTTCTAAATCTGGATTTTATTTATATGAACGAAAGAGACCTAATAAAAAAAGTTTAGCAGAAGAAAGCTTAAAAGAATTGAAAAAAAATAAATTACCTATATTAGAAACTGATACAGTATATCAAGAAAAATGTGTTAATGGAGTCGTTATTCAACCTATTAAAGATGGTAGTATGGATGATTCAATGTTTCAGAAAGGTGCTATTTATTCTTTATGTATTGAAATTCCAGGGAAAATTCCTGAAGATTCACAAATGATTGGTGGATTGTTATTACTTAACGAAATATTAACTAAATTTAAAGAGGTGAAATAAATGATTTTAATTTGGATATTGGCATTTCTAAGTTTAACAGTATATTTATTATTTTTTATTATATTAAACAGATTAGATGATATTGAAAATAAGATTAACAAATTACCCCATGTTACAGAACAAGAGGAGAGTTAATGAATACATTTAAAAATTTTATAAAAGGTATTGTAATAGGTTTAATAATTGGTACAATTATTATTTTAAGTATTTTGCAATATCAAAATAATAATATTGTAAATAATCGATTAAATGAATTAAATTCTTTAATAAAATCTTCTGAAAGACTAACAGATTATACTCTAAGAGGAATAGAACAAGAATTTAAAGGTAAAATAGATAAATTAAATAAAGAAGTTAAAGATTTACCTGCCTTAGAAAGAGGAAAAAGAATATTATTAGAACAAACTTTAAAACAAGTAAATGTAGAAATCAGAAATGTTACGGTTGGAGGATTAGGTAGTGGAGCAACAATTAAATATAAAAATAATTATTATATTTTATCCGCAGGACATTTAGCAAATGAAAAAACAGATATTTTAGAATTGTGGGAAAATGGTATGAAAATTTGTGATTTAGAAATAATAAAATATGATTATACTAATGGAGAAATCACTACTAATAGTCATGATTTATTGTTATTAAGACCGAAAAATAGGAATATACAACCTAGATTTTATGTTGAATTAGGTCATCAAGAACCTTTAACAGGGGGTCAGATATATATAGTAGGTAATCCCATGGGTATTGAAGATGTAGTTAGTCAAGGAAGAGTAGTTATATATATGAATAAGTTTATGTATTTTAGAGACTCTACATATTTTGGTAATTCTGGCGGTGGATTGTATAATGAAGATGGTAACTTGATAGGAATAATGTCTCATATTAGTGCACAACAACCATTTTCAAATTTCCCACCATTTGTTCTTGAAGGTGCTGTTAGATTATCTGAAATTTTAAAGTTTATGGAGAATGTGAGCTAAAAATGAAAGAAAAATATAAGTATACAACATATCTAATAGGAAGTATGGAAAAATGTGCTGAAGGAGATGACGGTTCTGAAAAAAGAGCTGGAGTTGAGAAAGAATTACTTTTGCGAGATATTTATCCAATTAATCCTGTAAAATTAGAAGCGAAAAAGACATCGATGACTACAGAACAAATAAAAGAAAAAATGTCGGGATGGTTAGCTTCTGGTAATTGGGATTTATTTAAAGCAAAAGCAAAAGAAATTTGGCAAGGAAAAGATTATATTGATGAAAAAGAATCCCTAATTCATATTCCTGGAGATATAGATTACTGTATTATGTCCGATTGGATAACATTCACTTTAAATAAAGGCGATATTCCCTGTGGGAGTTATGCAGAATGTGGTATTGCAATGGAACATAAAAAACCAATATATTTAATTACAGATATGCCTAAAAAAGAACTACCAAAATCATTACTGCAAATGATTTTAATAACTGAAGGTGAAGTTTTTGAGAATAAATCACAGTATTTAGATTTTGTAGATAAAAAATATAAATTAGTAAGAAAAGATAATTCAAAAACAGATGAAAAAAAAGACTAATATATGCATCGATTGTAAAAAAGTTTTGGGAGATTCTAGAAGCACTAGATGCCCTATTTGTGCTTCACATAAACATAGTTTATATATGATAGGTAAAAACAATCCTATGTTTGGTAAACATGCTGTAAATTATAAAGGAGGTAAACCTCATTGTTTTGATTGTGGTCATATTACCTCAAGAAGAGGAACCATAAGATGTATGAAATGTTTTATAAAGTGGTCTAAAATACCAGAAAATAATCCAAATTATATTGACGGAAATAGTATTTCTATTCATTATTGTATTGATTGTGGCAATAAAGTTATTGATTATCATGCAAAAAGATGTTTAAGATGCAGCAATATTATGAATTCTAAACTTAATGCAACACGAATTAAATATAAGGACATATTTTTTAAATCTTCTTGGGAAGTTGCTTATGCTAAGTATTTAGATAAACAAGGAATTAAATGGTTATACGAACCTAAGACTTTTGATTTAGGTAATACTACTTATACACCTGATTTTTATTTACCAAAAACAAATCTTTATATAGAAATTAAAGGTTATTTTAGACCCGATGCAAGAAAAAAAGTTAATTTATTTAAAAAATTATATTCCGAAGAAGAATTATTAATTTTAAAAGAAAACAATCTAAGAAAATTAGGAGTACTTTAAATGGAAGAAAATAATTTAAAATCTACCAACCCAAAAGATTTAATCGGTAGCGATAAAATTCCTCTTCATTTATTTCCAGAAACAGCAATTGTTTATGGTGCTATGGCATTTCTTGATGGAGCACTTAAATATGGTCGTACAAATTGGAGAGCAGCAGGTGTAAGAGCTTCAATTTATTATGATGCAGCTAAAAGGCATCTTGCTAAATGGTTTGAAGGAGAAGAGATTGATGAGGATTCGGGATTGCCTCATTTAGCTCACGCTATAGCATGTATTGCTATTTTAATTGATGCAAGTGAATCAGATAAACTAAAAGATGATAGAATGTATCCAGGTGGATTTATTAAATTATTAAAAAAAATGACTCCCGAAGTAAAAAGATTAAAAGAAAAACATAAAGATAAAAATCCTAAACATTGGACTATAGAAGACAAATAAGGAGAATTAAAATGAATACATTAACTCAAGCATTTATTGTTTTCGGAATAATCGATTTATTGTTGGTAGGAACAACTTGTGTACATGTGATTCTATTAGTAAAAAAAGTAATGGATGGTAAGGTAGAAATTAAGATAGCAGATAAGAAAATTAGGTTGGACCGAGATTTTATTGAAAGAGGTAGCAAATAATGGCTGATTTTAAAGAATCTAAAAAAATTGAAGTTAAATTGCCTGAAAATGTTCCTATTGATTATAATTTCGAGAGACTGCTTAAATCTTTTACTAGGCAAGTAGAAAAAAGTGGAATTTTACAATTAGTAAAAGCAAGACGTTACTATATAAAACCGTCAGAGGCTAAAAGAATAGAACAAAAAAAGAGAGAAAGAAAAAACCGATGAAAGAAAAAATTGCAATAGTATTCGATGATTTAAATAATTTCAGCAAAACAATAGACCAATTATCTAAATTATTAGATAAACTTTGTAATTATTATATAGATACTGATTTAAAAAAACTTAAACAACTAATTGAAGGTTTATTAGTTTATTCTGGAATTATTTACGAAGCAATTAAAAAGGAGAAAATATAATGGATTATACATATTTTGAAAGTGAAGAAGGATTAGTTAAATTATTAAAAGATTGTCAAGAAATATTTGATTATCTTGACGAAATAAGTAGTCAATTGTTAGGTGGAGTTATAGCCTCCGCTAGTGATTATACAGAAATACTGAATAAAGCTACTGGAGCATATGGTAGATTAGAAACTCTTTATTCCTTAAGTATTGCTCATAAAGAAAATAGTGAATTAAGATATTATGTGGAAAAAAAACGTGAACTAGAAAGCAAAGGAGAAAAAGTAGTAGCTGCTTCATTAGATAAAGAGTCGAGTGAATCTGTAGCTGCAATAAGACGTGTGAGAAACATTTTAGAAGGTTATGTATCGGTATCGGAAAAAATAATTATAACTGCTCAAACACAATTGAAGCAATTAGGGCAAGATAATAAATATAAACCGCAAGAAGAACGTTAAGGAATAAATTATATAAAAATATTATGAAAAAATTAATAGTGGTAGATAGCGGTAACATAATGTTTAAATCCATATTTGCATTTAGAAATTCTCCACAATGTCCTCCTACATACACTTATTTAAGGATGATAATTGGATATCTTAAAAAAATAGGAATAACCTTAGATGATAAAGTAGTTATCGCAGAAGATTACGGTAGCTGGAGAAAAGATATAGATAAGAATTATAAGGCTCAGAGAAAGGATTTTAGAGAAAGTAAAGAATCGGCTGAATGGTGGACTGAAGTATTTAACAATTTTAATGATTTTTTACCTAAACTAGAAATATGTTTACCCTGGAACTTTGTGAAAATTTATAAGATGGAATCGGATGATATTGCTTCTTGTGCTGTTAGATTTATAGAAGCAGAAGAAAAAATACTGATATCTTCAGATGAAGATTGGCAACAATTATGTACATTACCAAATGTAAAGGTTTTTTCTCCATATTCAAAACAATATAAGTTAATTAAGAATCCTGAAAAAATATTACTTAAAAAGATTAGAGGAGATATTTCGGATAATTTATTAACAGTTCCAAAGACAGAAGCCGAATTTGAAAAAAGGAGGATGATAGTAGATTTAATTCACTTGCCTTTACATATAGAGCAGATTATAAAACCTGTTATAGATACATTACCTATAAAAAATATTTGTTTAAATAAAATACCATATAAAACTTGCAAAACTGAAATTATAAAACTTTACAAATTGGAGAATTAATGGCTAAAGTTAAGGTTGAAGTAATTAAAAAAGAACGACAAATGATTTGTGGAAGATGTACGAAAACAGCAAATGGCGTTACAGGTAAAAGAAAAGGATGCCTTTCTTGTGAAGGAAAAGGTACTTATACAGATTATCACTATTTTATGATAGTTGGTAAAAATTGTTTTGATATTGATACAATTAAATAGGAGAAAAATAAGAAGATAAATTATTAAAAGGAGAGAAAAAATGGCTGAGATAACAGGAAAGATTGTAGCAAAAAAAAGTGATAATAAAGCATTAAAGTTAAGCGATGATAATTGGTATAATATGAATAGTGGAGTAGTTGATATTTTAAAGAATCTTAGTAAGGGAGATGAAGTAGTTCTTACTTATGAACAAAAAAATACTAGTAGAAATGTTTCTGCAATTAGAAAACCTGGAGTGGCGACTACTACAAATACAAATTATTCAACAGGATTCACATGCGAAGTATGTGGTAAAGAATTAAAAGATGGAAAATTTAAAAAATGTTATATGTGTAATAAATCAGGAGCACAAAAACCTAATACTGCCACAACAAATCCTGAAGAAAAAACAGGTAAATCTTCCCAACAAGAAAATATAAAATATGGTTCTCCTGAAGATACCGCAGGTAAACAAAGAGGTTGTGCATTAGGAGCTGCTGCAACCGTTGCTAGTAGTCAACAATTTAATGACCCAGAAGTAGCCAAACAATTTACTTTAATATTAGCAGAAGAGTTTTTAACATGGTTAAGAACAGAATAAGAAAGAGATAATAGATAGGTTGAAAATAGAATTATAAATAAGAAAGAAGATAAAAATTATGATTAATAATGACCAACTATTTTTATATTTAGAAAAAAAGATTCCTGGATTTATAAAAACAAGGAAATCTAAATCGGGAGAGTTGTTATTTACATGTCCTAACATTGCTAATCATAAATTTAAAACTGGACCCTCTGCATCTTTTATGATGAATACTAATAAAGTTTGGTGCCAAATATGCGGATGGAAAGGTAGTATGTTGGATGCAATTAGGATACTAGAAGAAGATAAAAAGAATAAATCCGATGCAGAAATAACAGAATATTTAATTTCTAGTTTAAGTTTAGAAATGTATAGAGAATTAGAAATTTATAAAAAATATGGATGGACCTTATTACCTCTTTTAAAAGAAAGTAAATTTCCTATTGGAGGAGCTTGGGAGAACAATCAATCTAATGAAAAAATTAAGTGGATTAAATGGTTGAATAATGATTTAAATATAGCATTAAGAACGGGAGAAATTAGTAAAGTAACTGTTATTGATGCAGACATTTATAAAGAAGTTCCCGAAGAATATAAAAAATTAAAAGAAGAAGTTATTAAACAATTAGAAGATGTAAAAACTTTATCACAAAATAGTGCTAGAGGAGGAAAACATTTCTTTTTTGCATATGATAAAGATTTAAGGCAAATGCAAGGTAATATAAAAGCAAATAGAAAAATTGATATACTTCATATTGATATCAGAAATGATGGGGGATATTTATTAATAGAACCGTCTATTTTTGAATCTAAAAATTATAAATTTGTAAATTTAGGAGATGAGATAAAACCTTTACCTGAAGAATTGAAGAAAAAATTGCTAGATTTGATTGAGGTAGATAAAGGTAGAAGTGATAATACTAATTTAGTAGATAATAGTAGGAAATTAGTAGATGGAGACCCGTTAAAACTAAAAAATAATAATTTAGACGGATGTTGTAATAATACTTTTGTACAATTAGGTGGAGCTTTGATAAAAAAATTATCTCCAGAGCAAACTGGATTTGTACTACACTTATTAAATAAAAATTTATTAGATAATCCTATGCCTTCTAGTGCTGTAGAGTCGATGCTAAATTCTTTAGAAGGATATCAAGGTAAAGATGAAGCCACTTATGAAAAAACAATTTATGAATATATGAAATTAATGCAATCAGATGTTACGCCTAAAGATATTATAGAAAATACTAAATTACCTAGACCTATTGTAGATAAATATCTTTCTCAATTTGTAAAAGAAGGAAAAGCAGTAAGATTAGGTAGAGGTAGGTATCAATATAAAGAGAAGATTGAGTGGTCAGATAGTATTCCTGAATTAGTTGATGAATATAAATATAAAATTCCATTTTTTAATAATATTGCTATTTTTCAAGATAAAGATGTTATTTTATTAGGTGCTAAAACCAATGATGGAAAAACTACTATTGCTTTAAATATGTTGGCAGAAGTTATTAAACAAGGAATAAAACCATATTATATTTATTCAGAAGCAGGTTCAAGATTTCAAAAAACTTCAGCAGCATTACAGATTGCAGGAAAATATTATCATACTTATCATGAAAATCCTTTAGCTATTGAATTAGAATATAATGCATTTTCTATTATTGATTGGTTGCATTTAGAACATAAAGAAAATACAGATACAGTATTAAAACATTTAAACGATGAACTACAAAGGAAAGGTGGAATATTAGTTATATTTACACAGTTAAAACAAACAAGTGAATTTTTTGCTCCAAATTTAATTGACCATTATCCTACTTTTGCTGCAAGATATATGCAAGATAATCCAGATAAAACTGAAGGACATTGGGATATTCAAAAAATAAAAGAACCGAGGGGAAATTTTGCTTCATATATTTTATCTTGTACATTTGACCCGAATACTAAAGTATTTAAAGTTAAGGATTTAATATAATGAGAAATCTCTGCGATACATGTAAATTTGCTAAATGGGATTTAAGTTCTGTTTCTAATGCCTATTGCGAACAAAATCTTATCTATAAAGTAGTAGATGAAGGAAATTATGTTACAGAATGTTCTTGTTATAAACCGAAGAATATATTTATTAAATTATTGAGGTTATTTATTAAATGAAATCTACTAGAAATATAGGAAGAAAACTTGAAGAGTACGTGCTTGCAAAGGTAAAAGAAATAGACCCCAATGCAAGAATATATACTAATTGTCATCAAAAAGATATTCAATGTAATTTTGCTTTTGGCGAATGTCTTTCTGGAGATACAAAAATATATAAGTGTGCTGGAGGAAAGGCTAAAGGTATTATAACATTAGAAGAATTATATAATAAAAGTATAGAAAAAAGAAAAAGCAATTATCTTGCCAAATCTGGAGAAAATATAACGTATACCAGTAAAAATACTAATTGGTATCATGATGGTAATCCTAGTATATACTCATTAAATTTAAAAAGTAAAAAAATTATACAACAACAAATAAAAAAAATAATATTTTCAGGAATAAAAAATGTTTTTGAAATAAAAACTAGATTAGGTTTTTCTATTAAAGCATCGAAAGAACACAAATTCTTAACTAATAACGGATGGAAAACTGTAGAACAATTAAAACAAAACGATTGCATCGCTGTTACTTGTTGGGGGTGGAAATTTTATAAACGAGAATTCGTAAGAAGACCGACAAAAAAATTAATGTTACAACTCATAAAAAAACTAGGAAAATGTCAAAAATGCAACAATAAAACTTCGCTGGAAGTACACCACAAAGATGGAGATTTTACAAATAACACTCCTAAAAATTTACAAGTACTTTGTAGAAGTTGCCATTTAAAAGCACCAAAAACAGGGAAAACATATAATAGAAAATTAGAATATTTTTATGACAATATAACACATATTAAATCGAAGGGCAAGAAAAGATGCTTTGATATTATGATGTCAGAAGATGAAAATATATCTAATTATATAGCAAACGAGTTTATAGTTCATAATTGTAAAAAAAGAAATACTAAGGATTTTACAATTAAAGAAGATATATGGAATCATTTAAATAATAATCTCCCAATTAATACTACGAAATTTTGTTTTTTAGTGAATGAAAATATTTCAGGAAGAAAGTTAGTAACGATGGATATAGAAGATTTTTTTCAGTTGTTAAAAACATTACATAATTTAGGAGAATTATAATGATTAATGTAGTAAGAAAAAATGGAAAAATAATAGGAATTTATGAAATTATGTTATCCACAGAAGAATTAGCGATACAAAAGGATATTAAAAAATATACAGTTGATTCTCTAATAAACGAGTTAATGGAAGAGGATAAATCAGATTTATTTACTTATGATATTTTGGAAGTAAGTGAGTACAGAGACACAGATTTATACGGTATAAAATGTAGGATTGTTTTTGAATTTGTTCCTGTGCCAGGATTAATAGAAGAAATTAAAGAAGTAACAGAAAGATTACAGATAGGTATATAAAATGAATAAATTAAAAATTAGAGAACCTATTTGGATGTCAAAAAGCATAGGAATTGCAGAGAAGAGAGCTTTCTCGGATTTAGAAATAGAGATAACTTATAAAGATAAATATGGTAATAGAGTGTTCCCTGCTAAATATTTTATAGAAAAAAATAAATTAATTACTTATCCTATTAGATATTGCGAAAAGACTAAATTATATATTGTACCAATTAAAGATTTAACCATAAAGGAGTCATAAATGGGTAGAAAAAAAGGAAGTAAAAATAAAACTGATATAACTAAATTTGCAAAACCAGTTAAAGAACATTTAGATGAAAAATTAAAAGACCCTGAATTTAAGAAAGCATATGAAGAAGAAAAGGAAAAATTAACTAAAGAATTAACGAAAAAACAAACAGAACGCCAAGAGAAATTAAATGCTACTTTGCGTGAATTAAATAAAAAGAATCCTAATTCTGTTAAGTTTGCAAATACAATTGAAGAGAGGGCAAGAATCTCTTTTGGATATAAGTGTTTAGATAAATTAACAGGAGGTGGAATTCCTGTAGGAACTTATACTACTATATGGGGCAGTAAAAGTTGTTCTAAAACTACAGTAGTATTAGATTTAATTGCCAAAGCTCAAAAAGATGGTAAACAATGTGTCTATATTAATGGTGAAAGAAGCTATGACCCTGTTTGGGCTAAAAAAAGAGGAGTAAATACTGAAACCTTAGTAGTAGTTGATGTAGAAAATTTAGAACAAGGTTTAGATACTATTATTAAATTAACTAGAGATAAGGTTGCAGACCTTATTGTTTTAGATTCTATTCATGGATTGGCTCCTAAAGGTGAACTATATGAAGGTAAAAAAGACCAAATAGAAAAATCCGTTGAGCAAGATACTATGGCTCTTCGGGCAAGAAAGTTAACGCAATTTTTTGAAATGGCTACTTCATATGTTGCAGAAGCAAAATGTGCAGTTGTATTAATTGCACAATCGAGAATGGACCTCGGTTCATTTATAAAGTTAGAGACATTGACTGGAGGTCATGCATTGATGCATTTTAGTAGACTTATATTAAGGGTACGTAGAGGACAAAAAGCTGATGCACCAACAGAAAAAAGACCTACTGGAAAAATAACAGAAAAAGGTAAAGAAGAAATGGAATCAATACAAATTGGGTTCGATTTAGTTATCCATGTAGATAAAAGTCAAATTCCAGGATGTACTGAATTAGATGAATTACACGTACCCTTCTATTTTGAGAAAGGAATACAGGAATAAAATGACTATTAAAAATTTTATAATTGAAATTCAGAGAGTAGTCAGTTCTTGTGTTGAAGATATATCTGATTTTGAAGTTAAGATAATATTAGACGATTGTTTATCTCCAGAAAAAATACATTATTCGATTGATTTTTTTGAAAAAGAGATAATAATTACTAAAGGAAATTGCGGATTTTAAAATGAAAATTCTTCTATTAGAAGATAATTTAGAAAGAGTAGAAAAATTTAATATTCTATTTAAAAATCATCAAGTAACTCATTGCGATAATATTAAAGATGCAAAAAATGCGTGTTTAAATAGAGTGTTTGATATTTTGTGGCTTGACCACGATTTAGAGGGAAAGATTTGGGAAGATTCATTTAAAGAAGAAACTGGGTATCAATTTGTAAAATGGTTAGTAGATAATGGTTATCAAAAGAATAGTTTAAATTATATCCATTCAATGAATCCAATTGGTGCGAATTTAATGCTAAATTATTTAAAAGATAATGACTATGATGGTATTTGGATACCATTTCATTTATTAAAGTTGGAGGATAAAGATGAATAAAAATGTTTTAGAAAAAGAAATTAATCTTATTCAAGACCTTTTAATAAGAGACTGGACTAGAGCTACTCTCCAAAATGCTCCTGACTATTTTTTTATAGCTCAAGCATCTTCTACAGGTAAATATCATCCAGCATGTACTTGTAAAGAAGGGGGGTTAATCGTTCATGTTCAAAGAGCAGTTTATATTGCTAATAGACTCTGTGAAGGTTGGGGCATATTTAAATTGGATAGAGACATAGTTTTATCAGCAACCATTTTACATGACATTGCTAAAACTCCAAGTCATGACCCGAAATATACTTATGCAGATTTTGAAAATCATCCTATCAACGCTCGAAAATATTTCGATAATACTACAGAATTAAATAAAGAACCAAATAAAACTACAATTGAACTTATAAATAATTGTATTAAATATCATATGGGCAGATGGACTCCTGCAAGTATAAAGAAAGATATAACTAACTATTCTTTATCAGAATTATGTGTATATACATCAGATTATATAGCAACAACTAAAGATTTAATAACTCCAGAAGATAAGGAAATTAAAAATGGATAGAGATAGAGAAATACAAAAACAAAAGAATCTTAGACAAAATAAAAATAAATCTCCAGAAGAAATTGAGCAACTAGTTGATAAGAAAATTTTGGAAGAAGAATTATTAACCAGTTTTGTAGGCTTAGATGATGTAGAAATAAAAAAAGCTATAAGTTTATATAATAGGTATGTAACAGAATGTTCTTTTGAATCATTGGCAGAAAAAAGTACTCTTATTAATTTGGTAAGAGATGAAATGATTAAAGAACGAATATTGATGCAAATTAAAGAAGACCATGATAATAAAAATAAAGCTAATTCTTTACATCTTATAGAAGGAATTAGAGAATTAGAAGACCATATATCAAACCAAAAAGAAAAATTAGGTATGCTTAGAGGTAAAGATTCTGAATCAGCTATAGATATAATTAATGAATTAAAAGAAAAAGCGTTAGCTTATTATAACGAACATGCTGGAGAAACTTATGTTAAATGTCCTGAGTGTCAAGCTTTCTTTAGGCTACTAATGAAAGTTGATAATTTAGAACCTGCTAAAGCTACATTTTTTAAAGGTACAACACTTTATAATGTTAAGTTAATGGAACTCTATCATTACAAGAAATTAACTATTGAGGAAGTTGCTGAAATATTAGGAGTACATCCTAAATATGTAACATTTATTTATGAAAATATTTATTTAAAAAAGACAGAATAACATTAATAAAATGAAAAAAGTAATTACTAAAGAAGTATTAAAAAAAGAAAAACGGTGGTGTTCTAAACATCAATGTGTTCACGCTGAACATACTTGGTATGCTAGTTGTAGATTTCCTAACCAAAATAATAAAAATGATATCAAAAATTAAACCAGAAGAATTAGCAATATTACAAGTACTTTCCCATCCTATTTCCTGCGTGGAAGTAATGTTCCATGATTTTGATTCATTAGGGGTATGGAATAAAGAAAAATTCGGCAAAGTCAGACTTTATCAATATCCTATGATGTCATTCGATAGTTTATTTTTATATGACCCTAAATTATCAAAAGAAAAAAATTGGGAAGTTAAAAATAATTTAGGTGAAGCTTATAATTTAGGAGGAAGACTTACTGGAAAGTCTAGAATAGCTATTATTCTTGATTGGATAGTAGGAGTTTGGAATCAAGTATTTAAATGGGGTATGATTAGTTCTTATGATAAACAGCATGTAGAAGAAATCTTCGATACTTCAATACATGCATATGATAATCATAAAATATTAAAAATATTAAACTGTAAATCTTTAAAAAGTCCTATATATAAATTAAATTTTTGTACTGGAATAAAATTAGAAAGCGTAAATATGAACATAACTTGTTTTGATGATAAAACAGAAATACTTACTAATAACGGATGGAAAAAATATAATACTATTTTAAAAACGGATAAAGTATTAAGTTTGAATAAAGAAACAGATATAGCTGATTATTATCCAATTTCGAAAATATATAAATACAATTATAACGGAAATGTATTTAAAGTTAACCTAAAAAATAGTAGTTTTATCTTTACTCCAAATCATAAAATTTATTATAATTGGTCTTTTAAACAAAATTGGCAAATAAAAGAAATAAAAACATTAAATTTAAAAGCAAATTCACAGATATTTTTTAAACATTCATTTATCTGGAAAGGTAAGGAAGAATTAAATCCTATTTCATTTAAAGTTAGAAAAAATAATAAATCTTTCGCAGATAAGAAAATAGATTTCAATCTTTGGCTAGAGTTTTTAGGTTGGTTTGTTAGTGAAGGGCACGTTTCACAGAATAATACTGTTTATATTACACAACATCAAAATGTAAATAGAGAAAAATGTTTTGAAATCGAAAAGTTACTAAAAAAAATGGGATTAAATTATTGTTTTGTAAAACAGAAGCAATATAAAATATACTGTGCAGACCTTGCAATTTATCTAAAAAATAATTGTTACTTAGGTAATTATATTAGAGTTAAATCTATTTACAATTCGCATAATAAAATTGTGCCAACATATATTAAAAGTTTATCTCCAAATCAAATTACTATATTTTTAGAAGCATACAGAAAAGGAGATGGAAACATACTTAAAAATAAATTTACTAGATATAATACGGTTTCAGAACATTTAGCAAACGACATTTGCGAACTTATTTTAAAAACTGGTAAGGGTGTAAATCTTGCAAAAAATAAATTAGGAGTTTATTGTATTACTGAATTAATAAGCAAAACTAGAAATATTTTAATTAAGAATATTAAAGAAGTTTTGTATACAGGAAAAGTATGGTGCGTAGAAACAAATCCTCATAATTTAATATTCATTCGTAGAGAAGGAAAATGTTGTTGGACAGGAAATTCAAAAAATCCTGGAGGTCAATTTTTTGGTAAGCATTGTGATAGACATGGTATGGAAGAAGCTTCTTATTTAACTAAAGAAGTAGCAGGTAAAATGCTTATGTCTCAGGCAGAAACAGGATGTATAAATAGATATAGTGGAATGACAACATTCACAAAAACTTCTCCAATGGGAGAAATATTTTTTGATTTAAAAAATAAAAAGAAAATCATAAATCTTCCCTCTTATGTTAATTCAACTTGGAATGATAAAAAAGAAGCAGATGCTATTAAAGAGTTTGGAGGAAAAGATTCTCCAGGATATAAGGTTCAGATAGAAGGAAAGGTATTCGAAGGAGTGGAAAGTGTATTCGATATTCAAAGAGTTAGAGAAACTTATATTACAGATAAAAAAGGCGATGCAATTACCATAAAAACATTCGAAGTTAATAAAGAATCATTTCATAGATTTAAAGAAATAGTTATAATTGAAAAACCTGTAAATGCTGATTCTATCGGATTTTATTTTGATGTAGGTGAAGGTGGTGCTCCTTCTGAATATATAATAATTTCTAAATTAGGTAATATATTTACTTATAATTATAGAATAACAACTTTTCAATTATCTCCCACTGAAGAAGAAGAGTTTATTGATTTTTTAATTGAAAAATTGAGCCCTAATGTAATAGGATTAGACCGCACAAGCGGTGTAGGTAAATCTTTATATAGTCATCTAATAAAAAATTATCCTGAAGCAAAAATTGTTCCTGTGTCTTTTAATGAAAATATTGAGATAGGATTTGCAAAAGATAAAGATGGAAAACCTAAGAAAGATTTAAAAGGCAATTTAGAATTAGAAGAAGCAAACATGGTGGATTGGTCTATACAATGTTTAAAAGATATATTTTATTCTAAAAAAATAAGATGTTATGAAGATATTAAATTAGATACACAAATTAATAATGTAACAGTAGCAAGAACAAAACAAGGTAAAGTTTTGTACGGTTATATAGGTGCAAACCACTTATTTCAAGCATTTCAAGTATTCGGTATTTGTTATTGGTTAACAGAAGGATTACCTAGTTTAAAACCTATAAAGAAACGCAAACCAGGAATGGGTAGTTTTGGAAGTGCATAAAAATGATAAAAGAAATTCCTAAAGAAGTACTTATTGATGCAATTATGTATCGAGTAACTGAAGTAGAAGGAATGATTATCTTTTCTGAAGCACAAGGAATGTGGGGATGTTGTGATAGAATAATTTTTACCCATCCCAAATACAGTTGTTGGCAATTAGAATTAAAAACTACCTTTGGACATATAATGGCAGACCACGTTGCAAAAGCATATCAATTGGTACAAGAATGGCGTGGAGATGATTTTGGAAGAGAGATAAAATGAAGAAATGTAGATTTGAACAATGTAAATATGATAATAGTATTTTTTGCATACATCCAAAGAATAAACATCAATTATGTGAAATAAAATTTTGTCCTCTACAAAATAAAGATAATTTTTTTGAAAATTATAAAAAATTTCTTAATTGTCCAGAATCAAGAGTAAATAGATTAAATATTTATTAATGAAGGAGAATTAATGCCAGCAGGAATTTATCTACATAAAGAAAGAATTAAAATCTCTAAAAAGAAATTAATTTATCATTATATTATTAAAAATTTATCTCAATGGGAAGTTGCTAAAATTTTTAAATGTAGTCCTATATTAATTGCTAGAAGAATAAAAAAATATAATATTAAGAAAAATTTATCATTTGCTAATAGCAAACCAAAAAAGACAAAATTTAATCAAACAATTACTAAAGAAAAATTAATGAATTTATATCCTAAAAAAATAAAATATCAAAGAGATATAGCCAAATTATTTCATTGTGATAGAAAACTTATAGAATATTATTTAAAAAAATATAATATATTACGTATTTCGGCTTCAGAAAGATTAAAAGGAGCAAATTATATTAATGGATTGGGTTATATTCGTTATCCTGCCGAGTTTACTAATAAACTTAAAGAATTGATTAGAATAAGAGATAATTATACTTGTCAAAAATGTGGTAAAAAACAAAAAAATCATTATCGTAAATTAGATATTCATCATATAAACTATAATAAATTCAATTGTAATCCTAATAATTTAATAACTTTATGTAGCGATTGTAATTGTAATGTAAATAAAGATAAAGATTATTGGTATAGTTATTTTACTTATTTAGTGGAGAATAAATAATGTTGCAGTTCAATGTGGTTAATATTGCAAATATTGGCAGAGAAATAATTGTCTTTCATCGAATTGGAAAGCAATTATGCCAATTTCATGAAAAAAATTTTTTTCCGTATTTTTATCAACTCTCTCCTACAGGAATTTTTAAAACGATAGATAATAAAAAAGTAAATAAAGTTTTATGCTCTCGCCCTTCAGATTTATCTAGAAGAAGAGATGAAAATTCTTATGAAGCAGATGTTAATTATTGTAAAAGATATATTATTGATAAAATAATTTCTTTTGGTAAAGCAGAATTAAAGTATTCGTTTATAGATATTGAAGTATTGTGTCCAGAACTTCCGAATTATATGGACCCAAAATATCCTATATCGTGCATCTCATGCTCTAATAGTTATACGGGAGAAATCAAAACTTTTTATTTAAAAGATTATGATGAACAGATAGAAGACGCAGAAAAACAATTGTTAAATGATTTTGTAGATTTTATTCGTAAAGAACAATTTGATTTAATTTTAGGATGGAACTTTGTCGAATTTGACTGGAAATATCTTCAAGCAAGATACGAATATATTTTTGGTTGCAAGTTATCAGAGATGTTAAGTCCTATTAATCAAACTAAATATTTAGGGTCTACAGATGTTCCATTTCCTAATACTATTCCTGCTGGAATAAGTGTTATGGACTATTTAGATATGTATAAAAAAATTTATAAAACTGAGTCTTCTTATTCATTAGATTCAATCGCTTTAAAAGAATTAAAAATTCCTCTCAGAAAAAAAATAGATTTTAATAAATTAACGGAAGATATTAAAATAAAAAATATAGAAGATATTAGATTGTTGATGGAAATAGATAAACAGAAAAAAATAATTGAATATTATGATGAACTTCGTAGAATGAGTATGTGCGAATTTAGTGATGTTACCTGGAATAGTAAGATGCTAGACATGATTCTATTAAAAGAAGCCAAACAAAAAAATTTGATACTTCCTTCTAAACATTATGGAGAAAGTCAAGATAATCCATTTGCAGGTGAAGAAACATTTCAGGGAGCTTATAGAAGATGCAATATTTTAGATGAGAATAAAAATATAATAAAGAGATATACTGGTCTTCATAAAAATATTTGGAAGTTGGATTTAGGATGTTATTCAGAAGATACAGAAATACTTACAGAACAAGGTTGGAAAAAATATAACGAATTAATAAAATTAGGAGATAGATACATAGACCAAGTAGCAACATTTAATATTAATAAAAATTATATAGAATTTCAACCTATATTACATTTAAATATCCAAAAAATTAAAAATGAAAAAATGTATAATTTTAAAGGAGAAACTACAGACCAATTATTAACGTGGAATCATAAAATGTTATATTATTCTTCTATAAATAATAAACATAATATCAATCCTAATTGGAAAATTTGTCATGCTAAAGATTATATTTTATCTCATAATTTTTTGCCATTGGCTGCAAAAATAAAGGATAAAAAAGATTACGATATTTCTGATGAATTAATAAAAATTCATGCATGGATTATTACTGAAGGTCATAATGAAATAGGTCATGGTAGTGTTAAAAGTAATATTTATCATATAAGTCAAAGTGAAAAAGCAAATTTAATATTCTGTAAAGAAATAGATGTATTATTTCAAAAATTAAACTGGAAAGTATCCAGATACAATCGAAAAGGATTGCGAAGAGGTCAAATTGATTGGAATCTTAAACAATTATATTCAACATATATTCGATTAGAAGATAATCATAAAGTTATTCCTCTGTGGATGTTAAATAATTTATCGTTAAGACAACTGTATATTTTATTTTTAGAATTAAATAAAGGAGATGGAGATAAACACAGAGGATGTTATTATGCAAAAAATTGTTTAGCAAGAGATAGATTTCAGCATTTATGTTTATTATTGGGCATATCTTCTTATAAAAATAATAGAAAAGAAGTTTATTATAGAAAAATTAATTCATGCCAGATTCATCAATCTAATAAAATAAGATTTTACACTGGATTGGGAAAAAGAATAATAAAATATTCTGGAATCATTTGGTGTCCGACTGTAGAAAATGGATTTGTTGTTATGCGAAGAAAAGGCAAAACATTTATTTCTGGAAATTCTGCATATCCACAAATGATAAGAAATTTTTGTTTAGATATAGGGAATATTAATAAAACTGGAATTACCATAAATAAGGTAGCCTTTTATCAGAATTCAAATGCATTGCTTCCTACAATAGCTCAGAAATTAATCAATAAAAAAGATGCAATCAAAAAAGAACTTAAATTATTAAATCCAGAAATAGAAGAATATAGAAATCTTTTAATTAAATATAACGCTATTAAGGCAGTTGTTAATTCTCTTTTTGGTGTATGTGGATTAAAAATATTTAGGTTATTTGATTATAGAATCGCTTCTGCGATTACTTTTTTAGTTAGAGATTTGCTACATTATGTTGAAGATAAATTGCAAGAAGAAGGAAAAGAAATAATTTACATAGACACTGATAGTATTTTCTGTAAATCAGAAAACAACCCCAAAGATAGAATGAATGATTTAATCAAACATTGGGCTAAAGAAAAATATAACAAAGATAAAATAGAAATAGAATTTGATTTAGAAGGACAATATGTAAAATTATTTGTAGTCAATTTGTGCCATTATAAAGGATTGCTAAAAAAGAAATCGGGAGTTGAAGAAGAAGTAAAAGGTATTGAAGCTAAACGTAAAGATTCTAGCGTTTTTATTAAAGAATTTCAGACTAAATTAATAGAAAAAGTAATGAATGAAGAACCTAAAGAAGAAATTATTAAATGGATTAATTCGGAAAAAGAAAGAATTAAGACACTACCTATATTAGATATTGGATTTCCATGTAAGATTTCTAAAGATGCAGAAGAATATAAATCGGTTCCTGTGCACATTAGAGCATTAGGATATACAAAAGAATTAGTACCTACATTTGATAAAAGAGTAGGAGATTCATTTTATTATATCTATGTTGAGCCATTTGGCACATCTACTAGAAAATCTACTAGAAATAAGAAGAATAAAGAAACTGGAGATATAACTGTAGAAGCATCCGAAAAAGAAGTAAAGAAAGACGTATTAGTATTTGATGAAGAAAATTTAAATCACGTTAAGAATGTAGACTGGAAGAAGATGCTTGACCGTTCAATTTATACCAAGCTTGAGCATATTTTTGAAGCTTTGGCGTGGGATATTTCTGAAATTAAAGAAGTTAAGGTTAAGAAACTTAGAAAGAAAAGAATAAAAGAAGATGATAATCTAACATTAGAATGTGAAATAATGAACGCAGAAAATCATATAAGTAATGATGAAAAGAGAGAAGGAAGACAGATAGATAGTAAGACAAAGGAGGAAGAAAGATGATTGTAAAAATTGGTACAATGCAGGGGTGGAAATTTTTTGATGAAGTTGAAACATTTGAAATTAATCAGACAACCAATGAAGATTTAAAAAAAGAAGAAGATAAAGAAAATTCGGGTTGCCCTGTAGGATTTATGGTGTTGAATCATAGTTATAAAGATACAGATATAATTAAAGTATTAAAAATATGGAGAAGAAATAACTATTTTGAAAAAATAGTTATCGATGTTAATAATGTTTATATTCTTAATGATGAAGGTAAAACAATAGAAAGAATTAATTAGAGAAAGTTAAAACTTCCTTCTCTCTTAAAAAGGACTATCATGATTTTTAAAGTAAAGAATATAGAAAAAAAATTAGGAAAAACAATAAGAAGAAATTGTATTTCTGTTGGATTTGATGTAGCAGAAAAATATACAGGAGTTTGTATTTTAAAAGTAGATACCGATACTATTAAAATTGTAGATACTTTAGTAATAGAAACAACGGAAAAAGAAGACCACTTCCATAGAGCCGACCATTATGTATTTTCTTTAGAAAAATTTAAACAAACAATACAAAAATTTAAAGATACTAAAATGTTAATAATTGAACGTTGTTATTTTGGTCAAAATCCAGAAACTTTAATCCATCTTGCTCATTTTGGTATCATTACTTATATCCTTTTAAAGAAAGAATTTGAAACTTATTATTATTTTGGAGCATCAACCGCTAGAAGTATTATAGGATTTAATCAAAAAAGACAAGAGTCTTTAGGAAATTTAAAACCGCATATTATTACAAGAGGTAAAAATAAAGGTAAAGAACAAAAAATTGACTGTAAAAGTTTAGTTCACGATTATTTAAAGACCGATTTCGGGATTAGTTTCGATAGTAAAGACAAAGCAGATGCTTTTGTTCTTGCTTTAGCAGGATTATTGAAATGAAAAATATTCTGTGTTTAGTAGGTATACATAAATGGATATGGGTTAGAAGATGGTATAAATGGTATCAAGGAGGATATTTTTTAATTTGTAAACACTGTGGAGTAGAAAAATGAACGAAAAATTACAACGAGCATATTACATTTTAGGTATTATTCAAAGAGTAAGTATGGTTATTCTTACATTTTTAATTGCAGTAGTATCTTATCAAGCTATTGCTATTATGAGCCAATTTCAAGTACAGATAAATGATATACAAACTATTATAAATAAATTATACATTTTAATAGACAAAAGCTGGTTATTTTAAAAGGAGGATGTGATGGGAGATTTAAATAAGGTATTGTTAATTGGTAATGTTGTAAAAGATGTAGAATTAAGAGTTTTAGCTAATAATACCAAGATAGCAAATATTAGATTAGCTATGCATCGGAAATATAAAACTAAAGTTGGAGAGTTAAAAGAAGAAACTGAATTTATTACTGTAGTAGTTTGGGAAGTTTTAGCAGAAAATTGTGCTAAATATTTAAAACAAGGCAGTAGAGTGTATGTTGAAGGACGATTACAAACAAGAGAATATAAAGATAAAGAAGGAGCACAAAAATTAGTAACAGAAATTAAAGCAGATAATGTGGAATTTTTATCTAATCCTAAATCTAAGGAAGGAGAAGTAAAATAATGGACAGATTATTTCATATAATAATATTTCTTGGAGGAGTGGTAGCAGGTGCAGGAATAATGTATATAGCTTATCCTTTTATTAAAAAGTAAATTACAACCAAAGGAGACCTAATGATTACAGTTGAAGCAGCAGTTAGTGATTTGGAACAAATAGAAAAAGACGTTTCTTTAACAGATACGCAAAAATTAATTAAAGCTATAAAAGTATTAGTTAAATTTCTTTCTACGATGCGGTCAAATCAATTACTTACTGAAGAAGACAAGAAAGTAATTAAATCAAGGAAAGAAAAAAAGTAAAATTAGTTATGATGTGGTTTGCGGAAGCAGCCACATCCCAAAGGAGAAATACATGAATAAAGAATTAATTCTTTCAATTACAGGTATCTTATTAACGATAACAGGTATTTGGGATGGTTATAAATATCATTGGAGTGCAGCAGCTATTCGAAAAACACAAACTGCTAAAGGTCAATCACGAAAGTTTATTAACGCAGCTTTGTCAAATGACATTATCAGAATAGTACATTGTATTATTTTACCTGATTATTGGTTGGTAGCTAGTAGTATTTTTGCATTAATTTTCATGCTTGAACATTGGTGGATGATTTATTGTTATTATCCTTATAGATGTAGAGGATTAATTGGATTTAAAAGACCAAATTTAGCATTATTTATAATTAATAGTTTATTACCGAATAAAATTAGGAAAAAACTCTAACCAGGAGGATTCATGCTGATTCATTACTGTGATTTATGTGGGGTTCCTATGAAGACAAATACATTTTTTGTATTATATTGTTCTGCTCCTGATAAAAATGCTCCAAATCCAGAAGATTATGAAGATATTCAAGATTATTATAAAGAATATATTCATTATATCTCAAAAATAACTAAAGATGTAAAAACAATTTGTCCAAAATGTAAAGCTATTTATGACCAAATGTTTTCTTTAAGATTACAAAGATTGTGCGAATTATCAGCAGAAATAAATAATATATATAATTTACCTAGTAAATCTAATCCTAAAGATAGGAAAAATAAAAATGGGAAAAAATAATTATAAAAGCAAATGTTGTGGAGCAAAAGTTAGAGTTCATACTTCTCCTGATGAAATAGATAAAATAGGATGTACTATGTATCATATTTGTACTGACTGTGGAAAACCATGTGATATTATAATTAAAGAAAGACATACTTGGAAAATTAATCCTAAGACAAGAATAGTACCTAATAAAAAAGAGAAGAATAAAAAATTATTTACTGATAAAGAATTAAAAGATTTTAGAATGGAAGAGGATTTCTAATGAACTATTTAATATTTGGAGATTTACATATAACACAATCTTCTTTAAAAGAATGTGCGATTATTCTCGATGAAATTACTACATTAATAACTAAATATAATATAGATACTATAATTTCTTTAGGAGATACATTTGATTCTTTAGAACCTAGTTCGTCCGAATTAGATTTATTGTCTGATTTTATTAAAAAAATAAATATCAAGGTAATTTTATTAGCAGCAGACAGTCATGAAAGTACAACTCAAAAAGAAAGTATTATTAACCATTTTGGTATACTCAACGATATGGTTACAGTAGTTAAAGAATTAAAAATTGATAACCATCTTTATTGCGGACACTTTATTCTCAAAGAGGCAAAGAAAAATTTTGGGGCAAAGCTATCTAAAGAGAATTTTAAACAATATCTTTATGTCTTTCTCGGACATCAACATAGTTATGAACTGATAAAACCTAACTGTGTTCAGTTAGGCTCGTCAAGATTTGTAAATTTTGATGAAGCTCAAGATAAACAAAAAATAGTAGCTTTGATTTCTGATTATGGAACAGAAGGGGAACAAGTACGCTTTTTAAAGTTAAAATCACCTATACCTATGATAGAACTTAAGTTATATAAAAATACCTCAAAAGAAGCCCCAGGAGCCTCGATTCCGGCTGTAAAAGGCGATACGGATAATAAGGTTAACAAGGCAGAATCGTCGATTTCTCAAGCACAAACTTCGCAAAATACAAGCCAAATTGACCTATTATGTCAACAATTAGATAAATTGGACTCAAATACCAAAGTTAAGGTCAAAATAGGCGATTTTGAGAGTTTTAAGGCTTTTTTACCATTAGAGGGGAAATACAAAGAAAAATTTGTAAAATTTGTTAGAGAAAATGATTTTGAATTGATTTCAGATAAACCGCTTACAGGTGCTAAATCTGAAATAGATTTGAAACAGTCTTTTGAAGAATTTACTAAAGAAAAACAAATAGACAATGAAATTAAAGATATTATTAATAAGGAAATAAAATAATGTTAAATATCCTTAAATTAAAGAACTTTAAGCTCTTCAAAAACGAAGAAATTCTTTTAAGTAAACTAAATATTATTAAAGGAATTAATCGAGATGACGAATCTGAATCATCAAATGGTTCGGGCAAGAGTAGTATTCTAGAGGCAATAATTTTTGCTTTATACGGAGAAGGCTCTGGAAAGAATTTGCAGGATTTAATTTCGTTTGATAGTAAATCTACAGATGTTTATTTGCAATGTGATGATTTAGATATTAGACGTAAAGTACCTACAGAATTAACCATAATACGCCAGGGTATTGAAATACAAAAAAATACTAATACTCTTAAGCAAGAAGAAATAAATAGTTTAATAGGAGATTATAATTTCTTTAAAAAATATAGATTGATAAATAAGCAAGCCATTAATTTATTGGATTTGGGTTTAATTTCTTTAAGGAAAGAATTAATGGAATTTATTAATGCTGATTTTTCAGATATAAGACAATCTCTATTAACTCAGAAATTAGAAAGAGAAAAATATTCAATAACTAAGAAACCTTATCATTTTTATTTGTCTATCAGAAGAAAGAAAGTGTTAGAAAGCGAATTAATTAAAATAAAGGATGAACTTGAAAAATTACAAAAGCAAATAAATGAACAGTATGAGGTATATAACAATATTTCAATTGATATACAATCTAAAGCAAAGTCTATAGATAATGTGGATAATGATACTATTCAAATTAAAATTGCAGGAATTAATACAGATATAATTATTTATAAAGAAAAAATTACAAAACTAGGAGAAATTAAAGAAATAGAATATATTGATTATACTAAATTAATTAATAACTTACAAGAAAAAAATGAATCTATTAATATAGATATAGAATATTTAGAAGCTGAAATTAATAATCATCAAACAGAAAAAAATAAGATAAATACAGAAATTAAAATTGAAAAAAATAAATCTATGGATATTGGAGAAAATATTCTTGGATTAAAAGAAGAAATACAAAATATACAATCTTTAAATTCTAACAGTAAGTGTGATAAGTGTGGGTCTCTAATTGAAGAAGAGAAAAAAGGATTATTTATTACAGAAAAACAAGAAGAGATTAAACAATTAATAAGTGAGCAAAATACAATCAATTTAGAAATTAATCATTGTGAGATTGCAGTTGAGTTAGAAGAAAAAGAATTAACTAAATTAAATACTGAATTAAAAGGTTTAAAAAAAGAATTACAAATTAATCAATCTAAAATAAAAGAACTAAATGAAAAAAATATAGAACAATCAGAACTAAAAGAAAAAGCATCTTTAAAAGATGCAGATATTAAAAAATATAATGAATTAATTGAAATGAGTCAAGTTCAAATTAAAGAACTGACTGATAGCATAGAAAAAAATAAAAAAACTATAGAACAACTGTACCATGATGTAGAATATCTTAAAAAACAAATTATTGTGGAGAAGGATAAATTAGATTCTTTAAAAATACAAAAAGAAACTCTAGGATTAAAAGAAAAAAGAGCTTCTCAATATTTAATGAAACTAACAGAAGCATTTAAATTTTCAGAATATAAATATACAGTTAAAGATATTGCTCTTTACGATGCATCTATAAAGGTAATAGACGATTTTGCTGGCTGGTATATACAGAAATGGTTAGATAACTTAGCTATAGTTATTAATAATCTTTTGGAAAAGGTTAATTTATCTGTTACTTTTTCCGCAGATAAGCAATTTTTAACTATAGTTAATGAAGGCAAATCTATGAAGTACGAATCGTTAAGTGAAGGACAAAAAATATTTTTTTCAATCATATTTAAAATAGCCATTCTATTAAATCAAGGGTTTTCTAAAGGAATAATATGTATTGATGAAGGAGTTAATTCTTTAGATTTAGTAAATTTAAAAAAATTAATAGATATTATTAGAACTTTGCAATTTCAAGTTTTTCTAATTTATCAAAATATTCCCGAAGGTATAGAATCGGTCAATTATATAAACGTAATAAGAAAAAACAATGAAAGCAAAATTGAGTAGACATTATTCTAAAAACAAGCATTGTGAATGTGGCAAGTTAATTACCAACAAAGCCAATCAATGTGCACAGTGCAGAAGAAAAAATTCTCCAGCGAATTATATAGATGGTAGATGTTCTAAAAAATATTATTGTAAATGTGGAAACAAAATATCTATTAATACTTTTCTTCGGGGGAAAAAAAGTTGTCATTCATGTGCTGCTAAAAATAGACACAAAAATGGAGGATTTAAATATCCTACAGGATTAACTGCGTATCACTTTATACAAGGCAAACCAAAATGTAAATTGTGTAATAAAAAATTAAATAATTATGATAGTAAATTATGCAGAAAATGTAACGATATTTCAAAAAAAGGAATAATGCCTAAAGGTGGATTTCCAAAAGGACATTTATCTAATATTAAACCTATTAAATATAAATCTACTTTAATGCGTAGTTCCTGGGAAGTTGCGTATGCTAAATATTTAGATAAGAATAAAATTAAATGGTTATATGAGTCTAAGACTTTTGATTTGGGTAGTACTACTTATACTCCTGATTTTTATTTACCTGATTCAGATACTTATGTAGAGATTAAAGGATGGTGGAGAGATGATGCTAAAAAGAAATTTAAAATGTTTCAGAAAAAATATTGTAGTATGAATATAATTTTATTAATGCAAAAAGAACTTAAAAAATTAAAGGTTATAAAATGATAATAAAAATGACAATTTGGATGCTTCTATTAGCTTATTTCCATGCCCGACAAGAAACAGAAATCGAAGGAAAAGCTGGATGGGCACGTCATTTGCCTACTTTTCGTATTAATGTATTTATCACAAAATTATTAATCGGAAAAGAAATTACAGGGTACCACATTTTTATGTTATTAATGTTTCTTGTTATCTTTCATCTACCATTATTATTCATCCCATTTAATTTTAAAAATGAATGTACCGTATTAGGACTGATGAGTATTTATTGGGTGATTGAGGACTTCTTATTTTTTGTTGTAAATCCGCATTTTACTTTAAAAAATTTCTGTAAAGAAAAAATCTGCTGGCACAAAAGGTGGATTTGTAATTTTGTGCCTTATAGTTATATTAGTGGAATAATTATAGGAACTATTTTCTTACTATTGGGAGGTTTATAATGATAAGAAATAATTTCGAAACCAAAGAAGAAGCCATAAAATATTTAGAAGAGGAAATTAATCTTATTAATAATAAGCAAAGTTTATTATCTCGTTCTGAAAGAGATAAGATTGTTTTACTTTTAAAAAAACCTGAAATTCTTGTAAAAAAAGAAACTAAAACATCTATTAATGTAGAAAAAATTATTAAAGATATAAACTTATTAAGTAAACCCTGTGAATTAATAACTAAAGAAGACGATATAGTTGGAATTATAAAAAAGTTAAAAGAAACCTTACTAGCTGTAGGAGGTTTAGGTCTTACTGCTAATCAAATAGGAATTAACAAAAGAATTAGTTATGTAAAAATTCCAAGATTAATCAAAGATAAAATTGAATGGATTGAATTAGTTTTAATCAACGCAAAAATAATAGAAAAAGACCAAATTACTAGAGTTAATAATGAAGCCTGTTTAAGCTTTCCAGGAATTACTGTTACTACAAAAAGATATGTATTTATTACAGTAGAATATTTAGATGAAAATTTAAAACCTCAAGTAATGAGTTATCAAGACCTTGAAGCTTTAGTTTTACAGCACGAAATTGACCATACTAATGGTATTACTATTTTTGATAGAAAATGGAGAGCTAAATAATGATATTTTTCGTTTCCTTAATAATTACAATTATAATGCACGAACTTGCTCATTTAATTTCAGCCAAATTAGTAGGCTGTAAAGTTAAAGTTTTTAGTGTTGGCTTTGGTAAAGAATTATTTAGTATCAAATATAAAGGTACTAAATATAGAATAGGATTAATTCCGTTAGGTGGTTATAATCAATTAGAACATGAATTAGATTATTGTAGAAACAAAAATATTTTACCTAATTTATCCTATTCTAAAAAATTATTAGTTATTTTATCTGGATGCTTTATTAATATTTTAACAGGAATAATTAGTTATCTATGTGGTATGGCATTAGGAAATTATAATTTAATTTATTTTGGAATTTTTACTGCTTTACTAGGAGCTACGAATCTCTTACCTTTTCCATCTTTAGACGGTTCTTATCCTTTTTTATTTCTAATTGAAAAAATAATACCTAAAAAATATTCTTTACAATTAATTAGAAATTTAGTAAGTTGGGGATTCAAATTTTTAATGTTATTGAATATCTTATGTATTCCTATTTTAATTTTAAATTGGAAAAGACTATAAAATATTTCGATTTTTTATCATTTTCGATAAAAAAATATGTTATACTTATAGTATAAAGCTTAAATAATGATAAGGAGGCAATAATGGATAAATTGACAAAGGTGATTAGTACCACCCAAAAGCTAATCGACCTGCCTTATAACAAATTTAATCTTCAAAATTATTTTAAAATATTGTCCGAGAATAAGTTAAATCCCATAACAATTGATACCTCTGAATATGGTCCTATTAAATTAATGTCAGGAAATAACTTTTACGCTAGAATAGTTACCTCTAATTATCATGCTCAAAATAAACAAAAAAGAATTTTTATTGTAGGTAAAGGCATCCTCTTCGATTCTGGTGGATTAAACCTGAAAGATAGAGGCATGGAAGAAATGACAAATGATAAAGCTGGCATGTTAATAGCTTTAGCAATTGCTGATTATCTTAAAAGAAATGTTATAGCTTATTGTCCTGTTACTACCAATTTTATCCACAATTCTAAAATCACTCCTGGGGATTGTATAGATATAGGTAAAAAAACCGTTAGAGTAACCAATACAGATGCTGAAGGTAGACTTATTCTTGCTGAAGCGTTATCTACTCTAAATCTCACAAAAGAAGATATTGTAATTACTATCGCTACTTTAACAGGTGGATGTGCATATGCTATTGGTAATGAAGCTACAGCAGTTATGTCTGATAATGAAGAATTATTAAAAAAATATGCCAGAGCTGCTTATGAAGCAAAAGAATTAGCGTGGGCTTTACCTCTTTGGGAACATTATCAAAAACAATATTATGATAGAAAAATTATAGATAACCATATTAAAGAAATAAAAGCAAGTACTGTACAAGGGGGTATGTTTATAAAACAATTTGTTAAATATCCTAATCAATGGCTACATCTTGATATTGCCTACTCAAGTTTTGATAAAGATGGGAACGCTAACGGAGTACCTATTAAATCCATAATTAATTTTATAAAGAAATTAAAATGAAAATAAAAAACTTATTTAATAAAATATCAGGATTCTTTATACCCATTTTAGGAGGTATATTAGGTGCTATTGGTGGCTCTGGTAATAAACCAGCTAGAAGAATAGGCATACCATTGATTTTAGCAGGATATGCGTATTCTAATACAGAAAATATCTGGGTGTTTAGTATTTGTAGTATGATAGGTGCTCTTTCGATAGGATATGGCATACCATCTTATACTGATAATGTTGAAGAAACTTCTTATGATTCTGGTTCGGCGTTAGGAAGATTTTATTATAAATTATTTAAAAACAACCATTTATTAGCCGATTTAGCAACTAGAGGAACAATTGGAAAATTAATCGCATTATCATTAGTATCTATTCCTATAATAAAAGGTAATTGGATAACTTATTTATTGGGTAGTTTAGGTATTGTTTTAATTAATTCATTAATCTCTTGGAGAAATTTTGGTACTTATAAATTATTTAATAAAGAACTATCCTGGGTTGAAACAATTACTTGGGGATTAATTACTCTTTGTGGGGTAATAATAATTTATTTTTAAGGAGGAAAGTAAAATGAAAGAAAGTAAATCAATAAAAATAATTAAATTAAGAATGAAAAAAATTAAATTGTATACTAAAAAAGAGAAAATAGAATTAGAAATAAACGATATAGATAAACAGTTATTTAAACTTATTGTAAGGAGTAAATAAATGATAGCTATTATTTTAGGAATAGGATTATTAAGTGCAGCGGTTATATATGTTTTAATTATGATTGGAGTAGTTTACTATTAAAATGAATAAAAAACTTTTCTGGATTTATTCATTATCAGCAATTTGCTACTTCTTACAGGGATTTGAAGCTTTACCTTCATTATCTCTATTAAAATATTTTAAAGAAGTACTAATGTACCCTGCGGAAAAATTAATGACCCTCAATGCAATCATAGGATTAGCGTGGATTCCAAAGGTTTTATGGGGTTATTTTATAGACCAATTTTTATCTAGAAAAACTTGGATAACAATTTCTCTAATAATAGATTTAATTACTGTATTATTTTTGGGTATTTGGTCCTTACCTTTAGTAATGTTAATCACAATGATGTTTGTAAATTCAACCGATTCTGCAATTCGTGATGTTGGGGTAGATGGTACAATGTGTGTTGAGGGAAAAAAGTATAACATTACAGGAAAAATTCAGAGCCTTCAATGGATAGCAATTACTATAGCTTCGGTTGTTACAGGGTTATTAGGGGGTTATTTAGCCGACCATTTTGATTATAAGGTAGGATTTTTATTACTCATTCCTTTTTATGCATTGATGTTTATACCTCTCTATTTTTATCGTGAACAAAAAGTTCGTAAAACGAGAATACGTTTAGCGGATACATTTCGACCTTATAAACAAATATTTAAAAATAAATCTTTCTTATGGGCATGCTTATTTTTATTTCTCTATAAATATAGCCCATCTTTTGGAACCCCTCTTAATTATATTCAGAGGGATTCTTTTGCGTGGTCTTTTCGGTTTATGGGTATTTTATCAACTATTGCTTCTGTAATTTCAGTTGTTGGAGCTATTATTTATTGGAAGGTTTGTCAAAAGATTAATATTAAAAAATGGCTTTATTATTCAGTATTTTTAGGAGCTATTACATCCTTGTCTTATCTTTATTTTACACCTATAAGTGCTATTTGCTACACTATTCTTTATAGTCTTATAGGTATGTTTGTACATTTAATTGTTATGGATTTTTTAGCAAAATCTTCAATAAAAGGATTGGAAGCAACTACATTTGCTTTACTCTGTGGCATTAACAATCTCTCTGCTGGTACAGCATCTTCATTTAGTGGTGCATGGCTTTATCCAATTTTTGGATTAAATTGGTTAATTATTTTATCAGCATTAACTAGTTTTATTTGTTTACCAATTATTAGAAAATTAAAAATAGGGGAAGAAAATGAATAATGAATTTCTAGAAAAATTTAAAGAACAAACAAAAAAAGAAATCTCTAAACTTAATTATAAAAAATATTTCTATCAATATAATGAAATAGAGAAAAAAATTCTTGCTCAAGAAATGAAAGATATAACTAATTATTTCGAAGAAGAATTAGAATTAGCAGTTTATCCTGTTTACGGTACACTTTTGGGTATGATTAGAGATAATGATTTTATTGGGTGGGATACTGATATTGATATGGCTTATTTTAGTAAATGTCAAACACCTAAAGCAGTATTAAATGAATTTAACATGATTTGTAACTTTTTAAAAGAACGAAATCTATTACTTTATAGAATTAAAACTGCCAGTCATGCTCATGTTTATTCTCCTAATCGACATTTAAGAATTGATTTATGGATTTCTTGGCTAGACGAAAATGATAAATACTATTTAACCTGGATTTTTGATGGAGAATTTGATTCGTCTATTCTTTTACCATTCAATAAAATTGTTTTTAAAAATCAAGAATTCTTACTTATGAAAAATTATGAACAACATTTAAGTTTTAATTATGGACCAAATTGGAAAGAACCTATAAGTGGAGACCAAAAAAATTGGACTCCAAGAAAAGCTGTGTTTAGACTTGAACCCTGGAAAGGTAAATAAAGGAGGAATAAATGAATAAACCAATTCGTGGTGAAAATGACGAACATAATGAAATTTGTAAAAAAGATGACCGCTATGGAGAAGAATTTTATTATAAAATTTTAAATAAAAATCGCTATATTTTACTTTACGACGAAATTAACAATGTATCTTCCGATGTAGTTTGCTCCAAATTAAAGGCTATGGATATTTTAAGTCATAAACCCATCTACTTGGAAATTAATAGTCCAGGTGGGTCGGTACCAGATGGAATGTCAATAATTAATTCAATAGAGAGTATAAAATCTCCTGTAATTACTATAATCGTTGGACAAGCTGCAAGTATGGCATCACTAATCGCTATTGTTGGCGATAAAAGATTGGCTTATCACAATGCTTATACTATGTTCCACTCTACGCAAGATTGTGTTGGCGATTATGTGAATTATATAAAAGATAGAGCAACTTTTTTATGCGAATTCGAAGAAAGAACAGAAATATTAATGAAACAGTATACTAAATTAACCAGTAATGATTTATTAAAAATAAGAAATGGTGAGCTATGGTTAAATGCTAAACAGATGTTAGAAAAAAATATTATTGATAAAATTATTTATCCAAAAAAGAAACCTAATTATAATATTAAATACTAAATGTACAGAGATAATATTATTAAAAAAATAATTTATTTTTATAATATCCGAAAGTGGTCGATAAGGCAAATATCTAAAAAATTTGGATTGGATAGAAAAGCTATTAAAAAAACTTTAGAAAATAAAGAATTTAAAATAATTCCTGTACCACAATATAAAAACATAATAACCAAAAAAGCATTAAAAATAATGAATCATAAAAGAAAATTAACCTTAACACAGATAGCCAATTATTATAAATGTGCAAGAAGTACTATTCATTCATATATGAGAAAATTTAATTTAAAAACATATACTAAATTAACTAAAAGAGATTTAATTAAAATTGCAACTGGTGAACTTTGGTTATCTGCTAAAGAATGTTTAGAAAAGGGTATTGTGGATAAAATTATAAAATGAAAAAACATTATAATGTAAAAGAAAATAATGGCATGTGGGGCAAACATCATTCTTCAGGAACTCGAAGAAAAATAGCCAAATTACATTGGAAGGGTGGATGGAAAAATAATCTTCCTCATTGTATTGACTGCGGAAAAAAATTACATAGTTATTATGCTAAAAGATGTAGAAAACACGCAGCAGCA